>Ga0307516_10000068_pt1 | contig 111515 bp, 104 predicted proteins | sample 19_EM_MG_FD_203310 | JGI IMG/M metagenome (GOLD analysis project Ga0307516, IMG submission 203310) | Populus trichocarpa ectomycorrhiza microbial communities from riparian zone in the Pacific Northwest, United States - 19_EM | ecosystem: Host-associated > Plants > Roots > Unclassified... | reverse complement strand
ACGTGCGCAACGGCGAGTTCATGGTCTTCGTCGGCCCGTCGGGCTGCGGCAAGTCGACCACCTTGCGCCTGATCGCCGGGCTGGAAGAGCTGGACGAAGGCGACATCCTGATCGACGGCGCCAGCGCCAAAGATCAACGCCCCGCCGAGCGCGGCACGGCGATGGTCTTCCAGAGCTACGCGCTGTACCCGCACATGACGGTGGCCGACAACCTCGGCTTCGCACTGAAGATGGCCGGTGTCGGCAGCGTCGAGCGCAAGGCACAGGTGCAGCGCGCGGCCGAGACGCTGCGCATCACCGACCTGCTCAAGCGCTTCCCGCGCGAGCTTTCGGGCGGCCAGCGCCAGCGCGTGGCGATCGGCCGTGCGATCGTGCGCAAGCCACGGGTGTTCCTTTTCGACGAACCGCTGTCGAACCTGGACGCGGCCCTGCGCGTGGACATGCGCATCGAGATCTCGCGCCTGCACCAGGAGCTGGGCACGACGGTGATCTACGTCACCCACGACCAGGTCGAAGCGATGACGATGGGCCAGCGCATCGCGCTGTTCAACAAGGGCCGCATCGAGCAGGTCGGCGCGCCGATGGATCTTTACCGCGCACCGGCCAACGAGTTCGTCGCCGGCTTCATCGGCTCACCGCGCATCAACCTGATCGACAGGCCGGTGGCTGGCCAGGCCACCGCCGAGCACGGCGCGCTGTGGGATCGCTTGGGCCTCAGCGGCGCCCAACGAGCCGGCTTGCGCCCTGAGCACCTGGCAGTCGCGCCGAGCGGGCAGGGCGTGCCCGCCATCGTCGAGCTGGCCGAATACCTGGGTGACTCGACGCTGGTGCACCTGCGCGTGCCCGGCGTGCCGAACCTGCTCACCGCCCGCGCCAACAGCGGCATCGACACACTGGCCGCCGGCGCGCCTGTCAGCCTGGTGCCCGAGGCCGACAAGGCGATCGCTTTCGACGCGCAAGGCTGCCTGGTCGCCTGACCACGGCGAGACCCGTGGCTTGTCGGCGTTCGCAACGCTGGCAAAGGCCACGTTGTCACGGAATGGCGCTATCGTTCGGCCCGCCGCGGCGGCTGGCGGGTCCTGGTGATGGACGGGCTGCAGGCCCCCAACACGAGGACCGACGCTGACCATGAAAGTCGTGACGCTGTATGCCGGCCTGCTGGCCCTGCTGTTTGTAGTGCTCAGCGTTCGCACGCTTCGCATGCGGCGCCGCCTTCGAATCGCGATCGGCGATGGCAGCGACCAGCAGATGCTGCGTGCCATGCGGGTGCATTCCAACTTTGCCGAATACGTGCCGTTCAGCCTGCTGTTGCTGTACCTGGTCGAAGAGACCGGGGCGAGCCCGGCGTACATGCACGCGCTGGGTGCAGCGCTGCTGATCGGGCGCTTGTTGCATGCCATCGGTGTGAGCCAGGTCGACGAAAAGTACGGGTTCCGCATCGCCGGCATGGCCCTGACGTTCACGGTGCTGATCGCGGCCGCGGCGCGCTTGCTCCATGGGTATGCCGTTGGCCGATAGGTCAGTCTGGCATTGGCCGCAACCCCAGGGCAGCACGTCGCCATGACCCCGATCTACGGCCCGGTCGAGCATGGCCTGATCTGCGGCTACCTGTTCCGCCAGGGCGGGCCGGGCGTGCCCATCGACCTGGCGCAAGCGAAGCAGTGGCTGGAGCAGCCTGCGGATGATGGATTCGTCTGGCTGCATTTCAGCCTGACCGACGCTTCTGCCGAGCGTTGGATCCAGACGAATCTGCCGGTGCCGCCGGAGTACTTCGTGGCGCTGCACGAAGGCTCGCGGTCAACGCGCATCGAAGACGCGCAGGACGCCCTCATCGCCGTCGTCAACGACGTGGCCTACGAATTTTCATTCGACCCATCGCAGATCGCCACGCTGTGGGTCTGTGTGACGGCGCGCATGGCGATCAGCACCCGCGTTCAACCGCTGAAGTCGATCGACACCTTGCGACGGTCTGTGAACGACGGAGCCGTGTTCGCCTCCAGCGTTGCACTACTCAACCACCTGATGCACGACCAGGGCGACGTGCTGGTGCGGATCGTTCGCGAAGCCACGCTGAAAGTCGATGCCATCGAAGATGGACTCCTGCACGGGCGCCTGAGGCACCAGCGCAGCGACCTTGGCCAACTGCGGCGCGTGCTGGTGCGCCTGCAGCGCCTGCTGGCGCCCGAGCCGGCGGCTCTGTTTCGGCTGCTGAGGCAGCCGCCGCCGTGGGTCCAGCCACATGACCTGGATGAAATGCGCCAGGCGACAGAAGAATTCTCGATGGTCATCCGCGACATGTCGGCACTGCAAGAGCGCATCAAGCTGCTGCAGGAGGAGATGGCGGCACGGGTCGGCGAGCAGACCAACAAGACCTTGTTCACACTGACGATGGTGACCGTGCTGGCGCTGCCCATCAACATCGTCACCGGCTTCTTCGGCATGAACGTGGGCGGTGTGCCCCTGGCCGACAGCCCCTACGGTTTCCTGACGATGGTGCTGATCGTCGTCGTGTTCACCGGTGTGGCGGCCTGGCTCGCCTTTCGGCGACGCGACTGAGAGAAGTACGGCTGGTCAGGCCAACTCGCCCCAGCCGGTCGCCACGCGCCGGTAGTGTCCGTCGGCGTCCAGTTCATCGACTGACACCTCGCGCTCGGTGCCTTCGATGACTTCGCCGCGCAATTCGGCAATGGCTTCGCGTGTCGCCTTGAAGGGCGCGACGCTTGGCATCTCTGAGTGGCCCTCATAGAACTTGAAGCTGAACACACAGATCGTTTCGTCGTCGTTCATGGCGCTACCCTCACAAATCAGGGTTGTCGAACAAGCATCAAAACTGCCGCTGTTCGGCGCGGCGGCGTCGGCGTCGGCGTCGGCGCGCGAATACTAGCGGTACTCCCTTAGGTGACCAGCACCAAGGTGCTTTTCACTTCGTGGCATGGGAGTTGATGCATTGACAGGCGCTGGCTGCCGAATGACACGCCTGTTGCCGCGGCGAGCGGCAATGGCTGCGGCCCGTCCAAGGCCCAAGGTCATGAAATGGCAGGCATCAGCACCGTGCGTGGACGCCCAATGCCGGCGTCGAAAAGGCCGACATCGAAGGGCCGAATGCCTGTCTTTTGCGCTGCAAGGCGCTGCTGCGCAGCTCAGTGCTTCATGTCCGCCGGCACCATGCCGCCGTTGGCGGCCAGCTTGGCCATCACCTGTTTGTGCAGCCAGATGTTCATCGTCGCGGAGTCCGACGTGTCGCCGGTGTAGCCCAGTTCGGCAGCCAGCTGCTTGCGTGCCGCAAGGTCGCTGTTCAGGCCCAGAAGCTTCATCAAGTCGACGATGGAGGTCTTCCAGTTGGCCGGGCCCGGGTTCACCTTTGCGAGCGCCGTCAGCACATCGCCCACATCCACCGGGTCCATGGGTTGTACTTTGGGCGGCGATGCCTCTGCGGTGGTGGCCTGGCCTGAAGACGCCGGTGCCGGTGCGGTGGCGCCCGTGGTGGTGGTCGTAGCGGTGGTGGGCTGCTCGGCCTTCACTGCCGGATGATTGGGCGGAAAGATCTTCGCCAGAATTTGTCCAAAGATGCTCATGACAGACGCTCCTGTGATTGGACAGGCGGGCCAGCAAAAGGCATTCCTGTTGAACCACCGGCCCAGCGCCCGGTAACAAAGCGGGCGCTTCAAGCAACGCTGGTGGCGCAAAAAGACAAGACGATTGGGGCAGCCGGACCGACGCTACGAGGATTCCATCGCGTCGGGACCTCCATGCAGCAGCCCTCTGACGACGGCGTTCAGCGCTTTCGCGATCAGTACCGCAGTGACGTGCTGCCGCCCGGCTACTCGGGCTGGCGGCACGTGGCGCTCGTGGCGGTGGTCGGGCCGGCGGTGATCGCCGCGGCGCTGGTGCTGGCCTCGCGAACATGGCGCGCGACTGACCTCTGGGTCGTACCGGCGACGCTGCTGATCGCCAACCTCGTGGAATACCTGGCCCACCGGGGGCCGATGCACCACCGCGTTCGTGGGTTGACGCTGCTGCACCTGCGCCACAGCAGCCGGCACCATCGCTACTTCACCGAAAAGGCGATGACCTTCGAGTCGACGCGCGACTTCCATGCGGTGCTGTTCCCGCCGGTGCTGTTGCTGTTCTTCGGTGGCATCGCGGCGCTGATGGGCGCGCTGGCCATGTTGCTGCTCGGCACGGCCGGCGGGGCGCTGTTCTTTGCCACCTCGATGAGCTACTACCTGCTGTACGAGGTGCTGCACTTCCTCTACCACGTGCCACCGCAATGGCCGGTGGCCAGGCTGCCGGGGGTGCGCTGGCTGGCCAAGTTGCACCGGCTGCACCATGACCCGCTGTACATGCTGCAGCGTAATTTCAACCTCGTGTTTCCGTTGTGCGATTGGGTCGCCGGCACGCTGGACAGCGGCCATGCGCCCCAGCGTGCGTTGCAGGAAAAAGGAGCGCCTTCCAAATGAGCAAGCCTGTCGAACAACGCCGCCGCCTGGTCGGCGCGCTGGGTGCCATTGCCGCCAGCGGCTGCCTGCCTTCCACAGCGTCCGCGGCGACGAAGCGCCAGGCACTGGCCCGTTCGCTGTCGCAGATGGCGGCGGAGTACGACGTGGTCGTCATCGGCTCGGGCTACGGTGGGGCGGTGATGGCCGCCCGCCTGGCGCCGGGGCGACGGCTGGCCGTGCTGGAGCGCGGGCGCGAATGGCCGCCGGCCGATTTCCCATCCTCGATGATCGACGTGCTCGGCCAGTTTCGCGGTGCGCTCACGCCGTTCGGCCTGTTCGACTACCGCCTCGGCCAAACAATGGATGTGCTGGTGGGCAGCGGCCTGGGCGGCACCTCGCTGATCAATGCCAACGTGGTGGCCGAAGCCGACCGCGATGCCTTCAACGCCTGGCCAACCAAGATCCGGCAGGACGTGGCCAATGGCGTCTTCGCCGGCTACGAGGCCCGCGTGAAGCAGATGCTGGCCGCCGACCAGGTGATCGAAACCGACGCGCTGCGCAAGCACTGGTTCCACCGCAGCACCACGCTGGCCCGCACGCGCCAGGGCGTCGCGACCAGGTCGGTGCCGATGCCGATCGCGGTGAACCTGCGCAAATACAACAACGTGCCGAACGCGCAGGGCGTGAAGCAGCCGCCGTGCTCGCGTTGCGGCGATTGCGTCACCGGTTGCCGCACCGGCGCGAAGAACACGCTCGACGTCAACTACCTGCCACTGGCCCGCGCCGGCGGCGCCGAGATCTTCACCCGCATCGAGGTGGACTGGCTCGAGCATCTGCCCGACGGCCGCTGGCGAGTTCACACCATCACCCGGCCCGATGGCATCACCTCGGTGCACGGCGAGGTGATCGCCGGCAGCGTGGTGCTGGCCGCCGGCACGCTGGGCAGCACGCAGGTGCTGCTGCGTTCGCGTGCTCAGGGCCTGGCCGTTTCGCCCACGCTGGGCACGCGCTTCTCAGGCAATGGTGACCTGATCGCGCTGGGCTACAACACCAGCGTGCAGACCAACGTGATGGGCTTCGGCACCAGCGCGCCACTGTCCGGCGAAGCGCAGGTCGGGCCGACGATCACGATCGGCGCCGACTACCGGGCCCAGCAGCCGCTGGCGCAGCGTTACCTGATCGAAGACGCCGCCGTGCCGCGCGCGCTGGTCGACGCGGTGCGGTTGGCGCTGCCTCTGTCCGCCGGCATCTTCACCGACTTTCCGGCGGCGCAGCGGGTGGCGCGCGACCTGCTGTACAGCCGCACCGACGGCGCGCTGAACCACAGCATGGTCTACCTCGGCATCGGGCACGACAGCGCCAGCGGCCGCATCCAACTGGATGCCTGGGGCAATGCGCAGGTGGTGTGGCCCAACGTGATGCAGGAGCCCTTCGTCGCACGGCTGAAGGCCGAGATGGAACGGCACGCGCTGGTGTTCGGCGGGCGCTATGTCGACTACCCGCGCACCAGCCCGATCTTCGGCGGTGCGCTGACCAGCGTGCACCCGCTGGGTGGTTGCCCAATGGGCGAGCAGGGCGACGGCGGTGTGGTCAACGCCGATGGCCAGGTGTTCGATGCGCGTGTCGGCGGCGTGGCCGTCTATTCGAACCTGCGGGTGGTCGACGGCTCGATCGCGCCGGCGTCGATCGGCGTCAACCCGTTGCTGACGATCGCCGCGCTGGCCGAGCGCGCCGCCGAACATTTCGCTTGATGAACGCCCCCAGGCCCGGGCTGCGCCCAGCCCGCCCCCCGTGGGGGACCCAGAAACTCGGGAACGGCCCTTCGTTTCTTGAGAGGACTCCGCCATGAAAAGACTGCTTGCCCTCGTGCTGTTGACGTTGCTGGCGCTGACGTCCACAGCGGCCTCGGCTGCCCGCGGCCTGAAATTCGCCGAAGAGATGCGCGGCTACGCCTACTGGGACGGCGAGTACCGCAACGCCAGCGTGTCGCTGAAGGTGACGATCCAGGACATCGACAAGTGGAGCGTCGACCCTAACTACCCGGCGACGGTGACCGGCACCCTCTTCATGGACCGCGTGCCGGCGCAGCCGATCAGTGGCACGCTGCAGATTCTGGCGCCCGCGCCGAACGACGACGGCCGCCTGCTGACCTATCGTTTCACCAGCGCCACGCTGCAGTTCAACGGCATCAAGCATGTGCGAGACTCGGCCGGCGTCGAAGTGTTCGACGACATGACCACCTTGCACGGCATGTTCCAGCCCAAGGGCCAGACGCCCCCGTCCATTCTCGAGCTGCTGTACCAGGCCTTGTGGACGTCGGAGCTGCACTTCGAATGGTGGGACCCAACGACGGTCTGGAACTTCACGATGTCGTTCCAGACGATCAACACCCCTTGGTACGAGGTGCTTGAAGTGGAGGCCATCTTCGTCGTGACCGTGTTCGGCGCGCTCGCCCACACGCTGTTCCCCTGGTTGTGTTGACGCGCAATGCAAGCCCGTGCGTGGATCCCTGCACCCAGCGTATCGATCTCGTATGAGCGCTCGCTGAAGGCCTACCTGCGCACGCGCGGCCTGCCACCGCCGCGTGTCGAGCACGATGGGTGCACTGGCCCGGCTTCACGGGTGGACGGTCGCGCCTTTGGCCACACGCTGGCGCGGGGCGGCCATGTGCTGGGCGATGCCACCACCGGCCTGGCCTTCGGATTGTGCGTGGGCGGCGCGGGCTTCGGCCTGCTGGGCGTGGCGGCTGCCACTGCGCCGACGCTGCGTGACTCGGTGCGCCAGCTGCAGCGCTTCGAGTCATTGACCAGCACGCTGGGCCACATGACCGTGCACCATCACGGCCGCCACCAGGTCTCGCTCTGCTGGCAACCGGCCGAGGCCGAGACGCCACCCGCCGTGGCCGAGGCCATCATTGCCGGCTGGGTCTCGTTCGGCCGCTACCTGCTGGACGAACGGGTCGACGTGATCGGCGTCAGCTTCGCGCACCGCGCGTCGGCACCGTTGTCGGCCTATGAAGCGGCACTGGACTGCCCGGTGCGCTTTGGCGCGACGCGCCACAGCGTCACGTTGGCGGCCGAATTGCTGGACGCACGGCCGCGCTTTGCCGAGCCGACGATCAGCGGCGCGCTCGATGCCTGGCTCGACCGCTGCACGCTCGGCGTGGCCACGCCGCCGCAACAGCAGCCCACCACGCGCCAAGTGGCGCAGGCGCTGGCCGGCGGCCTGCTGTTGGCAGAAGCCGACGAAGACTCGATTGCCACAGAACTGCAACTGAGCCGTCGTACGCTGCAGCGCCGCTTGACGGATGAAGGCGCCAGCTTTCGCGCGCTGCTCGATGCGGCGCGCGCGCAGCACGCCATCGTCGGTGTGCTGCGCGGCCGCGTTTCGCTCGCGCAACTGGGTGCGGAGATCGGCTTCGACGAACAGTCGTCGCTGTGCCGCGCCTTTCGCCGCTGGACGGGGTATGCACCACTGGCCGTGAAGAGCCGGCTGCAACCGATGTTCAGCGAACTTCGAAGTGGTCCGATGACATGAACAAAGAGGAGATTCGATGAAACGTTCTCTGGCCCGGCGCTGCGCGTTCACGCTCGCGGCGCTGTCCCCTTGGGCGGCACAGGCGTTCCAGCCTGACACGCATGCCCGCCTCGTGATCGACGCGGTGGCCTACATGGCCGCGCACCCCACCACCACCAACTACCAGAAGCTGGTGCAGGGTGCGAACAAGGCCGGCTACACGATCGACCAGTTCGCGCAAGCCATGTCGCAGGGTGCGCACGATGTCGACTATTTCGAAGACACCTACATCTGCGGCGCGATCACCGGCGATTGCGTGAAAGCGCCGCTGTGGGGCCTGGGCACCGACATCGCCCGCTACACCTCGTTCTGGCACTTCCAGGATCACGCGCACGGCACCGATGCGCATGGCAACCGCTACGGTGGCTACAACTACAAGCGCATCGCCATCGTCGGCGACATCGACACGGTGGCCGCCGGCTGGCTGTGGAACGATTACCTCGACGACGGCCGCGGCGGCATGGGTGGCATCTTCGGCGACACCAGCCGCTACAACACCTACGGCGTCACCGAGTTCAACTACCGCCAAGGTGGCACGTCGAGCAAGTCGATGTATGCCGACTACCAGGCCTTTCCGTTCCAGCCGATCAACAACCTCGGCCAGTACTGGTTCACGCAGTTCCTGTCGCGCCCGACCGCGCAGAACATCGGCTTCGTTCTGCACACGACCGACACCGCCGTGCCGCAGCACACCTGGAACACGCTGGGCAACAACCACTCGGACTGGGAAAGCTGGGTCTTCACCTACTACGACAGCGAGCAGCTCGGTGCGTTCAACCTGGTCGAGCAGGCGATGGCCGACATCACGCCGCTGTCGCCCACCGCAACCGACGTGCGCCCGGTGATGTACCAGCTGGGTGCCTACTCGTACGCCAACGGCACGCTGGTGCTGTCGTCGACCGCGCATGCCGACCGGGTGATGGTCGGGCGCAAGGTCGTGCCGCATGCCATCGCGATGGTGGTCAACATCCTCAACCGCGCCGCCGAGCGCCTGGTGCAATGAAGCGCTCATCCTTGAGGGCCTGGGCCCTGATTCCCGCCCTGATCGCCACGCCTTGGGCCTTGTACGCGGCGCCTGCCGCCGATGCCGGCACGGTGTTGCGCGTCAACGAGTGGCGCCTGTCGGCAGCGTCTATGGACTTGCTCTATCGCGCCGCCAAGTCGCAAGACCCGCAGGCCACACGGCAAGCCGTGGCCGAAGCCGCCGCGCAAGACCACTTGCTGGGTCGTTATGCGCAAGCGCAGTTCCGCGACGAGCAGCTGTTCGTCGGCGCACGCGTCGGCTTTGCGCTGGAGGCTGCGGCCGAGGCCAGCCTGGTCGCCACGCTGGAGCGCGTGTACCAGCCTGCACTCGACCAGGCGATCGGCGCCGAAGGGCCGCAGCGCTTTGTGGTCCGCCGTCATCCGCTCGACGCGGGTTCATTGCAGGCGCTGCTCGGCAACGGCTCGTCGGTGCGCCTGGACGATCAACTGCCCGCGAGCAGCGTCGATGCGTTGGCGCGAGTGAGCCTGCTTGACTACCGGTTCGGCAACGGCCCGCTGCAGCAGGTGACGCTGGCTGACGTGTGGCGCCAGCTGGACGTGCACGGACGCCAGGCCCTGGCGCGGCAGGACGCCGACTTCGTCCACCACCAGGCCTTGCGTCTGGTGCGGGCCGGCTTCGTGCGCCACTGGGCCACCAGCCAAGCAGGCTTGCAAGCGGCTGACCTGCAGGGTCTGCGGCAGCTGATGGTCGACCGTGAGCGCCGCTTCGCGCTCGAGCAGGCGATGGGCGCCAGCGGCGATCTGCATGGCCAGAGCGCCGAGCTGGCGACCCTGCGGCAGCAGGTGACCCAGACCGACGTGGCGCGCTACTACGCGCAGCATCCCGAGCAGTTCCAGCGCACCGAGCGCGTTCTTGCAAGGCATATTCGCTGCAAGGACGAAGCGAGCGCAGAGGCCGCTTCGGCTGAGCTGGCCCAGGGCCACGCTTTCGGCGAAGTCGCTCGTCGCCATTCGGTGGCGGCATCGGCGATGAAGGGTGGGGCGCTCGGTTGGGTGGATGCGGAGCAGGCGCCGAGCCGGTGGCTCGCACAGGTGCTGTTCGCTCAACCGCCCGGTGCCGCGTCACGCCCGATCCGCGAGCCTGAGTCTGCTGGTCGCACCCCCGGCTGGCAGATCGTGCAGGTGGACGAGCGCGTGCAAGGCCTGCATCCGGCCGACAGCGAAACGGTGCGCTTCATCGCCACCGAGGCGATCGCCAAGGCGCGTGCCATCGAGCGCTACACGGCCCTGAAAGATCAGCTGCTGCGCGACGCCCGCATCGCGCAGAACTGACAAGCACTCACACGAGCGCCTAACGCGGCGCCTGGTAGACCCGGACGTAATCGACCTCCATCTGCACCGGAAAGATGGAGTCGTCGACCGGGCCGCCCAGGTGGCCGCCGACGGCGATGTTGAGGATCAGGAACTCGGGCGTGTCGAACGGCCACTGGGCCGTGCCGGCGCCCGCGTTCTTGAACAGATGGTGCACGCGCCCGTCGATGCCGAAGCGCATCTGCTGCGCCGTCCAGTGCAGCTGGTAGGTATGGAAGGCGGTGCAGGCATCCGGCACCTGCGTGCCGTTGCCTGTGCCGTTGGCGCCATTGCCGTCCGCGGTGTGCAGTGTGCTGAACACGTGCCCCGGCTCGCGCCCCACATGCTCGACGATGTCGATCTCGCCGCCCGCGGGCCATACGACGGGCGTGTTCAGCATCCAGATCGCGGGCCAGGTCCCACGGCCGCAGGGCAGCTTGGCGCGGATCTCGAAATAGCCGTAGGTCCAATCCGCCTTGCCTTGGGTGATCAGCCGCACTGAGCTGAACTTCTGGCCGCCCCAATCGGCTTGCTTCGACAGATCCTCCTTGCGCGCAATGACGAGCAGCTTGCCGTCGCGCACCACACTGTTCTCTGGCCGCGCAGCGCTGTAGTACTGCAGCTCGGCGTTGTGCCAGCCCTGTTTGTTCATGCCGGTGTCGTAGGCCCACTTGGCTGGGTCCGGCAGCCCGTCGGTGCTGAATTCGTCGGACCAGACGAGTTGGTAGCCGGGCGGGAGCTTCAATTCTTCTGTCATGGTGGTGGGTGTCGTGGCAGCGACAGCCAAGGTGCTGCCGAGGGCCAGGCCGGCGGCGGCACACAGGCGGAGGAGGGCAGCGGGGCGTTGGGAAAAAGGAAAACGTTTCATCGCGAGAAGGGGCCATCACGGCCGTGCAAGAAGTTGTGCGGTGCATCAAACCGCGGGCGTGGTTTGAATGGTGCGGCCCAAACTATGTTGAGTCGAAAGTAACGAAACGGCTTTCCAGTCTGAACCGGCAGGCGTCGCGACGTGCCAAGGGCTCGGCGGCTTCGCTTTCCCGTGCACATCTGACCAAAGCAGCACGCACGGCACGGCGAGTTCTGATTCCATGGCTGATGGATGTTTCGTTAGTTGCGAAGTGCCGGCCCCGGCCTAGGGTGTCTACTAGGTTGCAAGCGCTTGCACAAATCGTATTCTCTTGAAACCGCTTTCAAAACAGCGTCGCCATTGTGGCTGATGACGCCGAAAGCGTCGATGCCGGAAGGGGCATCGCAGTCAAAAACCTACTGGAGACCGCCTCATGTCCATTAGCCCTCGTGCCAGCCGCCAGTACAGCCGGCACCCGGCGTTCCGCATGACCCACCTTGCAGCGGCATGCGGACTCTTGATTGGCGGGGCAGGCTCTGCCATCGCACAACAGCAGGCTGCCGCCGCGCCTGCCCCTGCCAAATCTGAAGAGCAGGTCGAGACGGTGGTGGTGACGGGCATCCGCAAGAGCCTGGACACTTCTTTGAGCCTCAAGCGCGATTCGTCAGGCATCGTCGACGGCATCGTCGCCGAGGACATTGGCAAGTTCCCCGACACCAACTTGGCCGAGTCGATGCAACGCATCAGCGGCGTGTCGATCGATCGCTCGGTGGGCGAGGGCTCGAAGATCACCGTGCGCGGTGTGGGCCCCGACTACAACCTGGTACTGGTCAACGGCCGCCAGATGCCATCGTCGGCTGTCGCTGATGCCGGCGCGGCGTCGACTCGTGCCTTCGACTTCGCCAACCTCGCTTCGGAATCGATCGCCGCACTCGAAGTCTTCAAGACCAGCCGTTCCGCCTCGCCCGCCGGCGGCATGGGCGCGACCATCAATATCAAGACGGCGCGTCCGCTCGACAACCCGGGCTTCCGCGCCAACCTTGGTGTGAAGGCGGTGTACGACGAGTCGAACAACCGCATCCCCGATTCGCTGCGGGGCAGCCAGATCACACCGGAATACTCGGGCATCTACAGCAACACGTTCGCAGACGGCACCTTCGGCATCGCGATCAGCGGCAGCTACCAGGAGCGCAATCTCGGTTTGAGCTACGCCGGCGTGCCCGGCGGCTGGCGCTCATTCAGGGGCGACACGAACGACTGGGGCACCATTCCTCAGGACGGTCAGCCAGGTTCAGATCGAATCACCAACCGTCCGGGTCCGAATGACATCTATTCGGTCCCGCAGAACATCAACTACGGCGTTAGTGGCATCCAGCGCCAGCGCACCAACGGGCAGCTGACGCTGCAGTGGGCGCCGATGAAAGAGTTGACGGCAACTCTCGACTACACCTATTCGGAGTTGAAGCTCCAGACCAAGCGCAACGAGCTGTCGGCATGGTTCAACTTCGGCCCATCGTCCAGCTCATGGACCGACGGCCCGGTGTCTGGTCCGATCTTCTATTCGGAGCTCCTGAACACCCAGGTCGGCGACCAGTTCATGGGCCCTGCTGATGTCGCCATGGGTGGCGCGAAGTTCGCCACCAAGAACACCAACGACTCGCTGGGCCTGAACCTGGTCTGGAAGGCTTCGAACCGCCTCAGCTTCGAACTCGACACTCACCACTCGACCGCTGAGTCGGGCGCCGATAGCCCCTACGGCTCCAACTCGGTGTTGGGCACAGCCAGCTTCAACCGTGGCACCACGACAGTCGATTTCAGCAAGGACTTCCCTGTCCTGAGCATGGAAAACACGGTGCTCGACCCGTCGCTGATGATGGTCACGGGTTCGTCGTTCCGCAACAGCTACATGAAGTCGGAAGTCGACCAGACGCAGGTCCACGGTCGGTACAAGTTCGAGGACTCGTCGAAACTCGATTTCGGTGTCAGCCTGACCGAGGTGGGCAACCGTTCGGCCTACTCGAACGTGCAGCGCGACACCTGGGGCGGCGCCACCAATGCCGGCGACTATCCGGACAGCGTGTGGCACCCCGACAAGATGGGCCGCTACTTCGGTAGCGTCAGTGGCAGCAACAGCTCGGCCTTCTTCAACAACTTCTACACATGGGACTTCGACGAAGTTCGCGCGCTGGCGTCGCAGGCGGCCGGTGACGACTCGCTGTACCGCGCCTCCAACGTCTTCTCGGTCGATCGACGCGCCACGGAGAAGTCGCAGAGCGCCTACGTGCAGTACGGCACCGACTGGGAGTGGGGCGTTCCGATGAGCCTGACGGCCGGGTTGCGCTATGAGCACACCGATGTGAGTTCGAAGGCGCTGGTGCCGGTCGGGACCAACATCACCTGGGCGGCCAACAACGAGTTCTCGGTCGGCTTCGGCGCACCGGAGTTCACCAAGCTCAAGGGCAAGTACACCTACGTTCTGCCGAGCATCGATTTCGACGCCGACTTGACCAGCAAGCTGAAGGCACGCGCCAGCTACGGCGAAAGCATCGGCCGACCCAAATGGGACGAGATCCAGGCTGGCCTGACGCTGAACGCGTTGGCCCGCATCGATGGAGGCTCCGGCGCGCAAGGCAACCCGGCGCTGAAGCCGTTGAAGTCGAAGAACTTCGACCTCTCGCTCGAGTACTACTATGCCAAGGGCAGCTACGTCGCAGCTGGCTATTTCGCGAAGAACCTGTCGAACTATGTCGGCGTGACCACCGTCGAGCAAACGCCGTTCAACCTGCATACGCCTGCCAACGGTGTGTTGTTCCAGGAGGCTGTCGCGCAAGGCGGCTGTACCGACAGCAACCTGACCTGCATCCGCAACTACATCTTCGCCAACTACAACGGCACACGGGGAGTGACGCAGACCGGCACGGATGCCAATGGCAATGCCGTCGGCACCATCGTCGGCCAGGCGGATGATCCGATCGCGACCTTCAATATCACGACCTTCTCGAACCAGCACAAGGCGCGGCTGTATGGGGTAGAGCTGAACTGGCAGCACATGTTCGGCAACAGCGGTTTCGGTGTGTCGAGCAACTACACCTACGTCAACTCGGGCCTGAAGTACAAGAATGGCAGCCTGGGTGAGCAGTTCGCACTGGAGGGCTTGAGCGACACCGCCAACCTGGTGGCGTTCTACGAGAACGACAAGTACGAAGTACGCGTGGCCTACAACTGGCGCGACCAGTTTCTCGCCGCCCGCTTCGACGGCGGAGGCTTGCCTAACCCGGTCTATACCGAGGCCTACGCGCAGATCGACCTCAGCGCAGGCTACAAGCTGAGCGACAACCTGTCGTTCCAGTTCGAAGCGATCAATCTCAACGATGCGGTGGTTCGCCAGCACGCTCGGACGAAGAACGAGATCATCGGCGTCTGGCAGACCGGGCCGCGCTACATGATCGGTGCCCGGTACAAGTTCTGAGCCTGAACACCGGCAAAGGTCATTAAGCTCGGGGCCTCGCCTGCGGCGCAAGCGGTGGGCGAGCCCGTCAGGTGCTGGCGGTGTTGGGCGGGCGCCTGAGACGAAGGAACGATGAGCGACACATCAGGTCACGCGGTCCAGCGTGTCATCGTGGTGGGCGGTGGATCCGCCGGCTGGTTGACGGCCGGCCTTCTGGCGGCAGGGCATCCCGACCGGCTGCAGGTGACGGTGCTCGAATCACCGAGCATCGCGCCGATCGGGGTGGGCGAGGGCACCTGGCCAACGATGCGCGACACCTTGCGCAGCATCGGCGTCACCGAGGCCGACCTGGTCCGCGAATGTGATGCCTCGTTCAAGCAGGGCTCGCGTTTCAACGGCTGGGTCACCGGCCAGCCGGACGACCACTACTTCCACCCGTTCGTACTGCCGCAGGGCTACACCGAGGCTGACCTGGTGTCGGCCTGGCTTGGCCAGCATACGGCGCTGCCTTTTGCCGAGCTGGTGAGTTTTCAGCCGCACCTGTGCCTGCAGGGGCGGGCGCCGAAGCAGTTCGCAACGCCCGAATTCGCCGCGGTGGCGAACTACGCCTACCACTTCGATGCGGGCAAATTCGGCGTGTTCTTGCGCGCGCACTGCATCGAGAAGCTCGGTGTGCAGCACGTGCTGGACGATCTGGTCGCCGTGCAGTCGCACGACAACGGCGACATCGCAGCGCTGCAAACCAAAGAGCATGGCGCCATCGCTGGCGACTTGTTCATCGACTGCACTGGCATGCAAGCGCTGCTGCTGGGGCGGCACTACCAAGTCGGCCTCGTGTCGCAGAAGCATGTGTTGTTCTGCGACTCAGCACTGGCGCTGCAGGTGCCCTATGCCGATGAGCGCACGCCGATCGCTTCGCAGACGATCTCGACCGCGCACGGCGGCGGCTGGATCTGGGACATTGGCCTTCACGCGCGGCGTGGCGTCGGCGCCGTCTATTCAAGCGCGCATTTCAGTGACGACGAAGCACAGAGTGCTTTGCTCGGCTACGTCGCCCGCACCGGCGGCAGCCCGTCGGATCTTCCGCCGCCGCGCAAGCTGAGCTTCGAGCCGGGTCACCGCGAGACCTTCTGGCATCGCAACTGTGTGGCGATCGGGCTATCGGCTGGTTTCCTCGAGCCATTGGAAGCTTCGGCGATCGCGTTGATCGAACACTCAGCCGGCTTGCTGCGCGACCAGATGCCGGCCACGCGCGCCACGATGGACATCGTCGCCAAGCGCTTCAATGACAGCCTGCACTACCGCTGGGCCCGCATCGTCGACTTCCTGAAGCTGCACTACGTGCTGAGCCAGCGAACCGACACGGCGTTCTGGCGCGACAACCAGCGGCCTGAGTCCATCCCCGACCAGCTGCGTGAGTCGCTCGAGCTTTGGCGCCACGTGCCGCCGTCGCGCCATGATTTAGTTCGCAACGACGAGGCATTCCCGTCCGCGAGCTACCAGTACGTTCTGTATGGTATGGGCTTCCGGCCAGCAGCCAAATCGGTGCGCCGGGCCGATACCGAAGCGGCCAGCGGCTACTTTCGCGAGGCAGCTCAGCTGGCGCGCAAGATGCTGCCGGCCTTGCCGAGCAACCGTGAACTGATCGACCACATCAAGCGCCATGGGCTGCCGCGAATCTGACATGCCGCGTCAACAGACTGTCGCTCATTCCACCTCTTTGGCCGGCCTTGCCGGTGATTGCCCATGACCCGCAATGTCTTGCTGAACAACGTCGACCACAAGGACCTGCGCATCATCACGGCGCGTGGTGCCGAGTACGGCGACGACGTGATGTACGGGGTGATCGTTCCCTCTGAGTTCCGCAACGTTCAGGCGCACTTTCCGATCGTCTTCCAGAAGTCGCACGATGGCACTTCGTTCCAACCGGTGGCCTTGTTCGGCTTTCGCGAAGGGCAGAACCTGTTCTTGCGCAACGGCCACTGGGATGCGCATTACCTGCCGCTGGCATTGGAGCGACAGCCGTTCCTGATTGGCGTCGACGGCGAAGAGCTGATGGTCCACCTCGACGTGGACCACCCGCGTGTCGGCACCACTCACGGCGAGCCGGTGTTCCTGCCCTATGGCGGCATGACCGAGTTCCTGGAGCGCATCAACTCGGTGCTGCTGACCCTCCATGAGGGCCTGCAGAGCACACCGGCGTTCATGGCCGCCTTGCTGGAGCACAACCTGCTGGAGCCGTTTGCGCTCGACATCGAGCAGGCCGATGGTTCGCAACACCGCTTCACCGGCTTCTACACGGTCCATGAGGAGCGCCTGCAGCAGCTCGATGGCCATGCACTCGGTACGCTGAACAAAGCGGGCTACCTGTTCGCCATCTACATGGCGGTCGCGTCGCTCTCGCGTTTCCGCGACCTGATTGCGCGGCTCGAAACGGCCTGACGCCATGCGTGAGCTGACCGGCCTCGACCCGCAGGCATTGCCTGACGAGTTGCTGCGATCGACGCAGCCGGCGGTGATTCGCGGTCTCGTAGGCCAATGGCCGGCGGTGAAAGCCAACGCCGGGCCGGGCGGCTTGAGTGCCTACCTGCGCCGGTACACATGCGGTGCCACCGTGGGAGCATGGTTCGGCCCGCCCGAGATCGAAGGCCGCTTCGGCTACAACGAAGATTTCACCGGCTTCAACTTCGCCCGCGAGAAGGTCACGTTCGAGTCCATCCTCGACGCACTGGAGCACCACCGCAGCAACGATCGCCCGCCGGCGATCTACGTCGGTTCGACGACTGTGGACACCTGTCTGCCAGGCTTTCGCAGCGAGAACGACCTGGGGCTGGCGCACCTGGAGCCGCTGGTCAGCCTGTGGATCGGCAACCGTGCGCGTGTTGCGGCCCACCACGACCTGCCGGACAACCTGGCCTGCGTCATCGCCGGGCACCGCCGCTTCACGCTGCTGCCGCCAGACGAGGTGGGCAACCTCTACATCGGGCCGCTCGAAAACACGCTGGCCGGCCAGCCCACCAGCCTGGTCGATTTCAAGAACCCGGACCTGGCGCGCTTCCCGAAATTCGCGCAGGCCATGCGCCGCGCGCAGGTGGCCGAGCTGGGCCCGGGCGATGCGATCTTCATCCCGAGCATGTGGTGGCACCACGTCGAGGCGACCGACAGTTTCAACGCGCTGGTGAACTACTGGTGGCGCCAATCACCCAGCGACATGGATTCGCCGACGGCGGCGCTGCTGCTGGCGATCATGAGCGTGCGCGACCTGCCGCCCGCGCAGCGCGACGCGTGGCGCAGCCTGTTCGACCACTACGTGTTCGATGCCGACGCCACCACCGCCGAACACCTTCCACCCGCGGCACGCCAGGTGCTGGCGGCGCCGCTCGACAGCAACGCCATCCGGGCGCTGCGGGCGCGCTTGATTCGACGACTGAACCGTTGAGAGAGATCCACCATGAACATGTCCGACCGCCCGCAGCCTTCTGAAGGCCAACCCGCCAGCGTGCGCCGCGTCGTCATCGCCGGCGGTGGCACGGCCGGCTGGATGGTCGCGGCCTGCCTGTCGAAGACCATGGGCAAGATCCTCGACATCAAGCTGATCGAGTCGGACGAGATCGGCACCGTGGGTGTCGGTGAAGCGACGATCCCGACGCTGCTCACTTTCCACAACCTGCTGGACCTGAACGAGCGCGAGTTCATGGCCGCGACCTCGGCCACCTTCAAGCTGGGCATCAGTTTCGAGAACTGGCGCAACGTCGACGAGGACTACATCCACTCGTTCGGCCTCACCGGCAAGGACCACTGGACTGCCGGTTTCCAGCACTTCTGGCTGAAGGGCCGGCAGCGCCAACTGGCCGGCGACTATGGTGACTACTGCCTGGAGCTGCGCGCGGCGCAAGAGAACCGCTTTGCACACTTGCCGCGCAACGGCCTGAACTACGCCTTCCACATGGACGCGACGCGCTACGCCGCCTACCTGCGCAAGTTCAGCGAAGGCTATGGCGTGCAGCGCATCGAGGGCAAGATCAGCGCGGTCAACCTTGACGAGTCCACAGGCCATATCCAGTCATTGACGCTGGGCAGCGGCGAGGTGATCGAAGGCGATCTGTTCATCGACTGCACCGGTTTCCGAGGCCTGTTGATTGGCGAAGCGCTGAAGGTGCCGTACGAAGACTGGACACACTGGCTGCCCTGCGACAGCGCATTGGCGGTGCAGACGGCGTCGGTCGGCGAGGCGGTGCCTTACACGCGCTCGATCGCGCACGACGCCGGCTGGCAGTGGCGCATTCCGCTGCAGCACCGTGTCGGCAACGGGATGGTCTATTGCAGCCGCCACATGAGCGACGAGCGTGCGCAGGAGCTGCTGCTCAGCAATATCCAGGGCGAGGTGCTGACGAAGCCGCGGGTGCTGAAGTTCAAACCCGGCCAGCGCAAAGAGGTGTGGCGCGGCAACTGCGTGGCGATTGGCCTGGCCAGCGGCTTCATCGAGCCGCTCGAATCGACCAGCATCCACCTGATCCAGCGCGGCACGATCCGCCTGATGCAGATGTTCCCTGCCATGGGCATCCGCCAGTCGGACATCGACGAGTACAACCAGCAGGCGCAGGCCGAGATCGAACACATCCGCGATTTCGTCGTGCTGCACTACCACGTGACGAACCGCGACGACTCGGCCTTCTGGCGCGAATGCCGCACGATGTCGATTCCGCCGTCGCTGCAGCATCGCATCAATCTGTTCCGCGAAACCGGCCGCGTGTTCCGCATGCAGAACGAGCTGTTCGCCGAAAACTCGTGGATCCAGGTGATGCTGGGGCAGGGCATCACGCCGCAGCAGCACCACCAGGTGGCCGATCTGATGGGCGATCAGGAGCTGTCGGGCTTCCTCGATTCGATCCGCCACTCGGTCGACCGGACGGTGGCGCAGCTGCCGTCGCACCAGGCCTACGTAAAGCAGTACTGCGAATCGCCTGTCAAATAAACAAAACATCCCTAGACTTCGGCGCATGCCTTGTCACGGCACTGCTGGAGTGCGTTCATGCGCCAGACCGAACTGCATTTGAGCCCGGAAGACCGCGAAGCCGTGCAGGCGCTGCGCAGCAAAGGTGTGCACGGCAGCCGCGAGGTGAATCGGGCGCACATGCTGGCCTGCCTGGATGCAGGTCTGCCAGAGGCGCAGATCCTGGCGGTGCTGGGGGTGGGGCGCACGGCCCTGTGGCGCACGCGAGCCGCCTATCTGCAGGGCGGGCTGGAACTGGCCTTGTTCGACGTCGCGCGGTCCGGCCGGCCGCGCAAGGGTGTGCCGGTTGAAGCCAACCGCCCGGTTGCGCCGCGGGGCGCCGGGCGTTGATGCTTCGTTAGTTCAGGCGGCCGCAGTCGATTCGCGCACCACCATGTGCGGTGCCGGCAGCGTGGCGTCCGGCTGGCGGCCCGCCAGCAGATCCAGCATCGCCATCGCGGCCAGACGGCCCAGCTCGTAGACCGGCTGGTGCACGCTGCTCAGCGGCGGCACGGTGAACGATGAGGTGGCCACATCGTCGAAGCCGACCAGCGACACATCGTGCGGCACGCGCAGGCCACGCCGGTGCAAGGCCAGGGCGGCGCCGAACGCCATCTGGTCGTTGGCCGCGAAGATGGCGGTGAAAGGCGCACCCGAAGCAAGCAGGCGTTCGATGGCTTGCAGGCCGCCTTCTTCCTGGTAGTTGCCGGCCAGCAGCAGCGCTTCGTCGACCTTCACGCCGTGGGCGGCCAGGGCCTGGCGGTAGCCGCGCTCGCGTTGCGCCGAATCGGGATGCAGCGGGTCGCCGCCGATGAAGGCGATGCGCTTGTGGCCCAGCTCCAGCAGGTGCTCGGTGGCCAGACGGGCGCCATGCAGGTCGTCGAAATTGAGTGAATAGACACCGGGCGCGCTCAGGTCTCGGCCGGTCACGACGATCGGCAGCTGGCGCGCGAGGTTCTTCAGCGCGCTGTCGCTCATGCGGCCGGTCAGCACGATCAGGCCGTCGACCCGGCGCGAACGCAGCACTTCAATGCAGCGCACCTCGGCGGCGGTGTCCCAGTGGCCGCTGATGAACAGCGGGCTGTAGCCGGCGGCAACCAGCGTGTCTTCGATGCCGCGGTGCGCACCGCCGTAGAAGGGCGAATCGATCGCCTGGGTGACCACGCCCACGCTGAGCGTACGGCCACCGGCCAGGCCACGCGCCACCGGGTTGGGCACGAAGCCCAGTTCCTTGATCGCGTCGTCGACCGCCTTCTTCTTGTCATCGCTGACCACCGCGGTGCCATTCAGGATCCGTGACACGGTGCTGGGCGAAACGCCCGCTCGGTCTGCGACCTGTTGCAGGGTGACGGCGCCAGAGTGCCCGTCTCCGGCCGTGCTGGCGCGGGTGTTGCGCCGGGGTGCGGTCTTGGAGCTGGTCGACAAGGGTGGTGCTTTCGGTTGCGACAAAGGGCCGAGTGTAAGACGCAGCTGCAAGCGCTTGCAGCTGCGTCTCGGTTTTACATCCCGAAGCGAAGAATTCGCATTGTGAAAAGATGGCCTGCTGCACCGCAGTAGTTTTTTCCACTATGAAATCACGACTCTCACATTGCGAAACAATGTCTGTAAGTCTTTGATTTTTCGAGAAATACTTTTGTGTCTTATATAAGACATAAGTCTCCCCAAACGCTGGCGGTCGGCGTACGCTTGAGCCCAAGCAACGTCTCAACACCTCTTCGTTTTCACCCAAGGAGCCGACATGACCCGACTGACCCGCGAACAGCAAATCGCCGCCCTCGAGAAGGACTGGGCCGAGAACCCCCGCTGGAAGGGCATCAAGCGCGGTTACACCGCAGCCGACGTGGTGCGCCTGCGCGGTTCGCTGAAGATCGAGCACACGCTGGCCCAGCGTGGTGCCGAAAAGCTGTGGAACCTGGTCAACACCGAACCCTTCATCAACGCGCTGGGCGCGCTGACCGGCAACCAGGCCATGCAGCAGGTCAAGGCCGGCCTCAAGGCCATCTATCTGTCGGGCTGGCAGGTCGCCGGTGACGCCAACAGCAACGGCGAGATGTACCCCGACCAGTCGCTGTACTCTGTGGACTCGGTGCCGAAGGTCGTCAAGAAGATCAACGCCACCTTCGCCCGCGCCGACCAGATCCAGTGGTCCGAAGGCAAGGACGACATGGACTTCTACGCGCCGATCGTGGCCGACGCCGAAGCCGGTTTCGGCGGTGTGCTGAACGCGTTCGAGCTGATGAAGGCCATGATCGAAGCGGGCGCCGCCGGCGTGCACTTCGAAGACCAACTGGCTGCTGCCAAGAAGTGCGGCCACATGGGCGGCAAGGTCCTGGTGCCGACGCGTGAAGCGGTGGCCAAGCTGGTCGCCGCGCGTCTGGCCGCTGACGTGATGGGCACGCCCACCGTGCTGCTGGCCCGCACCGACGCCGAAGCCGGCGACCTGGTGACCAGCGACATCGACGAGAACGACAAGCCGTTCTGCACCGGCGAGCGTACCGTCGAAGGCTTCTTCCGCACCAAGAACGGCCTGGACCAGGCCATCAGCCGCGGCCTGGCCTACGCGCCCTACGCCGACATGATCTGGTGCGAGACCGGCAAGCCCGACCTGGCCTTCGCCAAGGCCTTCGCCGAAGCCATCCACGCCAAGTTCCCGGGCAAGCTGCTGGCCTACAACTGCTCGCCGTCGTTCAACTGGAAGAAGAACCTCGACGACGCGACGATCGCCAAGTTCCAGCGAGAGCTGGGCGCGATGGGCTACAAGTTCCAGTTCATCACGCTGGCCGGCTTCCACAGCCTGAACTACTCGATGTTCAACCTGGCCTACGGCTATGCGCGCAACAACATGAGCGCTTTCGTCGAGCTGCAAGAGGCCGAGTTCGCTGCCGCCGAGAAGGGCTTCACCGCGGTGAAGCACCAGCGCGAAGTGGGCACCGGTTACTTCGACGCGGTGACCACCACGATCGAGCGCGACGCCTCGACCGCGGCACTGAAAGGCTCGACCGAAGACGAACAGTTCTTCGACGCCAAGCACGGCTGATCCCAACTGAAAGAAGTGCTTCGCCAGCGGCCGGAAGGTCGCTGGTTGAATTCCCAAGAAGCCCGGCACCTGCCGGGCTTTTTCGTTTTCGGCTGCTCACAATTTCGACCCCGCCGAGCGGGTCAGTGCGGATGACGCCAGGTGCCTAGCTTGGCTTCAATGGAAGCGCTTTCAAGCATTTGGTTGGAGAAACCATGCACAGACCAACACGGCACCACCTCTTCTGGGTGGCGGCCTGGGCGTTTTCGCTGTTCGCGTTGCTGGCGGTGGTGTCGGCCAGCACCGCAACGGCCGCCACGTTCGCCAACCCGATCGTGCCGGCCGATGGCACCGGCGGCACCGCCGACCCGTCCGTCGTCTACCGAGGCGGCTTCTACTACTGGGCACGCAGCCTGAATGGCAACTCGATCGCGATCGCCAAGGCCAAGCGGCTGCAAGACATCGGCATGGCACCGCAGATCGTGGTCTACACCACTCCGCCGAACACGCCTTACTCGAAGAGCTTGTGGGCGCCCGAACTGCAGTACCTCAATGGGCAGTGGTACCTGTACTTCGCAGCGGACGACGGCAACAACGTCAACCACCGCATGTATGCGCTGCAGGCGAATACGCAGAACCCGCAAGGCAGCTGGACGTTCCGCGGCAAGCTGGCACCACCGACCGACTCTTGGGCGATCGACGGCACGGTGCTGCAGAAGGACGACGGCAGTCTCTACTTCATCTGGTCGGGCTGGCGCGGCGCGAACGACGGTTTCCCGCAGCGGCTGTACATCGCCCCGATGAGCAGCCCGACGACGATCAGCGGTGACCGGGTCGAGATCTCGTCGCCGACGCTGCCGTGGGAAACCGAAGTCGCCGCCATCCAGGAAGGGCCGTCCGTCATCAAGAAGAACGGCCGCATCAACCTGGTCTATTCGGCCAGTGCCAGCTGGACCGACAGCTACAAGCTCGGCCTGCTGTCCAACACCGACGGCAACGTGTTGAACCCGGCCGCGTGGGTCAAGAAGAGTCAGCCGGTGTTCGTCTCGAACCCGGACGCACAGGCTTTCGGCGTCGGCCACAACTGCTTCGTCAAGTCGCCCAATGGCAAGCAGGACTGGCTGGTCTACCACGCCACCAACACCTCTGGCGCCGGGTGGAACGGCCGCAACATCCGCGCCCAGCGCTTCAGTTGGCGCCCCAACAACACGCCGAAGTTCGGCAAGCCGGTGGCGGTGGGGGCGTGGATCAACGAGCCCACGGGGTCGCCGAGCGATAGCAACCTGCGGTTCGAAGCTTCAGACGTCGCAGCCAACTTCCTGCGCCACGCGGGCAGCCGGGCGCGGCTCGATGCCGACGTGACGCCGATCGAGGATTCGCTCTGGCGTGAAGTTCCCGGGCTGAACGACCCTCACGCGGTGTCGTTCGAGTCGGTCAACTTCCCAGGTCACTACCTGCGCCACCGCAACGGCGAGGTGTGGAAGGACGCCAGCGACGGCAGCGGGTTGTTCAAGGCCGATGCCACCTGGCGCAAGCGTCAAGGCCAGGGCGACGGCAATGGCGTGTCGTTCGAGGCCTCCAACTTCCCTGGAAGCTTCCTGCGGCATCGCAATGGCTTGTTCTACAGCGAGACGCTGGGCACGCCGCTGGATCGGGACGACGCGACCTTTTACGAACGCTGACCGAGCCGCTAATTGCCGGATCGGCACGGGGTGATCGCTGTTTGCATCGGCCGCGCCGGGTTGCATACTCAACGCTCATGGCCGCCGCCGAGCACGACGCTGTCCCAGCCGCCCCGCGCAGCAAGAAAGCTGCGCTGGATGAAGCGCGTGCGATGGTCGAGTCGGCGAAGGCGGCACGTGTCGCCGGGCAGCACCGGCTGGGCGTCGAGCGCGCCACGCGCGCGCTCGTACTGGCCGATGACGCGGGCCACCAGGGCGTGAGGGCGGCAGCGCTGGCCGTGCTGGCGCTCAACGAGTACCGCCTGGGCGACAGCGAATCGGCGGTGGCGCATTGCCGGCAGGCCTTGCCGCTGCTGCGCCGAACCAAAGACGCGGCCGAGCGCACGCAGGTGCTTTGCACCCTCGTGATGGCCTACAACGGGATGGGGCTGCATGCCGATTCGCTGAGCTTCGCGACGCAGGCAATCGAGTCGGCGCGGCAGGCCAACGACCCGTCGCTGATGAGCTGGGCGTTGAACCGCGCCAGCTTGACCTACGAAGAGATGGGCGATCCGCAACGTGCCGAGCCCTTGATGGTGCAGGCGCTGGAGATCGCACGCGAGATCCGCGGCGAAGAAGAGATGTTCAGCGCCCTCAACAACCTGGCCAGCAATCTGCTGCACGCGGCCAAGGGCGTCGCCGGTGACGCGCGTCATGCGGTCATCGAGCGCGCGATCGGCTATGGGGCAGAGGCGCTGCAGTTGGCCGAGGCGTCCGGCAATGCGCATCGCGAAGCGGTGAGCCTGGGCAACCTGGCCCATGCGTTCGTGCTGGATGGGCAGTTTGATCGGGCACTGCCCTACATCGAGCGGCAAGAGGTGCTGTCGACGCAGAACGGCTACCGTTCGTTGGTGCTGCAGGCGAGCCAGAACCGGGCCGATCTGGCCAGGCACCGTGGCCAGGCCGCTGAGGCGATTCGCCTGTACGAGCAGGTGCTGGGCCAGGCGCACGACACCGACGACCACGACATCTTGCGCGAGTTGCACCAAGGGCTGTACGAGGTCTACAAACAGCAGCGCGATTTCGAAACTGCGCTGCGCCACCTCGAGGCCGTCTTGCCGCTGGAGCGCGAAGAGATGCGCCAACGCGCCGATCGGCAGGCGCGCCTGCTGATCAACCGGATCGAAATCGAGAACATGCAGGCCGCCGCCGACCGCGCGCGCTCGGAAGCCGACACGCAGCGCCTGCGCGCGGCGGCACTCGAGTCGGAAAACCAGCGCCTGGCCGACCGGGCGATCGAGTTGGGCCGGCATGCGATGGAAGACCAGCTCACCGGGCTGGCCAACCGCCGGCGCGTCGAGTACGAGCTGCCACAGCACCTGGACGCTGCGCGGCAGCGCCAATTGCCACTGAGCCTGGCGGCGATCGACCTCGACCACTTCAAGCAGGTCAACGACCGCTTCGGCCATGCGGTCGGCGACGACGTCTTGCGAGTGATCGCGCGGCTGCTGCTGGGCAACACCCGCAGCACCGACCTGGTCGCGCGCATGGGTGGCGAGGAATTCATCGTCGTGCTGGTCGGCACGGGGCTGCCGGTGGCCGCCGAGATCTGCGAGCGCCTGCGCAAGGCGGTCGCCGTGCACGACTGGGAAGCGCAGGTCGCGGGCCTGGCGGTGACCGTCAGCGTCGGGCTGTGCGACGCGCAGCAAGCCCAGACCATGCGCGATCTGCTGGAGCAGGCCGATGCCTTGCTCTATGCGGCCAAGCGCGGCGGGCGCAACCGGGTCGAGCTGGCGGCTTGCTCGTCGGGGTGAGCCGGGCGCTTCACATCGACGCGCGCAGCATATCGCGGTAGTCGTCCGCGCTGGCCAACCGCGGGTTGGTCTTGTGGCAGTGGTCGAGCAATGCGCCTTCGATGATCCGGCCGAACATCGATTCGGTGACGCCCATGGCAGCCAGCCCATTGGGCAGGCCGAGCCGGGCATTCATGGCGCGCAGTGCTTCGCTCACCTCGGTGCCTTGCGCGTCGCAAGTCCCCAGGCCCATCCCGTGGGCTATGCGTTGCAACCGTTGCTCGCGCTGGATCGTCTCGGCCCCCGCATTGAAGCGCACCACCGCCGGCAGAAAGACGGCGTTGAGCGTGCCGTGGTGAAGTTTGGGATTGGCGCCGCCCAGGCTGTGGCTCAGTGAGTGGACACAGCCCAGTCCCTTCTGGAAGGCCAAGGCGCCTTGCATGCTTGCGCTCATCATGGCCCAGCGCGCGTCGCGGTCGCTGCCGTCACGCGTGGCGCGCTCGATGTGCGCCCAGCCGCGCGCGAGGCCGTCGAGCGCAATGCCATCGGCCGGTGGGTTCACCGCGTGGGCCATGAAGGTCTCCATGCAGTGCGCGATCGCGTCCATGCCGGTGGCGGCCGTCAGCATCGGTGGCAGGCCCAGCGTCAATTCGGGGTCGAGGATGGCGGCCTTGGGCATCAAATGCCAGCTGTGGAAGCCGAGCTTTCGCCCGTCGTCGACGATCAGGATCGCGCCGCGCGCCACCTCGCTGCCGGTGCCGGCGGTGGTGGGCACGGCAATCAGTGGCGCGACCTTGTCGCTGATGCGCATGGCGCCGCCGAGGATGGTGGCGTAGTCCGTCAGCGGGCCTGGGTGGGTGGCGGTGATCGCCACGCCCTTGGCCAGGTCGATGCTGGAGCCACCGCCGACGGCGATCAAACCGTCGCACTGGTTGTCGGTGTAGACCGTCGTCGCCGCGCGCACGGCTGCTTCGGTCGGGTTCGGTGGCGTGCCGTCGAACACGGCATGCGGCAGGTCTTTCAGCGCGGCGAGCGCCTTGTCCAGCACACCGGCCGCGCGCACGCCGGCGTCGCTCACCACCAGCGGGCGCTTGATGCCGATGCGCTCGCAGTGCTGCGGCAGCAGAAGCACCGCGCCGAAGTCGAGTTCGATTTGCGTCAGGTACTGGATGAGGGCCATGGTGGGTCGAGGGCAGGTGGTTGGAGCCAGTATGCTCACGAAGCCCTTTTCGTGCCAATGAGGCCCACCCTGAGCGACCTGTCTCCCACGCGACTGCTGACCCCGGCGATGGCCGGCGTGCTGGAGCGCATCCAGCGCATCAAGCGCACGCCGTTTCACCACATGACACCGGTCGAGGCCCGCGTCGCTTACCAGGCGGCCGCCGAGATCCTGGAGCCGCCGCGCGCGCCGCTGCCGCGGGTCGAAGACTTCGACATTCCCGCCGGCGACGGCACGCCGCTGCGCGCGCGGCTGTATGCGGCGAGCGCCGGCCGCCTGCCGGTCTTGCTGTACCTGCACGGTGGCGGCTTCACGATTGGCGACCTCGAAACCCACGACAGCCTGTGCCGCCAGCTGGCGCTGCGCAGCGGCGGCGCGGTGGTGGCGCTGGAATACCGGCTGGCGCCGGAACATCGATTCCCGACCGCGGTGGACGACGCCTTCGCCGCGTTGCGCTGGCTGGCCGGCGAGGGCGGCGCAACGCTCGGGCTCGACGGCGCGCACGTGGCTGTCGGCGGAGACAGTGCCGGCGGCACGCTCGCGGCCGTCTGCGCCATCCTGGCGCGCGATGCGGGCCTGCCGTTGGCGCTGCAGCTGTTGATCACACCCGGCACCACCGCCCATGCCGACACGCCGTCGCACAAGCTTTTTGCCAACGGCTTCCTGCTCGAAGCCGACGGCATCGCCTGGTTCTTCGACCAGTACATCGATGCCAAGGACCGCGACGACTGGCGCTTCGCTCCGCTGAATGCGCCCGACCTGGACGACCTGGCGCCGGCCTGCGTGCTGCTGGCCGAATGCGATCCGCTGGTCGACGAAGGCCTGGCCTACGCCGACAGGCTGCGCGCCGCCGGCGTGCCGGTCGAGCTGGAGCTGTACCGCGGCCTGACCCACGACTTCATCAAACTTGGCCGCGCGATCAGGGAGGCGGGCATTGCGCAGGGCGTGGCGGCCGCCGCCCTGCAGCGAGCCTGGAACATGCCGGAGACAAGCACATGACCACGACAAGAAACGACTTCCGCTTTCTCGACCGCCTGCGCGTGCGCTGGGCCGAGGTCGATATGCAGCAGATCGTCTTCAATGGCCACTACCTGATGTACATCGACACGGCGGTCGGTGGCTATTGGCGCGCCGTGGCGCTGCCATACCAGGAGGTGATGCAGCGCGTGGGCGGTGACCTGTTCGTGCGCAAATCGACGCTCGAATACTTCGCCTCGGCCGGCTATGACGATGTGCTGGACGTCGGCGTCCGCTGCGAACGCATCGGCAATTCGTCGATGCTCTTTCAGACCGGCGTGTTCCGCGGCGAAGAACTGCTCGTCAGTGGTGAACTGATCTACGTGTTTGCGGACCCGGTGGCCAAGCAGGCCAAACCAGTGCCGCCCGAACTGCGCAGCACGCTGCTGGGTTTCGAAGCCGGCGAAGACATGGTCAGTGTTCGCGTCGGCGGCTGGGAAGAGCTGGGCCACGAGGCCGGTGCGATCCGCGCCGAGGTCTTCATCGACGAGCAGAAGATCCCCGCCGAAATGGAATGGGACTCGGCCGACGCGAGCTGCGTGCACGCAGTGGCCTACAACCGGCTCGGCATGGCGGTCGGCACCGGGCGATTGCTGGAGCATGTGCCGGGCGTCGCGAAGATCGGCCGCATGGCGGTGCGGCGCGCGCTGCGCGGCAGCCGGGTGGGACGCTCGGTGCTGGACGCGCTGATGCAAGCGGCGCGCGACCACGGCGACCGCGAGGTGATCCTGCATGCGCAGATGAGTGCCGAGCCGTTCTACCGCCGCGCCGGCTTCAATCAACGCGGGCCGGTGTTCGACGAGGCCGGCATCGCCCACGTCGAGATGGTGCGGTCGCTGTAGCGACCCGCGGTTCTCAGCGCAGCGGCCTGATCAGGCTGCGCACGCGGCGCTTCTTCGGCGGCTCGAGCGGCACTTCGGCCAGCTCGGTGTCGTCCACCGGGCCCCAGTGAGCGGCGCCGGACGTGGTGGGCCCTGCGTTGTCCTCGGGGCGGTATTTCGGCGGCCAGTCTTTCAGCGACGCACGGCGCAGCAGCGCCAGCTCGGGGCCGGTGGTGAAGGTGCGCTCGAAGACGTGGGTGGTCAGGTGCTTGGTGGCGCGCTCGGTGATGATCAGCGTCGAACAGCGCGTGCCGTAGGCGCCATCGGGCGTGCGGATGAAGGCGGACGACAGCTGCCGCTCGCGTTCGCGGTCCAGCCCGGTGTGGGGCAGGTGCTCATCATCGGCGGGCATGGGGTCGGCCAGCATCGCGAACAGCTGGCCGGCCAGTGCATCGACGCTGGCGTCGTCGTCTTCTGCTTCGTGCAGCGCGTCGTCGAGGCGGTGCTTCAGCAGTTGCACCTTGGGCCACGGCGCGTCCATGTCGGCCGCATTGCTGATCACGGTGATGCCTCGCTCGATGCGGCGTCCGCTGGCCAGCTGGTTGCTGGCCCAGAAGCATTCGCCGCGGTTGAAGTCGGCGGCGATCAGGTTGAATGGTGCGTAACCCGACAAGGCGACCCGTGGCCAGAAACGGTCCGAGGTCTGCTGGCCTTCCAGCCAGGCCGGCACGATCAGGCCGCGCGACGGGCCGTCGCTGATCACGGTGCCGCCCGGCCGGCGGACGTTGGTCACCAGCGCAAAGCGGCCCTGGGCGGTCAGGCCCATCCAGGTGCCACCGCCGGCGAGGTCACGTCCGCCGAGGATGGGTTGGGTGCCGCCGTCAGGCGTCCACCAGCCCAGGCGTGCGGCCGGACGGTTGAAGAATTCGTCGCGGTTGGCGGCGACCACCAGCGGAAAGCGGCGGCTGGCGTCCAGGGCCAGGGCGGCTAGGCACATGGTTCGAACACTTCCAGGTGGCGCGGGCCTTGCAGCCACGGCGCCAGCGCGGCGCCGAGCGTGTGTTCGATCGCCGCCGGCAGGGCGGCCGCCTGGTCAGCGGGCCAGTCCAGCGCGGCACGGTAGGTTTCGAGCAAGGTCATCTGCGGGGGGCTGTCGGGCGATGCGGACGAAGACGGCCGCTGCATCAGCGAGGCGGTGAGCCCGGTATGGGCGTTGCACAGCACACGCTGGCCCTCGCGCGCCGCGGCCACTGCTGCGGCCAAGTCGTCGAGGTGCACTCGATAGTAGATGAACCACCAGCGCTCGGCAGGGCTGCCAAGCGGGTGCGAAGCGGACAGGTGAGACATCGTTCGCAGCCGGCTGCGCTTTGGCGCGTCGCCGCCTGTCTCTCAGCCCTGGTCGACCGGCAAGGTATAGGGCAGGGGCTGCAATGCCAGCGCCGGGCCGTCCGCGGCACCGAGGTGGAACGCGCCCGGACCTTGCGCCAGCGCCAGCTTGACTTCGACCAGGCCCAGTTGCGCCCCATCGGGGCCATGGCCGGCCAAGGCCACCAACCCGGCGGGTTGGCCGGGGTCGGTGTCGTGAAAGACCTCTTGACCGGCGGCCATGGCCGGTTCGGCGGCCGGCAGTGCCAGCAGCATCGCGCGGCGCTTCAGCGTGCCGCGGTACTGGCTGCGGGCCACCACCTCCTGGCCGGGGTAGCAGCCCTTCTTGAAATTCACGCCACCGACGACTTCGAAGTTGACCATCTGCGGCACGAACTTGTCGGCCGTGGCGGCGGCGATGCGCGCGACGCCGCTGGCGGCTTCGAGCCATTGCCAGGCGGCGGGCGGCAAGGCGGGCAGCGCGGGGGCGGCGGCGCTGGCGGGTTGTGCCAGCAAGCACCGCGGCAGGCCAGCCACGTCGGGCAGGCGTATCACTTGTTCGTTGCTGCTGGCAGCATGCACCGCCCAGGGCGCTGCGGGCCGGCGTTCGCCCAACCATTCGGTTGCAGCCTGGCCGGCCAAGCCCCACAGCGAAATCTCTGCGCTCGCGTCGCTCAGCTTGCACTTGGCGCGCATCACGAACATCGACAAGCGCTTCAGCGTCGAGGCCAGCAGATCGGCCGAGCAGGCGAGCAGGACTTCGTCGGGCGCCGGCGACCAGATGATGAAGCTGGCCAGCAACCGGCCCTTGACCGAGCAGTAACCCGCCAACGTGGCTTGGCCGGGCGCGAGGCCGACCACGTCGCTGGTCAGCTGGCCTTGCAGAAAACTGGCGGCTTCGGCGCCCTGGGCGCGTATCACGCCCCAGTCGGACAGACGAACAGCGCCTTGCAGTGCGGCGGTGGAGGCGGGGGTGAGTGCAGCGGGAGCCAGGGCCAGGTCAGTCATGCCGCCGATTATCATCGCCGCCCTATGTTCGAGAGCTCTCTGGGGATACCTTCGCTGGCATGAAGCGGTTACGCAAGTTTTTCATCGCTGCGTTGCTGCTTCTCGTGGCCGCCGCGGCCGCCGGTTGGTGGTGGCTGGGGCGGCCATTGCCGCTGCGCAGCGAAAGGGTCGAGGTCTCGATCGAGCCCGGCACCACGCCGCGCGAGGTCGTCCGCCTGTGGCTGGACGCCGGCGTCGATGCGCCACCCGAGCTGTTGTACCAATGGTTCCGCTGGTCCGGACAGGCGCGGAAGATCCGTGCAGGCAGCTATGAAATCGGCACGGGCACGACACCACGCGAGCTGCTGGACAAGATGGTCCGCGGCGACGAAGCGCTGGAAAACCTGCGCCTGATCGACGGCTGGACCTTCCGCCAGGTGCGCCAGGCGCTGGCCGATGCGCCGAATCTGAAACAGTCGATTCAAGGTTTGACCGACGAGCAGGTCGCCAAGCTGCTGGAACTGCCCGGCGGCGTGGTCGAGGGCCATGTGTTCCCTGATACCTATGCGTACAGCCGCGGCGTCAGCGACGTGACGGTGCTGCGCCGGGCCGTGGCCGCGATGACGCGGCGCGTCGAAGAGGCCTGGCCAACGCGGGCCGAAGGCCTGCCGCTGCCCAGCCCTGAAGCGGCGCTTGTCCTGGCCTCGATCGTCGAGAAGGAAACCGGCACGCCGGGCGACCGCGGTCGCGTCGCCGCCGTGTTCGTCAACCGGCTCAAGCTCGGCATGCCGCTGCAAAGCGACCCCACCGTCATCTATGGCCTGGGCACCAAGTTCGACGGCAACCTGCGCCGCACCGATTTGACGACCGACACGCCGTGGAACACCTACACCCGAGCCGGCCTGCCGCCAACGCCGATCGCGATGCCGGGCCTGGCGTCGCTGCAGGCGGTGCTCAAGCCCGACCCAAGCAAGGCCTTGTACTTCGTGGCGCGCGGCGATGGCTCCAGCGTCTTTTCGGACACCCTGGACGACCATAATCGGGCGGTCAACCAGTTCCAGAAAGGCCCGCGCAAGTGAGCACCCGTGGCCGCTTCATCACCTTCGAAGGCATCGACGGCGCCGGCAAATCGACCCACATCGAGGCGGTGGCCGAAGCCTTGCGCGAGCAGGGCGACGAGGTGCTGCTGACCCGCGAGCCCGGCGGCACGCCGTTGGCGGAGAAGCTGCGCGAACTGTTTCTGCACGAGCCGATGGATGCGTTATGCGAGGCGCTGCTGGTCTTCGCGGCGCGGCGCGACCATCTTCATACCCGCATCGAGCCGGCCCTCGCTGCCGGCACCACGGTGCTGTGCGACCGCTTCACCGACGCGACCTTTGCCTACCAGGGCGCCGGCCGCGGCTTCGACCTGGCTATGCTGTCGACGCTGGAGCAGTGGGTGCAGCAAGGCCTGCAACCCGACCTGACGCTGTGGTTCGACGTGCCGCCCGCGGTGGCCGCGCACCGCCGCGCCGCAGCGCGCGAGCCCGACCGGCTGGAGCGCGAGGCCGAAGCCTTTTTCGAGCGCGTGCGCAGCGGCTACGCGGCGCGCTGTGAAGCTGCGCCGCAGCGTGTGCAGCGCATCGATGCCGATGCCGAGGTGCCGGTGGTGCGCGCCGCCGTGCTGGCGGCTGTCGCCAAGGCCGTGGGGCGCACCGGTGCTTGACGAGCGCGATCTGCCCTGGCTGGCCGAGCCGCTGAAGCAACTGCGCGACCACGCCCGCAGCCACGCCATCATCCTGCACGGCGGGGCCGGTTCGGGCCAATGGGAGCTGGCCTGGCGCGTGGCCCAGGCCTGGCTGTGCGAGAAAGACCCCCGGCCCTGCGGCGACTGCCCGAGCTGCCACCTGGCGCTGGCCCACAGCCACCCCGACATGAAGGTGCTGATGCCCGAGACCGTCCAGCTGGCACTCGGCTGGTCTGAGGGCAGTTCAGGCGACGAAGGCGAAGGTGACAGTGGCGACGGCAGCAAGAGCAAACGCAAGCCGAGCCGCGAAATCAAGATCGACACCGTGCGCGCCGCGATCGACTGGGCGCACTCCAGCTCCAGCCGCGGCCGCGGCAAGGTGCTGCTGTTCTACCCGGCTGACGCAATGAACGCGACATCGGCCAATGCACTGCTGAAGACGCTGGAGGAGCCGGCATCCGGCACCAAGCTGCTGCTGTGCGTGGACGACCCCGAGCGGCTGCTGCCCACGGTGCGCAGCCGCTGCCAGCGCGTGCGCCTGGTGCCACCCGACCTGGCCGCCGCCGAAGCGTGGTTGACGAAGCAGGGCGTGGCCGGTGCTGCGGCGCTGTTGCGCGCCAGTGGCGGCGAGCCCCTGGCCGCCAAGGCACTGGTCGACGAAGGCCTGGACGCCACGTTGTGGGGCCAGTTGCCGGCGCAGGTGGCGCAGGGCGAAACCCGCACGCTGGCTGCGATGCCACTGCCGCGCGCGGTGCGGGTGCTGCAGCAGGTCTGCCATGACGCGATGGCGCAGGCTGCCGGCGGCGAGCCGCGTTTCTTTGCGCCGGGCCAGGTGCCGCCCGGCGCTGGCCTGATGGGTCTTGCCGAGTGGGCACGTGAACTGGCCCGCGTCGCCCGCCACGACGAACACCCCTGGAACGCGCCTTTGCGTGTCGAAGCTCTCGTTGCGCAGGGCCAGCGCGTGTGGAGCGAAACCTGATGGATACACTTCAGCCATGAGCGATGTCGACGGCCGTCCCCTTCCTTCAGCCCCTTCCGGCGCAGCGCGTCCCAGCGTCATCCAGCTGGTGTTCCGCGAAAAAGGTGCGCTGTACGCTGCGTATGTGTCGGTCTTCTCGGATGGCGGCCTGTTCGTCCCGTCGACGCGCGACTATCAGCTCGGCGATGACATCTACCTGTTGCTATCGCTGCCTGGCGACCCGCAGCGTTACCCCGTGGCCGGCAAGGTGGGTTGGATCACGCCGCCCAACACGTCCGGCGGCCGCACCCAGGGCGTGGGTGTGCGTTTCCCCAACGACGACAAGACCCGGCTGCTCAAGATGAAGATCGAAGAGATCCTGGGCACCTCGATCCAATCGTCCAAGCCGACGCAGACGCTGTAACCGCGGCGCGCCGGCCCCGGGCGTCAGCGCCCGTGTCTGCATTTCCGTTCCCGACCATGTTCGTCGACTCGCATTGCCACCTGAGCTTTCCGGAGCTTCACGGCCGGCTGCCCCAAATCCTGGCCGACATGCGCGAGGCCAAGGTGGCCGCTGCGCTGTGCATCTGCACCACGCTCGAAGAATTCCCGACCGTGCAGGCGCTGGCCGCTGGGCACCCGAACCTCTGGGCCAGCGTCGGCGTGCACCCCGACACCGAAGGCCTGAGCGAGCCGACCGAAGACGACCTGTGCCGCCTGGCCGGCCAGCCCAAGGTCATTGCCATCGGCGAGACGGGTCTGGACTACTACCGCCTGAACGGCCGCAGCATCGCCGACATGGAATGGCAACGCGACCGTTTTCGCGCGCACATCCGTGCCGCGCGGCGGCTGAAGCTGCCGCTGATCATCCACACCCGCAGCGCCAGCGACGACACGATCCGGCTGCTGAAGGAAGAGGGCGCCGGGCAGGAAGGTTCGGGCATCGGCGGCGTGTTCCACTGCTTCACCGAGACGATGGATGTGGCCCGGGCGGCGCTCGATCTGGGCTTTCACATCTCGTTCTCGGGCATCGTCAGCTTCCGCAACGCGGCCGACCTGCGTGAGGTGGCGCGCTTCGTGCCGCTGGAACGCAGCCTGATCGAAACCGACAGCCCGTACCTGGCGCCGGTGCCCTACCGCGGCAAGACCAACAGCCCGGCTTACGTGCCGCATGTGGCCACGGTGCTGGCGGCGGAGAAGGGTGTTTCGGTCGAAGAGATCGCCCAAGCGACCACGCACAACTTCGAGCGTCTGTTCCAGGTCCAGGTGCCTGCTTTGGCTGCAGCCTGAGCATGGGCGGCCCGCGGTTGATCGACAGGCGTGGTGTGCTGCTGGCTGGCGCCGCGATGGCGCTGGCTGCTTCAGGCGTGCACGCCGGGTCGTACGAAGACTTCTTCCTCGGCATCGAGCTGGACCGCCCCGGCATCGTCGCGCCGCTGCTGGCCAAGGGTTTCGATGTCAACGCGCGCAACCCAGAAGGCCAGCACGGCCTGTACCTAGCCTTGCGCGAGAACTCGTTCGATGTGGTGCCGCCGCTGCTGAACCATCCGCAGCTCGACGTCGAGGCCACCAGCCCGGCCGGTGAGACCTTGCTGATGATGGCCGCCTTGCGTGGCCGGCTCGACGTGATGAAGCAGTTGATGGCGCGTGGCGCCCAGGTCAACCGCGAGGGCTGGACGCCCTTGCACTACGCCGCCTCGGGCAATGACCAGGCGGCGGTGGCGTTGTTGCTGGAGCGCGGCGCCGAGCTCGACGCTCGGGCACCGAACGGCAACACGCCCTTGATGCTGGCTGCCGGCTTCGGCAGCGTGGATGCGGCGGACTTGCTGGCCTTGCGCGGCGCCGATGTGACGCTGCAGAACAAGGCCGGGCTGCGTGCCGCCGACTATGCCCGCAAGGCGGACCGACTGTGGCTGGCACAGCGGCTGGACGCCATCGCGAAGCGCGCTCGTCCTTGACGAGCAGGGGCTTTTAGCCCTTCAGGCCGGCCAGGTCGGCGATCGCCAGACCGAAATAGCCGAGGACGGCGACGACCAGCAGGGCTTCGATTTGCGAATAGCCAAATTGAGCGCTGGTGTTCGTGAAGAGATTGATCAGACGTTGTTTCATCATGGCCCTTTTGAGGTTGATTGGTTGTTCGGTTCGGCCGACGGCGGCCTGTTGGCTGCCTTGGCAGCCCTCGCGAAGCGGCTCTTGGCGTTTTCCCGAGGTTTGGGGTTCAGGCGAATTGCAAAAACCTCTCTTTGCTGTTATGTGTTTCCAACAGCAATGCGACTGTGACAGGACCTGACGACAGTTTCAAGACAAAACCTAGGGATTACCCGCAATTTGTGACTTCGGGCACGACGATTGACAGGAGACACGTCAACCCGCAGCACCGCTCGTTTGGCTGGTTGCCCTACATAGCCCGCTCGGCGCCCGTCAGCCTTGTCAGGCTTTTTCCGACACTCGGCTTGTCTGTCAGCCGACTGTTGTCGGCCGAACTGCTTCTCTACAGTTCGTGACATGGGTTTCGCGCCGAAGCCCACACCCTCAGGAGAACCTCATGCGCCACGCCGAAATCGCTCTGAACCCGTTCACGATGATGACGGACCCGGAGGTCATCCTGCAGGCCATGGAGCGTTCGGACCGCCTGAACCACTTGCAGCGCCGCGTCTGCCGCCCGCTGGACCGCCCGCTGATCCCGAAGGTCAAAGCCGCCGAGCTGGCCGCCTATGACCGCGAGATCGATCTGGCGGCCGACGAAGAGGAAGACGACAGCGCGATCTGAACGATCGGGCCCGACCGGCAGCGCCTGCCGGCTCGCTCGACCTGCGCCACGACGTCACCGGAGCACTTTTCGCCGACTTGAGGCCTGCCCAGCGCAGCCTTCCTCGCGAACATCGAGGCTATCGATTCCCATCGACCAACATCCAGCAAACGGGGCCGGCGCGGCCCCGTTTGCTTTTGGTGCTTCCAACTCCAACCTGAACCGCGTGGAGCGAAGAAACATGACCTGGCAGGTCATCGCCAGCGCGAAGGCGTGCGGCAACACTGGCGGCAGTCCCAACCAAGAAAGGAAACCGCCATGTCCCCCGACACCCTGCTTCCCCTGGCCGTCGCGCTGCTGATCGGCATCCCGGCGTTTGGCTCGTGCATCGGCATCGGCCTGGCGACGATGAAGTTTCTCGAAGGCGCCGCACGGCAACCCGAGTTGATCCCCGAGTTGCAGACCAAGTACTTCGTCGGCGTGGGCGTCACCGATGGCGCCTTCATCATCGCGACCGGGATCGGGCTGTGGCTGGTCACAGCCAACCCCTTCAAGTAAATGTCATTCGGCGCGCAAGTGGTCAAGCCAAGCCGATCGCTGTAGGCTTTGCGCGGCCTCGTCGTGAGGCTGCGCGAAAGGCGGCAATGGCGCGTTGGGCTTGGACGGCCCACGGTTTCATTGGCGCGCTGGTGGCGGCTTTTGGTGTACTGGTCGTAGCCAATGCGGGACATGAGCTGCCGTGGGTGAACGCCCTGATTCAGGACGGGGCTGAACTCGGCCTGGGAACCGGGGCGCTGTTCGTGTGCGCGGGTATCGGGCTGGCGATCATGGACGGCCAGGCGCGCTCACGCACGGCAAGCTTGTGGCTGGACGCCTGCGCGACCGCGTTGCTCGTGTACGCGACCTTGGCCTTGTTGCAGTCTGCTCTGAACGCCGACTGGGGCCTGGACTTCGCCACGGCGTCGACGCCGCCGACTCCGCAGAACCCGCATCCCGGTCGCGTGGCGCCCAGCACCTGCCTGGCTTTCATGGCGATGGGCATCGTGCTGCTGCTGGCGAACCGACGAACGATCGGCCCGCGTCAAAAGTTTGCGATGACGCTGGCCTTCGCGCTGGTGCCCATCTTTGCGCTGCTGGGCATGCTGGACCATCTGCTGGGCCTGCGTCAGCTGTACCGCCTGAGCGAGTTCAACCAGATGCTGCCGCCCACGGCGGTGGTGTTGTTGCTGTTGGCGACAGGGCTCTGGTCGGCGCTCAGAAGACGCTACGGGCAGCCGGATTCACCAGGAGCGGCCTACATGGAGCGCCGCATCATCTACCGCGCGCTGACGACGCTGACGGTGGTGGCGCTCGGCGCCGGGCTGGTCGGCTTTGCGGTGATGCGCGAGACCTTCGAGGAAACCATCACCGCCAACGCCGGCGACGCGGCGCGCACCCACGCACTCGCCTTGTCCAACACGCTGCAGACCAGCCTGTGGTTCCCGCGCATGATCGCCACCCGTCCGGGCGTGCGGGACGCGCTCCGCAAGTCACGTGTCGAAGCCACCCGACCCGCCGGGCTGGAGCAGCTGAAGTACCTGGCTTCGACCTTCGTCGGCGACGAGGTCGTCGGGGTGCGCTTCCTCGCGGACGACGGCCAGTTGCTGGCCGAGGCCGGCCAATTCCTCGACCCGTCGGCCAGCGTGAGCCACGACCTGTCGGTCGACGCGGCGGCGGCCGAACTGCTGTGGTCAGAGGGCTATGTGCTGCGCACCCACGTGCCATTCGAGGTCGATGGGCAGCGCATCGGCACCTTGGTGACCGAGCAGCGGCTCCGCTTGTTCGATGAGGTGCTGCAGGCGCTGCGGCAGGTGAACGAAAGCTCCGACGCAGTCATCTGCAGCCTGCGCGACCAGATGGCCGCCTGCGCCCCCAGCCGCTTCTACAAGAGCCCCTTCACCGTGCCCTTGCTCGACGCCCAGGGCAAGCCGGGCTACCCGATCACGCTGGCGCTCAACGGCGGCTCGGGCGCCATGATGGTGCTGGACCTGCGGGGCGAATCGGTGGCGGCCGGCTACGCACCGATCGGTGACTCGGGCCTGGGGCTGGTCGTGAAGACCGATGTGCACACGATCTACACGCCGATCCGTCAGCGGTTCAACCTGGCAGCGATCCTGATCGTCGCATTCGTGCTGGTCGGGACCTGGGCTCTTCGCTCGCGGGTGCGCCCGATGCTGACCGCGCTGGCAGCCGAACAGCGGCGGACCCAATCGATTCTCGATACCTCGAGCGACGCCTTCATCGCCATCGACGCCGAGGGCCGGATCGGCGACTGGAATGCAGAGGCGAGCCGCCTGTTCGGTTGGAGCAAGGCCGAGGCGATGGGCAAGACCTTGTCCGAGCTGATCATCCCGTCGCACTACCGGCAAGCCCACAACGACGGCTTCGCGGCCTTCGTGCGGACCGGCACCGGCCCGGTGGTCAACCGCCGCACCGAGATCGCCGGCCTGCACCACGACGGCTACGAAATCCCGATCGAGCTGTCGATCTCGCCGATGCCGACAACCAAGGGCTATGGCGCCAACGCCTTCGTTCGAGACATCCGCGGGCGGCAGGAGGCGCAGCAGAACCTCGCCCGCAGCGAGCGGCGCTTGCACGAGGTCATCGACAACATCCCGGCGATGGTCGGCTACTTCGATCGCCACGAAAGATGCATCTATGCGAACGACCTGGGCCGGCGCGTCAACGGGCTGCAACGCGGGCAGGAGCAGGGCCTGAGCCTGCGCGAAGCGGTGGGCGACGACAACTACGCACTGCATGTGCCGCACATCGAGTCGGTGCTCAACGGCCATCGCCGCAGTTTCGAGGCGAGCGTGGTGCGCGAGGGCCGCGAGGCGCACTACCAGGCGCACCTGATTCCGCAGACTTCGGCCAACGGCGAGGTGACGGGCTTTTATGCGATGTCATTCGACGTGACCGCGCTGCGGCGCGCCCAGCTTCAGCTAGAGCGCAGTGAAAGCCAGCTGCGCGCCATCGCCGACAACCTGCCGGTGATGATCTCGTACATCGACAAAGACCAGCAGCTGCGCTTCGTCAACCGGACCTTCGAGCAATGGACCGGCATTCCGATCGCCAAGGCCTTGAACCGGCCGCTGGTCGACGTCATCGGCCCGGAGCTGTACGAGCAGCGCTCCAAGGCGCTGAACGAGGCGCTGGACGGCAGGCGGATCGAATTCGAAGTCAGCTCCGACACGATGGGCGTGAAACGGGTGCTGCACACGCTGTACATCCCCGACATCGCCTCGGTCGGCGAGGTGCTGGGTGTCTACACCTTGACGACCGACGTCACCGCCGTCCGCGAATCGGAACGCAAGCTGGCCGAACTGGCACTGAACGATCCGTTGACCGGGCTGGCGAACCGGCGCTGCTTCGAAGACATGCTGACCGAGTCGCTGTCGCGCGCGCGGCGCCAGGGCTCCGGCATCGCGCTGATGTTCCTCGATGTCGACCAGTTCAAGGCCATCAACGACACCCATGGCCACGCCGCCGGCGACGCCGTGCTGATCGAGTTCGCCAAGCGCCTGACGGGCAGCGTTCGCTCGACGGACTCGGTAGCGCGCCTGGCCGGCGACGAGTTCGTCGTGATCCTGGACAGCGTGCGCAACAGCGATGAAGCGCGACGCGTGGCGGAAAAGGTGCTCGCCCACATCAGGAAGCCGATGCAGCTGAGCACCGTGGTGCTGAACGTCACCACGAGCATCGGCGTGGCCTATCTCGGCGCCAGCTCGGTGTCCACGCCGAGCGAGCTGCTGGCGCTGGCCGATGAGGCGTTGTACGCGGCCAAGATGAAAGGTCGCGACACACTGCATGTGGTACCGCCGGACCTGCAGGTCGTCGGCGTCGAGAGAAGGCGGGGCTGATGAGGCAGGCGGTACAGCGCGTCGCGGCGTGGGGCCGCATGTAGGCGTTGTCCTATGCGCGGATCTCGCCTGCGTCGACTGTCGCGCGCGCCGCTGCTGAGCCAACATCGCGCTTGCTTGCTGCACCGGCCAACGCCATGGCAGCCTCTCTTCCCAGAAAGACCCCCATGTCGCATCACCGCCTGCCTTCCCAGCGCGTCGAACAACTTCGCGAGACCTTGCAACCCACGGTGGATCTGTTGCACCGCCGGCGAGCGGCGCAGATTCCGTCGCAAGACCTCGACGATTGCGTGGCGCTGGACTGGTTGAAGTGGGACGGCGGCAGCCTGCGGCTGACTGTCACGGGCGAAAACATCCTGCGCCAGCAGCAGGAGTGCAGCCCGGTCTGAGTGATCAGAGTCCTTTGGCCGTGCCGTCGGCGCCTCGCCTTGTCGTGAGGTGAGCCGTCAGGCCAGGCCGGCCTTGTACAGCGCCACCAGCGCACGCCAAGCGCGTTCAGCCTCCGCCGGGTTGTAGATCGGCGCGCCGCCCTCGACAGGCATGTCGGGCACACACCAGCCGTGCAGTGCCGCATAGACCTCGACGGTGGCCGGCACCTTGGCATCGGCAAAGCTTTTCTTCAGCACGTCCTTCGCTTCCGGCTGCTTCTGGTCGTCGTTCGATGCGACGCCGAAGTACATCTGGGCCTTGATTTTCGGCGCCAGCAGGTGCGGGCTGTCGGGCTTGTCGGTCACCAGGCCACCGCCGTGGAACGATGCACCGGCGCCGATGCGCGGCTGCGTCGCGGCGGTGCGAACCACCAGCGCGCCACCCATGCAGTAGCCCTGGGTGCCGATCTTCTTGCTCTTGTCGACGGCGGCCTGGGCATCGAGGAATTCGACGAACGCCGCCGCGTCTTTTTCCGCCGCGCCGGCCGCGGTCACCGAACCCATCAGCGGCTTGAGCTTGGCCCACAGCGCCTGGTCCTTGAAGTCGGCGTTGGCCGCGGTCTCGAACACCGGTGCCTTGGCCATGCGGTAGAACGGGTTGGGTACCAGCACCGAGTAGCCCTCGGCCGCCAACCGCTTGGCGATGTCCCGCATCGCCGGCCGCAGGCCGAACGCATCGGGCCAGACCAGCACGGCAGGGTACGCGCCGGTGGCAGGGTGGATGAAGGCGGCGTCGCAGCTGCCGTCCGCGGTCTTGATCGTCACCTCTTCGGTGACCACCGCCAAGCCAGCGGCTGATGCCGACCCGGCAGCGCCGCCGATACCCGCGGCGACCGACAGCGCAACGAAATCGCGCCGGGAGAAATCAGTCACCGTGTCGCCGAATGCCGGCGGGCTCACTGTCCGATCCATCTTGCAGGCTCCTGTGGTCGTTGATCTCGAAGCCGGCGAGCATACGCCGCCGACCTGCACCGTGGCGGGCGATCAGGTTTCAGAATGAACCCGGGTCACCGGGAAAGACCACCGGCGATTCATAGCCGTCTGCCGAAACGGCCGAGATGCCGAAGAACCAGTCATCGATGACGACGTTCTTCAAGGTCAGGCGGTTCGCGGGCTGCGCATCGGCGGCCACGAACCGGCTGAGCTTCCATTGCGGCTCGGTCGTGCTGCGCCACCAGACGCGGTGGCCCGCAGTGCCGGCCTGCGGCTCCCACTTCAGCGTGGTGTCCGGCGTCACCGCGCCCTCGATGGCCACGCCTTTCGGTGGTGCCGGCGCATTGGCCAGCGCGGCCAGCGTGACGATGTTCAACCGTGTCACCTGGGCCAGGTAGTCGAAGTCGACGAACTCGATCGTGTCGCCGTAGTGCACGCCGCTCTCGACACGCAGGTCCTGGTGCTGGTGGGTGTAGTCCTCGTGCGCCTCGGTCACTCGCACGGCCGGAAAGCCCAGATCGAGAAAGGCCACCTGGTCGCCGCCGCGGCCGTAGCGGTCGGTGCGGTAGACCATCTGCACCTGCAGGTTGGTCAGGTAGCGCTCGGCCAGCGTCGCCATGAAGCGCGCGATGTTGCGCGACGGCGAATCGACTTCGCCACCGTTGTAGCGGCGGCGTGCAGCTTGGGCGGCGGTCTCCAGCGCCTTGGTCCCTTCCGAGAACACGCGCACGGTGCTGTTGTCATGCACGCCGTCCTGGCCATGGCTGTTGCCGACGATGTCGTTGTTGAGGTCGGCTTCCACCTGCCAGCCCTGGGCGCGCGCGTACTCGGCCAGCACCTTGCCGCCGTACAAGCCTTGCTCTTCGCCGGAGAGGGCCGCATACACCACCGTGGCGCGAAGGCGCTGTTTCGACAGCACGCGAGCCGCTTCCAGCACAGCGGCCACGCCCGATGCGTCGTCGTTGGCGCCGGGTGCATCGCTGGTGCTGTTCATGATGTCGGACACCCGCGAATCCAGGTGGCCGGTGATCAGGATCACCCGGTTCGCATCGCTGCTGCCGCGCTGGATGGCGACGATGTCCATCACCTCGGTGGGCTGCGGCGCGCGGGGCCCGGTGAAGGTCTGCACAGGTGTCGCCACCTCCAGGCAGTTGCCGCATTGCTTGGACAGCTCGGTGAAACGCCGCTGCACCCAGCGCCGCGCGGCGCCAATGCCACGCGTGTCCGATTGGGTGTCGGACAAGGTGTGGCGGGTGCCGAAGCCGACCAGCGTCTGCACGGTGGTCTTCAATTCCACCGGGCTGACCGCCGCGGCAACCTCGCGCAGCAGCGGTTGGTCGGTCGCCGGTTCGCCGGCCATCACCAGCGCGGGCCCGGCGGCAACAGCAATCAGCAGGCCTGCGAACAGGCGAGGGCAGGGCATGGCGTCTCCTGGTATGTCGGGGCGAGTCTATGGCAGCCTCGAGACCACATGCCACGGCGGGCAAGGCCGCACGCAATAATCATCGGCTTCTCAACCGTGTCCGGCTGCATTCGGATCACTTCATTCAGACATGCCCACCGCCATTGCCGAATACGAAAGGCTCATCGAGGCCCATTCGCCCGACCCCCGCGTGACGGCAGGGCAGATGTTTGGCAAGGCTTGCCTCAAAGTCGATGGCAAGGCCTTCGTCGCGCAGCACCTGGACACCGTCGTATTCAAGCTCGCCGGCCCGGAGCATCAAAAAGCCATCTCGCTCGCCGGGGCGGTGCTATGGGATCCATCCGGCAAAGGGCGGCCGATGAAGGAATGGGTGGCTTTGCCGCCAGCGGAACGACAGCAATTCAAGGCATTCTCTGAAGCCGCATTGGCCTACGTGTCGGAGCGCCCGTGAACGAAGACAGCCAACTCATCCTGCCGCCGTCGTTCCTGGCGCTGTTCGTCGAGCCCGGCCGCACCAAGCCCAACCAGTCGCGCGAGTTCATCCAGCAGCGCTACGGCTTCTGCGAAGACTTGGCGACGATGCTGGTGGAGACTGCCAGGACCAAGCAGTGGGAGCTGGGCATCGCCGAATCCGACGTGCTGGCGCGGGTTCACGAGGGCCTGGTCGGCGGCGGCATACCGGTCTCGGAGGCTGAAGCCCAATGGGTGTCCACCCGGCTCGCCGAGTTGCTCGACTGGACCCCGATCTTTCACCCGCCCGCGCAGCAACCACCCGACTGAGTCGATTTGTCGGCGGCGCGGCAGCGGGACTGCATTTCGCGTCAAGGGCATCAAGCAGCTGTCGGACAGCAAGAGCGATTTCGTGACGCTCGGCATCTTCGGCAGGCCTGTCGGGCTGGTCGAGCTCGAGCATGTCGGCAGGCGCTATGTCGACAAGCGCGTCTATTCGGTGCTGGACCCGGTCGATTCGAACAGCTTCACTGGCCGCCAGCGGCAGCAGCATCCAGGTCTTCGACGAACAAGGTAATTTCGTCGAATCGCTCAATGGCTTTCATCTGCCGGCGAGCCCGGCCTTCATGGCCTTGAACCCGAAACGCCGCATTGGCTATGTGATCGTGGCACCGGATCTGAACACCCTGCAGAAGTTCAGTTATTAGCGAGCAGCCATGCGGCTTTCTGCGCTCGCTAGAGTGCGACTGATGTTTTCACGCGCCATTTGAAATGGACGGTTGCTCTTTTCGCGGGGATTCAATGGCCATATCCGGTAATCGACCGCCGAATTGAATAGACTCGCGCCACCGCAACTGCTTGGATGTACCGCATGGCCACACTGGCATCGATCAAGAAACAAATCGCTGAACTTCAGAAGAAAGCCGAGGCACTGGTCAAGGCTGAGTCGAAAGAGGTCATTGCCAAAGTCAGGTCCTTGATCGACAAATACCAGTTGACCGCGGAGGACCTGGGGCTCGCAGCCGGTCGCGCCGCCACCACGGCTGGCGGCGTCAGCAAAGCCGCCAAGCCGGCCAAGGCCAAGCGCGGCGCAGGCGCACGCAAGAAAGCCGGCGCCAAGTCGGTCGGCGTCGCGATGTACCAGGACCCGAAGAGTGGCAAGACCTGGACCGGCCGCGGCAAGCCGCCGAACTGGCTGGCAGGTGTCAAGGACCGCAGCGCATTCTTGATCGGCGCAGCCGAAGCGGCCGCACCGGCGGCGCCGGCAGAGTCCCCGCGTCAAAAGGCCGGGCGCGTCAAGAAGGCCAAGGCTGCCGCTCCCGCCAAGGCCGCAACGCCGGCCAAGGCCGCGCGCAAGTCGAATGGTGCGAATGGCGCAAACGGCGCGAATGGCGCCAAGGCCAAGCGTGCTGCCAAGTCGGTGGCCAACAAGCCTGCTGCAAAGAAAGCCGCCAGGAAGGGCAAGGCCGCACCGGCCGCAGCGCCCGCCGATTCCGGCCAATCCGCATCGGCCGCCGCGGCCTGATTCGCCCCCTAACGGCGAAAGGGTGAGGTCACGGGCCGCGGGAGCGGCCTGTGACTCGATCCGAACTGGCGCGCTGTCGCCTTGGCGGCCACCCCTTGCAATGATGAGAGCTGTCACGATGAAGGGCGGCTCGTCGGCATGCCTGTGAAGGCGTCGCCTCGATGCAAGTGATTTTTCCTTCGGTAACGCAGGCGTCACCTCGCGGTCACCTCACCGCGGTCCATGCCTGACGGTCGGCCCCACAGAATCGGCCGGGCTCGATCTTCGAGCCATCCAAGGAGCCGCAATTGACCCACCGCCATCGTCATCAACTTTCGATCCCTGGCGCAGCCGCCACGATCGCCACCTGTTTGATCAGCCATGCCGCGTGTGCCACGGCGCCCCGGCCGCCGTCGCCTGCGCAATTGGTGGCGCAACACTCGACCAAATGCCTCACCTCGGTTTCCACCGGCGGTGCCAATGGCAGCACCTTCGAGCAATGGGGCTGCACGGGCAACGAGCAGACGCAAGCGTTCACGCTGGAACACCTCAGCGGCAGGAAGTACCAGATCGTCAGCACATCGAGCGGGCGCTGCCTCGAAGTGCGGGGCGGGTCGAAAGCCGACGGTGCGGTGATCGACCAGCGCGACTGCAACAGAAGCAAGAAGCAATCGTGGAAGCTGGGCGACGTGGGCGGAGGCCTGACGACTGTCGTTTCTTCTGCCACCGGCAAGTGCCTGGATGTCACCGGTGGCCCGCAGGCCATCGAGGACGGCGTGCCGATCGAGCAATGGAGTTGCGTTCCCGGCGCCACGAACCAGGCCTGGCGGGTGCTGCCTTTGTTGGACAAGCCGGTCTGTCCCCATCCCACGCTCACGCCGGCGGTGGCGACACAGGCCCAATGGGATGGACTCTATGACCCGCAATATGGTGAATCCCTGCCAAACACCTCGGGCGGCCCGGAAGACTTTGCATGGCACGGTCACTACTGGGTGCGCGCCTATATCTCGATGGCCGCGAGGTACGGCGACCTGAAGTATTTCGAGCGTGCGGCGAGGATGATCGACTTCTGGATCGCGCACATCGACGGCCCACAAGGCTGGGGAACGCAGCTCGGCCCATCCCAGATGAGCCTCGATACCGGCGTCATCTCGAGTGCGATCGCGCTGTTTGCGCACCAGGCATGGAAAGACCCGAGGTTTGCCGCGTACCGGACCAGGGCGGACTCGTACCTCTCGGTGATCGAGCCGATCCTGCGCAGCTACAACCCGCAGTGGGTTGACGACGCGCCGTTCCCGGGCAACCCGAGCTTTTACGTCTACGCGACCTGCGACGGCGGCATCTGCGGCAAGAACTCGTTGATGATGTACAACCAGGGCGCGGCGCTGGCGAAGGCCTTGCTGCTGATCGACCGCACCAAGCGGCTCGAAGGCAAGGTCCCCGATCCCGGCTACGCCGACAAGGCCGACAAGGCCGCGGCCTACTTCAAGACCTTTGCGGCCATCAACAATGGCGGCTACGTCTGGAACTACGAAGGTGCCCGGCTCGACCACGCGCCAACCGTCGAAGACAACAGCCACGCACACCTTGATTTGTCGCTGCTGGTCTGGGCCAGGAACGCCGGGATGGGTGGGCTGACCCCCGGTGACATGCAGCTGCTCGTGGGAACGATGAAGACCGTGACCAATGGTGCGCCCGGTCCGAACGACGTCTCGCACAGTGTCGATGGCAGCGGTGCGCCGAGCGACGACTTCCGCGTGCCGATGGGGTATGACTGGATCGACCTGGTCGATGAAGAATCGACGCTTCTCGACAAGGTGATCAATGTCTACAACCTTCACCTGCCCAACCCGAACGCGGTGTCGACGTCACACGCGCGAGCGTATCTGGGCTGGGCCGAGATCCAGCGCAAGACGGCCTGCGTAAGCCTCTATTGAGGGCTCTGGGCAGCAGCCGGCGGGGCTGGCCTTGACGCGGATCAAGCCGATCGAGGCCGGTCGACCCGACCATGGGCGGGATGACCATCGCCGTGCCGCAAGACGACCGCGAGACCGCCCGCTTCACGCGCTGGACGGTGGACGGTCGCGCGGCAGGCGGGCGTCGCCTCGGTGAATCTTCGCTGAGGATCGGCGGCATCCATTGCGCTGCCTGCGCCGGCACGTTGACCGGCGCGCTGCAGGCGGTCGACGGCGTGGTGAGTGCGCAGGTGGACTCGGCGGCCCGGTTGGCCACGGTGCTGTGGGATCCAGCCCGCACCCGCCCGTCGGCCTTCGTCCACGCCGTCGAGCAGGCTGGTTACTCGGCGGTGCCCGACACGGCCGCCGCTGCGCGCCACCAGCGCCGCAGCGAGGCCCGCACCGGCCTGTGGCGGCTCTTCGTGGCGGTGCTCTGCGCGATGCAGGTGATGATGCTGGCGACCCCCGCCTACCTGTCGGACCCGGGTGAACTGGCGCCCGACCTGAAGCAGTTGCTCGACTGGGGCAGCTGGGTCATGACGCTGCCGGTGCTGTGCTTTTCGGCCACCCCTTTCTTCAAAGGTGCCTGGCGTTCACTGCGCTGGCGACAGGTCGGCATGGACGTGCCGGTCGCCCTCGGGATCGGCGTGGCATTCATCGCCAGCACGGCTGCGGCTTTCGACCCTCAGGGCGCGTTCGGGTCGGAGGTCTATTTCGACTCGCTGACGATGTTCGTCTCGTTTTTGCTCGGTGGCCGCTACCTGGAGATGAAGTTGCGGCACCGGGCCGAAGAGCAGCTCGAGGCGTCGCTGACCGAGTTGCCGCAGACGGTGCAGCGGGTCGGTGCGGACGGCAGCGTCGAAACGATCAGCGTCGCCGAAGTGCAGATCAACGACGTGCTGATGATCGCCAGCGGGCAGGTGGTGGGCGCGGACGGCGTGCTGCTGCAGGGCCAGACCCAGCTCGACGAAGCCTTCCTGACCGGCGAGTCGCGGCCGGTGGCCAAGTCGGCGGGCGACGCGCTGGTCGCTGGCAGCGTGAACTTCGGTGCGCCGGTGACGATGCGGGTGCTGCGGGCCGGCGCCGACACCCGCTACGAGCAGATCCTGGCGCTGATGCGCGAAGCGCGCACGCGACGCACGGCAAGCTTGAACCGCAGCGACCGATGGGCCGCGCCATTTCTGTGGGCCGTTCTGCTGCTCGCCGCGGCGGCGGGCGCGTGGTGGGCCGTCAACGAGCCGCACCGGGCCGTCTGGGTGGTGGTGTCGGTGCTGATCGTGACCTGCCCATGCGCGCTGTCGCTGGCTGCACCGTCGGCATTGCTGGCCTGCGCGAGTGCGATGGCGCGCCGCGGCGTGTTGCTGCGGCGGCTCGATGCCATCGAAGGCCTGGCCCGCATGCAGGTGCTGTTCACCGACAAGACCGGCACGCTGACCGAGGCGACCCTGCAATGCGGCCACGTCGAACGTTTGCCGGCGGCAGGCGACCTGAGCGATCTCGAAATCAGGACGGCGGCGGCCAGCTTGGCAGCCTGGTCGACCCATCCGCTCGCCAAAGGCCTGTCGTCGCTCGGCCAGGGCGTCGCGATGGCTTGGCAGCAGGTCGACGAGCAGCCCGGCTCGGGCCTGCAAGGCCTGGCACCCGACGGCGCGGTGTGGCGGCTGGGTTCGGCCGATTGGGTCGGCACGCACGCAGACGCGCCAAGCGGCGCCAACCTCTGGCTGAGCCGCAACGGCTGCACGGTCGCCTGCTTCCAGCTCGACGAGCAGCTGCGCGGTGATGCCGTGCAAGCCGTTGCCGCGCTGCGCGATGACGGCGTGGCGGTGACCATCCTGTCGGGCGACACCCGGCCGCGCGTCGAGCGCGTCGCGAGCTTACTAGGCGTGGGCGACAGCCACGCCGCGATGAAGCCTGAGGAAAAGCTGGCCCTGGTGCGCCAGGCGCAACAGTCGGGCCAGGTGGTCGCGATGATCGGCGACGGTGTCAACGACGCGCCGGTGCTGGCCCAGGCGGATGTCTCATTGGCGATGGGCGAGGGCGCCTGGGTGGCCCGCGCCGAGGCCGACGGCGTGCTGCTCGCCAATGGCCTGGGCGACCTGGTGCGCGCCCGGTTGCTGGCACGCAAGACGCTGCGCATCGTGCGGCAGAACATGCTCTGGGCGGCCGGCTACAACGCCATCTGCGTGCCGATGGCATTGGCCGGCTGGTTGCCGCCCTGGGCGGCGGGCCTGGGCATGGCCTGCAGCTCGCTGGCGGTGGTTCTGAACTCGATGCGGGTCGCGCGTGACGGCGTTCCGCCGGTGGGCACGACAGCGCCCTGATGCCATGGACATCCTCTTCCTGCTGATCCCGTTCTCGGTGCTGCTGGTGCTCGGCATCCTCGGCGTCTTTGCCTGGGCCCTGCAAGGGGGCCAGTTCGACGACCTCGAGCAACAAGGGGCCGAAATCCTGGCGGCCGATGGCGCTGCGCTTGACGAACATCAAGGGCCTTGAAGCCCAGCCGCCGAAGAATCCATTCCATCGTCAATGGAATGTGAGAACGGAGGCTTCGATGAACGCGACAGCGCAGGCTGCAGCGCCGGTGAACTACACCGACGGCCCCGTCCGCGGCTTTGCGCTGGCGGCCGTGGTGTGGGGCATCGTGGGCATGCTGGTGGGCGTGGTCATCGCCGCCCAGCTGGCCTTTCCGGACCTGACCTACGACATCGCATGGCTGTCCTACGGCCGGCTGCGGCCGCTGCACACCAACGCGGTGATCTTCGCGTTCGGCGGCTGTGCGCTGATGGCGACCAGCTTCCACGTCGTCCAGCGCACCTGCCAGGTGCCGCTGTTCCTGCCGAAGCTCGCCAGCTTCGTCTTCTGGGGCTGGCAGGCGGTCATCGTGCTGGCCGCCATCACCTTGCCGCTGGGCTACACGCAGGGCAAGGAATACGCCGAGCTCGAATGGCCGATCGACCTGCTGATCGCGGTCGTCTGGGTGGCCTACGCCATCGTCTTCTTCGGCACCGTCGGCAAGCGCCGTGTGCGCCACATCTACGTCGCCAACTGGTTCTTCGGCGCCTTCATCATCGCCGTCGCGCTGCTGCACATCGTCAACAGCGCGGCCATGCCGGCCAGCCTGTGGAAGAGCTACTCGGCCTACGCCGGCGTGCAGGACGCGATGGTCCAGTGGTGGTACGGCCATAACGCGGTGGGCTTCTTCCTGACCGCCGGCTTCCTCGGGATGATGTACTACTACATCCCCAAGCAGGCCGAGCGCCCGGTCTACAGCTACCGGCTGTCGATCGTCCACTTCTGGGCGCTGATCTTCACCTACATGTGGGCGGGCCCGCACCACCTGCACTACACCGCGCTGCCCGACTGGGCGCAGAGCGTGGGCATGCTGTTCTCGCTGGTGCTGCTGGCGCCGAGCTGGGGCGGGATGATCAATGGCGTGATGACGCTGTCGGGCGCCTGGCACAAGCTGCGCGACGACCCGATCCTGAAGTTCCTGATCGTCGCGCTGAGCTTCTACGGCATGGCCACCTTCGAGGGGCCGATGATGTCGATCAAGACAGTCAATGCGCTGTCGCACTACACCGACTGGACGGTGGGCCACGTGCACGCCGGCGCCCTGGGTTGGGTCGGCCTGATCTCGATGGGCTCGCTGTACTACCTGATCCCGCGCATGTATGGCCGCACCACGATGTACAGCGTGCCGGCGATCAACCTGCACTTCTGGATCTCGACGCTCGGCATCGTGCTCTACATCGCGGCGATGTGGATCGCCGGCGTGATGCAAGGCCTGATGTGGCGCGCGCTGAACCCCGACGGCACGCTGGTCTACACCTTCGTCGAAAGCGTCAAGGCGACCTTCCCGTTCTACGTGGTGCGCCTCACCGGCGGCCTGCTGTACCTGAGCGGCATGCTGGTGATGGCCTGGAACGTAGTAATGACCATCCGCAGCGGCCAGGCGAGGGCCACTGTGATCCCGCGCCTGGCCCACGCCTGAGGAGTATTCATGGCCCAGAACATTCAAGCCACTGGTCACGAGCGCATCGAGACCAGCAACTTCCTGATGATCGTGCTGATCCTGCTGACCATCGCGGTCGGCGGGCTGGTCGAGATCGTGCCGCTGTTCTTCCAGCGCTCGACGACCGAGCCGGTGCCGGGGCTGCGGCCCTATGACGCGCTGCAGCTCGTTGGGCGCGACGTCTACCTGCGCGAGGGTTGCTACAACTGCCACTCGCAGATGATCCGCCCGCTGCATGCCGAGACGCTGCGCTACGGCCATTACTCGACCGCCGGCGAGTTCGTCTACGACCACCCGTTCCAGTGGGGCAGCAAGCGCACCGGGCCCGACCTGCACCGCGTCGGCGGCAAGTACAGCGACGAGTGGCACCGCCTGCACCTGGCCGGCCCGCGCGACCTGGTGCCCGAATCGAACATGCCGGCGTATCCCTGGCTGGAGCGCAATGCGATCGACCCCGAAAGCGTGCCGCCGCGGCTGCTGGCACTGAAGCGGCTGGGTGTGCCCTACACCGAAGCCGAGGTCGCCGCCGCTGCCGAAGCGGTCAAGGGCAAGACCGAGATGGACGCGGTCGTCGCGTACCTGCAATCGCTGGGCACGCACGTCAAGTAAAGGAGTACAGGCACATGGACCTGAACGACATCCGCAGCGCCGTGACGCTGGCCAGCTTCGCCCTCTTCATGAGCTTGATGGCGTGGACCTGGTGGCCGAAACGCCGCGATGCCCACGAGGCCGCAGCGCGGCTGCCTTTCGAGGGCGAGCTTCAACAAGCAGACAACGAGGTGGCGCCGTGAGTGATTTCACCAGTGGGGCGTGGTCGATTTACGTCGGCGCCGCCACCTTGCTGAGCCTGGCGGCGTGCCTGGCCTTGCTGATGATCGCCGCGCGGCGGCGCGTGATGGCCAACGACAACACCACCGGCCACGTGTGGGACGAAGACCTGCGCGAGCTGAACAACCCGCTGCCGCGCTGGTGGATGTGGCTGTTCGTGATCACGGTGGTCTTCTCGGTGCTGTACCTGGTGCTGTACCCGGGCCTGGGCAGCTCGCCGGGCGCCTGGGGCTGGAGCAGCGTGTCGCAGCTGGAGCAAGAGCAAGCCAAGGCCCGCGAAACGGCAGCGCCGTTGTTCGCTGGGTTGAAGACCATGCCGGTGGCCGAGCTGGCGCGCAACCCGCAGGCCATGGCGATCGGCGAGCGGCTGTTCGCCAACAACTGCGCCACCTGCCACGGCAGCGATGCGCGGGGCAGCAAGGGCTTCCCGAACCTGACCGACAGCGACTGGCTGTGGGGCGGCGCCGCCGAGCGGATCGAAGAGACCATCACGCTGGGCCGGCGCGGCAGCATGCCGCCGATGGCCGCGGCGGTCGGCAGCAGCACCGAGGTGCATGAACTGGCGCATTACGTGCTGAGCCTGTCCGGCGCACCGCATGACGAGATTGCCGCGGCACGGGGTCAGCCGAAGTTCGCCGCGTGCGCGGGCTGCCATGGCGCCGGCGGCAAGGGCAACCCGCTGATCGGCGCGCCCAGCCTGAGCGACAAGGTCTGGCTGCACGGCTGGGGCGAATCGGCCATCACGGCGATGGTCAACAACGGCAAGACCAATGTGATGCCCGCCCACGGCGAACGGCTGACGCCGGAGCAGATCCACGTGCTGGCGGCCTATGTCTGGAGCTTTTCGAACGCCAGCGGGGGCACGACGCCCTGATTGATCGTTGCCTGCCATGACCGCCCAGCCGACGCCCACCGCCCGCGTCATCCCGATCCTGCCCGTGCCGACCAAGTCGGCAGCCGATGCAGCCGCCGAACCGCAGCTGGTGTCGTTGTACGAGCGGCAGAAAACGATCTACGTCCGCTCGGTGAAGGGCTGGTACAGCCGCTGGCGCTGGCTGATGGTGTGGCTGACGCAGGCGCTGTTCTACGGGCTGCCGTGGCTGCCATGGAATGGGCGCCAATCGGTGCTGTTCGACCTGGCCGCGCGGCGCTTCTTCATCTTCGATCTGGTCCTGTACCCACAGGACTTCATCTACCTCACCGGCTTGCTGGTGCTGAGCGCCTTCGGGCTGTTCTTCTTCACCGCGGTGGGCGGCCGGCTGTGGTGCGGCTACGCCTGCCCGCAAACCGTCTACACCGAGATCTTCCTGTGGGTCGAGCACAAGTTCGAAGGTGAGCGGGGCGCCCGCATGAAGCTCGACGCCAGCCGCTGGACGCTCGACAAGGCGTGGCGCAAGGCTGGCAAGCACGGCGCGTGGCTCACCATCGGCCTGTGGACCGGCTTCACCTTTGTCGGCTACTTCACACCGATCCGCTCGCTCTGGGCCGAGGCCTTCACCTTGGCGTTCGGGCCGTGGGAATGGTTCTGGGTCAACTTCTACGGCCTGGCCACCTACGGCAACGCCGGCTTCCTGCGCGAGCAGGTCTGCAAGTACATGTGCCCGTACGCGCGCTTCCAGAGCGCGATGTTCGATCGCGACACGATGATCGTCACCTACGATGCACGGCGCGGTGATCCACGTGGCAAGCGGGGGCGCAGCACCGACCTGGCCGAGGCCAAGCTCGGGCACTGCATCGACTGCAATCTGTGCGTGCAGGTGTGCCCGGCAGGCATCGACATCCGCGATGGGCTGCAGTACGAGTGCATTGCCTGCACCGCCTGCATCGACGCCTGCGACGGCGTGATGGACAAGATGAAATACCCGCGCGGCCTGATCCGCTACGCGACGCAAAACGGGCTGGACAACCAAATGACGCAGCGCCAGATGGCCAAGCGGGTGTTCAGGCCGCGGGTCATCGTCTACGGCATGGTGCTGCTGGCCATCTCGGCCGCGTTCGTCGTCAGCCTCTCCCGGCGCCACCCCTTCAAGGTCGACGTGGTGCGCGACCGCGCCACGCTGGCGCGGCTGGTGGGCGAGGGCGAGACCGAGAACCTGTACCGCCTGCAACTGATGAACGCCACCGAGACACCGCAGCGTTACCGCATCGACGTGAAGGGCGTGGCCGGGGCCCGCCTGGTGGGCGAGCCCGAGGTCCAGCTGGGTGCCGCCCAGGCACGCTGGGTCACGCTGGCCGTGCGCGTGCCGGCCGAAGCCAGTGCTGCGCTCGGATCAGGCGTGCATCCGATCATGTTTTCGATTGCCCCAGCGGCCGCCGGTGAAGCCGCGGTCCAGGAAAAGTCGACCTTCGTCGTTCCCCGTTGAATCGAGGATCCCATGTCGCAAAGCAGCAAGCTTCGAACCGATCTGCCCTGGTGGCGCTTTCCGATCGTCTGGCTGGTGATCGCCGGCCCTGCGGTGGTGGTGGCGGCGAGTTTCGCCACCTTGGCGCTGGCCGTGCATGGCGGTGACCAGCCGCTGAACACGGCAGTGCCCAAGACCGGCAACCTGGCGCCCGCCACCCAGGCGCGCAACCATGCCGCAACGCCATAGCCTCGAGGTCCCGCGGGCCGGGTCGCTCCCGTTCCATGACCGGGTGTTGATCATCCTGTGGCCGGCCTTCGTGATGGCCGCGGTGCTGGAGACCCTGGTCTTCGTGGTGGTCGATCCGGCCAGCCTGCAGTGGTTCGGCCTCGAGCCGCTGAGCTGGACGACCAGCGCGGTCTACTCGGTCACCTTCCTGATCTTCTGGAGCGTGATCTCGACCTCCGCGGCGATCACGCAGCTGCTGCAGATCGAAGGGCATGAAGCCGAGGCCGGGTGACACCCGCGCCGCGGACGAAAACTTGCGCCGCGTCAAGCCGGGGTGGCCGCTCGGCAGTCACCATGCAAGCATGATGATCTGCGAGCCTTGCACCTGATGGACGGTGCGCTGCTGCTGGCCGGACTCGCGCTGGGCGTGGCTGCGTCGCCACACTGCGTCGTGATGTGCTCGGCGCCTTGCGCTGCACTGACCGCCGGCTGCCGCTCCAGTGGCGTCGGCTTTCACCTCGGGCGCCTGCTGGGGTACATGGCCGGTGGTGCGGTTGCAGCCGCCAGCGTGTCTGCGCTTGGCGTCTGGAGCCAGGCGATGCCCGCGCTGCGGCCGGTCTGGACGCTGCTGCACCTGGCCTTGTTCGGCCTGGGCCTGTGGTGGTTGCTGACCGGCCGGTCGCCAGGCTGGATGCAGCGCACCGTCACGGCACCGGTGGTCTTTGCGCATCCGGCCTTGCAGCGCCGGCACGTGCGCGCCGGGTTGGCCGGCCTGGCGTGGGTGGCATGGCCTTGTGCCGCGCTGCAGAGCGCGCTGTTGCTGTCGGCCCTGGCGAGCAGCCCGCAAGGCGGCGCCTTGGTGATGGGCGCTTTTGCGGTGGCGTCGCTGCCGGCGCTGACGGTCGCGCCTTGGGCCTGGGCTCGCTGGCGTGGCCGGCTGGGCCACGCTGCCGCCTGGGCCAGCGTTGGCGGGCTGCGCCTGCCCGGCCTGTGTTTGATGGCCGCCTCAGGCTGGGCCCTCAGCCACGGCATCTGGCAGCGCCTGACGGCGTGGTGTGCCTGACTCAGCCACTGCCTGACGCGACCGCCGCCGAACCGCCCCCCTTGAATGCAGGGTGAGCGCGGTTGCGCACCCCCGACGAGAGTGTCACCATCTGCGACAAGTTCGAGACGCTGTCTCGGACCGCTGTTGTATCGGCGACGTTGGAGGGCGGTATGAAAGATGACATGCCACTTCTGTGCGGTCCGTGGCGTGCCTCGGCACTTCGCTGCCTGGCTGGTCTTCTTGCCCCAGCACTTCTGCTTGCCGCATCGTTCTGCCATGCGGCGGCGGTATCGCCGACTGCCGTATCGCCGATCGAGGTGACGATCTACGCCGACGATGGTTATCCGCCTTATTCGTACGGCGAAAACGGTGCGGCGCTCGGCATCTACGCGGACATCCTCAACAAGGCATTCGAGCGAATGCCGCAGTACCACGTGACGCTGGTGCCGGTGCCCTGGAAGCGAGGGCTCAAGCTGCTGGAAAGTGGCCAGGGGTTCGCGCTTTACCCGCCTTATTTCAGGCCCGAAGAGCGGCCGTACATCCGGTATTCGGAGCCGATCCTCGATGAGCAGGTCGTCGTGTTCTGCAACCGGGCGACGACCCTCAACAGAAGCCTGAAGAACTGGCCGGACGACTATGTCGGCCTGACAGTCGGCACCAATGCCGGGTTCCTGCTGGGGGGCAAGGAGTTCGACCGCTACGTGGCCGCGGGGAGGATCTTTCGCGACGCCGGGACCTCCAGCCACGGCAGCGTGCTGAAGATGCTGGCGGGGCGGAACGACTGCTATATCAACGACAGGCTGTCCATTCGCTGGCAGGTCGAAGAGATCAAGCGCAACGGCGAGATCGACGCCGAGAAAGTGGCGATCTTCGAGGCCGCCAGGTTGTATTCGGAGAAGGGCTATCTCGGGTACACCGATCGCGACGAGGGCCGTTTTGCCTTCAAGAACAACTTCGTTCAGGACTTCAACGCCGCTCTCATCAGCTTGAAGAACGACGGAGAGGTCGAACGGATGGTCGAAAAGTTCTTGAGCGCTCGCCGCTGAGCGCGGCATGATCTGGTGATGCACGCATTCGCGCCCGCGCCGGGTGAGGCGATGATGGTGCGGCTTGCGAACCGGGAGCACTCATGAAAATCATCGCGGCCATGTTCCTGATGGCGCTGGGTTCCGCCCATGCGCAAAGCCCCGCGGCACCGGCCAGCGCGGCCAGCGCATCGGCGAAGACCCCATGCGACGCGCTGGCGGCGGACAAGAAGCTCTCGGGATCTGCCCGAACCCGCTTCTTGAAACAGTGCAACGACAACGCGGCCAGTGAAGCGAAGGTGGCCTGTGACGCCAAGGCCGCCGAGAAGAAACTGACCGGCAAGGCCAGGACCGACTTCACCAGGCAGTGCCTGGCTGATACCACCAAGATCTGAAGCCGGCCTGCGGCCCGGCCGTTCGGGGGCCCAGAAGCCACGGTGTTTGCGTGGCCGATGAGTCGGTGTACAAGGCACGCTCGTCTCGAGTCTTCAGGACCTTGCCATGAGCCAACCCGCCGCGCCTGTCAACGCCAACGAGATCGATACCGAGCTGTGGTGCCTGTTCGATCAGTACGTCCACGGCGACATCGACCGCCGGGGTTTTCTGGACCGCGCTGCCCGCTTCGCCGCTGCCAGCGGCATGACGGCGACGGCGTTGTTGGCGGCGCTCAGCCCCGATTTCGCCCGCGCACAGAAAGTGCCGCCGGGCGACGCGCGCCTGAAGACCGATTTCGTCGAGTTCGCCTCGGCCGCGGGCTACGGCAAGGTGCGCGCCTATGTGGCCAGACCAACCCAGGCGGCCGGGCCGCTGCCGGTGGTGCTGGTGGTGCACGAGAACCGCGGCTTGAACCCGCACATCGAAGACGTCGCGCGCCGCCTCGCGCTGGAAAACTTCATCGCCCTGGCGCCTGACGCGCTGTTCCCGCTCGGCGGTTATCCCGGTGACGAAGACAAGGCACGCGAGCTCTTTGCCAAGCTCGACCAGTCCAAGACCCGTGAGGATTTCGTGGCCGCAGCGGCCTACTCCCGCAGCATCACTGGCGGCAACGGCAAGCTGGGTTCGGTCGGCTTCTGCTACGGCGGCGGCATGGTCAACCTGCTGGCCACGCGTGTGCCCGAGTTGCTGGCGGGTGCCCCCTTCTACGGCGCGCCGGCCGAGGCAGACCAGGTCGGCCGCATCAAGGCCGAACTCGTCTTCGCTTTTGCAGACAACGACGAGCGCATCAACGCGGCGTGGCCTGCCTACGAGGCGGCGCTGAAGCGCGCAGGCGTGAAGTACGAGGCCTTCAAGTACCCCGGCACCCAGCACGGCTTCAACAACGACACCACGCCGCGCTACGACCCGGCCGCGGCGCAGCAGGCCTGGGGCCGCATGCTGGCGCTGTTCAACAAGACGCTGCGTTAGCGACGGGCTCCAAGGCTAAGGCGCCAGGCCCACCAGCTCCAGCGTGTGCGACCGCCCCAACCAAAGGGCGCAGTCGCGGTGGTCCCGCAGTTCGTGGTCGGTGTTCGGGTGCACGAGCACGTCCAACGAACCGTGGTTCAGCGTGAGCCAGCTGACCACCTCTGAAAAGCTGGCGGGCGAGAACGCCAGTTCGTAGCTGCCCATCGGGTGCGGGCCGACCGGCCCTTCGTTGAAGCGGCCGATCTTCACGTGCCCCGCCAGTTCGGTGCCCACGGTGTCGCGCAGCCCCCAGGCCGCGTCGCGGTTGAAAGCGTCGAAATACACATGGGCATGCCAGCTGTGGATGAGGGAAGGGTGCAGAGGGTTCATGGTCGGCGGATGCTACGCGGCCAGGGCGGGTGGCACCATGTCGCCCAAGGCATCACGGAACACGAGATGTCGTAGGCCAGACAGGGTTGTTGCCCATTCACAGCCCGGGCGGTTGCGATGGAATAGAGGTGCAGACCCGGTTGCCGCGGCAGGGGATGCCGGCCGATTGGGACGAGCGGAAAGCTGTACACGCCATGTCGGCAGTTGACGATCTGCACGAGAAACAAAGCCAGCCAGGCACTTTCGGCCGCGACTTGGCGGTCCAGGCGCTGATCGCATTGGGATGCGGTCTGCTTTCGTACGCGAGCCTGCGCTGGAGCCCTTTCATCGGGCGGCCGATCTTCGACGCCACCAGCGGGTTGGCCCTGGCAGCCGCGTGGGTGCTGGGCTACCGCTCGGCGGTGGCGATCGGCATCGGCACGCTGTGGGGCCGCTGGTTTTGGGCGGCTGACCTGCCAGCCTGCGGGCATGCCAACTGCGATCTCTGGCTCACGGCCAGCGTGCATGCTGGCGCTGAAGCGGCGCAGGCCGTGCTCGGGGCCTGGCTGCTGCGCCGGAGGCTGACTGAATCGGCGCGCCTGGCCGAGCCGCGCGAGATCCTGGCGTTCGTCGTCTATGGTGCGGCGTGGCCGGGTCTGGCCAGCATGGCGGTCACCACCGCCTACCACGTCATCGTCAGTGGCATGCCCTGGTCTGCAGCGCCGGTTGCGGCGGCCAGCCATTGGGCCGGCGTGGTTCTCGGCGTGACGATCGGCGCGCCCGTCGCGTTGACCTGGCTGGCCACGCCGCGGCGCGACTGGGTGCCTCGACGCTGGCCGCTGACCCTGACCGGCGTGACCTGCGCGGCCCTGGTCCACGTGGGCGTGGCGGCCGTGGCCGGTGCCGATGCACGACGAACCCAGAACGAGTTCGACCACAGCGCGCAGCTGGCGGCCGCCTTGACCAAGGCCGAGTTGCACAACACGCTGCAGGCCGTGCGGGCCATGCAGATCCTGTTCGCGCAGACCCGCGAGGTGTCGGCCACCGAGTTTCGCGTGGCGGCCACCGGCTGGCTGCCGACAACCAACGAGATGCAGGCCATCGGCTGGATCGACTGCGAGGGGCCCAAGTCGCGGCCCATCGGGCCGCGCGTGCGCTATGTCGAGCCGTCGTTCTACCGCCCACCGTCCGATGGGGCGAGCTGGTTCAATGAAGCCACGGTGCAGGCGGCTCAGCTGCGGGCCTTGCATTCGGGGCGTCCGGCGACCAGCGGCAGCGTCGATCTGAGCCAGCCGGCGGCCTACGGCGAGCGCAGCCAGGAGGTGCCGGGCGTGGTGGTGTTTCAAGCCGCGGCTTCGATGTGGCAACCCGCTGGCGGCTGCGAGCAGGGCGTGCGCGGCCTCGTGTTTGCCACCTTGCCACTGGGGCGGTTGGCCACCCAGTTGAGCGAGCCGATCGTTGCGCCCTTGGCCGCCTGCCTGATCGATCGGCAGGCCACTGGCCGCGCCCGCGTGCTGCTGGGGGCTGCCGACTGCGAGACGGCGATGGTGACGCGCCGATGGATCGAATCCCTGTCCCTGGCCGATGGGCGATGGGACCTGATCGTCGTCGACCGTGGCCATGCCGGAGGACGCGGCACCGATGTCATCGCGGGCGTCGGCATGGCGGGCATGGCGGGCGCGGCGGCGCTGATGGTCTTGCTGCTGACGGTGACCGGCAGGGCCAGGCGCATCGAAGACGCCGTGGCCGAGGCGCAGGCGGCCCGCCGCGTGGCCGAAGCTGCCAACCTGGCCAAGAGCAATTTCCTCTCGCGCATGAGCCATGAGCTGCGCACGCCGCTGAATGCGGTGCTCGGCTTTGCGCAACTGCTCGAGATGGCCGCCGCGCCGCCGCTGCACCCGTCTCACAGGCGCTGGGCCACCAACATCCGCCAAGCCGGCGACCACCTGCTGGCGATGATCAACGACATCCTCGACCTGTCGCGCATCGAGTCGGACACGCTCAACCTGTCGATCGAATCGCTGGCGGTCGATTCGCTGATGAGCGAGACCGTGACCCTGGTGGAACAGCGAGCCGCGCAGCGGCAGGTCACGATCCGGCTGGAGATATCGCCGCAGGTCGAGCGCCTGCGTGGCGACGCGACGCGGGTGCGCCAGGTGCTGGCCAACCTGCTGTCGAACGCCGTCAAGTACAACCGCGACGGCGGCGAGATCCATCTGACGGTGCGGCGGGTCGGTGCGATGGTGGAGATCGAAGTGCGCGACAACGGCATCGGGCTGACGCAGGCACAGCAGGCCCAGCTGTTCCAGCCCTTCAACCGGCTGGGCCGTGAAAACAGCCAGGTCGAGGGCACCGGCATCGGGTTGGTCATCAGCCGCCGACTGGCCTCGCTGATGGGCGGTACCTTGCAGGTGACCAGCGAGCCGGGCAAGGGTTCGTCGTTCACGCTGGCGCTGCCCGCAGACGAGTCGATGGACCAGCCGCGCACGCCCGGGCAGGGCAGCGAAGCTGCGGCCGCCGCGGCGGCATCGGCGTTGCCGCCGCAGCGCATCCACTATGTCGAAGACAACGTCCTGAATCTCGAGATCGTGCGCTCGGCGCTGGCCGAGGCCATCCAGATCGATCACAGCGCCACCGGGCAGCAATGCCTGGACAAGCTGTTGCAACCGGGGGCGGCCTTGCCGGACCTGATCCTGCTGGACCTGCACCTGCCCGATGTCGACGGCATGACCGTGCTGCGCCGCTTGAAGGGCCATGTGGCCACCGCCGACATCCCTGTCGTGGTGGTCAGTGCCGACGCATTGGAGGCCAGCATCGAGGCCGCCATGGCCTGCGGCGCGGCGGAGTTCCTGACCAAGCCGTTGGACGTGGCGCGCCTGAGGCGCGCGCTCGCGCGGCACGGGCGTGCGGCGGGACAACTGGTGACCTGAGTCAATGCGGCGGCAGCGGTTGGCGTCGTAGACTGCGGGCCGTCGACACCCCACCCCGAGGAGACCCATGAAGCAGCTGATCATCCTGGCCGCGTTCAGCGCCGCCGCCGTGTTTTCGACCGCTGCTGCCGCCAAGGCAGATTGCAAGGCCTATCCCAAGACCGAGTGGATGAAGGAAGCCGACGCCAAGGCCAAGATCGAAGCCCAGGGCTACACGATCAACAAGTTCAAGGTCGATGGCAACTGCTACGAGATCTACGGCAAGAACAAGGAAGGCAAGAAGGTCGAGATCTACTACGACGCCAAGACGCTGGAGCCGGTGAAGTCGGAGATCGAGAAGTAAGCGCCATGCCGGACTCCCACCCCAGGGAGGACGCCACCGACGGCCGGGTCCCCGTGTGGGACCTGGCCGTTCGCATTTCGCACGGGCTGCTGGCGCTGTGCGTTTTGTTTGATCTCGTGCGCGACGACGGCGACCAGTTGCACCGCACTGTCGGCTATGTGGCTGTCGGCGTCGTTGTCGTGCGCCTGTCGTGGTCTGCATGTGCCCGCGGCCACGGCGCCTGGGCTGCTCTGGTGCCCTCGGTTTCGCAGACCGTTCGCTACCTTCGCAGCGGAGCGCCGCGCACGATTGGGCACGACCCGCTGGGCCTGTGGATGGTCTGGCTGCTGTGGCTGCTGGTAGGGCTGCTGGGCCTGACCGGCTGGGTCAGCCGGCTCGATGCCTTCTGGGGCGACGAGCGCATCACCGACCTGCACGGGGCGCTTGCCGACGTGCTGCTGGTGTCGGTGGCGCTGCACCTGGCGGGGGTGGCGCTGATGAGCTGGCGCTGGCGCGAAAACCTGGCCGGCGCCATGCTGACGGGCCGCAAGCGCGGCGAGCGCTGACCCGGTTGCCGTGCAGGTCTGCGGCCCGAATCACCGGGCCGCTTCAGCAAGCTCCAGGCCGTTCTATGCCGCCTGGCGACGTTGCTCGACGCCGCCCCGGTGCAGCAATCGGCTCAGCGTCTTGCCGTCCACCGGTTTGGCGACCAGTTCGTCGAAGCCGCAGTCCTCGGCTTCGCGGCGTTCGTCGTCGTCGCCGGAGTTCGACATCGCCACGATCTGGACCGGGCGGCCGAGGCTGTTCTTTCGCAAGCGCTGGCAGACCTCGAACCCGCACATCAGCGGCAACTCGGTCGCGACCAGCACCATGTCAGCCTGTACATGGAAGGCGCGATTGACGGCGGAATAGCCGTCGCGGACGACCCAGCACTGGTGGCCCAGCGCCTCGATCAGATCGGCCAAGGGGTAGGCGTGGCCGATATCGTCATCGACCACCAGGACTCGCCGGTGACCCGGCCAGACGACAGAGGAAGCCATTGGAGCTCCCGATACAACAAAGTCAAAACCAAAGGCCCTCTCACCCTCGAGCGACGGCCAGCGATGGAGTTTTGATCAAGCTTGCGCCCATGCGCGTGGGGCGCCATCGGATTCTTCATCTTTTGGCCGCCACGGCAACCTCAACCCCGACGGTCGCATGGGGAACGTCGAGGGGCCGCGAGGGCCGATGCGTCCCGCGATCAGCCCCAGGGCGGCGTCGACACGTCCGCGATGGTTTCGATGGCAATTTCCGCGCCATCCAGGGTCTGCTGCAGACGGGCCAGCTGTTGACGCAGGGCCGCGTTTTCGGCGGTGAGGGCGGCCACGCGCTGCCGCAGGGACTCGATCGTGTCTTCCGACTCGGCGGTGCCCGAGGTCGCCGTCGCTTCGGCGCTCTCGCCGGCCGCCTCCGTGGCCGGCTTGCGTTTGGCTTCGCGCGCACGCTTGGCCGCTTGCTTGAGCTCGTCCTTGCCGGCGGCCGCGGCGGCCACTTGTTCTTCGGCCGGCAGGGTGGCGACGGCCGCTGCGGCATTGATCGAGATCGAGCCGGCCTTGACGGCTGCCACCAGCTCAGGCGCGGCCTGCTTCTGGATCTTCTCGATCATCACGACCTGGTTGCTGCTCAGGCGCGCCGCCTTGGCCAGCGCCTCGCGGGTGTCCAGCGATTCGGGTGCGGTGGGCGCGGCACTGTCCGCCGCCAAGGCCGCAGACGCATCAGGCGCGGCATCCGGGGTGGTGCGCCGGGCGCGGCGCTCGGCCACGATCTCGCGCTTGCGCAGGGCGAGGACGCCACGCTGGAAATCAGAAATGCTGCGGCGGCCGAGGTGCTGGTCGATCATCCACAGGTGCACGTCCTCGATCGACTGGAAGCGCGGGTTCTGCACCGTCTGGAACGCCAGGCCGTGCTTGCGGCAGATGCCGTAGCGGTTGTGACCATCGACCAGCACATCGCCCCACAGCACGAGCGCATCGCGGCAGCCTTCGGCCAGGATGCTGCGCTCCAGCGCCTCGTACTCCTCCGCGGTCAACGGGTCGATGTAGGCCTTGAGTTCTTCGTTGACGACGATGTCCATGACGCGGGATTCGAACAGCTGCAAAGGGCCGGGATTGTAGGGAGGCGCCGCGCACCGTACTGCCAGCGCGGCGAACGGCCTAGGTCAAGCGCCTCAGCGTGGCCACCGACACATGCGGCCAGCTGAGGCGGTTGAAGTTCAGGAGCACGGTCTGCGAATATTGGAGCTGTTGGAATGTCTCGCCCGACGGCCCTTTCACGGTCTCGATCCAGAACGTGGCCTCTATCTCTGCCGCCAGCGCATTGGGTGCAGCATTGCCCGCGAGAAAGGCGATGTTGGCCACGCCGCCGCCGGCGCTTGGTACAGGCACCACCCCGAGCTTCGAAGAGATGCTGAGGACCGTGGTCTCCACGATGTCCTGGCCCTGGAGAGACGCTTGCAACACGGAATTCGGGTTGTCGACCATCGCCTGGGTGATACCGACCAACTGGGCTGGTGGAGAGCGGAAGTCCGTGGGATTGCTCAGCGTGGATTCCGGAAAGTTGATCGGCTCCTTCGGGTTGTCGATCACGAACGGCGTGATGCTGACGGCCGGAATCACCGGCGCTTGAGCGATCACGCTCGCGCTGCCTTGTGCTTCGATCGTGGTCCCGTGCGGAATGCTCCCCATCCGGACCACGGTGGCCACCTCTTGCGGATCGGTTGTCGACTGCACGTTGGCCCAGATTCCCGTTTCGACGTGGATGCCTCCGCCCAGGTTGCGGTCGGAGACCTGCTGAAGGTAGGTCATGCCGAACAGGTTGATGTCGGCCTGCAGCAGGCCCCGATTGGGGATCGCGCCCGGGATGTTCTCGAACTGGATCGTTTCATCGGTGAGGTTGAGTTCGAGAAAGCGGTCCTGCGTCGGCGGATTGGGCGGCACGGCATGGAACGGGCGCCAGATCTGGTTGAGCCCTTGGCCCTTCCAGGTGCCCAGCAGCAGCTTCAAAGGTCCCAACGGATCCTCTGGGCTCAGCTGGAGGGCCTTGTTCGCGGTCCGATGCGGCTTGAAGACGAAGTCCTTGGCGAGTTCCATGGTCTATCTCCCGAATGGGGTGGAAACACACAACAACAACCAACGAATCAAGTGATCTGCGATGCGCATGCGTGGTGTGGTGGAGGATCCTTTCGCGATGCCCAGAACGGGCTGTCCGGCCAACGCCGCTCTGCGCTGTAGTGCTTGCGGCGCTGGTCGAGGTAGCGCCGCCAGCTGGCGTCCGCGCGGCGCGCCCAGGCCAGCGCGGCAGGCGCCATCGGTTGGCCGGCGAGCCAGCCGACCAGTGCGTCGGCGGCGGCCAGGCCATCGGCCAGTGCGCCCGAGATGCCCGACGAGGTCAGCGGGTCGAACGCCATCAAGGCGTCGCCGACCGCCATCCAGCCGGGGCCCGCTGCACGGTCGAGGCAGGCGCTGTGGGCAGGGAAGCTCGCGATCCGGGGTGCTTCGATGGGTGGCGGAAGACGACGGGCGAGTTCTTCGGTGTCGCACCACACCTGGCGAAAGCGGCGGCCATCGCGCAGGTCGTTCTGACGGGCGAGGTCGCGGTCGGTCATCAGGCAAATGACCGCACGGGCATCGGGCGCATCGGGCCTATTGAACCCATCGGGCCCATTGGGCTTATCAGGCAACGGCGCCGCATACCACCAGCCGAACGCGAACGGCTCGAGTAGTGAAAGGCCGGCCAGGCCGCCACTCACCGGCCGCGGCACCACGGCGCCCAGCGCGACGAGTGAATCGATGCGACGTCGCGTGGCGCCGAGGCGTGTGGCCAGCTCCGCGCGCCGGCCGGTGGCGTCGACGAGGATGCGGGCGCGCCACTCGCTGCCATCGCTCAGCTGCACGGCCCAGCCGCCGCCCTGCCAGGCGAGTTGGTCGATCTTCGCCGGCCGCACCAGGTGCACACCTCGGGCCGCGGCGGCTTCACGCAACATCGTGTCGAAGGCCTCGCGGTCGAGGTGCCAACCGTTGCCGCGCCCGCGATGCAAGAAGTCGTCGATCTCGCGCCGGTCGCCCCATAACGAGAGATTGCCTTGGTACGGCGCATGGACATGCATCGCGTCGGGCAGACCCAGTCGCGCCAGCATCGGGCCGACGTCGGGCGTCGCCGATTCGCCGATGGACCAAGGGCGGTCCAGCGGCCAGTCGACCAGCCCGACGTGCGCGACACCGGCTTGCCGCAGGGCGAGGGCCGTGGCGCAACCCGCCGGCCCAGCCCCGCAGATCAGCACGTCAAGCGGTGTCACCCTTGGCCGGTGGGAAGAAGGGGCGCGGCAGGGCGCGCGCCACCTCGACGAATCGCAACTCGCCCTGGACAGTCTTCTCCATCACGAAGCCCAGCCCCTGCCAGTACTTCACCATGTCGACGTCGTCGGCGAAAGCGATGAAGTCGTCGCGCAACTGATCGAAGTCGGTGCCGACCCAGGCGACCTGCTGGCCGCTGCGCGCGTCCGGCGGCGGGGGCGCCGATGCCACGCCGGCCACCGCACGCGGCGCCGGCGGCTCGAGGTAGACGAACTCCGGCCGCTGTGCCGGCCACCACCAGATGACACGGCCGTCCATCGGCTGCGACGAGCACTCGTTGAAGTCGGCCTGCCATGGCACGGCCATGTAGCGACAGACGTCGCCCGGCTCCATTTGTTTTGGATCGAAGCCGGCGCTCAGCGGGCCGTCGACGACGAGGTGGGCGTTGATCCGCAGGAAATCGTCGTCTTGGTAGATCGCGGTGTTGCGCGAGATCCAGCCCATCTCGATACCGGGGGAGAAAGCGCCGCCGACACAGTTCTCCAGCACAGCTCGGGTGAGGGCGGTGGGCGAATCGCTGCGGGGCGGTTCATTGCAGAACCAGCCCGCGGCCCACTGCTGCATGAAGAAGAACTGGGTATCCGTCAGGCGCAGGTACTTGGAGGTGAGGGTGCCAGGAATCAGGCAGTTGTCGCCCGCCAGGTACGGCATCATCGTGCGGCCCTTGCCGTTCACGATGACGTTCTCGGAACTCGGTGGCCGCAGCACGCCGAGGATCCAGCTGCGCAGGCCGTGGTATTCGTCGGTGGCGGGCGACTCGGGCACGCTGCCCATCTGCTCGAAGTTGAAGGTGTGCGGCTTCGGCGGGATGGCGGCCACCCAGGGGTACAGCGTTCCACGCTCCAGCAGCGGCTGGATCTCGGTCTGGAAATTCGGCCGATAGCCCGAAGGCCCGGACTTCCACAGCCCGCGCTCCTGGATCGCCGGCACCTTGCCCGCGCGCACGCCGGCATCGAAGATCGTGTCCCACAGCGAGACCAGGTTGGCGATCTGCGGTGCATATGACGGCGGGCCGACCAGCACCCACGAGGCATCGGCGCGGATCTCGGTGCCGTCGGTCAGCCGGATCGTCGCGACGATGGGGCCGTCCGAGGTGTCGTCCCACCAGCCGTCATTGTTGGCGTATTCGGTGATCTTCGGGTCTGGTGCGATGGTTCCTGACGTGCCGAAGCCACCGAGGACCAGCAATCGGCCGGCGTCGTCGGTGCGCAGCTCGCCCAGGCTGGTGATGCTCTCGCCGGTGGGGTTGAGCGGCCCGGGCGGGAAGTTCACGCCCTGGTAGTTCGGCGGGGCGCTGGCGGCGTCGAAGCGCACACCGGACTGCGAGGCCCCCGCAATCGATCGCGGCCCGGCGTCGATCATCAGCTTGTGGCGATCGTGCTCTTTCGCGTTGCGCAACGTGTGGTTGGGCGCATAGCCGTTCTCGCCTTCGTTGGTCACGAAGGTGTACCAGCTCGCCTTCTTGTTCGCGATGTGCGCCGTCCAGGTGATGGCGGCAATCCCCGGCGTGGCGAGCGTGATCTCTTCCGCTCCGCTCGGCCCTTCGCGGAAGATGCGAAAGCGCGCCGCCTGCCGGCACAGGCGGCCTTGGTCATCTCGGAAGTCTTGCTCGGTGAAAGGCGCGCCGTCCGGCAGCGTCGGCAGGCCGCGGTAGGTCTCGGGGCCGATGTAGAACTTGGTCGGCGCATTGCCCACGCGTGCCACGCCGATGCTCGGGTAGATCTTGTAGCTTGTGGTCATGGTGTCCGCTCCCGTTCAAAGCGCATGGCCCGCGGTGGGGATGACCAGCTTCTCGAAGCCGTGCAAGGCCCGCGACAGGTGCAGGGCATGGATGCTGCCGGCAGGGGTTTTCTCGAGCGCCTGCCGTATGCCGCTGACAAGCTGCGGCACGTCGGCGCCGTCGTCCCAGCTCCAGGTGGGCGCCGCATTCGGGCCGACGCTGCTGTCGCCGTTCTCGTGGGCCGGCGTGCTCATCAAGGTGGCGGCCAGGCCCGGCAACACCTCGTGCATCATGTTCAGCACCACGCCGAAGAACGGGTCGTAGTCGCTGCGCAGGAAGGTCCGCTCGAAGCCGCGCAGCATCAGGCTGTAGCTCTGGTTGAAGAGTTTCGCCTTCTTGAGTGCGGTGGGGTTCGAGAAGTCTTCCAGACGGGGGTTGGACGTGATGGGGTAGGTCGGCGGGAAGTTCGCCACGTCGAGCGAGACCCCGCGAAACTTCATGAAGTGGCTCATCTCCTCGGGCGTGCCGAGGATCGGCCCGTAGGTGCCGTCGGTGCGCAGGCCGTACTGGTTGTAGGCACCGAAGGGCTCACGCGGAACCAGCGGCTTGTCGGCCGGGACCTTGCCTTCGCCTTGGCGCACGATCTGCTCGATGCCAGCCATGGCGCTGGGCTTGTCGTGGACCTCGATCACCGTCCCGCCGAACTTGCCGAGGTAGATGTCGGTGCGCTGCCGGAACTCGGCGTTCTCGGCCTCGAAGGGGTTGCCCGGATAGGCCTCGACCGCGTCGACCAGCGATTGGTACAGCTGCGCGATCGTGTCGTAGTGGTCGCCTTGTGCCGGCGCGTCCCAGGGGGCGGGGTTCTCGATCGCGGCGAAGACATTCGAGAAGACGTCGATCGAGGCGCGGTACAGCCCGAGCAAGGGCGTGGTGTTCTCGTTGGCGTGCGGCAGGTAGCCGGGGTAGACCGGCACGAACTCGTGGGTGAAGCGCGGTTGGCCGCCCAGCGCCACCACGATGTTGGCCGCCTGGTTGACGTGGAACATCTCTTCCATCACGACACTGCGCAGGATCTGGTAGGCCTTCGAACCGGCGTCGGAAATCGAGTACAGCCCGCTCAGGTAGACGGGGATGGTGGCGAACTCGACCTGCAGGGCCAGTTGCGCAGCGCTGCGCAGGTCGGCGCGCTGCTCTTCCGGCGTTCGCACCTGGCGCGCCAGGCTGCGGCTGCCGCCCGAGAGGCGATCGAACAGGTTGCCGAAGGGCCGCGGGCTTTGCAGGTTCCGGATCGGACGCGAGGTGGGTACTTCCGAGGGCATGAGTGGCTCCCAATGAGTTGCTACTGCTTTGCCTGGGCACGACGGGCAAGCGGGTTGCTGTCGTGGCTTACTTCGGAACGTCACGGCACGACGGGTGGCGATTCACCCGCGTGTGCGCGCTGCAGGGCGCTGGTTGCGCGGTGCAGCGATAACTGTATTCGTCAACGGCGTTTGCCGCTGGCGATCACCATCCCGTGCGAGGGGCGTTCACACGCCGCCGCGTTCGATCAGCCAGGCTTGAACGCGTAGCGCCAGCCAGGCGCCAGCCACGATGCCCGCTACCGCGAGGCAGGAGCCTGCCGACAGCAGCGACAGGCCGCTGATGCCCTGGCCGATGGAGCAGCCCATCGCGGTGACGCCACCGAAGCCCATGAGCACGCCGCCCAGCAGGTGGTTGCCCATGTCGCCAGCGCCGCGGAATGATTCGACGTGAAAGTCCTTGCGCATCACCGCCGAAGCCGCGCTGCCCAGCAGCACGCCCAGCGTGACCATCACGCCAAAGGTGGCCGTGTTGTTGCGGTCAGACCAGAGCGTCAGCAAGTCCAGGCCGTGCGCAAGCGGTGCGGCGAAGGTGAGTGCCTCGGGGCGGTGAGAGGCGGTGCCCAGCCAGGCGGCTTCGAGGGTGTCGGGGTGTTCGGCGATGAAGCCCAGGTGGCCGGTGAGAAGCCAGGCCGCCGGCACCAGCAGCCCCACCAAGGCGCCGCCCAGCCAGTGGCTGCGCTCCATGCCGGCGCGGGCGCGCCAAAGCAGCGCCAAGGCTGTCACCAACAACAGCGCCAGCACCAACCACCTCACGGCCGCCGGTGACAGGCCGACGAGCGGTGACACCATCGACCCAAGGTCTTGCGGATGGGCCAGCTGCACGCCGACCGCATCCAGCACGCGGACCCGCGGCTCGGCCAGTACGCCGCGCAACGTCATCTGGGCTGTCAGCGCCGCCACCAGCAGCACGACCACCGACTTCAAGCTGCCGGAACCCGCCTTCACCAGGCTGCGCTGCGGGCAGCCGGAGGCCAGCACCATGCCGTAGCCGAACAGGGCACCGCCCACTGGGTACGAAAGCCACAGGAAACGATCGCTCCAGGCCACCGTGCGGCTGGCGTCGAGCCAGCCGATGCCGATCAGGGCCTGGGCGCCCGTGGCCGCCAGGGCAACGGCCAGGACCCACATCATCAGCCGCGCCGTGCCGCCGTAGGTGAACCAGTCGGCCAGGGCACCCATGGTGCAAAAGCGCGTGGCCTGTGCCACCGCGCCCAGGGCCACGCCGATCAGAAGGCCGCCCCAGAGGACCGTCTGCACCGCGGCGTAGGGGCTCAGGGAAAGTGTCATGGCTTGCAACGGGGCAGGGTGGGGAAAGGGCTCGCAGCCGGGCTGGGTGCGGGCGATGATGCCGCACCTCGGGCCAGGCGCTGAAAGCCCGCCGATACGGGTTAGCCCCTAAGCTGGTGTATCGTAAGAAACTTATATTTGTCATATTGCATATACGGATTCAGCGTGGATCGTCCACTGGCTTCACCCGAAGCAATGGTCGACGATGCGATGCCGATTCGACAGGAGACCTTCTTGGATTCCGAGTCCCAGCGTTCCGGCCGGCTGCTCAAGGCGCCGGAGAGCTTTCTCGACGCCGGCGGCGTTGCGCAGGTGTTGACCGAGGCCAAGGCCGGGCGCCGCGACTTCATCCGCAAGGCCTTTGCCGCGGCCGGTGTGGCAGCCGCAGCCCCGCTGGCCGGGGCCCAAGCCAACCCCGTGGCGGCCGACGGCGGCGACCCCAACATCCTCGAGCTGCCCGAGCACTCGCGCAGCCTGGGCCGGCCGGTGGTGACCGACGGCTACGGCAAGCCTTCGAAGTTCGAAACCAACGTGCAGCGCCGGCAAAGCCCGGGGTTGACGCAGACTGCGCAGGCCTCGGTCTCTTTCGCGCCGCTGCAGTCGCTGTTCGGCATCGTCACCCCGAGCGGGCTTCATTTCGAGCGTCACCACCAGGGCTGGTGGGACATCGATCCGTCCAGGCACCGCCTGATGCTCAACGGCTCTGACGACAAGATGCTGCGCAAGCCCATGGTCTTCACCCTGGACGAGCTGATGCGCCTGCCCGCGGTGAGCCGCTTCCACTTCATCGAGTGCGGCGCCAACACCGGCATGGAGTGGGGCAACGTGGCCGTGCCGACCTGCCAGTACACCCACGGCATGCTCAGCTGCAGTGAGTTCACCGGCGTGCCGCTGAAGATCCTGCTCGACATGGCCGGCGTCGACTACAAGCGTGGCCGCTATGTGCTGGCCGAAGGCGCCGACGGCTCATCGATGACACGCACCGTGCCGATGGAGATGATCGAGAGCGGCGAAGTCATCGTCGCCTACGGTCAGAACGGCGAAATGCTGCGGCCGGAAAACGGCTACCCGCTGCGCCTGGTGGTGCCGGGTGTGCAAGGCGTGAGCTGGGTCAAGTACCTGCGCCGCATCGAAGTGGGCGACCAGCCCTATGGCACCAAGGACGAGACCATCCACTATGTCGATCTGATGCCGGGCGGCCTGCACCGCCAGTACACGAGCACGCAGGAATGCAAGAGCGTGGTCACCACCCCGTCGGGCGGCCAGGTGCTGCTCGACCAGGGTTTCTACAACATCAGCGGGCTCGCCTGGTCGGGGCGCGGCAAGGTGACCCAGGTCGACGTGTCGGTCGACGGTGGGCGCAACTGGCGCACGGCGCGGTTGGAGACGCCGGTGCTGAGCAAGTGCCTCACGCGTTTCAACCTCGACTGGGTGTGGGACGGCAAGCCGGCGCTGATCCAAAGCCGAGCGACTGACGACACGGGCTATGTGCAGCCCTCGACCCGGCAGCTGCGTGCGGTGCGGGGCACGCGCTCGATCTATCACAACAACGCCGTGCAGAGCTGGCTCGTGCAAGAGAGTGGCGAGGTGAAGAATGTCCAGCTGTCCTAGGGCGCCTGCCGCGCTGGCGTTGCTGCTGGCTGCCGCCGGCGGCGCTGCGGTCGCCCAACCAGCCTACCCGGGCATCGGCCGCGAAGCGACGCCGAAGGAGATCGCCGCCTGGGACATCGACGTGCGCCCGGATTTCAAAGGCCTGCCGCCCGGCTCTGGCTCGGTCGCGCAGGGCATGGAGGTGTGGGAAAGCAAGTGCGCCTCGTGCCACGGCGTCTTCGGCGAAAGCAACCAGACCTTCGCGTCGCTGGTAGGCGGCACCACCGCGCAAGACATCCAGACCGGTCGCGTGGCCCGGCTCAACGACACCGGCTACCCCGGCCGCACGAGCCTGATGAAGGTGTCGTCACTGTCGACGCTGTGGGACTACATCAACCGTGCCATGCCCTGGACAGCGCCGAAGTCGCTCAAGCCAGACGAGGTGTACGCCGTCACCGCCTATCTGTTGAACCTGGGCGGCATCGTGCCGGACGATCTCACGCTCTCGGACCGCAACATCGCCGAGGTGCAGAAGCTGATGCCCAACCGAAATGGCTTCACCACCGACCACGGGCTGTGGCCCGGCAAGGGCCTGGGCAACGGTGGCAAGCCCGACGTGGAGGCCGTGGCCTGCATGAAAGACTGCGTGGCCGAGCCCAAGCTCGCTTCGGCCTTGCCGGAGTTCGCGCGCAACGCGCACGGCAACCTGGCGGAGCAGAACCGCAGCGTGGGCGCGCAGCGCGGTGCCAACACCACGCGGCCTGCGGCGGCCACGCTGGCTGAAGCTAAGCAGTTGGCCGCAGGCGCCACAGCTGTTGCGCCCAAGGCACCTGCCGGCGGCGCCGCGGCCGCCATCGCCTTGACGCAGAAATACACCTGCGTGGCTTGCCACGGCGTCGACAACAAGATCGTCGGCCCGAGCTTTCGCGATGTGGCTAAAAAGTACGGCGGCCGAGCCGACGCGCTCGGCTACCTGGCAGGGAAGATACGCTCCGGCGGGTCGGGCCAGTGGGGCGATATTCCAATGCCGCCGCAGACCCTCAGCGAAGCCGATGCCCAGACGATTGCGCAGTGGCTGGCCGCCGGGGCCGGCCCATGAACATCGTCCTGGCGAATAAAGATATGACGAAGCCTTGCGCTTAAATTGCATCCAAAGGAGACCCGCATGCAAACCCGTCGAGAAATGCTGTCGCGATCGGCCCAGGTGGCCGGCATGCTGGCAGCGCTCGGATTGATCCCGAACCTGGCCAAGGCGCAGGCCACGCCCTACAACACCGCTGCATTCGAGGCCAAGACCATGGCCGACCTGATGAAGGCACTGGGCGCCGGCGCGCCGGTGGAAAGCAAGGACGTCACCATCACCGGCCCCGATATCGCCGAGAACGGCGCCGTGGTGCCGGTGGGCGCATCGACTGCCTTGCCTGGCGTCAAGCGGCTGCTGCTGATGGTCGAGAAGAACCCGGCGATGCTGTCGGCCATCTTCGACATCAGCGATGCGGTCGAAGCCAACATCGCGACGCGCGTGAAGATGGGCCAGTCGTCCAACGTCTTCGCCGTGGCGATGATGAACGACGGCAAGGTGCTGTACGCCGCCAAGGAAATCAAGGTCACGCTGGGCGGCTGTGGCGGCTGAAAGCCCGCATCGCCAGCCTTCGATCATCTGAGGAGAAAACACATGGCAGACCCGATGCGCATCCGCGCTCAAGCCGCCGACGGCAAAGCCACCGTCCGCGTTCTGATGGCCCACGAAATGGAGACCGGCCAGCGCAAGGACACCGCCGGCGCTGTCATTCCCGCCTGGTACATCCAGGAGGTCACCGCGCAGCTCAACGGCAAGACCGTGCTCACCGCGCAGTGGGGCCCGTCAGTGGCCAAGAACCCGTTCCTGCAGTTCAACGTCAAGGGTGCGAAGGCCGGCGACAAGATCGGCATCTCGTGGGTCGACAACAAGGGCGACAAGCGCAGTGACGAAGCCGTGGTGACATGACACCAGCGTGCTGACGCCGCCAGAACACTTCAGACGACAAGCGAGGAGACCATGCGACACACCCTGATCATCGCCGCGGCCGCGCTGCTGGCCGGCCCTGCGCTGGCCCAGCAGAAATCGGCCGCCGACGGCATTGCCGAATACCGCGCCATGCTGGCCGACGGCAACCCGGCCGAGCTGTTCGAAGCCAAGGGCGAAGAGCTGTGGAAGAAAAAGCGTGGGCCGAAGAACGCGTCGCTGGAGCAGTGCGATCTGGGCAAGGGGCCTGGTGTCGTGAAGGGCGCTTTCGTCGAGCTGCCGCGCTACTTTGCCGACACGGCGAAGGTGCAAGACCTCGAGTCTCGCCTGCTGACCTGCATGGAGCAGTTGCAGGGTTTCGATGCGGCCGCCATCGCCAAGACGCCGTTCGGCAAGGGTGAGCAGGTCAACCTCGAAGGCCTGGTGGCCTGGATCTCGGCCGAGTCGCGAGGCCTGAAATTCAACCTGCCGCAGGGACATGCCGAAGAGCGCAAGAACTACGAGCTCGGCAAGCGCGCCTTCTTCTACCGCGGCGGCCCTTACGACTTCTCGTGCGCCTCGTGCCATGGGCAGCCAGGCAAACGCATTCGCCTGCAGGACCTGCCCGACCTGACCGGCAATCCCGGCAACGGTATCGGCGTCGCGGCCTGGCCTGCCTACCGGGTGAGCAGCGGCGAGCTGTGGAGCATGCAGCGGCGCCTGACCGACTGCTACCGTCAACAGCGCTTTCCGTACCCCGGCTTCGCATCGGACGTGACCGTTGCGCTCGGTGTCTACATGGGCGTCAATGCCAAGGGCGCCGAGTCGATCGCGCCTGCTCTCAAGCGCTGAAGGAGCGACGATGAATACCAGGAAACTGATCGTTCTTGCCGCCGCTGGCCTGCTCGTCGTGGGCTGTGCATCGATGGCGCCGGCGCCCGACTACGACGCGTTGGTCGCGCAGATGATGGGCAGCTCGTTCCGTGACGAAGGCATCGCCAAGGTCGATCGCCTGCAGCAAGACGAAGCCAACGCGGCTTGCTCGAAGGCCCAAGGTGCGAACCTGCCCGACAAAGTGGCCGGCCCGATCCAGGAGGCGGCACTGAAGAGCGTGCGCATGCCGGCCGACGGCGTTTTTCTCGGCGATTGGCGTGAAGGCGAAAAGCTGGCGCAGAACGGCCGCGGCATGACCTGGACCGACAAGTCGGCCGCCAGCAGTGCCAACGGCGGCAATTGCTACAACTGCCACCAGATCACCAAGGCGGAGATCTCCTTCGGCACCATCGGCCCCAGCCTCTACAACTACGGCAAGCTGCGCGGCGTGACCGATCCGCAAAGCGCGGCGGCGAGGCCCATCGTCGAGTACACCTGGACCAAGCTGTGGAACGCGAAGGCCTACAACGCCTGCTCGGGCATGCCGCGCTTCGGCCACGCCGGCTTGCTGGACGAGACGCAGCTCAAGCACCTGATGGCGTTGATCCTCGACCCGAAGTCGCCGGTCAACCAGTAACCCATGAACCTGTCCAAGCGCGAGTTCCTGCAGGTGCTGGGGGCGGCCTCGGCGGCGGGCCTGAGCCTCAGCCGGTATGCCGACGCCGATGCTGCCGAGGCGCAGGCCGGGCTGTACGAGCTGCCGCGATTCGGCAACGTCTCGCTGCTGCACATGACCGACTGCCATGCGCAGTTGCTGCCCATCCACTTTCGTGAGCCCAGCGTCAACCTGGGAATGGGCGGCATGCAGGGCCAGCTGCCCCATCTGGTGGGCGAATCGCTGCTGAAGGCAGCGGGCTTGCGCCCCGGCACCGATCAGGCCTTCGCCTACACCTGCATCGACTTCGAAACGGCCGCGCGCCGCTACGGCAAAGTGGGTGGTTTTGCGCACCTGGCCACACTGGTGAAGCAGCTCAAGGCCGCACGGCCGGGTGCCCTGTTGCTCGACGGTGGCGACAGCTGGCAGGGCTCGGCGACCTCGCTGTGGACCAACGCGCAGGACATGGTCGACGCCTGCAAGCTGCTCGGCGTCGACGTGATGACCGGCCACTGGGAATTCACCTACGGCATGGAGCGGGTGCAGGAGATCATCGAGAAAGACTTCAAGGGCCAGGTCGACTTCGTCGCGCAGAACGTCAAGACCAACGACTTCGGCGACCCGGTGTTCAAGCCCTATGTGCTGAAGACCATCAACGGCGTGCCGGTGGCGATCATCGGCCAGGCCTTCCCGTACACGCCCATCGCCAACCCGCGCTACCTGGTGGCCGACTGGAGCTTCGGCATCCAGGACGACAACCTGCAGAAGATGGTCGACGAGGCCCGCGGCAAGGGCGCGCAGGTGGTGGTGGTGCTGTCGCACAACGGCATGGACGTCGACCTGAAGATGGCCTCGCGCGTGCGCGGCATCGACGCCATCTTCGGCGGCCACACGCACGACGGCGTGCCGGTCGCCGTGCCGGTCAGCAACGCGGGCGGCAAAACGCTGGTCACCAACGCCGGCAGCAACGGCAAGTTTCTCGGGGTGATGGATTTCGACGTGAAGAGCGGCAAGGTGGCCGACTTCCGCTATCGGCTGCTGCCGGTGTTCGCCAACCAGTTGAAGCCCGATCAGGCGATGGCTGCCCTGATCACCAAGGTGCGGGCACCCTACGAGGCCAGGCTGGCCGAGCAGTTGGCCGTCACCGACGGCCTGCTGTACCGCCGCGGCAACTTCAACGGCAGCTGGGACCAGCTGGTGTGCGACGCGCTGATGGACGTGCAGGGCGCCGAAATCGCCTTCTCGCCCGGCTTCCGCTGGGGCACCACCTTGCTGCCGGGCGATGCGATCACGCGCGAGCTGATGATGGACCAGTTGGCCATCACCTACCCCTATGCCACCGTCAACGAGATGACGGGCGAGACGATCAAGAGCATTCTCGAAGACGTGGCCGACAACCTCTTCAACCCCGACCCGTACTACCAGCAAGGTGGCGACATGGTGCGGGTGGGTGGCCTGGCCTACAGCTGCCAGCCGGGCGGGAAGATGGGCCAGCGCATCACCGACATGCGCCTGGGCGGCAAGCCCATCGAAGCCAGCCGCAAGTACAAGGTGGCCGGCTGGGCACCGGTGGCTGAAGAAGCCCGCCACGCACCCGGCAACAAGCCGGTGTGGGACGTGGTCGAAGGCTGGCTCAAGTCGCAGCCCGGTGGTCATGTGAAGCCGCGGCGAATCAACACGCCGGCCTTGGTGGGCGTCGCGGGCAACAGCGGCATTTTCGAAGGCTGAGCAGAATCTGCTTCACCGCGGGACACTCGTTGACGACAAGGAGATCAGCATGAACATCCGACAGTGGCTCGCTTGCGCCGCACTCACGCTCTCGGCAGGGCTGGCCTGGGCCCAGGACAAGGTCGTCTACCACGTGAGTGACACCGATTCGCAAGCGCTGAGCGCGCTGCGCAACGTACGCAACCACCTCGACACCGACCCCACCGCCAAGATCACCGTGGTGGCGCATGCACAGGGGGTCGATTTCCTGCTGGAAGGTGCCAAGGACAAGAACGGCAGCCCTTACGCCGGCCCGGTGTCGGCCTTGAAGAGCCGCGGCGTGAACTTCGAGATCTGCGAGATCACGCTGAAGACGCGAAACCTCAAGCAGGACGCGTTCATCCAGGAGGCCGATTTCGTCCCATCGGGCGTCGTGCGCATCACCAAGCTGCAGTTGCAGGGCTACGCCTACATCCGGCCGTGATCGCTCCGCGGCTGACCAGCATCGCGCCCGCGGTATCGACATGGCAGGGATGAGCCGGCTGCGCTCACTGTTGGTGGCCTTCACCGTGTCATGCGCCTGCATGGTGCAGGCCGAAGAGCCGAAGCTGCACGCGACGCAGGTGGCGGACCGTGTCTGGGTGGCCCAAGGCGAGGCGGCGCTGGGCTCGCCCGCGAATCGCAATTTCATCTCGAACGCCGGGTTCGTCGTCACTGACGACGGCGTCGTGGTGGTCGACGCGTTGGGGTCACCAGCCTTGGCCAATGAGCTGCTGGCCGAGATCAAGCGGGTGACGACCCAGCCGGTGCGCTATGTGATCGTGACCCACTACCACGCCGACCACATCTACGGGCTGCAGTCGTTCAAGGCAGCGGGGGCTACGGTGCTGGCGCACAGCGCTGGGCGCGCCTACCTGAACTCCGACGCTGCGCAGAAGCGGCTCGAGGCTGGCCGCTCTGAACTCAGGCCCTGGATCGACCAGAACACCCGTCTTGTGCCCGCTGACCGCTGGCTCGAAGACGAGCAGACGCAGCTGCGCGTCGGTGCCTTCGACATCGTGATCCGGCACCTCGGGCCGGCGCACAGCCCCGAAGACCTGGTGGTGTTCGTGCCCCAGCTGGGCGTGCTGTTCTCCGGCGATCTGTTCTTTCGGGGGCGCATCCCTTTTGTCGGCCAGGCCGACAGCAGGCTCTGGATCGCGTCGCTGGAGCGGCTCATCGACTACAAGCCGCGCGTCGTGATCCCCGGCCATGGCGCGGTGTCCACCGACCCGCTGGCTGACCTGGCGTTGACGCGCGACTATCTGATTCATTTGCGGCGCACCATGGGCGAAGCGGCGCGCAACATGGAGCCTTTCGACGAGGCTTATGCCCGCGCCGACTGGTCCCGCTACGAGGCACTGCCGCTGTTCCACGCGGCCAACCGGGCGAATGCGTACAACACCTACCTGCTGATGGAGCACGACAGCCCGTGAAAGCGCGACGTGTGATGGACGATGCGATCGCCGGCAACTTCACCCGCCGGCCAGCCGGGTCTCACCCATTCATCACTGCCTGCGAATAGACTGCTTCATGGATAAGCGGAATAGGGCGAGTTCTGCCATGGAAGACCTGAATAGCCAGGATCGCGTGTTCGAATCTGCCGCCGAGCTGTTCGCCTTGCTGGCGACCCCCGTGCGCCTGAAGATCATCAGTGCCGTCTGCCAGCAGGAAAAGAACGTTTCCGAGCTGCTGGCGCTGATCGACACCACGCAACCCAACATGTCGCAGCACCTCGCCACGCTCTACCGCAGTGGTGTACTCGCCAAGCGGCGTGAAGGCACGCAGATCTACTACCGGCTGCAAAGCGAGCGGGTGGCGACGCTGTGCCGCGCGGTGTGTACGCAAATGGCGATCGAGCTGGACAGCACAGACGATATCCAGGCGTCGGATCGGCTGGTGCCGCTGGCCCATCGTTGAGCGGCAGCGGCTGGCGGCGTTAGGCCGCTTTCTTTCGCGCCTTCAGCGCGCGTCCCAGCGAGGCCTCGAGCGCTTCGCGATTCACCGGCTTGACGAGGTATTCGAACGCCCCGAGGCTCATCGCCTTGAGCACGTCGATATTCAGCTTGTCCCCCGTCAGCAGGATGACGCGGAAGGCCTTGGCAGCGATGTCTTCGCTGAGCCTGCGAACGACTTCGATGCCGGACATGTCCGGCAGGTGCATGTCGAGCAATATGGCGTCGGGATGCTCGCTGCGGGCGCTGCTGACGCCTTCGGTTCCGGTCTGGGCCCGGATGAGGCGCAGGTTGGGGTGGTCCGACAGGAGCGCCTCCACCACGGCAAAGCTGACGGGTTCGTCCTCGATGTACAGCACCGAGCCTTGCAGTGCTGCCGAGGGAGACTTCTCAGTCGAAGGCAGTGTGGTCATGGCGCGCGACACATAGTGGGCTGCAAGCAAAGATTCTTGCAGGAAAGCGTTCGTCCCTGAGCCGACTTTGGACATAGGCAGCGTCCGGGTTGGGGTCTACGGCCTCAGGCCCTAGTGCAGTGTTCGACGCTATGCGGAACATAAAACCGTGCCTTTGGCCGCTTGGCGTCGTTGCAAATCCTCGCGATGCCGCCGGGCATCGCTGTGGTTTGCGCCTAGCCAGACGACCAAATTCATCGGTTTTCTTAAGTTCCGCCTAGCATCAAACACTGCACTAGAACCAGTAATCGGCGACGCACTTCCCGTCACGCGGCAGATCGTCGAAGGTGTCGAGCCCATCGAAATGGTCGATGGGTATCTGTGCCACCGCCTCGGGTTCAGCCAGGCGCAGATTGACGGCGACGCGGCGGCGGCCATCTTCATCCGTCTGCCGTGCGCGCCAGAAGGCGACGCAGCCGCAAACAGGGCAGAAGTGAAACTCCAGGGCCTTGCCCTTGACGTAGGACTGGGTCTTGCCGGAGACCTTGATGCCTTCACCGTCGTAGTCGTAGGCCCAGAGAACGCCGTAGCGCCGGCACACGGTGCAGTTGCAGGCGGTGGCACCGTCGGGCTGGCCTTGGAACGTCCATTGAACCGCGCCGCAATGACATGAACCTTGAATCATGGCTGTGTTGCCTCCAGGGCTTGCTACACCAGCAATATCGCCGATCTGGAAGGCGAGGGCCAAGGTAGCCATTGCGCCGCGAGGTGTTCTCTCGTCGATCGGCACAGCCCATGAAGAAGGGCCGCAAGATGCGGCCCTTTGCTCACGATGCTGATCTCGGCGCGACCCCTGTGTCTCCTGGGGCCGCTGACCGGGCCCTTTAGGCCAGGCCGTCCGCGAAGGTACGCAGCTTGTCCGAACGGCTGGGGTGCTTGAGCTTGCGAATCGCCTTGGCTTCGATCTGGCGAATCCGCTCGCGCGTGACGTCGAACTGCTTGCCGACCTCGTCGAGCGTGTGGTCGCTGCTCATGTCGATGCCGAAACGCATCCGCATGACCTTGGCTTCGCGCGGCGTCAAGCCGTCCAGCAGCTCGGCGATGACCGCACGCAAGCCCGACTGCATGGCTGCTTCCATCGGCGTCACGTTGTGGCCGTCTTCCAGGAAGTCGCCCAGCGTCGTGTCGCCATCGTCGCCGACAGGCGATTCCAGCGAGATCGGCTCCTTGGCGATCTTCATGATCTGCTTGATCTTGGCCTCGGGCATCTCCAGCTTCTCGGCCAGCGTGGCCAGATCCGGCTCGACCCCGAACTCCTGCAGGTGGGTACGGCTGACGCGGTTCAGCTTGTTGATCGATTCGATCATGTGCACCGGCACGCGGATGGTGCGGGCCTGGTCGGCGATCGCGCGGGTGATGGCTTGGCGAATCCACCAAGTCGCGTAGGTCGAGAACTTGAAGCCGCGACGGTATTCGAACTTGTCCACCGCCTTCATCAGCCCCACATTGCCCTCTTGGATGAGATCAAGGAACTGCATGCCGCGGTTGACATACTTCTTCGCGATCGAGATCACCAGGCGCAGGTTGGCCTCGATCATCTCTTTCTTCGCGTTCAGCGAGGCGCGCTCGCCTTCGTTCATCTTCTGGTTGATGGCCTTCAGGTCGGCGAGCGGGATCACTGCCTTGGTCTGCAGGTCGATCAGCTTGGTCTGCAGCTCTTGCAGGGCGGCCACGTGGCGGCCCACCGCCGCGCTGTAGGGCCGGCCTGCGGCGGCTTCGCCCAGCACCCAGTCGAGGTTCAGCACATTCGGCGGGAAGTGCTCGATGAAGTGCTCTTGCGGCATGCCGCAGCGGTCGACGGCGATCCGGCGAATTTCGCGCTCATAGCGGCGAACGCCATCGACCTGAGCGCGCAGCAGGCCGCACAGCTTGTCGATCGTCTTGACCGTGAAGCGGATCGTCATCAGCTGGTCGCTCAGCGTGTGTTGCGCCGAGTTGTACTGCGTCGAGCCGTGGCCATGCTTTTCGAAGGCGACCCGCAGCTTGCCGAAGGTGGCGCGGATCCCGGCGAACCGGTCGAGCGCCTGGGTCTTCATTTCCTCGAGGCGCTTGGTCATGGCGCGGCTGCCGCCGTTGCCGTCGTCATCGTCTTCGCTGTCGTCGAACGAATCGGTGTCTTCTTCGGCGACGTAGTCGTCGGCCTCGCCAGCGACGACGAAGCCGTCGACGATTTCGGCGATGCCCATCTCGCCGGTGGCGATCTTGTCGGCGTACTGCAGGATCTCGGCCACCACCAGCGGCGACGAAGAGACCGCCAGCATCATGGCCTGCATGCCGCCTTCGATCCGCTTGGCGATCTCGATTTCGCCTTCGCGGGTCAGCAGCTCGAACAGGCCCATGTCGCGCATGTACATGCGCACCGGGTCGGTGGTGCGGCCGAATTCGGAATCAACCGTCGACAGCGCCGCTTCGGCGGCTTCTTCGGCTTCTTCATCGGACGTGGCCGTGCCTGCGCCGCCGGCCACCAGCAAGGTGGCGGTGTCGGGCGCCTGCTCATAGACCGCGATGCCCATGTCATTGAGCATCTTCACGGTCGCTTCGATCACCTCGGAGTCGACCAGCTTCTCGGGCAGGTGATCGTTGATCTCCTGCTGGACCAGGAAGCCCCGGGTCTTGCCCATCTTGACCAGCGCCTTCAAGTCGCTGCGGCGCTTGTCGGCTTCTTCTTCGGTCAGCGTGGTGACGTCCAGGCCGAACTCGCGGATCAACGCGCGTTCCTTGGACTTGGGCACCTTCATGCGCAGCGGCTTCACCTTGGCCGCTACTTCCGGCGTGTCGGGGGCAACGGCGGCTTCGGCGCCTTCTTCCCCTGCGGTCAGGTCGAGATCGGCCTCGTCGAAATCATCTTCCAACGGGATGGGCGCAGCCTTGACTTTGCCCTTCGGTTTCACCGGGGCCTCGACGGCGGGGGCGCGCTTGGTCGCGCGCTTCGCGGCCGGGGCGGCGGTGACGGTTTTCTTGGCAGGGGCCGCACGAACGGCAGTCGACTTTTCGGACATTCGATTCCTAGAGATGGAAGGCAGTGGGCGTTACCTACCTTCGGTGCATCGCGGGCCAGATTGAAAGCCAAGGGCCTCGCCGCTAACAGTTCTGCCGACAACCGCACAACAAGAAAAGCCCGCAACCAAGTTTCTTTGGCAGCGGGCCTCTGTTTTCCGGACGTGCCCCGTGGGCCACGACGATCTCACACCCGGTTACGGGCCCTGTTGTCCGCCCAATATGCGGTCGGTTAATTCGCGGCAGAATCTATAATTATACCCGGACGCCCGGGATTTGCCAACTACCGGCTTCGGAAAGACCGTACGGCAATCCGCAAAGACCAAGCCCGTGGCACCGCGCGCCGGGCTCACCGCCTGGCCAGCCACACCCCGAACACCGCCGCCGCCATGCCGACCAGCGACAGGCCGGTGAGCGTCTCGCCGAACAGTGCCCACGCGATCAGGGCGGTCGTCGGCGGGGTCAGGTAGAACAGGCTGGCCACGTTGACGGCGCTGCCTCGGCGGATCAGCAGGTTGAGCAGGCTCACTGCGCCGAGCGAGAGCACGAAAACCAGCCAGCCGAGCGCGAAGATGAAGGCGGCGGACCATCGCACCTGCATCGTCTCGGTGGCGCAAGCGGCCAACGCCGTGACGGCCAGGCAGGGCAGAAACTGGACCACCGAGCCGGTGCGCAGATCGAAGCTGGGGCAAAAGCGCTTCTGGTAGAGCGTGCCCGCCGTGATCCCGAGCAGTGCCACGATGGCGGGCACCAGCATGAGGGCCAGGCCCGCACCGCTGGCACTGGCGAGCACTTTGTGGGCCACGACGAGCCCAACGCCGACGAAGCCGAGCGCCAGGCCCATCCATTGCCGGGGCTCGACTCGCTCGCCCAATAGCGTGCCGGCGCCCAAAGCCGTGAGGATGGGCTGCAGCCCGACCACCAGCGCCGTCACGCCGGCTGGCAAGCCGTGGCCGATGGCGGTGAACACGCCGCCCAGGTAGACGGCGTGCACCAGCAGCCCCGACACACCGATGTGCAACCAGGCCTTCGGCGTGCTTGGCCACGGCGCCTTGGTCAGCCATGCGATGCCCGCCATCAGCACCAGCACGATCAGGTAGCGCACGCTCAGAAAGGTCAGCGGTTCGGCATCGGGCAGGCCGAACTTGGCGCCGATGAAGCCGGTGCTCCACAACAGCACGAAGAGCAGTGGGTAGAACGACGGGGAACTGGTGGGGTGCGCGCGCGCCGCGGATGCTGTCATGCCTGGATCGAGACGATGCGAAAGGCCGCCAGTGTCACTGTCTTGGCATGGCCTCAGGTACGACGGGGTATCCCGCCGCCTCTGGGCGGGGCACCCTTAGCACGGCACGGCAGAGGGGCGCAGCGGCAAGCGGCGTGTTTCGCCGATGGCCAGCACGAAGAAGTCCTCTTCGGCGAGACCGGCCGCGCTGCGCTCAGTGGTGAGTTGGCGCGGTGGTTCGTCGAGCGCCTCGTCCGTCAGCTCGAAAGTGCCCCAGTGCACACCGAGCGATCGCTTGGCGCCGAGATCCTGGTGGATCTTCACCGCCTCGTTCACGTTGACGTGCTGATCCGCCATGAACCAGCGCGGCTCGTAGGCGCCGATCGGCAGCAGCGCGATGTCGAAGCCGTGATCGGCTTGCCGATGCTTCAGCCGCTCGCGGATGTCGGTGAAGTCGCGCGAGTAGCCGGTGTCGCCGGCATAGAAAAGGTGGCAGTCCGGCGCCATCACGGCAAAGCCGCCCCACAGCGTCTGCATGCGGTCGCTGAGGCTGCGCGATGACCAGTGCCGAGACGGCAGCTGCATGACCTCTACCGTGCCCGCCGGCGCGTCGATCGTGTGCGAGTCCCACCAGTCGAGCTCCACTGCATGCGACACGCCCTTGCTTCGCAGCCAGTCTGCAAGACCCAAGGGAACGACGAAGAGAGGAGGCCCGCCATCCTGCCCGTTCAGATGCCGGATCGATGCTTCGTCCAGATGGTCGTAGTGGTTGTGGGAGGCGACCACCAGGTCGATGCGGGGTAGTTCACTCAGCGCGATGCCCGGCGGATGGTGCCGCTTCGGCCCGGCGAACTGCACCGGCGATGCGCGCTCGGAAAAAATCGGATCGGTCAAGACGTTGAGCCCACCCAGCTGCGCCAGCACGGTGGCATGGCCGATCCAGGTCACCGTCGGCTGCATGCCGAGCCCCGCCTTCGCGTTGGCATGCAAGAAGCCGAGGTCCGCTTTTGTTCGCGGAATCGGCTCCCGAGGCGGCGGCGGCAGGCTGTGCCTCGAGGCGTTCATTCGCCAGCGCAACACCTCGGCCAGGCTCTTGGGCTTGAAGTCGCCGTGGTTGTTCTGGAACCCGTCCGGCCGATGGTGCGACTTGGACGGATCGTAGTAGCGGTTCTTGGGGCGACTCACGGTGGCGGCGTCCGGCGAGGGGCTGAAAGTGGCCATGATGCCAAGAAACCGGATGACCCCGAACGCGCGCGCCAGATCGCATGACGCTGCATCTCATGCAACCCGATCGACCGCCTGTCGCTCGGCGTCGAAGGTCTGCTGCTCCCGCCACAGAATCAGACGCAAGCAGGGGAAGCCCTGCTTCGCGCGGTGCTCTTCTCGCCCGCTCGTCGGTTCAGAGATCCAGCGTGACCGTGATGAAAGATTGCCTCATGACACCCTTGTCGTTTCACTCGATGGCCCGGCTTGTGCTGGCCGCTTGCGTCGGCACAGCCACTTGCGCGCAGGCCTCAGAAAGCGCTTCAGTGATTCAGGATCTGGCGCGCACTGGCGCTGATCTGGATCGGCAGCTGTTCGAGTCCTACAACCAATGCGACCTGGAGAAATTCGGGGCGTATTTCGCTTCCGACGTCGAGTTCTATCACGACCAAGGCGGGCTCATGCGCTCGCGCGAGAACGTCGTCGAAGCCACCAAGAAATATATCTGCGGCAAGGTTCACCGTGAACTCGTCGAAGGCACGCTGCAGACCTTTCCGATGAAGGGATACGGCGCCGTGCAACTCGGCAGCCACCGCTTCTGCGAAATAGGCGCAGCCAAGTGCGGCGGTATCGCCCGCTTCGTTCACCTGTGGCAAAACGAGGGGGGCACCTGGCGCATCACCCGAGTCATCAGCTACGACCACCAGGCCATACCGTGAGTTGACGCCCAGCAACGCCCTTGCTTCGCGAAGGCACCAGGGCCTTCAGATTCTGGTGATGACGCGGCAGTCAGTCGCCAAGAGGCGACCCGCCAGATCAACCGGCAGAAAGCAGCGGAGGTTGGGTGAGGTCTGCGTCGACGTTCATCAACGCACTGGCCAAGGCCAGCTTGCGCCAGAGCGCTTCGGGCATCTGCATGATCGCCTCGGGCGTCCTCGCCTGCGCAATCCAGGCGCTGATCTCGGCATGCTGGGCGGGGGTCAACAGGCTGCGGCTCAACATCTCGTCCAGTGTCTGCACTCGGGCCTCTTTTCCATCGAAGACTTGTCGGCCTTGAGGCCGTTTCGATCGATGGTAAACGAGCAGACACCTCATGCGCAGGCCGGCATCACGGCCGGGCCTGCGCTTCGGCTTTGGCGGTGCCGAGCAGGAAGGTGGCGAAGGTTCACGGACGGGGCGGCAGCGACAACAGGTATTCAGCCTGCTTCTTCAGCCGCACAGGATCCTCAAGGTAGAGCGTGGGCGCACTGGCAATGGCCACCAGCTTGGCGGCCTGTTCATTCGAGACGGCCGCCAACGGCGTACGCAGGTGGCGCTGCGATGCCTGAGAGAAGCCGCGCACCTTCAATCCCATGTACACCTGCGACAGGAATGCGGTCTGGATCTGATCGTCCGACAGGTGCAGCGGCATCAGCAAGCCTATTCCGATCTCTCTGACCTGGCGATTGGACGTGCTCCTCTGATCGAGCTCCCCCGACGACCGGACGACCATTCTTGCCACGGAGTACTTGAGACCCTCGCCATAGAACCGGTGCATCAGCAGTGAGACTGCGGCAGGCGGATTTCGCTCATCCGCAGACGCACTGGAGAGAAGCGATTCGATTATCGAGACGGCAGGCCGAACGACCACCATGTCGAACGCTGCGACGGAAAGAACGACCACCGCCAGCAGGCCGACAAACAGGCGAACGATCGATTGAAGCAGTTTGAGCATTTGGTAGCGGCGAATTCTGGCGGGGGAGGCCGACATTCTCTTTGCATTCGGCGGCGCTTGTCGCGATGTCCCATTCCCTTGGACGTGGGGCCGCAGGTCGAAAAGGAAAAAAGCAGGACCAGACTCTGTGCCTCGTGGCTGGGATGAAACGCAGCCAACGGAGAAGGACTGCTTGCCACTCAGTCGACAGCCTCCACAACAACGCCGCCGAAGCGTCCTTCCTGTGCCTGAAATTTTGCGCTTCCGATCTGGCAGTCGAGCTGTGGATACGGCTCCTGCTGTCCCGTTCCCGCATAGAACCCGATGATGCCGCCGAAGGCATCTTCGTTAAAGAACTCCACCGGGCGTCCCGCTGCGTCGGTCAAGAGCGTCTGACAGGCGTCACAGATCCTGCGCGGGTACCTCGGCGTCAACGGAATGGGCCTGCCGCAGTGGGCGCATGCCTGGGTGGCGTTCGTATTCTGCGTCATGCGTTCATACCTCCTGCATGGTGATGCGTGTGTAGGGGCGCTTCTCGGCCGGAACGTTGTCGGAGCCGTCGTCGATGTCGTGCTCGACATTGGTGACCTGGAATCTTGAACCGGGGCGCAAGAGCACCTCAGCCTCGGTGGCGTAGCGGGACAGCGTGGAAATGTCCTTGCCACTCGTCACGGTGAGCGCGACTAGCACGGGAGCCTTGAAGGTGCTCTTCTCCATGAAATCGACTGCGTTGTCCTTCTGCTTGCTGCTGCTGGTGAACTTGTTGAATGTGCATGTGTCGCCGATGGTGTAGCTGGCCCGCAGGAAATCCGCCTGTCCTCGGTAGGTGGTGCCCGCATAGTCTGGAAGATCCATCAACGCGTTCTCAAGAATGGGGTTGTGCAGAGTCGCTTCGGTTTGAAGGGCGTCCACCGAGACTTGGCCGGCGTCGACCCGAGTTTTCAAGCCGGTGAGTTGCCCGTGCTTATTGGCGTTGATGTTGGCTTTGATCTTGGCCCCGGACAGCAGGCCACCTTCCTTTGCGGGGTTTTCAACCAGGTACGCCCCCCCTGTGTACATCGCTATGCTGGCTGCCGCAATCGGGCTCAGGCGCTGCTGAAGACCGCCAGCCAGCGTGCCATGGGTCGCCATCGGAGTGCCACCGGTCGAGAGTTCATTCTTCACCAGTTCGAAATCCGGCCACAGGCGCTGGTATACGATTTCGTCCGGAAAGTTCTGGTTGACGCAAACGTTGCCCCGTATCTGCTGGATGGTCAGCGGCGGGATGTGGTGATAGGCGTAGGACCCAGGCTTGTAGGACAGCCCGAACGACTGCGACACGGCCATGATTTCATGGAAGCTGTGATCGTTGCTGCTCAGCATCCAGCCCAGCAGGGACAGGCGGAAGGCGTTGGGATCCACCGGGTTGCTCCAGATCCCAAGGTACTTCAGCGCCTGCAGCATGCGGTCGGTGGTGCCTGACGGGCCGGCAACGACAGGCATCTTCAGCTCCTCGACCGCTTCCTTGACCCATGCGTTGCGCAGACTGGCGTTGAACCTGGTCCCGCCTTCCTCCCAAGGCAAATCCTGGGTTTCGTCGTAGACCTGCGGATCTCCGCCCAGGAGCCGCAGCAAGCCCCCCAGGTAAGAAGGGTCCGGCATGCTGTGGGCCGGACTCTTGCTCATGATGAATTCCTTCTCTCTGCCACTGAGATCGGCATTGAGCGTGCCGCTGCGCAAGTCAGCGGGTTTGCGCGAACTGCCGCTGTAGACCTTGCGTAGCGAGGTTTGCATGTCTTTCAGGCTCTGTCGCTTGGTCTGCGAATTGGCGTCGGTCTTGTCCGCGTTGTCTTTGAGCCAGGTATTGCTAAGTGACCACAGCTTGTTGTAGCTGAACAGCTTGTCGTTGGTGGTGGTGGCCGCAAGGAGTTGGTCGAGCTGTTCCTGTACGTTCGCGAATGTCTTGCGCACGCTGCCGGAAGCCGTGCCCAGCAGCCTGTCGGCGGTGAAATCGAATGCATCGAAGTTGAAGTTGAAGGCGTCTCCGGCGAAGGCACCGAGGTTGAATGCCTCCTCGCGCCCCTCGCTTTCCAAGATGCCTTTCTGTCCCCTGAGAAGCGCGTCGTCCTCGCTGCGTGTAAATCGGTCGCCTGCGGCCTTGTAGACGTCGAGCAGTTGGCCACTCTTGTCGAACTTCTTGGCGATCGAGTAGCCAAACTTGTTAGGGTAGTCGGCGATCTCGTTCTTGCGTTGTTCGATCTCGCTCACGCCAGCGGCGCCGATGCCCTTGGTGGTCAAAGAGCCTTTGGCCGCATGCCAAGTCTGACCAGCCATGGTGCCTGACAGACGGATGTGGTCCTGGACCATGGACTTGAAAGGGCCGAGGGAGGCGTTGTAGAAGGCCGTCATCCTCTCTCGCAGGTTGCCGGTGTTGATGACCGCCATGACGCGCCCGACGTCTTTGCCGACATTACCGGCATATTTTTGGTCATCGCCGCCGAAGACGTCCGCCGCCTTGGTGTTGTCTGCCTCTACGCCCATCACCTCACTCATCTTGTCCAACGCCTGTCTGGCCGCCGTCGTGGCGGCAGGGAAGTTGAACAGGTACAAACCAAGCCGGTGCTCGAAGGCCTTGGCCTCCTTGAAGTGCTGCGCCGTGTTGTCCCGTGTTGAGAGCTCTTGCTTAACAAGGGCGAGCAACCTGCGAATGCTGTCTCTTTTGGTCTCCGCATTCAGCACGGTCTTCTTCTGGTTGTCGGTCAGCCATTTCTGGCCCAGGGTTTGAATTTCCTTGAGCAAACGCAGCTTCTCTGCATCAACTGCGCTGGCCTGAAACTGCTGAAGCTTGCTTCGAATATCCTCGAAAGTGCTGGTGCCGAAAAGGTTGCCAAACGCACCCGACGAGGTGCCGGCCATGGCGAATGTGCCGAGGTTGCATTGCACCGAGCCACCGCTTGTGGAGACCTTCTTGCGTTGCAGTGGCCTGGCTGCGCTGCCGGAATGGGGACGTTCACGCCTTTGCAGAGCTCGCGTACCCATCGAGTCGGCCTCACGCTCCAACGCCGTGCTGGCGTTGATGGCGACGCCTTTGGCCTGCATCGTCGGCCTGACGCGCCCTTGCATCTGCTGCACCACGTGCCAGGCTTCATGCGGCAGATGCTTGTCTTGCCCCGGCCCCAGGTGAATGTCCGATCCTTGGGCATAGGCATGCGCTTGCAATATTGCGGGCCGAGCCGAGTTCCTATGCACACGCACGCCCGACATGTCGAGGCCGGAGAGTGTCTCGATACCTTGTCGAAGCCCGTCGGGCAGACCCTCCTTGTCCGGCGCAACTGTCGGTGCAGGCGCCTGTAGTTGCGTGATCTGCGCCTGCTGTTTCAGCTGGCGAGGGCTGTCCGAAGACGCAGAGACAGAACCGCGATTCGCCGTCGCATCATTGGAACGGGCGCCTGCAGCAGGCAGATGGGTGAAGTCGGCGCCAGGCTCGCTGGCGTGCCGTTGCCGAGGGGCTGAACTCATCTCTGCGTCTCCCGATGCTGACAAGAGAGTTGATGGCTTGGAAAGCGCGGCTGCGAGGCAAGTCATTTCCCCTTCGCCTGCCGCTTCGCTTCCTTGTTGCTGATGGGCACCGGGCTGGCCTTCTTGATGGCCAGGGCCTTGGCGGAGGTGTCCTTCTGCTTCTTGCCCACGCCCTTGGCGAGGTGCTTCTTCTTGGTCGGGTCGTGGTGCTTCTTGCCGCCGGCCAGCTGAATGGGCTGGACGGATTGCAGTTGCGCGATGTGCTCGCCTTGCAGGCGTTGACGCAGGCTGTCCGGCGCCACGGTTGTGCCGGCATTCGCGCTGGCTTGGCGTTGCACGGTGTCGCTCTTCAGCACGGGGGCGTGTTGCTTCATGGCGTTTCCTCTGTCTTTCGGATTGGGGCTCGGCGCTGCGCGGAGTCTTGGGGTTCGCTGTCTGAGGCTCCTTGGCCTACTTGTCTTTGGGCTGCGTTGCGGGCGACTTGCGTGCTGCTTTGGGCATGGCCGCGCCTCGCTGGTCGCAAGTCAGCTCGGCAAATCGAACGGGCGGGTCACGTCGCCTCATGGCTTGTCCTCTTTGCGTTTGAGCAGCGCCCACAGCGCCGCGAGCAGCGGGATCGCGATCAGGGCGATCAGTTGGGCGTTGCCTTTTCGCAGGGCCGCCAGGGCCGGGTCGCACTGCAGCAGCGCCGCGCCGACCAGCAAGGGTGGCAGGGCGCCGAGCAGCGCATAACGGCCGTAGCGGGTGCGCCATTCGCAGTTCCACTGCAGCAGCAGCCAGCACACGGCACCGGCCAGCAACAAGAGCTCGAACGCCAGCCGGAAGATCCATCGGTTCGGGCAGACGATGCTGCACAGCGCGTCTTCGACACCGCTGCCCGCAGGCGGGCCGAAGGTGTTGCGCAGCGCCTTCTGTTGCTCGGCGTTGAATTGTTGGCCGATCAGTGGTGTCGGCCAGAAGCCCAGGCCACCGAAGTTGTCCTGCACGTAGACCAGGTCGTCTCGGTACTGCTCGGCCGAGGCCTGGGGCAGCAACAGCAGCGGCACCACGCTGCGCAGGAAGATGCGGCGGTCGCCGCCATACAGGCCGGGGCTGGCCTCGATGGTGCCGCGCAGCTTCTTCTTGGCCTGGCTGGTGGGCTCGGTGAGCAGCACGAGGAATCGCAGTTCGATGTTGCTGTGGCGCTTGTAGTCGCCGTTGGTTTCGACGATGCGGCCGTCGACGATGTCGGGTACTTCGACAGCCTTGAGCAGCTCGAAGAGTCGACTCACGTCGAAGGGGCCGTTCTTGTCGGCGACCTGCTGGTCGGTCATCACCAGGTTGATGGCGTAGTGGCGGTTGGGGTTCTCGGTCATCGCCTGGGCCAGGCCCTTGACGAAGCTGGGGTAGAACTCGGTGAAACGGGCAGCCAGTGCAGGCTCGCGCTGCGCATCGGGCAGGCGGTCGAAGAACACGGTGACGCCGTCGCCCATACGCTGGACCTGGCCGAAGCCCGGCAGCCAAGCCTTGGCCTTCGAGGCCAGGCCGGGCAGCGGCGTGTCCAGCAGCTCGCGGATGCGGCGGGGGACCTGGGTGGTAAGTTCCTGGACCAACCCATCGCGTGCGGCCGCGGGCTCGGTGGCGAGGAAGCCCCAGTCGGCCCGGTAGACGCCGAAGTCGACGCGGGTCTCGTGCGCCAGCGCCGTGCGGATGAACGCGGTCTGGGCTTCGTTCCAGCTGATCAACTGGTTGAGAGCCTGCTCGTCACCGAGCGGCAACGCGAAGTAGCTGACGCGGTTGATCAGGCTGAAATCCAGCGTTTGTGGCACAGGCCCTTCGGCCAGCCAGGCGGGGTAGACGGCATACAGCGGTTGCTGAATGCGCGGGGCGGCGCAGTTGCACGAGGGCGTGGCCGTCCATGGCAGTGGCTTGGCCGGCCTCAACAGCCGGTCGCGCGCGGCGGCTTCGACGAGCCACGGGCGCAGGCCCAGCGGCATCAGCCAGGCGGGCAGGTTGCGCCAGGAGACGGGCTGGGTCATGCCGGCTGTCGTCGGTGGGGAGGACGCGGCCGATGCCGGTGCTGCTGGCGGTTTGGCGGCGGTCTTCGTTGTTGCAGGCTCTGCCGGGCTCGGGCACAGGGCGGCGAACTCGGCTTGGCTCGGCGGCTGTTGCTTCAGGCGCTGCGCTTCGTGCAGGATGAGCTGCCAAGCCTGGGCACACACCTGCGCATCGACCGCGGCTTCGAACAGCGACTGCGTGGGGTACTCGACCGCGAACACCGGCTGCAGCAGGGCTTCGAGCTGGGTCTGCTGGGCGTCGCTCCAGACGAGGTTGGCCGGCGGCGGCGGCGTAGGGGCGGACGCGGCTGAGGCCGGCGGTTCTGGCGCCACTTCGGCCTCGACGATCGGTTCACCAGACACGGGCGCAGAGGCTGGGTCGGCCGGCTTGATCGCGGTTTTCAGTGCGTCGAGCTGGGCGGGTTCCAACTGGTAGACGTGGGCGGTTGCCGCGGCGTGGGCCGGCGGGCCGGCGTGGCTCACATCGAGCTGGTTCAGCTTTTGCACCGGGGCTGACGCGGGAGTCGAGGCGGGCTTCGCGGCAGGCGTGGTGGGACCGAACACGCGCAGGCTGTAGGTCTGGCTGGCGACGTCGCCGGCGGCGTCGACGACGCGCACGCGGAAGCGGCTGCTGCCGGCCTGGTCGGGCGTGCCGAGGATGCGGCCGTGGATGTCCAGCATCAGGCCGCCGGGCAGGTTGCCCTGCATCAGGTCGAACTCGTAGGGTGGCAAGCCACCCTCGGCGCGGAGAACCCGGGTGTACGGCCGCCCCAGACTGGCGTTAGGCAAAGTGACGGGGTCGCGCTCCAGGGTCAGCGGGCCGCAGCGATCGGGGTCTGCGGCGTCGGCCACGCAAGTGATGCGCGGTGGCAACCAGACGCTGGGCTGGCTGGCCGCGGCTCTCACTGGCAAGGTCTGCACACCAGCGCTGGCTGATGACGCGGGGGCGGCAGCCGAGGCGGGTGCAGCGGCCGAGGCCGCAGGGGAACCCGGTTTCGGCGCGGGGGTCGATGAAGAGGCCTGCGCGGGTGAGGGTGCTGATGACGATGCTGCCGGCGCCGATGCGGGCGCGGCCGTGGACGCTGCGAGGGCCGGCGCCGATGCAGGTGAGGACGCCGCATCGGCAGCACGGCCTTCGCTAACGCCCAACACCGCAGACATCGCGACAGTGATGCCGGCCAGCAGCAGCGCCCATGCCCAGCGCTGCGACACGCGGTGAGCCGATGCAGGGCCAGGCGGGCGGGCAGTCACAGCGTTCTCCCTTCTTTGCGCAGTTCCTTGGCCAGCCCGGCGCGCAGCTCGGCCAGGCCGACCAGGCTGCGGCCATCGCGCAGCACTGTCAGCGCAGCGTGGCGGATGACGTTGGCGATGGCGCCGCCGGAGACCTCGTAGCGCTGGGCCAGCGTGGCGATCTCGACCTCGGGGGCCAGGTGCTGGGCGGGCAGCATGCTGCGCCACAGGCGCGTGCGCTGTTCCGCGTCCGGCATGGGGAAATAAATCATTGACTGGAAGCGGCGCGAGAACGCATCGTCGAGGTTGCTGCGCAGGTTGCTGGCCAGGATGACGACGCCGGGGAAGTCTTCGACCCGTTGCAGCAGGTAGGCGATTTCCTGGTTTGCGTGGTGATCGTTGGCGTTGGTCGCCGCACCGCGTTTGCCGAACAGCGCGTCCGCCTCGTCGAAGAACAGGATCCAGCGCCGCGTCTCGGCCTGGTCGAACACGCGGGCCAAGTTCTTCTCGGTTTCGCCGATGTACTTGGAGACCACCATCGACAGGTCGATGCGGTAGACGTCGGCCTTGGGCTGGGCCTTCTGGCCGATCAAGGTGGCCGTCAGCGTCTTACCGGTGCCGGGCGGGCCATGGAAGAGCGCGCGGTAGCCGGGCTTCAGGCTGCGCGACAGGCCCCAGTCCTTCATCAGCTGCGGTCCCAGCTGCATCCAGGCGCAGATCTGCTGCACCTCGTCCATCACCTCCGGCGCGAGCACCAGGTCGTCCCAACCCAGCTCGGTATTGATCAGCTTGGCCGGGAACTGCGCGCTGTAGTCGGGCTTGTCGGCGTGGCCGGTGCTCAGGCGCTGCAAGGCCTCGTTGCTCAGCACCAGCGCGCCGGCCAGGCGTGGCTCGCTGGCCGGTGGCATCTCCAGCCGCAGCCCGCGCCGGGTCAGTGGATGGTGCGGGTCGAAGCAGTCGAGCAGGCGGATGCGCCAGCCCAGTTCTTCCCCTGCGATGATGAACGCCGCCGTTTCGCCGGTCGGCAGGAAGCCGCCGTGCGCTTGCGACTTGATGCCGCCGAACTCGGTGAAGCCTCGGTCCAGGTTCTGGTTGCGCATGAACAGCAGGTCCAGCGCGGCTGGCTGCACATGGGGCACCAGCGCGAGCGCCAGCAGCAGCCGCTCGGGCACGCCAAGCTCCATCTCGCTGATCCACAGCGCGAGCTCGCTGTCGGCCGGCAGTTCGGGCGGCAGCGGGGCGTCTTCCAGGTCGCTGGGCAACTGCTGGAAGTGCTGCTCCAGGCGCCGGTTCAGCACCTGCGCCAGCCAGTCCAGCTCCAGGCTCAGTGCCTGGGTATGCGGGGTTTCAGCGCCATTCCACATGCAGCGCTCCTTGCATCCACGGCAGGCGGATCGTCTGGAAGCTCCACGGCAGGCGGTCCAGCAGCACGTCGAAACCGCGCGTCTGCACGCGCAGGTGCCAGCGCGGCGGCTCGTCGGCCGGGGTCTTGTCGCGCTGCAGGCGGCCTTCGCGCTGCAGGAAAGTTTCGCGCAGCCCCTCGACCGAGGTATGGCCAACCGCCTTCCAGTGCGCGATCACGGCCTGCAGCAACTGCTCCAGCAAGGTCACCGTGTCGGGCGGCAGCGGCGCCACTTCGGGCAGTACCTCGGCCGGCTGCACGCCGCACAGCAACCGCGACAGCACGGTCTGCGCCTCGTCCACCGGGCCGGGGCCATGGCAGAGCGTCTGCAGGCACTGCACGGCGCGGGCCTGGGCCTGGCTGTCGATGAAGCGGCCTTGATCGAGCAGTTGTTGCTGCTTGAACAGGCGCTCGGCGTAGGCGGCCAACAGCACCTGGCCGGCGTCGCCCACCCAGATGGGCTCGTGCGCCAGCGCTGCCGGGGCCGCGGGCCGCGTCGCCGGCACCTGCTCGGCCTGGTAGTGGTTGCGCAGCGAAGCCTCGTCGGGCGAGAGACCCTTCACGAAGAGGTAATGGCACAGCCGCCGCCAGTGCTCCTGCACCAGGGCCATCGGCTCGCGCAGCACGCTGCCCAGCCATTGCTGCAGACGGCCTGCGCGTTGCTGCAGGCGCTGCGCCGCGGGGCCGAACTGGGCGCGCAGCATCTGCCAGCGGCGCGACTCGTCGAACAGCTGCAGCCAGCGCTGGCAGGCGCTGTCGGTCTCCAGCAAGCGCGACAGGCGCAGGCGTTGCGGCCAGGCCCACCGGCCTTCGCGGCATTGGCGTTCGAGGCTGCGCAAGGCCTGGTCGAGACCCTGCCGGGGCGGTGCGCTAGGTGCTGGTGGCGTGAGGCGCTCAGAGTCGCGCCGTTGAACGGGTGATGATGGATTGTTCTGATGGCTGGGACCATCGTCGCGGCGTTCCTCGCGCGTCGGGCCGGTGGGCGCGGAGGCGTTGTCGTGGTGAGCACGAAACGCGTTAGGCACGGTTCGCCGATCCGCCTCGCTGTCGCCCAACCATTGAGCCCAGGCGCGTTGCCACAAGGCCTGCCAGGCGCTGTGGCTGTCGGGCAGGCGTTGACCTTCGGCGAGCCGTTGCAGGCAGGCTTCCATCAACAAAGCCTGCAGTCGGCCAAGACCGGGTCGCCGATCGGCGGGCGCTTCGCGCTGCAGGCGCAACGCGGTCTGGCGCAGCGAATCGCTCCATTGCGACGCGCCCGGTGCCGAGTGGCTCGGCACGGCGTGACCGGCAGGGCTCATCGCCGCGAGCAGGGTGCCCAGGTTCTCCGCCGTCAGGCTGTTCGACCACATCCGCCGTTGCCGGCGCTCGTCTGCCCATTGCAGCAGGCGTTGGCGCAGTGCCGAGGGGTGGGCGGCCGCGAGGCGCCCCAGCAGCGTGGCGATGCGGGCGCTGTGGCTGGCACTGTGGCGGCGCGGGCGCGACAGCGCGTCGCGCAGTTGCTGCAAGCCAGCCTCCCAGGTCCGCGTCGGCCGATCGACATCTGGCGTCTCATCTCCAGCGGCTGATGTTGGATGCCGCGAGGGTATGGCTATCAGTTCGTGCAGCAGTTCACCAGCGTGTGCCTGAGCGTTGGCTGCATGTGGCAATGCAGAGAGCATCGACACCCACGACGGGCCGATGTGCCGGGCCAGCGCCTGGCGCAGCGCGTTCAGCAATTGCAAGCGCCGGCCGGCACCCAACGCGCTGCCGCGAGCGCCCCACAGGGCGCGCAGGCCGGCCGTGCGCAGCGCTTGCTGCAGGCGCTCTCGCCGGTGGGCGCTCAGCCAGCCGTGGGCTTGCAGTGGGGCGATGCAGGTGTCGTCCAGCGACTGCAAGGCGTCGGCCAGTGGTGCGTCGCGCTGCGCGAGCAAGGCCTGCAGGCCATCGTGCGGGCTGATCTGCGCCAGACGCTCGAGCATCGGCTCGCGCGCGGGGTGGCTTTGCAGCGCTGCCCACAACCGCGGGCCATTCGATCGTGCCAGTCGTTCGAGCCACTTCGACACGGCATGCCGGCCGGGCAGCGACACGCCCCAGGGCAGATGACCGTTGAGCAGATAGAACAAGAACTGGTCGATCGCGTGCAGCCGTGCATAGGGCTGGCTCGGCGCCGGCGCACGCTGGCTGGCACGCAAGAGCGCCAGGTCCAGCGCCTCGTCCAGCCGCGCTGCCCATTGGTGCTCTTCCTGGTGGCGCGACATGCGGCCCAGGTCCAGCTCCAGCCGGTCGATCTGCCAGGTCCGGCCGGCGAGGTCGTGCCGATCGAACCGCGCTTCGATGTGGCGCAGCCCTTCGGATTTGAGGAAGCGTGTCAGGCGTTCTTGCAGCGGATTGCCGCCCAGTGCCGCGTGGGCTGAGCGATAGCTCAATTCCCAGCGAAGGGTCTCTACGCGGTGAAGGCTCATTTGGCCACCTCGCGCAGCAGCGCCCGCAAGCTCGCCGATCGCTCGTCCAACTCGGTCAGTGCAGTAGCTTCGTCAGGCTGATCCTGACCGCCGAGCAGCGATTGGCAATGCGCCTGGCGTGCCGAAAGCCAGGCCTGCCAAGCGGTTTCGAAAGCCTCCATCTGGCCGGCATCCAGCCACAGCAATCGGCAGCGCAGGTGCGCCGGTGCTTCGCGGGCGACGATCTGCGCGGCCAGGTTGCGAAAGCGCGGGTCGGCACCGCGCGCCGTCCAGCCGCTGAACACCAGGGTGACCTGCGCGGCGGCCCGGTCGTCGGCCGAGGCTGTTTGTGGTGGTGCGGAGGCAGACAGCGGACGCAGCAGCAGGTGCTCGACCAGGTGCAGCCCTTCGCCGGTGGCCTGCAGCTGGCAAGCGGCCTCGTGCAGCGCCCGCGCATGGTCTTGCGACTGGGCATGGGTCGCGCCGTCGACGAGCAGCCAGTGGCGGTCCTTTTCATCCGGACCCAGCCACAGCTGCCCGCCGGCCGTGGGCGCCCACTGGAACAGCTCGGGCCGCACTGCGGCGCGCAGCAAGGGGGCCGGCAGTGCATTGCGCAGCACGGGCATGGCGCGACGCAGTCGAGGCCAGTCGGTGGTGCGGCGCTTGGCGGTTGGGTTCAGCACCGGCTGCGCGTCGGCCGGCGCGCGCAGCACGTAGCCGGTGCTCTCGATATCGATATCGGTATTGGCGTCAGCTTGCGGCGCGGGTGTTTCCTCGGGTGCCGGCAATCCCCGGCCTTGCCAGCTGCCGCTCAGCCGGCGGCTGTGCGTTTGAGCCAACCCGAGCATCAGGCTCACCCGCTCTTGCAACGGCGGCGTGTTGTCCGCCTGGCCGAGCATCGGCAGGCTGAGATCCGCACCGATGCCGCGTTGCCGACCCAGCCGCATCAGCCGGCGGGCGAACTGGCGCTTCAGGCGCAGCAGGTGCACCGGCCAAGCGTGCGGCGTGAAGTAGCAAGGCAGCGCCTGCAGACCGGCATGGTCGAGCGATTCGCCGTGCAGCGCGAGCTGGTAGTCGAGCACGCGGTGGCGGCGCGAGAGCTGGTCTTCGTCGATCCACGGGGCCGCTTCGAGTTGCTCGCGCGGCAGGTGGTACAGCGCCTCGATGCCGGCGAGCTGGTCGTCGCCGGGCAGGCTGGTCCAGTAGCTGCGCGTGCCGTCTTCGTCCAGCGCGTACAGGTGAGGCAGTTGCTCGCGCTGCACCTGCACCTGGTTCAGCCCCTGTTCAAGCAGGCTGAGGTAACCGTGCCACTGGCCCTGCAGGCCGGGCTGATGGCGTGCGTGGTCCAGCAGAGCTTGCCGGTACAGCGGGGGCAATGCGGCACTGGCCGCGTAGTGGTCGCGGCGCAAGGCTGGCAGGGCAGGCAACGGTTCCCGCGGTGCCTCGCTGGCCTGAGGCGTGGTGGTGGACGAGGACGGCAACCGCAGCGGCAGCCGCCGGCGGTCCGACAGCGTCTGCAGCAGCGCCTGGACGGGCACTGGCACCGGCCCGGCTTCGCGCGTCAGCGTCCACCAGCGGCGCACTTGGTTTTCGTTGTCGGGCCAGCGCAGGCGCAGGGCCCAGTCGCGCCCACGGCGGCGCACGGAGCCGGGCGGCGCGGGCACGGCGTCCAGTGGGTCGGCCGGCTCGCCGGGCGCCAGGTGCAGTCGCAGTGTGTCGATCGCCTTCAGGCCCGGCATGCCCTGCAGATAACGGGCCAGGTCGCTGACGTAGAGGAAGTCGGGATCCTGGTCGAGCCACAGGTCTTCGGCCGGTGTCAGCGGGCGGCCGAGCGGCCCTTCGACGTCGACGGGCGTGCCCAGGGGCGCGGGCAGGCCTTCGGGCAGGCGGGCCGAAATGCAGTCGTCGCAGCGCTGCAGCAATTCAGCCAGCAGCTCGCAGACGTCGCGGTGGCCTTCGAGCAGCAGCGAGACTTCCAGCTCGACCCAGCGTGGGCGCAGCACCTGCGGCGGGCCGTCCAGGTCTTCGCCCAGGGTGCGCTGCGGCCAATAGGCTTGCAACGCCTTGGTGCGCAGCGACTGCTGCTCGTCCGCCGCGCCGGACTGCCCTTGCAGCGTCATGCGCCACAGGCCAGTGGCGCGGCCTCGGGCATCACGCTGTGCCTGCATGTGCAGATGGCGGGCGTGCGGCAGCTCTTGCAGCAGCCAGCTTTGCCAATCGCGGTCGGTGCAGGGGTGACAGGGCAGCAGCGTCTGCGGGGTGTGCAGCCCGAAGCGGGCCCAGGCCGCGGGGTCGTCCTGCGGCTGGAGGCCCAGCAGTTGCGGCACCGGCTGGCGGGCGGCGAACAGGTCTTCTGTCAGCGCGAAGCACAACGCCTCCAGCAGGCTGACGCCAGGGTCGTGCAGATTGAAGTCGGTCCACAGCTCGCCGCTGGCCTGCTGGGCCGCGGTGATGGCGTGCAGCCGCAGCGCGTCGAAGCCCAGCGGGTCAGGGGCCTGCGCGCGGTGGCGGGCGATGCTGGCAATCGGCTTCATGTGGACGCCTTTGGTGGCGTGGCGGCCGCCGGGTTCGCCGGCTGGCCCAGTGCCATGTGCGGGTCGAACCAGAGCTGGCAGACATGCGCCTGGATCTGCACATCCTTGCCGAAATGGCAGCCTGTGCGGATCTGCAACCGGTAGACGGCCTTGCGGCCATGGGTGCCGTGCCAGCGCAGATGAAGCTTGTCGCAGCGCCGGCCCCACCAGCCCTGTGTCAGCCGGATGCCGCGCCGCGCACGCCACCACGCCAGCAGGCCGCCACCAGGGTTGTAGGCCGACAAGGCGGTGGCATGCACCAGGCCGAAGTGGCCGGTGCCGGACTGGCCCGCGCCGGCAACCACCTCGAAGGCCTGGCAGCCTTCGAGGTCGCCGGTCAGGTCTTGCCATTCGCCGGTGGCGAGGACGGGCCCCGGCGGCGGCAGCAGGCCACGCCGGCCCTGGCTGCTGACGGTGCCGCGCACGTCGAGCGTGGTCTGCGGTGTGGCCGTGCCGATGCCGACCCGCCTCTGCGCGTCCAGGCTCAGCAAGGGCTCGCCGCCGGTCTTGGGCTGGAACAACAGCTGGTCCTGCTGGGCTCCCAGGCTGACCCGCCACAGCACCTGCTGCGGAGACTGGTCGCGGTAGAAGCTCAGCAGGTTGTGGTGGCCAACCGGGGCGTAGAGCTCCTGGCCGTTGGCCACGGTCTTGCGGAAGCCCTCGTCGACCATGTTGAGCATCGAATCGACGAGGTCGGCGAAGTGCGCCTGCGTCGGCAACTGGCCGTTGCCGAAGTAGTTCTTCAGCGTTTCGCGGTTGCGCCAGGTCATGCCGCGTCCCGCCCGATGATGAAGCTGCTGGCAATCGTCAGCTTGCTCAGGCCACTGGGCTGCGCCAGTGGTGCCGGCGGGTCGACCAGCTCCAGCAAGTGCCCGCGGGTGGGCAGAGCCAAGCTCCACGGCTGTGCCGGGCGCACCACGCGGTCGCCGCGCGCGGTGTCCGACAGGGTGTACACCGCGTCGTCGCTGAGCACGATGTGCAAAAGCGAGGCGCGGCCGATGGCGTCGACGCCGGGCTGGGCACGCAGGAAGGCCTCGACGTCTTCGGTGCGCAGTTGCCAGTCGAACTGCGTGGTGATGCCGCCGGGGCGCCATGGCGAGAGGTAGTCGCGCAGGCTCTGGTTCAGCTCGCGCAGCCGCTCGCCGGCCGGCTCGCCGCGCGCCAACCGCAAGGTGCAGCGCACCTGGATGCGCTCGTAGCTGGCGTTGCGCACCAGCAGCGGTTGGTGCGGCGGCATGCGGTCGCTCAGAAACTGCGCGATGCGCTGCAGCGTCGAAGCATCGAGACGCGGCGCTTCGGTGCCATCGATCTCGTACCCGGCTGTCAACGTCGGCACCACGACCACCAGCACCGGCTCGTCGGGGCCGGTGTCGCTGCGCGGGATGCACTTGAGCTTGAAGACTTCGGGAAAGGCCTGCAGCACCAGCCGCTCACAGTCCCATGGCGTGAGCGCTCGGGCGCGGTGGCGCAGTCGCTCGGCCACCCGCGTCGTCCAGGCGGCGGTGGTCTCCTGCGGCTGCAGGTCGAACGAGGGCCAGGGCTGGCGCACGGCGGCGAGGCCGGGCGTGGCGTCGAGTGCCGCGCGGATGCGGCCCGGCGGCAAGGGCTCATTGGGGCACTCGCCGAGCCGGTGTGCGCTCAGGCCATTGGTCCAGACGCCGACCAGGCCGGCGAGCAGGTCCAGCTCGCCGTGGCCCGACAGGCGCAGCCAGAAGCAATCGCCCGGCAAGCTGGTGCAGCCGCGCGTCAGGCCGGGCGGCAGGTCGAGCACGACGAGGCCCGAGCGCAGCAGACCTTCGGTGCTGTCCAGCAGCACGCGGTGCGGCTCGAGCGGCCGCCAGTCGTCACCGCGCCAGGCGTGCCATTGCAGGTGGGGCGTGGGCCGGCCCAGGGCCTCACGCGCTGCCTCGCTGCGCAGGCGGAACAGCAGGCTCAGGGAGCCTTCGGCCGCCGGACCTTCCAGGCCGATGTAGAGCTGGCCCGCGCCGTGCCAACGCTGCAGCACGTATACCGGGCAGGTCTGCGGCAGGTCGCGCAGCGGCTGCAGGCCGAAGGGCGTGAGGTGCAGCAGCTCGCCATCCCGGGCCTGCGTGGCGCCCGGCCGCGGCGTGAGGCGTTGGCGCGAGCAGTAGTCGACGGTCATCGACTCCAGCACCGGCGTGTACGGCGCCTGCGGCAACGGCCGGCCCTTCTCGGGCTTGAGCCGGCTGTTGTGGGTCAGCGTCTCGGCCATCAGGCGCGGGTAGAGCGCATGGCCGAACGCATCGGGCGGACCGGCCAGCTGCAGGCGGAAGAAGCCCTGCCGACTGCCGAGGCCGAACTCCGGCGCCTGCGCGATCGCACCCGGCGGCGCCGGCGGCAGCAACACCGGGTGGTGCAGGCGAAGCAACTCGCCACCATCCACATCGAGGCGATGGACGGTTTCGCCGCGAGGGCCGAACAGCGGCAGCGCAGGGCCGTTGGCCTCATGCCAGCGTCCGTCGGAGAGCAACGACAGCTGCACCTGGAACGCCGGCTCGGACCAGTGGTCACCCGGGTAGTCGGCATAGTGGTCGGCCAGGCCGCGTGGCGGCAGGCCGCTCCACTGCAGGTTCAGCTGCAACTGCTCCAGCGGCTTGCTGGCCAACTCGGCATGGGTGAAGACGAGGTAGGCGCTGCTGTCCGGCAGGGGGCCCAGCGGCATGAAGGGTTTGCTGGGGTCGAGCCGGCCGAGCTGGTTGTGCACCTGCAGGCACCGTGCACCCTGCACATTGACCGTCAGTTCGACTGCCTCGAGACGCAGCTGTTGCAGCAGGCCGCTGACGAACAGGCGGCTTCGGTTGTGCACGCACAGCTGCAGCACTGGCAAGGCGGGCCAGCCGGCCCCATGCACTGTCTCGCTGGCGGCCACGACGGCCGGCAGGTCGGGCGACAGCGCCATGTTGATCGCGATACCGCTGGCTGGTCGGGTGTCGGCAGCCGGACCTTTGTCGACCCGGCTGGCGAAGGCTTCGCCCAGGTCCAGCCAGCCGTCAGCCACCGACAGCAGCACCCGCCACGCGCCGCGGAACACGCGGTCGAACACCAGGCGGCGCTCGAGCGGAGCATCGCCGAAAAGCAATGAGAGCGGGTCGTCCACGTCGACGTGGCTGTTTTCGGCGAGCACCTGGCGGGCGTGCTGGCGCAGCTTTTCGTTGGCCGCTGCGTCCAGCTCCGGCCCGGTGGCGCACAGCCAGGTGGCCAGCAGGCGACCCAGCCTCGGCATCAAAGCAGCCGGCTCGTTGGACTGCAGGCAGCGCAGCAGCAGGTAGGCCAGCCAGGGGGTCTGGCGCAGCCCTGGGCAGTCTTTCAGCAGCGTGCTGGCCTGCTGGCCGACGGATGCGGGCGGCACGCTGCCGGCCGGCTCGATCTCAGCCAGGCCCTGGGCCAACTCGTGCGCGGCCAGTCGCAGGTACCAGGCTTCGAACGCCTCGGCCAAGCCGGACGTCGGCAGTTCGACGTTCAGGCCCTCGGGCTCGGTCACCGCGAGCACCACCTCGATCTCGCGCCGGCCTTCACGCAGGTTGAGCAGCGGCGAGGCGATGGCCAGGCCTTGCCGTGCCGCGACGCTGCCAGGGCCACCGCCCAGAAGTGGCACCGAAGGCGCGCGTGGGTCGGCGGCCTGCTCGGTGGTGGGCACGACCAAGCGCCGAGCCAGGGCCTGTGTCGCCAGGCCGTATTCCCGCTCGGGAGAGATCTGCGCGTCGTATTCGTGCCGCAGGCTCAGCAACTGCGCGACGCGCAGCGGGCTGAGGTAGAGCGCCTGCTCAGCCGCGAAGCTGCAACTGCCGCGGTCCAGGTTGGCGACGAAGCGCCAGCCCTGGGGCAACTGCACCGGCTTGAGGTGGCGCGGGTCGCGTTCCAGCACCAGGTGCACGCGATCCGGCTGTGCGGGCAGCGGGTGGAAGCCCAGGCGTTCGGCGTAGTAGTGATGGGTGAGCCGCTCGTCGAACCCGTTGAGCGTGTCACGGGTGTGCTGCTGCAGTTGCGTCCAGGCCAGCAGCAGGCCGGTGCCGGGGTCGTGCAGGCCGGTGCGCAGGCTCGTGGGGAACTGCTGCACGGCCAGTGCCCGCAACAGGCGCAGCAGGCGGCACAGCGCGAGCCAGAACAGGCGCAGGCGGCGCGGCTGCAGGTCAGCGGGCTCGGCCGCGGCTGCGCCGGTGCCGATGGGCTGATCAGCATCCAGGCCCCACGCCGGGTGCCAGCCGGCCCACGCGGCGGCTGGCGCCTGGCCGGCCATCAGGATGGCCTGCAACTGCGGGCCGAGCGATTCGCCGAGTGCGCGCCACAACGGCAGGCGCAACGCGTCTCGCATGGTTTGTTCTTCGGCCGGCGTGTCGGCTTCCAGGTGCACGCACCAGCGGTCGAGCCGGCGCGCCAACTCCAGGCACAAGGCCTGGGCGCGTTCGGGTGGCAGCCAGGCGAACTGGTCGGCCTGGGTCTGCCAGTCGTCCAGCGGCAACGCAGCGATTTCGGCCAGCAGCACGCTCAGGTCTTGTTGGAGCGTCTGCCCCCAGTGGCCGGCCTCGGCGCCGTGTGCTTCGACGAAGCGCAGCTGGCGCGCAAACAGCAGGACCTGGCGCAGGCGCTGCGCCAGGCTCAGCTCATCGGGCTGGAAGTAGCCCGGGACGAGCGCGGGACCGAGCCGCTGGTCTTGTTGCGAACCGGGGTGCATGCGGATGCTCGGCAACGCTCAGCCGGCCCGGACCGGGTGGCTGGCCTGGTCCAGGTAGAGCGGGTAGACCATGTTGTGGCGGGTGTTCGTCGTGCGGATGCGGTAGCTCAACTGCAGGTCCAGCCGCGCCAGGTCTTCGCCCGAAGGCCGCACGTCGAGCTTTTCGAGCTCGATGCGCGGCTCGAAGAACATCACCGCCTTCTTGATCAGGTCGGTGATCTCGGTGATGGTCTGCTCGGTGATCTCTTCGAACACCATCTGGTGCAGCCGCGTGCCGTAGGCGTGCTGCATCACACGCTCGCCCACTCGGGTGCGAAAGAGGATGTGCAGGCTCTCGTCGATGTCCTCCCCGTGCTCGACCATCACCGCCTGCTGGCGGCTGTCGAAGCGCGGCGGGAAACTCCAGCCTCGGCCGAGAAAGCTCATCTCATCCGCCTATCAAGACGGTCGGCAGGCCGATGGCCACGTTGCCGCCGTGGCCCGTCGGGTCGCCCACGCGGGCGGCCGGCTTGTTGCCGATCAACACCGTCGCCGAACCCTTGACGATCACGTCCGGCGGGCCGACGCAGACCGCGTTGTCACCGACCACCGAAGCTGGCAACTTGCCGATCAGCACGGTGGGCACGCCGGGGCCGATGACCGGCCCGCCGACGTGCGGGATGGGTGGCAGGCCAGGTGTCTGCATCGGGCAGACATGCAGGTCGGTGATGCGGGCGGCGGGGGGCATGGGACTTCCTGTCTCGCGATCAATTGATCATCACCAGCGCACCCTTGACGGTGGTCTGGCCCGAAGCCGAGAGCTCGGCCGTGGCCGAGCCCTTGCCGGTGAAGCCGACCTGGGCCTGCGCGGTGATGTTGAGCCCCTGGGCCTGGATGTCGGCCTGGCAATCGAACTTCATGCCGGTGGTGGCCGTCAGCGTGATGCCGCCTTGCGCCGTGAGCTTGATGTCCTTGGGGCTGTCCAGCGCGATGCCGGCGCTCGAGAGCTTGATGCTGTTGCCGTTCTGGTCTTTCAGCAGCACGCTCTGGTCCTTGTCGTCGAGCACCAGCGTGTTCTTGGCCGGGGTCTCGATCGTGATGATCTTGTCCTCTTCGTTGAACTCGATGCGGTGCTTGCAGCGGGTGACGATCGCCTTGGTGTTGTTCTCGGCCGCCAGCGCGTAGGGCGGGGTGCGGCTGCTGCTGTAGAGGCTGCCCAGGATCACCGGGTGGCCGGGGTCGTCGTTGAAGAAGCCCAGCACCACCTCGTCGCCCACCTCGGGCAGGAAGAAATGGCCGAAGCCATTGCTGGCGTGCCCTTGCGCCAGCCGGGCCCAGATGCCGGGTGTCTCGACCTGCAGGTAAGGCAGCTGGACCTGGATGCGCTGTTCGCCCTCGGGGTCTTCGTCGAGCTTCATCACGACGCCGATGTGCAGGCCGCGAATGCCCGGCACGAGGCCGGCATTGGCCGGAGTGCGGACGTCGGGTCGCTCCATGTGCCAGTCTGGCGGCAGGCCGAATTCGGCGTGGCACAGCCAGTTGCCATCGGCGATGTCGTGCTGCACCGCGCTCAGGTAGACATCACCGCTGAAGCGCGTGCCGACGCCCTTCACGTTGAGCAGCGTGCCCGGCAACGCCTTGGCACTGCCCTGGAAGCTGACGTGACCACGGATGCGGGCCAGCGCGGCCTTCATCTGCGCGGCCTTGGCCCAGGCGTCCAGCACATCCTTGGTCTGCGGTGCGGCGCTTTGTAGCGCATAGGTCGCGGGCGACGCCACCTCGGCCAGCGCGCTGCCGTCCAGGTCACCCTGCGCGTTGCCGGCCAGCGGGCTGGCAGCGGTGCCTTGCAGCAGACCTTGCTGAGCCGGGCTCCAGGTGTTGGCCTGCACGGACTTCCATTGCTGGCGGGCGTCGATGTCGGCAGCGAAGTCGATCAGGTCGGTGCCCCAGGTCACGCCGAGCGTCGCAGCCGTCGCGAAGTCAGGCGGCTTGACGCTCAGCCCGCCGTCGGTGCATTGCACCACCAGGCCGAAAGCGTCGGCCCGCGCCAGCATGAAGTCCCAATCGGTGCAGTGGTGCTGCACCAGCTCCTTGTGCGTGACTGTGGTGCTCGACACATCGGCTGACAGGCCGGCATTGCCGATCAGCGTTTCGATCACCGCGCTGTCGCTTTGGTCGACGTAGTGGGCGCATCGACGGCCCAGCGTCATCTTGCAGGCGGTGTGCCTGCACTCCACCTCGAGCCGGCTGTAGTTGTTGCCGCTTATCTTGAAGCCGTGGCGCACGACGATGCCGCTGAAGATCGGCGTCTCTTCGTCGCCATAACCCGCCTTGACGACGATGGCCGTGCCGGGCTTGAACTTGTCGCCGTCGCTCAGCGGGACCTTGCCCTCGGGCATGTCGCCGTCGGCGATCACGAAGCGGGCCCAGGACACCGAGTTGAGCGCGTGTCGCACGGTGGCCGAAATCAGCGGCAGGCCGTCCTGGTCGTCACCGTCGCAGCTGATCGTGACGCGCACGGGGCCGTCGGATTCGGCTTCGGGGGAGACGGGCATGACGCGTTACCTCAGCGGCGGGAAGTGCAGCCGTGCGCCGGCTTGAAGACGCCGAAATTCACGCAGGCCGTTGTAGGCCGCCACCTCCGGGTAGTAGCGGCTGTCGCCGTAGATGCGCTGGCACAGCAGCGGCAACGTGTCGCCCTCGCGCACCTCGACCGAGTGGCTCAGGTCGGGGCTGGAGCGGTCGGCACTGATCTGGCCCAGCTGCTTGCTGACGAAGCCCATCAGCGCCAGATCGGCCTTGGCGCGCAGAGGCGCACCGCTGGGCTTGAACAGCGTGTAATTGGTGGAGATGCTTTGCAGCCGGCCGTAGAAGATCAGCGTGCCCCAAAGTACCTGCACCGGACTGGGTTCGTGCTTGCCGCCCTGGTACTTGTAGACGATGTTGCTGAGTGCGTCGATCTGGCCGACCACGTCGCTCGGTGCGCTGGAGCCCAACGGCAATGGCACCGCGCCGGTGCCGTCGAACACCACCGAGAAGCTGATCTTGTCGGGGTTGATGGCGCTGAACTTGAGCGGATTGCTGGCCTGGCCCTGCGTGCGCTTGGTGTTATAGCAAATGGTCCGGTCGTGCGAGAACTCGGACGGGTTGATGAGCAGCTTGTACTGCTGGCCGTTGACGTTGACGATGCCCGTCTCGTCGTCGATCTCGCAACCGGTGATGGACAGCGGCTGCTTGGAGCCGGAAAGTGAAGGCAACAGCATGGTGCGACTGGGGTTCGTTGACGCAGGTCAGTCTTCAGCGTTCACGCAATTGCTGTAGGTGGATCAGCATCCAGGTCCGGCACTCGGCCAGGATCTCTTCCTTCAGCTGTTCACGGTCTTCACAGTCGTCGCCCTCGGCGCCGCCGCAACCGCCGGCGGCCTTCTTGCCCTTGGTGCCCGCGCCTTCGTCGTCATCGTCTTCATCCTCGTCGTCGCCGACGGTGGACTTGAGCACCAGTTGTCTAACTTCGAGTGTCATAGCAGTCGTGTGCAGTATTGGTAGGCGAGGTCGATCTGTTCGATCGCGGCCTCGTTCTTGGTGGACCCGAAGGGCTCTATGTCCCAGCGCACCGGGTAGGCGTTGTGCAGGCACCAGGTGCGGATCGGCAGCCCGTCCTCGTCCAGCAGATGCACCAGCACGAGCATCGGCGTGATGCCCAGCGTCAGCCCGTTCTCCATCACGACCTTGCACCACAGCATCAGCGGCGAAGTGATGGTGGCGATCCCGCGCTTCAGGCTCAGCGTGCCTTGGCGCACGCCCTTGGGCAGCTTGTGCACGAAGCGGTTCTCGCCGCCCTCGACCAGGTCTTCGGTCTCCATCGTCTGGTCCAGCCCCGACACATCCTGGAAGGAGGTGTCGAAAGGCGTGGCCAGCATGCCGATGTTGACGGCGAAATGGAAAGCCGCAGGTGGGTAGTCGATCAGGTTCAGCGCCTGGCGAAGCGCTGTGCCGGGGGCAACGACGCTCATGGCGATCAGGCGTTGGCGATGGTCAGCCCTTCGTGGGCGACCTCGATCGTTTCGACCGCCACTTCGTTGCCCTCGGCCTTCAGGTCGGTGCCAGTGATCTTGGTCGGCCAGGCGTTGGTCAGTGTCCAGACCATCGTCGGCTTGCCTTCTTCGTCGAGCAGGCTGATGGTGACCGGCACCCGCTTGATCGTGTTCATCTTGATCTGGTTGAACCAGTCCCAGAACTTGTTGTCCGACTTGAACACGCCCTTCTTCATCGTGATGTTGCCGTACTTCTTCAGCCCCGGCATCTTGATGGCCGAGAACACCGGGCTGTCGCCGTGCCGGTATTCGATCGGTTGTGCTTCCACGTCGAGGCCGGACACCTCTTCGAAGGACAGCACGGCAGAGTCCCACTTCACCTGGAAATAGAACTTGGGCAGGGGCCACACCGTGGTGGATTGTTTGGAACCGTCGTCAGCCATTTCTGTGCTCCATTGCGAATAGAGACCGGGGCAGGGCGGCCACCAGGGCCGCTCGCACCACGCGGAAGTTCAGGGATGCCGGCGGCAGCTCAACCCGACTTGGGCATCTGCTGCTGGAAGGTGATCTCGATGAACTCGGCCGGCCGCACCATGGCCACCAGCACCGTCACGCGCAAGATGCCTTCGAGCACGTCGTTGGGTGTCATGGTTTCGCCCAAGCCCACGAAGACCGAGAACGCATCCTCGGGCACCGCCCCCATCAGGCCGCCACGCTTCCAGACGCTGGTCAGGAAGTTGTTGATCATGCTTTTGATCGTGACCCAGGTATTGGCCGTGTTCGGCTCGAACACCATCGCCTTGGCCGCCAGGCGGCAGCTCTCTTCGAGCATGATCATCGTGCGGCGCACGTTGATGTAGCGCCAGTCGAGGCTGTTGCCGTCCAGCGTCCGCGCCCCCCACACCAGCACGCCTTCACCGATGAAGCTGCGGATCGCGTTGATCGATTTGCCTTGCGCACTGACGTTCAGGTCTTCCTGTTGCTCGGCCGAGATGCTGACTGTCGGCGAGATGACGCCGTTCAGGCTCACGTTGGCCGGCGCCTTCCACACGCCGCGGGTGTTGTCGACCATCGTGTAGACGCCCGCCATCGCGCTGCTGGGCGGCATCACGTTGAGCTGGCGGCGCACCTCGGTCAGCACGGCCTTGTAGACACCGCTGGCGCCGGCGAGCGTCTTGTTCAGCAGATCGCGGCGGGCCTTCACGCCGGCGGCCAGAGCATCGCTGTTGAGCGGGTTGTCGAAGCTGGCTTCCCACACCTCGTTGGCGGCCGCTTCGGCCTGCGCTGCCGCGTCTTCGTCACTGAGCGCGGCGTCGGCAGCCTTGGCAGCAGCAATGGAATCGGCGACGAACTTCTTGCGCGCGTCGTCGTAGGCCTTGGCGCGGTCGGTCGCGGCGGTCTTCTGCGCTTCGTCGAAGGCCTTCAGGTCGGTCTCGATGTCGGCATCGCTCTTCTTCGCCGCCTTGCCATCACTGATGACCTTGGCACGCGCCACCTTGGCCGCGGCGTCGTCGCGCTGCTTGCGCGCTTCGGCCACGACGACAGGCGTGAAGTTGGTCTTCAGCTTGGCGACCTCTTCAAACATGGCGCGGGTGTGGCCCTTGGTGGTCGCGTCCACGGCGTCCGGCAGGTCCAGCTCGGCCCGCAGCAACTGCTGCAGCAAGTCCAGGCTGGCGGTGTCGATGTTCGTGTAGTCGATCTCCTTCTCGCCGACCACCGAGGTGTTGAGCCAGGGGTAGTAGGCCGCGGCGAAGTCGAGGAAGTTGATGCCCAGGCTGTCGCGGAAAGCGGCCACCGGGTCACCCTGCGGGAACTCGCGCGGCTTGTCGCCGTTCCACACGTCGAGGATGGCGACGCGGTTCTTCATCTCGTAGCCGCAGTGGTTGAGCATCCCCTGCTGGATGTCCTTGCAGGTGTCCGGATCACTGAAGCGCACGGCTTCGGGCACCAGCAGCATCGTCGGCTCCTGCTCCTTCTTCAGCGCGTCGATGCCCTTCTGGAACAGCTCCGGGTCCAGCTCTTGCGCGTAGTTGCCGATCGAGACGATGTAGCAGCGTCCGCCGCCGTTCTGGAAGAAGTGGCGCAGCGCGGTGTAAAGGCAGTAGTCGCCGCCGGCGCTGCCCTTGACCTGGGCCAGCTTGTAGCCCTTCTTGCTGGATGGCGTGTCCGGCTCGCTGAGCGCCTGGAACTGTGCGTCCAGCGGGTCGGCCACGTCGGACAGGCTGAAGCGCGGCTTGGGCGGCCCGCCGAAGTACTGGTGGTACTCGGCCATCGAGCTGAGCGGCCAGGGCCGCATCGCCAACGGCGTGTTGTGGTTGTCGGCCCACTCGGTATGGCCGACGAAGGCGGGCACCGCGGTGGACACCTCGACCACGGAGTTGGGAAAGGCGTTCTTCTCGACGATGTAGACGCCCGGAGTTTTCATGACACCCATCGGTTTCTCCTGTGTGGGTCAGCGGCTGACGAAAATTTCCGAGACGGCCTGCCGGCCATTCG
>Ga0307516_10000067_pt1 | contig 111575 bp, 93 predicted proteins | sample 19_EM_MG_FD_203310 | JGI IMG/M metagenome (GOLD analysis project Ga0307516, IMG submission 203310) | Populus trichocarpa ectomycorrhiza microbial communities from riparian zone in the Pacific Northwest, United States - 19_EM | ecosystem: Host-associated > Plants > Roots > Unclassified | place... | reverse complement strand
ACCCAAGAACGGTGACTACGTCTTTCAGTGGCGCGGTGAGCATATCGATGACTGCAACACGCTGGCATTTCAAACCGCGGTGAAGGCGGCCAAAGTGGCTCCCCTGCGCTGGCATGACCTGCGACACACCTGGGCGTCTTGGGCGGTGCAGAGCGACGTCACCCTGCACGAGCTCATGCTCTTGGGCGGCTGGCGAAGCTTCCCGATGGTGCTGCGGTACGCGCACTTCGCGCCGGACCATCTGGCCCTGGCGGCGGCCAAAGTGAGGCTAAAGTTCCGCACAAAAACCGGCACACAAAAACCAAGCCCGAAAACCGCGCGCGTAACCCATTGATTTTGGTGGTGAGAGAGGGACTCGAACCCTCGACCTCGGCATTATGAGTGCCACGCTCTAACCAGCTGAGCTACCTCACCACGAGGAGGGGCGGATTCTCCGTAGCCGGCATGCCCCTGTCAAGCCGACTATCAGTCACAGTCCATAACAATCAACAAGTTAGGTAAAACGGGCGATGGCGGTCACTCAATACCCTCTCTTGGAGTAGCTCGTCGGCCGGCGCGACTGGTATCGAACGAGAATCCGCCTTCGACCCATCGACCCGGAGCAGTGGCCGATCTCCAGCATATATCGCCCCTCCTCGAAACGCCCGTCAAGGAGTCAAACCGCCGTCTTCGTGGAGAAAGTCGAATCCTCGACAGCGACCGCGCACACCCCTACACATTGAACCGAAAGTGCATCACGTCGCCCTCGCGGACGATGTATTCCTTTCCTTCGAGGCGAAGTTTCCCGGCCTCCTTCGCCCCCGCCTCGCCCTTGTTCGCGATGAAATCGTCGTAGGCAATCACCTCGGCGCGAATGAATCCATGTTCGAAGTCGGTATGAATCACGCCCGCCGCCTGCGGCGCCGTCGATCCCGCGCGAATGGTCCAGGCACGCACCTCTTTGACGCCGGCGGTGAAGTAGGTCTGCAGACCCAGCAAGGCATAGCCGCCGCGGATCACTCGATTGAGGCCGGGCTCGTCCAATTTCAATTCCTTCAAGAAATCCGCGCGGTCCGCTTCCTCGAGCTGCGAAATCTCCGCTTCGATGGCCGCGCACACGGGCACCACCACCGCGCCCTCGGCTTTGGCCAGCTCGCGCACGCGGTCGAGACGCGGATTGTCCGAGAATCCCGTCTCATCGACATTGGCCACGTACATCACCGGCTTGTCGGTGAGCAGATGGAAGTCCTTCAGCAACGCTTTCTCATTGGCGTCGAGGCCCATGGCGCGCACGGGCTTCGCGAGATTCAGTTGCGCCCTCACCCGCTCCAGCAGGTCCCGTGACTTGATCGCATCCTTGTCGGAGGTCTTCGCCGCCTTCACCGCCTTCTGATACGCGCGGTCGATGCTGTCGAGATCCGCCAACGCGAGCTCGGTGTTGATGACCTCGATGTCGTTCGCGGGATCGATTTTGCCGGCCACGTGAATGATGTCGTCGTTCTCGAAACATCGAACCACGTGGGCGATCGCGTCGACTTCGCGGATATGGGCCAGGAACTTGTTGCCGAGCCCCTCGCCCTTCGAGGCGCCCGCCACCAGGCCCGCAATGTCGACGAATTCCACGGTAGTGGGCAGGATGCGCTCCGGATGCACGATCTCCGCCAGCTTTTCCAGGCGGGGATCCGGCACCGGCACCACGCCCACATTCGGATCGATGGTGCAGAACGGATAATTCTCCGCCGCGATCTGGGCGCGCGTGAGCGCGTTGAACAACGTGGATTTGCCCACATTGGGCAAACCGACGATTCCACAACGAATAGGCATTAGATCTTTCCCGCGCGGCTGTGCAACTTGGTCATCGCGCGTTCCGCGCCCTGTTCGAGTATCAGCGGTACCGAGTCCGCCGCCGTGTTCACGGCATCCAAAATCAAATCTTCCTCGACGCGCGGCGCGCGCGTCAGCACGTAGTCGATCACCTCCGCCTTGTTGCCGGGATGGCCGATTCCAAGCCGCAACCGCCAGAAATTCTCACCGATATGCGCGATGGTGTCGCGCAGGCCATTGTGCCCGCCGTGTCCGCCGCTTTGCTTCAGGCGCACGCTGCCCACCGGTAGATCCAATTCATCATGCGCCACCAGGATGTCGTCCGGCGCGATCTTGTAGAAATCGCTGATCTGCCGGACCGACAAGCCGCTGCGGTTCATGTAGGTCGTCGGCTTCAATAAAATGAGCTCATGGCCCTCGATGGTGACGCGCGCAGTCTCGCCGGAATATTTGCGGTAATCCCGGAATTCCCCACCGTGGCGTCGCGCAAGCAAATCCACGAACCAGAATCCGACGTTATGCCGGGTGACCTGGTGCTCGGGACCCGGATTGCCGAGACCGACGATAATGCGCAATGGTAATCCGGCCATCGTGGACTCACCCGACTCTCAAAGCTTAAATAAGTAAGGGCCGCCCCGCGGACGGCCCTACTCGCAGCAACGCTTCGGGAGCTACTTCTTGGCGTCTTTCTTCGCAGGTTCCTTCTTGGCTTCCGCCTTCGCAGGCTCCGCCTTCTTCGCCGCATCGGCGCCGGCCGCTGCCGCCGCGGGTGCTGCCGCCGCCGCACCCTCCGCCGCCGTCGCGGCCACCGCAGTGGGCTCGGGCTCTTCGGCACGCGGGCTGTGAATCGCCACGACCGCCGCGTCTTCCTTCGCGAGTGCGACCAGTTCCACGCCGGGCGGTATCTTCAGCTGCGACATGTGGATGCTCTCGTTGAGCGACAGCCCCGACAGATCCACCTCGATGAATTCCGGCAGATCCTTCGGCAGGCAGGTCACCTCCAATTCAGTGCGCATGTGCGACACCAGACCGCCTTGACTCTTGACGCCCGGCGAGACCGCCGCGCCCACGAAATGCAGCGGAATGCTGATGCGGATCTTCTGGTTGTCTTCGACGCGCTGAAAATCGACGTGCACGATCGCATTCTTGAAGGGATGCCGTTGCACGTCCTTCAGGATCGCCGCCTGGGTCTGATCGCCGACCTTCAGGCTCAATATCGTCGAATAGAAGCGTTCGTTGTCGAGCATGATCAGGAGCTTTTGATGGCTCAAGGTCAACGCCTTCGCTTCGGAATGTCCGCCGTAGAGGATTGCCGGCACTTTTCCTTCGTGACGCAGGCGGCGGCTCGCACCTTTGCCTTGCGTCTCGCGGAACTCGGCAACGAGTTCGAATGAGGTTTTCATAATCATCTCCAGTTACATCACAAACACGGCATTCCCGCACCGCGACCAGTTTGCGGGCACGCCGACCAATTCAATCTACATACAGGGAACTGACCGACTCTTCGTCGCTGATGCGCCGAATCGTCTCCGCCAGCAACCCTGCGACGCTCAATTGCCGGATGCGCGTGCACGCTTTGCCGGCATCCGACAACGGAATCGTGTCCGTCACCACCAATTCATCCAGCACCGACTTCGAAATGCGCTCGATCGCCGCCCCCGACAGCACGGCGTGCGTGCAGTAGGCAACCACGCGGGTCGCCCCCTCGTCTTTCAGGGCCTGCGCCGCCTGGCACAAGGTGCCCGCGGTGTCCACCATGTCGTCGACCAGCATGCAGCTCTTGCCTTCGACCTCGCCGATGATGTTCATCACCTTCGACTCGTTCGGCCGCGGCCGGCGCTTGTCGATGATGGCGAGTTCGGCGTCGTCGAGGCGCTTCGCCAGCGCCCGGGCACGCACCACTCCGCCGACGTCCGGCGACACCACGATCATCTTCTCGTCCTTCTCCTTTTGCTTCCACGCGTCGCCCAGCAGCACCGGCGACGCGTATACGTTGTCGACCGGTATGTCGAAGAAGCCTTGGATCTGGTCCGCATGCAGGTCCACCGTCAGCAACCGGTCGACGCCCGCTCGCGCAATCATGTTCGCCACCAGCTTGGCGGCAATCGCGACCCGCGTGGCGCGCGGCCGCCGATCCTGGCGTGCGTACCCGAAGTACGGCACCACGGCCGTGATGCGCTTCGCCGACGCGCGCCGTAGCGCATCGGTCATCATCAACAGCTCCATCAAATTGTCGTTCGCGGGTGGACATGTGGGCTGCACGATGAACACATCGCGGCCGCGCACGTTCTCCATCAATTCGGCGTTCACCTCGCCGTCGCTGAACCGGCCCACATGCGCCCGTCCCATCGGCACGTGCAGGTGGCGGGTGATCTCGTGCGCCAACGCCGGATTCGCATTGCCCGAGAACACCGAGATGGGTGACGATTCGAAATCATTGCTTCGCGACATAGAAACAAACCCGCCGGACACTCACGCACAATTGACCATTTCCCGTCGACGAATCGCTCCAACCGCAAAACTTGGCTGGGGTGGAAGGATTATTCGGCCCTGCGGGCCTCACCCCTCCGGGGCCGCCCTTCGGGCGTTATCCTTCCCCAGCTAATTCATCCTCTAGGACCATTTCCAGTCGACGAATCGCTCCAACCGCCAAAATTTGGCTGGGGTGGAAGGATTCGAACCTCCGTATGGCGGGATCAAAACCCGCTGCCTTACCGCTTGGCGACACCCCAACTCGGAAATCATCAGTCAGCGACTCACGCCGGCGTGGTCGGCCCGCCTCGACGACCGCGCTCAGGCAGCCGATAACCTTTCGAGCAAGGGCGAGTCGTTCAATCCACGTACCAAAAAAGCATCCGACGCCGGCGGCAGCTTACGCACTATCTCGCGGCCGTGGTCTATCGATTCGACAGCGACGAAAACACACGCACCGGTGCCCGTCAGCCGCGCAAGTCCATAGAACGACAGCCAATCGAGTGCGCGCGCTACCTCCGGGTATCTGCGCCGCACCACATCGAGGCAATCGTTCCTACCACCGGACGCCAGGAAACCGTGAATTGTGATGGGCGGGGAATTTCTTGTCAATTCAGGATCCTGGAACACCTCTGCCGTACTCACGAACACATTTGGCTTCAGGATCAGGTAGTTATCCTCTGGCGGGGCAAACGGCGGATGGAGCGGCGTGAGCCTGTCGCCCACACCCTCCGCCCAGGCGGCCCGCCCGTACACGAACACCGGCACGTCGGCGCCCAATGTCAGGCCCAAAGCCGCGAGGCGTTCGGCGGACCATTCGAGGCCCCACAGGCGGTTCAGTGCTACCAAACAGGTGGCGGCATCGGAACTTCCGCCGCCCAAACCCGCACCCATCGGAATGCGCTTGACCACATCGATGTCCGCGCCCAAGCGGCAACTTGCCGCGGATTGCAAGGCGCGGGCGGCGCGCACGCACAAGTCGGCGTCTTCCGAAACACCGTCGGCCCCCCGCAGGCGCGTGATCGCGCCGTCCAATCGAACCCGAAGATGGATGTCATCGCATAAATCGACGAACTGGAAACAAGTCTGCAGCTCGTGATATCCATCCGGTCGCCGGCCGAGAATATGTAAAAAAAGATTAAGTTTTGCCGGGGCCGGCCACGGCCGTTCACCCTGGACAACCGTCCGCGTCGACCCGCCCGCGCTCACCGCAGGCCGTCCCAATGATCCACTGCGATCCGGACGCGCACTGCATTGCGAACCAGCACCATGCGCGCCGGGAGCCAATCTCCGCTCACCATCATGTATTTGTCGTACGTCAAGGTCCACCCCGCCTGGGTCAACTGCGCCGCGCGATCCTGGTCATTTCGCGTCAAATCGAATGCACTGCCGGGATCCGGCACTCCCAACAACCAGTAGCGCAGATTGTTCAAGGGCAGCTCGAATCCCAGGCGCTCTTGGAGCTGCGCCAGCACCGCGTCGCTCGGCGGCGCCCCGTTCAACGACAGGCCGGCCGGCGTCTCCTTGAGTACCAGCGCGCCCACCCCCAACGGTCCGGCAAGGTGCAATTCGGCAGCTTCCCCGCGCTGCTGCCAATCCAGACTTGCCTGCCAGCCCTGGGCCCCCACAGCCACGGCGGCACGCCCCGCGAGTTGCCAGGTTTCCGCATGCTGCAGTTCTGCGGACCGCTGATCCCACGGCATGGCCACGGCCGGGCGCGTGGGGCGTGCGGTCATGCAAGCGCTGAGCGCGCCGCAACAGATAAAAACCAGCCACAGAGGTCGCATGACTTAGTTCGAGTTCGACGCGTGCAGACGGACACGGGTGGCATTGACCAGATGGTTATCGGATCCCGCCTTGTCCGCGTCGGACCAAATGCGCTCGGCATCCGGCCGCCGGCCGAGCTGCCACAACACTTCGCCGAGATGTGCGGCCACGTCGCCGTCGTGGTCATCCGCATAGGCGGCGTTCAAGTAAGGCAACGCTTCTTCGCTGTGTCCTTGCCGGAAAAGCACCCAGCCGAGACTGTCCAAAATGGATGCATTCTTGGGGGCCGCCGCGTGCGCCCGTTCGATGAGCCGTCGTGCCGCCGGCAGCTGCCGGCGGTTGTCGGCCAGCGTATATCCGTACGCATTGAGCGCGGCTGGATCGGTTGGGCGCTCCGCGGCGACGCTCTTGAGCTCGCGTAACGCGGCCGCAACCTGCCCATGTTCTTCCGACAGCGATGCCCTGGCATAGCGCAATTCCACGCTGTCCGGATATTCGGCTTCGGCCTGGGTCAACACGGCGAGGGCCTTCGTCAGATCGCCCGCTTCCGCATCGATACGGGCGCGCGCCGCAAGAATCTCCGGGGCACGCTGCGGTGCCTCCGCAACCAGGTGATCGAGCAGCTCGTCCGCCGCCGGCGCCGCACCATGCTTCTTAAGAATAGCCGCCGCCCGCAGCATCGCGGGTACTGCGTTGTCGCCGCCCTGCACTTCGGCATACAAGCGCAATGCGCGTTCCACGTCCTGGTGCCGCTCGGCAATCATTCCGAGGTAAAAGAGCGAGTCGTCCAAGAACTTGCCCGTGGTTACCAATTCGGCAAACCGCGCGCTCGCCTCGTCCAGTTTGCCGTCCTGGTAGTCCACGAGACCGAGCAGCCGCAATGCTAGCGGCCCCGAACCTACGTCGCTGGTGATCATCGCAAGCTGCGCGCGCGCCGCTGAGGTCTGCTGCGCCGCCAATAGCAACAGCGCGTAGTCCAAGCGATTCTCCACCGTGTCGGCGCGATCCAAAAGCTCCTTGGCGTGCGCCAGCGGTTCCTCAGGCTGGCCCGCCAAGATGCGCGCGCGCCACAATCCCTGCGTCAATTCCCGGCGCGCAGCGTCCTCCTCCGGGCGAGCCTGCTGGTCGGGCGACGAGGCAGTCGGCGGGTCGCCTGCGGCGGCCAGCGCCGCCTCGAAATAGTGCACCGCTGCCGCCGGATCATCGGCCCGCAAGGCCGCAAATGCCTGCAGCCGAAGGGCCGCCGCAGAGGCCGGAAAATACCCGGCCAAGAGGTCCGCGAGCTGCCGGGCGCCGAAGAGATTGCCGGCTCCCGACAATTCCGTCTCGAGCACCGCAAACTCCCCGTCCGTGCCGCGCGGCGAGGACTTGAGGACAACCCGATAGTGCGCGGCAGATTGCTCGATTTTGTGCAACTCCAGCGCGGCCTTCCCTGCCGCCCGGTGCGCATCAACCGCGGCCGGATCGACATCGAGCCAGCGGGCGGCCACACCGGCGGTGAGCGTGGGCTGCAGACATTCCGCCGAAACCTCCGCGGCCCGCCGCAGCAGGGCCACGTCCGTGGTGGTTCCGGCGGCGGCGGCATATTCGAGCGCGGCGACGCGGGCTTCGTGCCTCGAGAGGGCTATCTCCGCCGTGACGGTATAAAATGCCGGTGGCGGATCCGCTTCGTCGGGCCGAGGCCCCACGCTCACGCAGGCGGTACAGGCCAGCATGCCGAGCGCGGCGAACGCCTTGGCGGTGATTGGAACCGAGATTGGAAACGAGAACACGGCCGCACTATAGCGAAATGAGTCTGACGATGCCGCGGATCGAGCTTGATATAGCGGCAAAATTCACCTTAAATCCGCAGGTTACGAACAAAAAGCGCGGCAATGGCATTTAATATTCTCGGGCTCAATCATAAGACCGCGCCGCTCGCTCTGCGCGAGAAAGTCGCGTTTGGCGAGGATCGGTTGGTGGCCGCATTGCGCGCGCTAAGGCAGGAGCGCGGCGTGGCGGAGGTCGTGATCCTCTCGACCTGCAATCGCACCGAGGTTTATTGGGCGGGGTCCGCCAGCGGCGCAGAATTGTCCCAGTGGCTCGAGCGGCACCATGATCAGGGCCTGGATCTCGCCGCAAGCGTGTACGTGCATCAGGAAAAAAATGCCGTCGAGCACGCCTTCAACGTCGCATCCGGGCTCGACTCCATGGTGCTGGGCGAAGCCCAGATTCTGGGCCAGTTGAAGAATGCCTACCGCATTGCGCAAGAGACCGGCAGCACGGGGCCCCACCTCAACAAGCTCTTCCAAGCCGCGTTTTCCGCCGCCAAGCGGGTGCGCTCCGAAACGCAAATCGGCGCGAATGCGGTATCTCTGGCATCCGCAACGGTCAGCCTGGCGCGCCGCATGTATTCGGACTTCAGTACCCGAACCGCGCTCATGATCGGTGCCGGCGAGATGATCGCACTCACGGCCCGGCACTTCGCCGCCGCCGGCGTCAAACGCATGGTCATCGCCAACCGGACACTGCTCAATGCCCAGACCGTGGCCGCCGACATCAGCGGGTATGCGGTCGATCTCAGCCACCTCGACAAGGAGTTGACCGAGGCCGATATCGTGGTGAGCTGCACGGCAAGTCCCGCGCCTCTCATCACCAAAACCGCCGCGGCTGCGGCGGTGCGGACACGGCGCCACCGGCCGATTTTCATGGTCGACCTGGCGGTCCCCCGGGACATCGATCCGGCGGTCGCGGATCTCGAGGATGTCTACCTGTTCTCGATCGACGACCTTCAACAACTGATCGATGAGAATCGCCAGCAACGCGAAGTCGCCGCGGGCGACGCCAAGGTGGTGATCAGCGAAGAAGTCGCGCGCTTCCTGCAGGAAGCGCGCGCCAAGGAAGCGGGACCCGCGATCCGCGCCTTGCGCCAACAGGCGGATGCGATTCGCCAGCAAACCTTGGAACAAGCGCAGCGCATGGTGTCGGCCGGTAAATCGCCCGATGAAGCGATGGAATTTCTGGCGAACACCCTGACAAATCGGCTGCTGCACGCACCCACGCAGGCGCTCAGACAGGCGGCCGAGTCCGCCGAGACGGTGGTCGCCGAGGCGCTGACGCGCATCATCGTAGAAGAGCGCGACCGGCAATAACGGAGCCTGTCTGGCTCGTGGTGCCGCTATAATTCGCGGCCTATGAAAGACTCCATTCGGCACAAACTCGAGAAACTCGACGAGCGATTCGAGGAAATCAGCCGCTTGCTCTCGGATCCCGGCGTCATCTCCCGTCAGAATCAGTTCCGTGAATTGTCCATGGAATACTCGAGGCTCGGTCCCCTGGTGGCCCGCTACCGCGGCTACGTGGCCCTCGAAGGCGATATTGCGACCGCCGTCGAACTGGCCATGGAGGAGGAATTGGGGGAACTGAAGGAGCGGGTGGCTGCCGAGGAAGTGGAGCTGCAGCGGCTCCTCGTGCCCAAGGACCCGCACGACGACAGCAACGTCTTTCTCGAGGTGCGCGCCGGCACCGGCGGAGATGAAGCCGCCATTTTTGCCGGCGACCTGTTCCGCATGTACGCGCGGTATGCCGAGTCCAAAGGCTGGGAGGTCGAGATCTTGAGCGAAAGTCCCGGCGAACACGGCGGGCACAAGGAAATCATCAGCCGCATCATCGGGCGCGGTGCGTATTCATTGCTCAAATTCGAATCCGGCACCCATCGCGTGCAGCGGGTGCCTGCCACCGAAGCCCAGGGGCGCATTCATACGTCTGCCTGCACCGTCGCGATCCTGCCCGAACTCGAGGAAGTCGAAGCGGTCGAGTTGAACCCCGCGGACTTGCGGGTGGACACCTTTCGGGCATCGGGCGCGGGCGGCCAGCACGTCAACAAGACCGATTCCGCGATTCGCATCACCCATCTACCCACCGGCACCGTCGTGGAATGCCAGGACGAGCGGTCGCAGCACAAGAATCGCTCGCGTGCCATGTCGCTTCTGAAAGCCCGGCTGCTGGCGAGCGAACGCGAGAAACAGCAGTCCAAGCAGGCGGAGTCGCGCAAGCTCCAGGTGGGCTCCGGGGATCGTTCCGAACGCATCCGCACCTATAATTTCCCGCAAGGACGGGTGACCGATCACCGCATCAATCTCACGCTCTATAAGCTCGACGATGTCATGAACGGCAATCTGGACGAATTGATCGGCGCACTGAATCAGGAACATCAGGCCGAAGAACTCGCTCAGCAGGTCGAGTGATGACCACGAATTGCGCGGCCGGCTCGTTGAGAAACCCCAGTACGCCGTTGGCCGACGGCTCATCGACGGACGGCGTCCAGTTTGCGGTTGTTACCCCGTTGACGGCCCGCACCCCGGTGACCGTCGCCGCGGCGCTCGAGCGGGCCGCTAAAGTACTCGGGGGTCATGCCGATTCACCGCGGCTCGATGCTGAAATTCTGTTGGGGACGCTCCTCGGCATGTCGCGCTCGGCGCTGATCGTCCACGGCGCCGAACCCGTTTCCGCGGAAACGCAGCAGGCCTACGGCGATCTGATCGCTCGACGCGCGCAAGGCGCCCCGGTGGCGTACCTCACCGGGAGGCGTGAGTTTTGGTCTCTGGACCTCGACGTCACTCCCGACGTGCTGGTCCCGCGCCCGGAGACCGAGGTCCTGGTGGAACTCGCGCTTGGGCTTCTGCCTGAGGATGTGCCGCTGTCGGTTCTCGATCTGGGTACGGGCAGCGGGGCCATCGCTCTGGCGATCGCCTCGGAACGGCCGCTCGTGTGCATGACCGGTGTCGATGTATCCGAGCGGGCGCTGGCCGTCGCGACGGCGAACTCGCGAAAACTGGGGCTGACCCAGATCCGGTGGTTTGCCGGTTCATGGTTCCAGCCGGTGCGAGGCCGGCGGTTCGACATGATCGTTTCGAATCCACCCTACGTGGCATTGGACGATCCCGCCTTGGAGCGCCTTGCCGCCGAGCCAGCCCTCGCGCTTTCCAGCGGTCCTACCGGACTGGAGGCCTTTGACAGCATCATCGACGAGGCCGCGGAGCATTTGAATCCGGGCGGTTGGCTGCTGTTCGAGCATGGCAACACCCAGGCGGACCATGTCGGGCGCATGCTCGAGTCTCGCGGCTTCGACCGCATTCGATCGCACTCTGATTTTTCCGGCAATGTCCGGGTTACCCTTGGCGCCATTCTTAAGATCCCTTTAGACCGTTCACCACAAAAGGAACACCAATGATTCTCTTCGAAACCACCCTGGGCGACTTCAAGATCGAGTTCTTCGAGAAAGAGGCACCCCTGTCGGTTGCCAACTTCCAGAAATATATCGACGGCGGCTTCTTCAACGGCACCATCTTTCACCGCATCGTTCCCGGTTTCGTCATTCAAGGCGGCGGCTTCACGGAAGACATGACCCAGAAAAAGACCGAAGCACCGGTCAAGAACGAGGCCGACAACGGCCTGAAGAACTCGCGCGGCACCCTCTCGATGGCGCGAACCAACGACATCAACAGCGCGACGTCGCAATTCTTCGTGAATCTGAAGGACAACGACTTCCTCGATCATAGCCGGGGCAATTTCGGCTACGCCGTATTTGCGCGAGTTGCCGAGGGCATGGATGTGGTCGACAAGATCGCCGCCGTCGAAACCGGCCGCAAGCGCGGCTTCGACGACGTGCCGCTCGAGGCGGTGATCATGAAGACCGTGCGCAAGGTCGATCCGTAGCTGGTCGCGCGCCCGGCGCCGGAGCCCACGAGCCAAAGCGACCCCAAGCTAAGTCAACCCCGGAATCTCCAGGCTATGGCGCGCAATAAATCCGCGCTGGGGCGGATCGTGGGAACGGTGCTGTCGATCGTGCTGCTGCTCGTGGTGCTCTCAGTCGGTTGCGTGGCGCTGTTTCGCTGGATCAATCCACCCTACAGCGCCTTCATGGCCGAAGCGCAAATCACGGCCTGGGCAGGTCGCGACGCGTCGTACGTATTCCGGCATTCGTGGGTCGACCTTGATCGCATTTCGCCCAACCTTCCGCTGGCGGTGGTCGCCTCGGAAGATCAGAAATTTCCGGAGCACTGGGGCTTCGACGTCGAATCGATCGAAAAGGCCTACGCCCTCAATCAGCACAGTCATCGCGTAAGGGGCGCCAGCACCATCAGTCAACAGGTCGCGAAGAATCTGTTCCTCTGGTCGGGGCGCAGTTATTTCCGGAAAGGGCTCGAGGCCTATTTCACTCTACTGATCGAGGGTTGCTGGCCGAAACGGCGCATCCTGGAGATCTATCTCAACATCGCCGAATTCGGCCGCGGCACCTATGGCGCAGAAGCTGCCGCGCAACGCTTCTTTCATAAGAGCGCCGCCCGCTTGAGCCGCGGCGATGCCGCGGTTCTTGCCGCCGTGCTGCCGAATCCGGCGCGCCTCTCCGCGGCGGCGCCGTCGCGCTATGTACAGCAGCGGCGCGAGTGGATTCTCGGGCAGATGCAAGCGCTCGGGGGATCTGAGATGCTGGATGAAATCGATGCGTATCCCCGCTGACCTTCGCGCAAGGCTGACCTTCGCGCAAGAAAGCGTCAGGGGGCTGCTCCGCTCCGGGCGGAAATCGAATGGGGCAGGACGAACACCCGGCGCGCCAGATCGGATTCGAGTTGCGCTTTCGGATAGTACTCCAGCAGCAAGCCCGGCCGGAGCAGCTCAGGATTGTCGCGTTCGAAGCCCGCCCATCCGCCGCCGTCGCCGCGTTGGCAAATGTGCTGTTGAATCAACGCAAGGTAAGCGACCGTGATGGTCTCGTGATAGCGCTCCGGCTTTCCCAGCTGCCGCGCAAAGTTGCGGATGGTGCGGCGCGTCCGCTCGAGCGCCCCGGAAAAATCCCCCGCACGCAGGTATAAATACGCGGCGCGGACGTGAGCGGCGTGTCCGAACGCCGATTCCGGCAGCTGGCACATCTCCAACGCCCGGAGGAACTCGTCGTCGGTCAAGGTTTCTCCTTCAGGCGATGACTCGCTTTGGAATCCAGGTCGAGTTCATAGACGGTCTTGAGGTCGGCGATCTTTCGCAATGTATCGGCAGTAAACGCCGTTTTTCCGTCAAAGGCGTGCAGGACGATCCCCTCGAGCAGGTCGCCGAGAGTCATGTTCTTGAACTCGGCGAGAGCCTTCAGCACCTTCAATACGCGCCGCTCCATCCGGACCCCGGTCTGGACGCGTTCGACTTCGAGGTATCTGGGTGCTCGCGGCATACATTCCTTTGAAGGTGCTGTTATATTGGTACCAATATAACATGGTACCAATATCTCGGCAAACACACCTTGCTGCGGGAACATCCCGCCGCGCTGCGCCGAGCCCCGCGGGCCTGAGCGGCGAGACGGCGCCGAACGATGGCATACTTGTGGATCCTTCAACTGAGGGCAAGCATGCGAGTTTTACGCGCTATCTCCATCTTCGCGGCAGTGTTGGCCGCTGCCCTGTTGATTTGGCGAGCCTCCACCCGCGCTCCGGAGTCGGGCGGCGCGCCAGGCGTTCCGCCTCATGCAGCTCTGCCGACGTGGACGCCGATCACGGAGCAGACCTTGAACCATGGACGGTTCAAGAAATTGACGGTGTATTCGCCGCACTCGACGCCAAGAGGTTTTGTTCTGTTGCTGTCGGGCGCGGACGGCTGGACGCAGATCATGTCCGGGATGGCGGCCCGGATCGCCGGGCAGGGAGCGATGGTCGTCGGAGTCGATGCTTCTCAGCTCGACGCCTCACTGGAAGAGGACGACGCCGCCTGCGTATTCCCCGATGGCGACCTGGAAAACCTGAGCCACTTCGTGCAAGCCTATTATCACCTGCCCACGTATCTGAGCCCCATCTTGGCGGGCTACGGCACCGGCGCAACGCTTGGCTATGCGATGCTCGCGCAGGCCCCGGTCAATACATTCGCCGGCGCCGTGAGCATGGAATTCTGCCCCCGCCTTCCGTTGAAAAAGCGCCTGTGCAAGGGTTCCGGGCTTGAATTCAGTCCGCGTGCTCGAGATGGAGGTGTCGAGGTCCTGCCATCCCGGCAGATCGGCAATCCCTGGATGGTTGTGCAGGGGCCCGACCGAGCGAGCCGGGAGCCGCGGGCCTGCGATGCCGCCGTCATCCGCGACTTCGTTGCCCAGGTACCCGGCGCCTCCCTCGTCACGGCGACGACCGGTCTCGAATACCTCAACGCATTCGATATTCTGTTGGCCCGCAACGCTCCCGCATCCGCGGCGACGGCGCCTGACGCGTTGAAGGATCTTCCCATCGTATCGGTGCCGGCACACCCCGATGCCGCGCCCTCCGACACGTTCGTCATCATGCTGTCCGGCGACGGCGGTTGGGCTGGCCTCGACAAAGAGGTGGCTGCCGCCTTGAGTGCCGCCGGCATTCCGGTGGTGGGCCTCGATTCGCTGCGTTATTTCTGGACCGCGCGCACGCCCGATGGTTTGGCCGCCGATCTCGGCCGTATGATTGACTACTACGTCGGGCAACTCGGCAAGCAGCGGGTACTGCTGGTGGGCTACTCGCAGGGCGCCGACGTCTTGCCGTTCGCGGTCAACCGTTTGCCGTCGGCGGCGCGGCCGCACGTGGTGCTGACCGCGGTGATGGGAATGTCGGAACACGCGCTGTTCGAATTCCACATGAGCAGCTGGATCTCCGATGACGACTCGGGACCGCCGACGCTGCCTGAGGTCTCCCGGATCGGCGGGATGACGGTACTCTGCATTTATGGCGAAGAGGAAACCGACTCGCTGTGTCCCAGACTGGATCCTCACAAGGTCACGATCGTAAAATTGAAGGGCGGTCACCACTTCGACGGCGATTACGCCGCCCTGGCAAGAACGATCATGACGTCGAGTCGGCGTCAACCTGCAGCCGACAGGTGATATTCGGCAGGAGTCTAGTTGCGAGACGGAGTCAGCGCCGCGATGATCGCCGCCAGCAACGCGCCCGAGGCTGCTGCCATCAGCAAAGCCTTGCCTGGATTCTTCTTCGTGTACCTGATCAGGTCGTGTGACATGTCGGCCGCTGTATCGCGCGCCTGCTGAATCGCAGCGTCGGTCATGTCCCTGCCTTCCTTGGCCACAGCTTGGGCTCTATCCGTCAACTTATCGATCGTGGGTAGGATATTGCTGATCGTATTCATGTCTGGATCCCCTCTGGCTGCTGTCGAGGCACTTGCCGGCCCCAAGGCCGCGCATGCTTGCGAAAAAAGTTGAGTTGATACGAAATCGATCGCCTTCGCTGTAGGCGCGGCAACCAAACGGTTGCGAGGTTTCGCCTACCCTTCGGCTGACGGCACCGCGCACATCTCGGAGCGGATGATGAACCGCATATTGAGGGGCGCCTCGAGCGAAAAGCTTCCGCCCCGCCCAGGCACGACGTCTACGGTCCATCGAGTATGCGCCCAGAGCCGGAATTGCGCGCGATCCATCCAGAACTCGCAGCCGGCAATCTCGCCCACCTTCTCGTCCACGCTACCCAACTTGAATTCGCCCACCTGAAAGCACATGGGCGCGCTGCCGTCGCAGCATCCGCCCGATTGATGAAACATGATGGGACCGTGGATGCTGACCAATTGTTCGATCAGGCGCCGCGCCGGCAGCGTGACGCCGACGCGTTCGGGGTCCTTGGTGTACTCATCGTTCAAGCGTCACCTCCACGAACGGGAGAAGGAACCGGCATAGGGATCTTACTTCATGTAAGACCCGTACGCCGGTCCGCCTGCAATGTGTACTAGAAGAAGCCGAGCGCCTTCGTGCTATAGCTCACCAGGACGTTCTTGGTCTGCTGGTAATGATCCAGCATCATCTTGTGGGTTTCCCGGCCGATTCCGGACTTCTTGTAGCCGCCGAATGCCGCATGCGCCGGATACGCGTGATAGCAATTCGTCCAAACCCTTCCGGCCTTGATGCCGCGGCCGAAGCGATACGCCATATTGAGGTCGCGGGTCCAGATGCCGGAACCGAGGCCATACAGCGTGTCGTTGGCGATCTCGAGCGCCTCAGCCGGGGTATTGAAGGTCGTCACCGACACGACGGGTCCGAAAATCTCCTCCTGGAAGACACGCATCTTGTTGTGCCCTTCGAACACGGTGGGCTTGATGTAGTACCCACCGGACATGTCGCCGGTCAGCTTGTTGGCGACGCCGCCCGCCAACACCTTCGCGCCCTCTTTCTTGCCGATATCGATGTAGGAGAGGATCTTTTCGTACTGATCGTTCGACGCCTGGGCACCGATCTGAGTGCTCATCTCGTACGGGTCGCCTTGCCGAATGCTCTCGACGCGTTTCACCGCGCGTTCCATGAAGCGATCGTAGATCGATTTCTGCACCAGAGCGCGCGACGGGCACGTGCACACTTCGCCTTGATTCAGCGCGAACATCGCAAACCCTTCGAGTGCCTTGTCGACGAAATCGTCGTCGTCGCGCATAACGTCTTCGAAGAAGATGTTCGGCGACTTCCCGCCCAACTCCAAGGTCACCGGAATGATGTTTTCGGACGCGTATTGCATGATCAAGCGGCCGGTCGTGGTCTCGCCCGTGAACGCGACTTTGGCGATTCGCGTGTTGGTGGCAAGCGGCTTGCCCGCTTCGAGCCCGAAGCCGTTGACGACATTGAGCACGCCCGGGGGAATCAGATCCTGGCACAGCTCCGCCAGCACCAGCAGCGACATCGGTGTCTGTTCCGCGGGTTTGATTACCACGCAATTGCCGGCGGCGATCGCCGGCGCCAACTTCCACGCCGCCATCAGGATCGGGAAATTCCACGGGATGATCTGAGCCACGACACCCAGCGGTTCATGGTAGTGGTACGCCACGGTGTCGTCGTCGAGTTCCCCCAGCGAGCCTTCCTGGGCACGAATGCAACTCGCGAAATACCGGAAATGATCCACAGCGAGGGGCAGATCGGCGAGATTGGTCTCGCGGATGGGCTTGCCGTTGTCGTATGTTTCAACCGCCGCGAGGAACGGCAGATACTGCTCTATCCGATCCGCGACCTTGTTGAGCACCGCGGCGCGCTGCGCGACGGCCGTGCGGCCCCAGGCATCGGCGGCGGCGTGCGCGGCATCCACCGCGAGTTCCACGTCCTCGGCCTGCGAGCGGGCAATCTTGCAGATCACCTGGCCGGTGGTCGGAGAGATGTTGTCGAAATATGCGCCCTTGAGCGGGGCCACCCATTTTCCGCCGATGAAATTTTCGTACCGAGCGCGCAGCGGAATCTTGCGTTCGATCGTCTTGAGATGTGCAGCGAAAGAACTGCTCTCTTTGATGGGACCGCTATCCTGCGCGGAACTCGTGGGGCGAACTTGGGCACTCATCATGACTCTCCTTCGGTTGTATTGGATTCAATTCGCATCACGGGCCACTCGTCGACCCGCTGTCAGGGGTCGCTGACCGTCGCCGATGATGCGTCGAGGTACTTCACGCCATAAGCCGCAAACATTCTTTGCATCGAGCCATCCCCCTTGAGGGTGTCGAGTATATTCTCAACCGCGTCTCGCAGAGCCGTCGACTCGGTGTTTTTTACGGCAACTCCAACGTCCCAGGCAGTGCGCATTTGGCCCACCGGCTCCTGAACGCGGAACAGCGCGCCGACCACTCGCTGGCCGGCCAGCAAACCCTGCAACTCGGCTTCCGGACCCATTACGCCGTCGACGTCGCCCGCCTTGAATGCGGCGACCGCCATCTCCAACGACTGCTCCCGAACCGCCGAGTTCCGCAATGCACCACCGTAAGCGCTGCTCATGATGTGATCACTGATGGTATCGCCCTCCACGGCTATCCGATGCTCGGTCAACGCCAGTGGCGACTCCACGTTCTTGATGCGATTCGGCAGGTAGGCGAGCGCTACGACGTCATGAAAATATGGTTCGAACAAGAAGACGTTCTTTTCGCGCTCGGCAAAAGCGCCGTCGTACCCGACATGCAACATCACATCGGCAACGCCGCCGCCGAGATAATGTCCCTTCCAGACGTGATTTCGCAGGTCGTCGGTTACCGATTCTCCGGCGGAGATCATGCGCAGCTTGAGCTTCAACCCCAGTTTCTCCGCGATTGCATGCGCGATATCGACATCGATTCCCGTAGCCGCTGCCGGCGTCTTGCCGTACGAATACGGCGGGAAATCGGCGTAGACGGCAATCTCGATCGTTCCCCGGGCGCGCAGCGCTGCGAGCGAATCGGCCCCGTTTGCATCGTCGGCCCGGGCCGCGCCTGCCCAGCCTAGCGCGCCGCTGAGCAGCAACAGCCCGGCCATCGCCAGAATCCGCATTGCATCATTGCTCTTCATAGCGCGAGTCCAGATAGGTGCGAATCGCCCAGATGGCCTCTTCGCTGAAGATCTCGCCGAATGGGGGCATGTAGGTCACCCCATTGCGTACCGAGCCGTTGCGAATCCGCATCTGGTAGTACTCGTCCCCGTCGGTTCCCTTGGGCAGGTGCCGCAAGTCCGGCGCGATGCCTCCGGACACCGCTTCCAGTCCATGACAGCGGGCGCAGTTCTGATTGAAGGCGGACGAGCCGACTTCGACGGCCGTGCTCTGTGCTGCAACTCCCCGGTAGGGGTTCGTGGTCAAGGGCCCCGTAAGCTTCGGCAGGTCCTTGATGTCCACGGGCTGAGGCGTTACGTTGCCGTGGCCGAAGGCGGCTGTGCGAACCAGCACAGCCGCTCCCAGTACCCCAACCGCCGCCATCGTCCACGGCACGCTGCGCAACGTCGATGCTACTCTCGCACGCATGGTGGGCACCTTTCCGCGTAACCGGCTAATGCTTCGCAACATAGGGTTTCACCGCTGTGTGCACCTTGAACACCCACAGCATGCCGCCCTGTGAGATGTCCTTCACCTTCGACGCCACATCACCGCCCCAGAGCGGCACTGCGCCACCCCAACCCGACGCCACCGCCACGTATTGCTCGCCGTCCATCTTCCAGGTGATGGGCTGGCCCACGACTCCCGAACCGGTTTGGAATTTCCACAACTCCTTGCCGTTCTGCGCGTCGAAGGCCTTGAAGAAGCCCTCCGGTGTGCCGGTGAAAACCAGGTTTCCAGCCGTGGTCATCACGCCGCCCCACAGTGGCGCCGGGTTCTGGTACTCCCAGACGATCTTGCCGGTGACCGGATTGATCGCCCGGAGCACCCCGATGTGATCCTCGTATAACGGTTTGATGGTGAATCCGGCGCCCAGATAGGCCGCGCCCTTCTTGTAGGTAATGGGCTCGTTCCAGATGTCCATGCCCCACTCGTTCGACGGAACATAGAAGAGCCCGGTGCCCTTGTTGTACGCCATCGGCATCCAGTTCTTGCCGCCGAGGAAGGAGGGCGCGGCGAACACCTTCGACCCCTTTTCCGAGGATCCCGGGTCTCCGGGTCGGTTGCTGGTTTCGACCGGACGTCCGGTCGCCGGATCTACGCCGCTTGCCCAGGTCTGCTTGCTGACGAACGGTGTCGCACTGATGAACTTGCCCGTGGCACGGTCGAGCACATAGAAAAATCCGTTGCGGTCGGCTTTCGCACCGGCCTTGACGATGCTTCCACCCTTGTTCATGTCGAAGGCGATGAACTCGTTCACACCGTCGAAATCCCATGAATCATTGGGGGTGCTTTGGTAGCTCCACGCGATTTTACCGGTGTCCGCATTGATGGCGACCGTTGACGTGGAATACAGATTGTCTCCAGGACGCTCATGGGAGTTCCACGGAGAGGGGTTGCCCGTTCCGCAGTACACGAGGTTGGTATCCGCTCCGTAGGTGCACCCGAGCCAGGTTGCCGCCCCACCGGTTTTCCATTGATCTCCCGGCCAGGAAGCATTCGTCGTACCCGTTATGCCGTTGTCCGCTCCATTGAGCGTCCCCATGTGGCCTTCGACCGTCGGTCGCGACCAGACGATCTTTCCCGTCATCGCATCGCGCGCGTCGACGCGCCCAACGACTCCAAACTCGCCGCCGGACACGCCGGTAATGACTTTGCCTTTCACGATCAGCGGTGCCGCCGTAAAGGAATAGCCGGCTTTGAAGTCGCCGAGCGTTTCATTCCACACGACCTTTCCCGTGTCCTGATTGAGCGCCATGAGATGCGCATCCAGCGTGCCGAATATGACCAGATTGCCGAACAGCGCGGCACCTCGGTTGACGACGTCGCAGCACGGCTCGATTCCATCCGGAAGGCGGTATTCGTACGACCAGATCCGCTGACCGGTGCGCGCGTCCAACGCCCATATGCGCGAATACGAGCCGGTGACGAACATCTTCCCGTTATAGACCAGCGGCTGCGTTTCCTGTCCGCGCTGTTTCTCCCCGCCGAACGAGAAGGCCCAGACCGGCACCAGATCCCCTACATTGGCGGAGTTGATGGTTTTCAAGGCACTGAACCGCTGGCCCGACTGGCCCATGCCGACGGTCAGCACGTCGTCCACCGAATTCGCGTCGTCCGCGATCATCTCGTTGGTGACTTGCGAGCGCGCCATTTGCGGCGCGGTAATGAACGCCAATGCAGCGACCGCCGCGCTAGCACACCATTTGCTCATGATTCTGGACGTTTTCACAGACTCCCCTCCTTAAGCTCAATCTCGTGGTGGATCTTTCGAGCGAAGCGCACTGGGTGGTTTCGCACCCCTCGCGACGCGCAAGGTAGGCCCGAAGCAAGCCTCATGCCAATACGGGCTCTCACTGAGACGCTACGTAGCACCCGGCGTCGAAGGCGATTGAAAACCGGCTTCGAGCGTCACGTCGGCTACGGGATATTCCGTACGCCATTGCGGTGACCTTTGGGACAAGTTCCGTTACTGTCCCCGCTGGAGCGAAATGTGTCATGGGGATGACACATGTCATCACTTGGCTGAACGGCCGGTGATCGGGGGCGTTAAAGTAACCCCAAGGTGGAGAGGAAAATGGCTGGCAAGAACGACGAATATTCGGCGGGACGCGCGTTTGCGTCGGCGACAGGGGTGCACGATCCGGCGCTGCGGGCGGCTATCCGTATGGGCGGCTCGCAGTCCCTTCCCCACGCGGATCGGGTCGAGCGGCTCATCGGCGGCGACCTGACGCCGAATCTGACGGTGCTGGCTCCTGCGGTCGATGTGTCCTGGCGGCGCTGCGTCAACGATTTCAAACTTGATCCGGTGCGCGAATATCGGCCCACGGTGCTGGACGGTACTCGCCTGCGACACTTGCAGGCCGAACACGAAGAACTCGTGCAAATTGCGCGCGCCGAGATGGATTCGCTCTACGAACAGATCGCCGGCTCCGGGTACGCATTGTTGCTGGCGGATACCGCGGGGGTCATCCTGTGCGAAAAGATCGATCCCGGCCTGAAGAAGATGTTCGTCTGCGCGGGACTGATGGTCGGCGCAGAATGGAGCGAACAGCGCGAAGGAACCAACGGCATCGGAACATGCGTCGCTGATGCCCGTCCCATCACGATCCATCAGTCGGACCATTTTCGCTCGCGCCACACCGGGCTGTCGTGCTCGGCCGCACCCATCCACGATCAACATGGACACATCATCGCGGTACTGGACGCTTCGTGCGTCAATTCCTCGGGTACTCGCGAATCGCAGATGCACACGGTCGCACTCGTCAACACATCGGCGCGCCTGATCGAGAAGTGCCTGTTCCTGCGGCGTCATCAGACCGATTCGATGCTGCGCTTCCATCATCGACCGGAGTTCGTCGACCTGCTTCACGACGGCGCCATCGCCGTTGCCGGCGACGGCACCATCATGGGAAGCGATGCCACCGGGTTGAAACTGCTCGGCGCCGGGAGCCGGAGCGAATTGGTGGGCCGCTCGATAGCCGACGTGTTCGACATGAGCTACGAGGAGCTATTGGCGACCGTGAAATCCGGCCGGCGGGCCATGTGGGAATTGCGGGACAACCAGCACGGACGCCTCTACTTCGCCAGTCTGATCACGGCGGGGGAGCAGGGTTTGCGCGATCCCGGACTGCCGGTCGCGGAGCGGCGCACCATCGTTCATCTTGCCCGCAGGCATTCGACCGCGAAGGGCGATGCGTCGGGCGTACTGACGCTGCAAGACCTCGCGGGCGATGATCCGAAGATGCTCAGAAACGTGCGCAACGCGCAACGCGTCGCGGATCGCAACGTTTCAGTGGTCATTCGCGGCCCCACCGGATCCGGAAAGGAGGCGTTCGCAAAGGCCATGCATTTCGCGAGCGCGCGCGGCAAGCAGGCGTTCGTTGCGGTCAATTGTGCTGCCATACCCGAGACCCTGATTGAGAGTGAATTGTTCGGCTACTCGCCCGGCGCCTTCACCGGAGCGCGGCGCGAAGGCATGCGTGGACGCATCGTGCAGTCGTCGGGCGGAACCTTGTTCCTGGACGAGATCGGGGACATGCCGCTGCTCCTGCAGACACGGCTGCTGCGCGTGCTCGAGGAACAGGAAGTGACGCCGCTCGGCTGCGAGACGGCGATCAAAGTCGATTTGCGCGTCATCTGCGCATCCCATCGAGACCTCCAGGACATGCTGGAACGCGGCGAATTTCGGGAAGACCTGTATTACCGCTTGAACGGTATCACGCTGGATTTGCCGCCCCTTGCCCTGCGTCACGACAAGGAGGGGTTGATTCGCAAGTGCATCGCACGCGAATCCGGCGGCGGCGAGGATGCCGCCATCGAAATGGCAGCCTTGCAGCGCTTGTTGAACTACGGCTGGCCGGGCAATATTCGCGAGCTGCGCAATACGATCCGCACTGCTTTGGCACTGGGCGATAACGGGACCATCCGCGTGGGCGACTTGCCCGACGAAATTCGCGGCACCTCATCCCGGTGCCGGGTCCGCAGCGCGGACCCCACCAGCGGTGATTCCAAGCCTTCCATCACGTTCGAGACCGCCGAGCGCGACGCGCTGCTCAACGTGATAGAGCAACACCGCTGGGTGATGAGTCATGTAGCCACCCATTTTGGCGTCAGCCGCAACACGCTGTACCGTAAAATCAAGCGCCACGGCATCCCGTTGTCGCGGCCGACCGGGCAACGATAGGATCGTTGCGCTGCTCTGGACTTAGTCGGGTGCCGCGGACTTAGTACTCGGCGCGTGCGCCTCGCCCCTTCGGAGCCGCCGCGTGCGCGGCGTTCAATTCGGCCGGACGGCCGAATTAGTCATCTGCGGCGGACTTGTCGCTTTTCGCGCCGCGGGGCTTGAAGGAAAACTTCTGGCCGGCAATGACGGCGGCATACATAAGGCCGCCTTTCGCGATGGTGAACACCGCCATGCCCTTGTTGTATTGACCCACCGAGGTCGCGTTGTTCTCGGTACCGCTGGCGTTTGCCTGCACCCCATTGGTTCCCACGCTCGCTCCGGCGGCGGCCGTGATGGCGATGGCGCTTGCGCCCGCGGAGAACTCGAACTTGCCGGACTCGAACTCATCGAGTGCGCGTTTGTCCTCGAAAAAAATGATCTCGCTGTACGCCTTTCCGCCGGCTTGAAATCCCGCGCTGAGCTGCTTCAGGGTGGCGTCGCCCTTAAGCGTGCCGTGAACGTATACCCGGCCCTTGCCCAGAGCGCCGCCCACGATGAGACCGCCCTCTCCCACTGTTGGGAACACGGCATACCCGTAGGCGGTGTCGAAGAAATGGCGGCTTTCCATGGCGCGCTTGTAGACCGCAACGGTATCGGCGTCCTCCCCGGCGAGCGCGACTCCGATCCCCATCACTACCGCACATGTCGCCATCAATATTTTGATGTTTTTGAATTGCATGCAAAACCCCTGCCATAACCGGCTCGAAATGAACTTCCGGCCTATTTTCCGTCATTCGTCTCTAGGTTTCCAGCAATCGCCGGGCCCCGGCGTAGGAAAAGTCCGGCGCAGCCTCTGGATGGTCGCGGGTGCCGGCGGCACCGCGCATCCACTACGATGGCGCTTAGCTGAGGGTGATCCAGCCGTATTTGCATTCAAGCAGAGGAAGAGGCCTATGAAGAGAGCATATGTTCCGCTTGCCGGACTCTTGGCAGCAATGCTCGGCTCGGTGGCTTTCGCCCAGGCGCCCGCGCCCGGCGAACAACCGTCGGATCCGAGTGCGGCCTCGAGTCCGTCTCAACGGTCCGCCGTCAAATCGCCCGCGGGCGAGTCGGCAACCCCAAGCAATGGCAGCAGCGCGAGTGATAGCGCTACGCCGCATCAAAAACAGGTGATGAAGAAAAAGCATAAGAAGAGGGCGGCTCCGGCTCCCAGCAATCAACCCTGAGGTGCACGACGGCGGAGCGCGATACGGATGGGAAGCGCGCTCCTTGCGCATTTGAGGGGCACCCCCTACAGCCATTTGGGGTGCCGATTGGTAGTTTTTCCGGTGGGATGATCGGCACGGCGCGAGTTTCACAAGGCGTCGTGTGATGGCCCTCCGGGACGCAGGGCGGCGCCTGGCTCAACAAGGAGGAATGGATGGAACACAAGGGCCCTCACTCAACGGCGTCGCTCGGCTTCGGTATCCATCATGCAGAGAGCGGTTCGAAGCAGGGCGAGCCGAAGCAGACGGTACGCAAGGCTCGCATCCTGGTGGTGGACAACGATCTCGCGTCGCGGCGGTTCCTCCATGCCCGCCTGGCCGGTGGCGGCCGCTACCGCGTGGACACGGTCGACAACGCGCAGGCCGCATTGGATGCATGCGTTCGCTCGCGGCCGAACCTGGTTATCAGCGAGTTGCGTCTTGCGCCGATGGATGGGCTCGAGCTGCTGAAGGAAATGAAGAGCCGCTGGCCGGCACTCACCGTCATTATCGTCACCGCACACGCGACCATCCCCGAGGCGGTGCGCGCCACCCAATGCGGAGCATTCGGTTTTCTGGTCAAACCGATCGAACGCGACGAATTGCTCGGACAAGTCGAGCGTGCGCTCGCGGCGTCGACCTTCGCCCTGGCCGAGGGGGATTGGCGGTCCAACATCGTAACGCGCAGTCAACTCATGGAAGAGCGCCTCGGTCTCGCCAATCGCGCTGCGGGCAGCGATGCACCCGTACTGCTGACCGGGGAGAATGGCACCGGCAAGGAGCTTCTGGCACGGGCGATCCACGCCGCGAGCTCCCGTCGAGAGCACCAATTTGTCGCTGTCCGCTGCAGCGTGTCGGACGAGGCCGCCCTGGAAAATGAGCTGTTCGGGCGCGTAGCGCCCTCCGATGCCGCCCGGCCGCGTGAGACCGGCGCCCTGGAAGCGGCGCGCCACGGCACCTTGCTGCTCGACGATATCGACCATCTTTCCTCGAGGTTGCAATCCGAATTGATCGTCGCCTTGGGCGACCCGATCACGTCCCGCGCACCGCGGCTCATCAGCACCACGTCCCGCGACCTCAAGAAGCTCATGGAGGCCGGCGAGTTTCGGCAGGACCTCTATTACCACATCAATGTCCTGCCGATCGAGATACCTCCCTTGGGCCGTCGGCGCGAAGACATTCCGCTCCTTGTTTCTCATTTCCTGGAACAGGCAAGCGAAGAAGGCGGCGCCAAGAAACTGTACTCACCCGAAGCCATCGAACTGCTGGCCACCACCGACTGGCCCGGAAACGTCCGTCAGCTGTTCGAATTGGTCAAACAAAACGTGGCGCTTTCACACGGCAAGATCATGAGCAAGGAGTTCGTCGAGCGATCCTTGGGCGCCGACATGAAGCAGGTGCCCTCGTACCAGGAAGCGCGCAAGAATTTCACCCGCGACTATCTCACCAGCAATCTTCAGGCCACGTCGGGCAACGTCAGCGAATCGGCCCGGCTCGCCAAGCGCAATCGCACCGATTTCTACAAACTGTTGGCGCGCCACCGAGTCGCGCCGGACGACTTCAAGAAACCCGATTCCGAGGAATAGCGGGGGCGCGCGGAGGCGGGGCTACCCGTGCGGCTCGCCCCTGCCTGGCACTTTTTTTTGTCGCAGCGCACCCTGGGACTTGCCCAAGGCACGCACCTAGCTCACTGATAACTATTAAGTTCTCGCCATGCGACAGTTTTGTCGAAGCGTGATTGACAACCACCTAGGTTTGCGGATAATAGCTGCTAAAGCAGTAAATGCCGAGGCACTTAATGTCCAAGCAGCATTATCAGGTCGCTACGTACCGCGCCCAAGACAGCGTGGGGTATCTCGTCAAGCGCGCCCATTCTTTGAATATGGATGTCTTGGAACCGGTGTTCGAGGCACGGGGCTTCACCTTCCTTCAGTACGTGATCTTGGCGTGGCTTCGCGATGGCATCGCGGTGAACCCCAGGGACATCTGTACGCAGTTTCGGCACGATAGCGGCGCGCTTACGCGGGTCATCGACCAATTGGCCGAGCGCGGACTCTTGGAGCGGGTCCGCCGCGATCGCGATCGACGCAAAGTGGAGTTGCAGTTGACCCCGGCGGGTCGCGAAACCATCGAGGGACTCATCCCGCCGGTCGTGGAAAAACTCAATTTCGTGCTGGCCGATTTCAGCAGCGCCGAAGTGCACGAGCTCCAGCGCCTGCTCGTCAAGCTCAACAGCAAATTGCTTTCGACTGTCGAGACCGCAAACGTCCCGGCCGGCTCGGACGTCTGAGAGACCAAGACCCATGCGCATCCACATCGCGTCGTTGTTTGTCTCCGCGGCCTTGGCGGGATGCGTCTTGCCGCCCAAGGATGCGGCGCATCCGCAACCTCTCGCTGCCGAGCGCGTCGGCCTTACGGGCGCGGCATCCGAACCGGCCCCCGACGGCTGGTGGGATTCCTTTCAGGACCCCCAACTCGATCGGCTCATTCGGCTCGGGCTCAGGGACAGTCCGACCTTGGCGCAGGGCCAGGCCCGCGTGGGCGAGGCGCTGGCGCAAGCGCAATCGGCGCACGCAGGATTGCTGCCGAGCGCGAATCTGGATGCGAGCGCGTTGTACCAGCGCGCGCCGGCAAACTACCTCGTGCCCCCGCCGCTCGCGGGACACACCTTCTGGATGGCTCAAGCCGGCGCAAGTCTCGGCTGGGATATCGATTTCTGGGGTCGTCAGGCTGATGCCGTGCATCGCGCGCGGGCGGTCGCGGAAGCCGCGCGGTTGGAGGTGGACGATGCGCGGCTCATGATCGCCGGCGCCATCGCCCAAAGTTATATCGAACTGTACCGGGAATGGGCGCTTGCGGACATCGCCGAGCGCTCAGCCGAGCAGCGGCAGAACATCGTCAACATCACGCGCCGCCGCGTGGCCGCCGGGCTGGATACTCAGCTCGAGATGCGTGCCGCGGAGGGCCAATTGCCGCAGGCGCGGGTGGCGCGCGCCCAAGCCCAGGCTGCGGCGGATCTCGCGGTCCACCAGCTCGCCGTGTTGACCGGACAGGGTGCCGATGCCTACGCATCGATCCAACGGCCGGTGCTCGCCGTCGACGCGGCGCTGCCGGTGCCGACCGTGTTGCCAATCAACCTCCTCGCGCGCCGGCCCGATGTGTTGTCGGCGCGGTTGACTGTGGACGCCGCCGATGCCGAGCGTCTGGCTGCCAAGGCGGCGTTCTATCCGGACGTGAGTCTGCGTGCACTGGCGGGCATCGGCGCATTCGGACTGAACAATCTTGTACAGTGGAACGCACGCGGCTACGGCGCCGGTCCTCTCATATCGTTGCCGCTGTTCGACGGAGGGCGCTTGCGTGCGCAACAGCGGGGCAGCGAGGCGCAGCTCGATGCGGCAATCGCCGCCTACGACGACACCGTACTGCATGCCGTGCAGCAGGCGTCGGACCAGATCACGCGTCTCGATGCCCTTGCGCGCGAGCGGCTCGATCAGCAGCAGACCCTCGATGCCACCGAAGCCGCCTATAAATTGGCCGAGGAACGCTACACGGCCGGACTAGCGAGCTATCTGACCGTGCTCAACGCGGAAACCCAGGTGCTCAACGCACGCCAGTCGATGGTGGACATCCAGACCGGCCTCGCCGTGTCGCGGGTGACGCTGCTCCTCGCGGTGGGCGGCAGTTTCGATGCGCGCGCGACGGGCGACCGGACAGGCGCACGCGCTTCAGCAACCTCCAACGAACTCCTTACCCGGATGAACCCATGAGCACGCCAGAACCAACATTGACAACCGAAACTCAACCCACCCAGTCCCCCGGCAGCGCGCGCCGCCGGGCGCTCACCGGCTTGGCCGCCGTGGTCGCCTTGTGCAGTGTGGGCTACGCGGCGTACTGGTTCTTCGACGCCCGGTATTACGAATCCACCGACGATGCCTACGTCAACGGCGACGTGGTACAGATAACCAGCGAAGTCCCCGGCACGGTGATCGGCTTGCACGTGGATGACACGCAACGCGTGGCCGCAGGGCAGCCCGTGCTGGAACTCGATCCTGCGGATGCGAAAATCGGCGAGGCCAATGCCGAAGCGGATCTGGCCCGCGCAGTGCGTCAGGTGCGCGGACTGTTCGCGCAAGGCCAGGAACTGCGCGCGCAGATCGACCAGCGGGAGCAGGCGGCACGCACCGCCGAAGATGATCTCAAGCGCCGCGGCGGGCTCCTGGCGGACGGGGCCATTTCCGCCGAAGAGCTGTCGCACGCTCGCGATGCCGTCACTACGACGCGCGCCAACGTCGCCGCCGCCCGACAGCAACTGGGTCAGACCGTGGCGCAAATCGACGGGACCACCATCGCGGATCACCCGCAGGTGCTGGCCGCCGCCGCCGCCGTGCGCAACGCGGCACTGGCATTGCATCGCACCGACCTCATCGCGCCGGTCACCGGCGTGATTGCCAAACGCTCCGTTCAAGTCGGACAACGCGTGGCCGCCGGGACGCCGCTGCTGGCCGTGGTACCGCTCGACGATGTGTGGATCGACGCCAACTTCAAGGAGGGTCAGCTCGAGCGCATGCGCGCCGGCCAGCCGGTGACCGTACACACCGACTTGTACGGCGGCGGCGTGACTTATCACGGACATGTGGTGGGCATCGCTGCGGGCAGCGGCAACGCTTTCGCTCTCTTGCCGCCGCAAAACGCCTCGGGCAATTGGATCAAGATCGTGCAGCGCCTGCCGGTGCGCATTCTCTTGGATCCCCGGGAACTCGAAGCGCATCCCTTACGCGTCGGACTATCTACAACCGTCCGCGTGGACCTGCACGACGTCTCGGGGCCGCCCGTGACCACCGCGGTGCGCAATGTCTCGCAACCGACTCAGGCGAGCGAGGGTGAGGATCCGGCGGTCGACGCACGGATCGCGGCCATCGTCGCCGACAACGCAGGCCCCAAGGCGCACGAACCCGCGCGGCTCAGCCGCCAGAGACTCGAGCGCCAGAAACACGAGGCCGCTTCGGGCGGCGCGCCGCTGGTGGCAGCCGGACGGTGAGCGCGCACTCCGCCACGGTCGGCGCCGGCGAGGTCCCCGCCCCGGCGCTCGTCGGCGGCCGCAAGGCCCTGACCGCATTGGCTCTGGCCCTTGGCACGTTCATGCAGGTGCTCGACACCTCCATCGCGAACGTATCAATCCCCACGATTGCCGGCAACCTGGGAGTGAGTTCCGATCAGGGCACGTGGGTGATCACCTCGTTTGCCGTGGCCAACGGAGTGTCGGTGCCGCTCACCGGATGGCTCATGCAGCGCTTCGGCGTGGTACGCACCTTCGTCGTGTCGGTGGCGCTCTTCACGGTCGCTTCGCTGCTTTGCGGGCTCGCCTGGAGCCTGCCGTCGCTGATCGCCTTTCGCGTGCTGCAGGGCGCGGTGTCGGGCCCTATGATTCCGGGTAGCCAAGCGCTCCTCATCAACGTTTTCGGCCCCGCCAAGCGCAATGCCGCGCTCGCGATCTGGTCGCTCACGACGCTGGTCGCGCCCATCGCGGGACCCTTGCTCGGCGGCTACATCTCCGACAACTATGTGTGGCCCTGGATCTTCCTCATCAACGTGCCGGTGGGAGTGTTCTGTGCACTCTTATGCTGGAACAATCTCAAGACCCAGGAAACTCCGACCCGGAAACTGCCCATCGATCGCGTCGGGCTGGTGTTGTTGTTCCTGTGGGTGGGTGCGCTGCAGATCATGCTCGACAAGGGGAAGGATCTCGACTGGTTCCACTCCGCCTTCATCGTGATCCTCTTGGGTATTACCGTGATCTCCTTCGCCGCGTGGCTGATCTGGGAGATTACGGAGGAGCATCCCATCGTCGACTTGAGCCTCTTCAAGTCGCGCAGCTTTTCGCTCGGCACCGTCGCCCTGTGCCTGGGCTACGCCGTGTTCTTCGGCAATATCGTGCTGATGCCGCTGTGGCTGCAGAGCTTCGTGGGCTACACCGCCACCTGGGCAGGCCTCGTCTCCGCCCCGAGCGGCGTGACCGCGGTGCTGACCTCGCTCATGGTCGGACGCTTGATGCGCCGCTTCGATGCGCGCGCCCTGGCCGCAACCTCTTTCGGCCTCTACGCGATCTCCTATTTCATGCGCGCCGGACTCACCGCCGATGCCGGCTTCTTGGCTTTCGTCGCGCCGCAACTCGTGCAGGGCTTCGCCATGGGACTGTTCTTCGTCACCATGCTCTCCGTGATCTTCGATGGCCTTCCGCCGCACAAGATACCCGCCGCGTCCGGTTTGTCGAATTTCCTGCGCATCACCGCGGGCAGTTTTGCCACCTCGCTCACCACCACCTTCTGGGATCGGCGCGAAGCGCTGCACCAAGCACGGCTCGCCGACACCATTACGGTATACACTCCCGCCTATCAACAATCGCTGGCGCAACTACACCAGTTCGGGATGAACGATCAGACTGCCGCGGGCGCGATGACCCACAACATGGTGGGACAAAGTTATCTCTTGTCGTCGCTCGATCTTTTTTATCTTTCCGCGTGGCTGTGCGTCGCGCTGATTCCTTTGTGCTTTCTCGTGCGGCGTCCGGCGGCGGGCGGGTCACCACCGGTGGCGGCGGATTGAGATTCTACTGCGCTGGCGCAGCAGCCCTATCCCCGGTCCACGGCGGCTCGCCACGGACCGCGGGTTCAACAGCCGTCGGCAAAATGTCGCGCGCAATAGCGATCCGCTTCGCCGCGGTCGGGATGGCCGACTTGCTGGGCCATTTGATTGCCGGATCGATGACCACGAGCCAATTCGGCTCGCACACCGAAAAAACAGATTGCGATCGTGATGAGCGTCACCACGCCGGCCACCGTTACTCGTGAAGGAAGGCTCATCGCTTTACTCCTCTTCCGCACCATTCGCTGCCCCGATCTTCAGTAAAACGTAAAGACTCCCGGAAAGAGGACAACGCGCCGGCAGGCCACCCTCGGCCTGCGGGCGAACTCGGACGGTGAATGTCCACTTTGGACGGCGGATTGCGTTCTACTTCAGTGAGACCGCCGATGTCGCGAAAGCCACGGAGGCCATTTAACAGAATGGGAATTACAGAAAGGATTCGACAATGAGAAGTTCATCCGCAGCCGCAGCAATCATTGCGATTCTTGGCGCATCCGCCGGCGCCGTCGCCCCACTCGATGCTGATGCTGACGCCGACACCGGAGCACGAGCCGCCATCATGAATCTCGAGCCGTTCGCCGATCCCACGGGCGCCGTCGCCACGTTCAACGCCAATGGACGCATCGATACTCGAAGCGCGTTCTTTCAAAGTCTCGGCACCAATGGCCGCAGCTGCGCTACGTGCCATCTTGCGGACCAAGCCTTCAGCATCGCACCGCCGCAGGTACGGCAGCGATTCAAAACCAGCCATGGCCGCGATCCGCTGTTCGCGTCGGTCGACGGCGCCAACTGCTCGAACGCGGCGGCGGGCGACCCGGCTGCACACAGCCTATTGCTCGACTACGGGCTGATTCGCATTGCGCAATCCGTGCCGGCCAATGCCCAGTTCACCTTGACGGTGGTGCACGACCCCTACGGTTGCGCACTGGTCCTCGACCCGGTATCGGGGCAGTTGAAGGCATCGGTGTATCGCCGGCCGCTGCCGACGACCAACCTGCGTTTCTTGAGCGCGATCATGTTCGATGGACGCGAGACCGTGCAACCGCTCACCAGCGCGCAAACATTTGCCGCCAATCTGCAGGCCGATTTGACCCATCAGGCGCAGAGCGCCATCACGATTCACTTCCAAGCCGACCGGGCGCCTACCCCGGCGCAATTGACCGACATCGTCGGCTTCGAATTGGGATTGTCGACAGCCCAGGTCTGGGACCGCGCCGCCGGCATGCTCGGTTCGGGCGGCGCGACCGGCGGTGCGCGGAATCTCGCCAATCAAATCTACTATCCCGGCATCAACGATGCCCTCGGCGCGGATCCCACGGGCGCCCCATTCGATATGAGCGGCATGTCGATGTTCACCGCTTGGCTGACTGCCGCGTATTCAGACGGCGCGGAATCGGACGACCGTCCGGCTGCGTTCGGAGGCCGCAACGCTTACGATCCGCTCGAGCGCGCCGCCGCGCGCCGCGACATCGCGGCGGGGGAAACGCTGTTCAACACGTTCCCGATTGCCATCAGCGCAGTCCGCGGCCTCAATGACAACGCCGCGTTGGGCAAACCGGCCTCGTTCATCGGCCATTGCACCACCTGTCACGATACTCCCAACGTAGGCGATCATTCGTTGCCGCTTCCTCTGGACATCGGCCTGGGTCACTCGGCGCTGCCGGGTTTTGAAAACGATCCGAACATTGCCTCCGGCCTTAAGGAACTCGATGAGCCGAATTTGCCGGTGTTTCTCGTGAGCGGTTGCCCCACTCCGTTCAGCGCAGGTCAACCGGTCTCTTTCTACACCACGGACCCGGGTAAGGGACTCATCACCGGCCAATGCAGCGACCTGAACCGGGTCAAAGGACCGATCTTGCGAGGCTTGGCCGCCCGGGCGCCGTACTTCCACAACGGTGCCGCCGCCAGCCTTTCGCAGGCCGTGAACTTCTACAATCAGCGCTTCTCCATGAACCTGAGCGATGAACAGAAACGCCAGCTGGTGGCGTTTCTCAACTCATTGTAGGCGACGAATCGCTCAGCCTATGGCGCGATACTCAGCCGCCGGGAGAACAGTTCAGCTGCTGAAATAGCACCAGCCGCGCCTTTTCCCAATCGCGCTGTACCGTGCGCTTGGATGTGCCGCGCTGTGCAGCAATTTCCTCGAGGGTAAATCCGCAAAAATACTTGAGGTCCACGATCTCGGCGAGGCGCTGGTCGAGCAGCGCCAATTCATCCAGGGCGTCCGAGAGTCGCGACAGCTCGCCCTCATCCCCGCAGGGGAGATCCACCTCGGTGGGCAACCGGGTAATGTGGAATTCCGATCCCCGCTTCAATGCGCGCCGTTCGCGCACCAAATCGATGATGAGACCGCGCATCACCCGCGCCGCGTATCCCATGAATCGAGCACGATCCGGAAACACGGCGTCCCGTCCCGACATCCCGAGATACGCCTCATGAAGCAGCGTGGTTGGACTGACCGAGACGCTGCCGTTGCGCCGGAGCTGACGTTGCGCCAGGTCGCGCAATTCACCGTACAGAGCCGCAAAGAGCTGCTCGTTCGGCGTGGCGGCTGGAGCGGCCACGGGCTCAACTGACGCTCCCGAGTGCTCCGATGTCATATACGACCCTCCCTCGAATCGGTCCGAGCCAGGATGCCCAATTCCGACCGGGGAGGCAACCGAAGCCGGCGCCCTGGTTGTCGGAGGCCAACCTGAGGGCTAGCATTAAGCTGCTTCGCTACCGCGAGGGCGGCGCGGAGGCAAAAGCGAATCATTCACGCGATAAGACAAAGAACAAAGGAGTAATCCATGGCGTCCCTAGCCTCGTTGTGGTTGCCGATCGTGGTATCGGCGGTGATCGTCTTTCTGGCGAGTTGGGTCGTCCACATGTTTCTGCCGCACCATCGCAGCGATTTTGCGATGCGCTATGCGCTGTTGACGGCCGGGGTTTTCGGCTGGCTCTGGCCGCGGTAGCATGCCCGTCCGCACGCCAAGCACATTGCCCGAGCCGCATCGGGCCTTCATCAAGAGTGCAGTCGATTTACTGGCCGCCGATCTACGCATCGTTGGAATTGCAGCCGCCGGCTCGTACGCCGACAACGCGATGGATGAATTCAGCGACCTAGATCTCCTCGTCGCCGTGGAGCCGGATCGGCACGCCGCGGTGATGGAGGACAGGCAGCGATTGGCGTCAGAGCTGGGCCCTTTGCTGGCGGGTTTTACCGGCGAACACGTAGGAGAACCGCGGGTACTGATTTGTCTTTTCGGACCTCCCTTGCTGCACGTCGACTTGAAGTTCGTGGCGCTTCCGGACGCCGCGAAGCGGGTGGACGATCCTGTCGTTCTTTGGGAGCGGGATGGGCGCCTCACTGCGGTCTTATCGCAGAGTGAAGCTTGCTACCCATGCCCGGACTTGCAATGGGTCGAAGATCGATTCTGGGTGTGGATCCACTATGCCGCTGCCAAAGTCGGCCGCGGAGAGTTCTTCGAGGCGGCTGAGTTCCTATCCTTTCTCAGGTCGAACGTCTTCGGACCACTCGGCAAGCGTCAGCTCGGTTTGCGGCCGACCGGCGTCAGGAGGCTGGAAGCTGTCGCACCCGAATTCGCGAGCGAACTCAAGGGAACCGTTGCCGGCCCTGAAGCCGGATCGATCCTCGCAGCGATACGGGTTTGCGTCGACCTATACCGTCGCATGCGGTCCGCAGACCCTGCTCCGATTCACCCACGCACCAGCGCGGAGACGGCCGCGATGGAATATATGGCCGAGATCGAGCGGCGTTGCGAAGACAGGTGACTCTGCAAATCCGCTGGTCCGCAGGATGGCACAGAACACAGGCCCATCGGGTTTCGAATTCAGAGACTGTCAATCCGGCTTCCTGGCGGTTCCGGTCGCTCCACGGCGCGCTGCAGCGCGTCTTTGGCCTTGCCTATTGAGACTGCTCCGGGCGCATCGTACTTTTGGCTTGCTTCGAGCGCGCGCAGTGCCCATTGACGGGCGCCGGAGAAATCTTGCGATAGGCGCAAGACTTCCGATCGGGCCACCCAGACCTCCGGCCACAGGCGCACGTCCCGAAAGCCTTCCACACGGTCAAGCATGTCAAGGGCTGCCTGGCTGTCGTGCAGCGCCGCCGCCATGTTCTGGCGCGCCATGGCAATTCGCGTCTCCCCGATCTGCGCACGCACTGCAGGCATGAAGTTCCGGGAATGCGATTGCAGGAGAATCTCCCGAAATTCCATGTCGGCGCCCTCAAGGTCTCCCTGCGCCATCAAGAAACTCCCCCACTTTTCGCGGCTGTTGAGCAACGCGTAGGAATCGCGCTCGGATTTGGCCATCCAACCATCCAAGGACGCCCGCAATTCACGCTTGGCATCTGCCGGACGTCCGACGAGCGCGTATGCCTCTCCCAGCACGCCCTGCGTGGCGCGTAGGTCGAATTCGAAGGGAGACGATGTCCTGAAAATACGTTCCAGCTCTTCAAGTATTGGAACGGCCTCCCGGGCATTGCCGTCTGCCGTGAGGCAGCGCGCGTAGAGGTCTTGGACATCTGCCGCATTCTTGCTCTGTAACGGAGTCATGGTCGCTGGAAACGACCGGATGAGGGTCTTGAACATATCGAGCGCCCTGTCCCGCTCTCCATGCAGGTGCACTTCGTAGGCATACACGGCCATCGATCTCCAATACCGAACGTGGTCTTCTCCGTTGGTACGCCGGGCAAGCTCTATCGAGGCCTTGTTCATCGTTTCCGCGCCCTCGAAGTCCCCCGAATACAGCAGCGACTCGGCGAGATTGGAGATCAAGGCCTGCATTTGCGCTTCGTCGCGATTCGGCAATGCTCCGGCGACGGCGATGGCACGCCGGTAAATCTTGACCGCCTCCACATCGTCAAAACGCGAGCTGTGTTCGTTACCCAGTGTGTTGAGCGCCGACACGTACCCGGGATCCTGCGGCGCGACAGCAGCATAAAGATCGACCGATTTGTGGATGGCCTCCACGAGCGCCGCACGCGGCGGCGGTTCGGTCCATAGGCTCTCGCTCAGCTCGAACCACCAGCGGGCGCGCAGCGCGGAGTGATCGAGTGCGGCGCGATGAATCGAAATATCGGCCTGAGCAAGCAGGGCCTTGGCGGACTCGTAGTCACCCGCATCGCTGGCGGCATGGGCGTCTTCCAGGAGCTTCTCGATGACGACGGGATGCAGGTCGCCGTAGAGGTGATGGGCGAGTTCCACTTGTTGATTGCGCAGTGACCTGAAGCGATCCTCTTCACCCAATTCCCTATAGATGGAAGCGGTCAGACCCAGCAATTCCAATTCGGTGTCGGGGTGGTTGGCAAAGGTGCTATGGATGTGCTGCGCGCCATTGTCGAGCAGTTCACGCGCCGTGACCTGACCTCGAGGCTTGTCCTGGGCAATGCGCGGATCACTGGCCTGAAACACACTGATGAGAAAGTCTCGCGTCGCTGTCGCCCGCCCACGTTCGACCTCAGCGCGTGCGGCGGCCGCCTGAGCGGCCCGGGATTGCCACAGTGCCGTCACCAGGGCGCCTACCAGCGTGATTATTGCGATGGTCGCCAGCGCCGTGCTGAGTCTGTTGCGTCTTATGAATTTCTTGGTTCGGTAGCCGAGCGTGTCGGCCCGTGCGTGTACGGGTTGATGGGTCAGATAGCGCTGCAGGTCCTCCCCCAGTGCCTTGGCCGTGGAATAGCGCTCGCCAGGCTCCTTCTTCAGTGCCATGTGAAGAATATTTTCGAGATCGCCCTGGAGCATTCTCTTCGAGATCGCTCTAACGTGTGCAACCGCCGATGCACGCGGCGGCTCCTTGGTAAGCACCATGCTCAGGAGTTCAGCGTGCGATCGGATATCGGTCGAAAAGGGATGTTTACCGGTAAGGAGTACGTAGAGAAGGAGACCCAGCGCATACACGTCGGTCGCTGTAGTAACCGGCCGCCCAAGCAACTGCTCCGGCGCTGCGTATTGCGGCGTCAGCGCGCTGGCACGGGATTGGGTCGGCGCCCCGATACCGGTGCCTTCATCCAGGAGCTTCGCAATGCCAAAGTCCAGCAGCTTGACCGCGCCCTCGCGAGTGACGAGAACATTGGACGGCTTGAGATCCCGATGCACGATGAGATGGCTATGGGCGTGCGACACAGCCTCCAATACCTCGAGGAACAGACGTAAGCGCTCCTCGATCCCGAGCGCCCTGAGTTCACAGTAGGCGTCGATGGGCTCGCCCTCGACGTATTCGAGGATCAGGTAGGGCTGAGCGCCTTCGAGCACTCCGGCGTCAATGAGCCGCGCAATGTGAGGATGATCCAGGCTCGCGAGCAGCGTGCCTTCCGTCCGGAATCGTTGGTCGCCGGAGCTTCCAATCCACGCCGCGTGGACAAACTTGATGGCTACGTTGCCTTCGTAGCGCCCATCGGCCCGATGCGCACGCCATACGCTGCCCATGCCGCCGCGGCCGATTTCCGCGTCGATGATGTACGGTCCGACGGCGCGCCCAATCAGCGTACCTGCCGCTACCTCCGATACGGGTATCGGCGAAGGCCCCGCGAGAAAGCGGGCAAACTCCTCGTGCTGTTGCGCGGCCAGGGCGCTTCGAAGACGTTCGGCCAGTGCTGGATCTTGTTCGGCGAGGGCCGCAAGCCAAAGTCGACGTGGCTCATCGTCTAGGCCGAGGGCCCGGTCGAGATGCGCACTGAACGTGCGCCAGTCCTCATCGCGCTCCATGTTCCACCATAGCCCGCTGACGCACGGCCTGCAAATTGCACTGATGGCGGGCTTGAGGACGAACCAGCGGGCGGGGCGTCTACAACGGCAGGCTGGTACTCTTGTCCCGCGCGAGCCGCCCGTATTGGTCGGCAAGGCTCAGGATTGCGCTCGAAAGCGGTGGCGCATCGATACGCTTCGGTTCTGCCGGAAGCGTTCTCAAGGTTTCGATCACGCGCTTCGGCGTGCCCAGATCATTCCACCCGCAGGAAGGAACGCTGAGCACCTGCAGACAAGGCACCTGGGGTTCAAGGAGATCGCGCGAGAAATCGACCGTCGGCAGTTGTTGGTACACCTCGGTCAGCGATGGAGTGTACGGCCCGCGCGATTTCTTCCCGCCGACGGCAGCTCGCATGAGCGACACCGACATCCGATGGGAGCGCTCATACAAAGCGAGCAGGGCTTGGACGGACCCCGCGATGATGAACATGTTCCACAGCGCACCGGCCTTCAGCAACTCGGCGAGCCGCGCGGGATCGGGCCTTTCCACGAAGCTCCGGACGCCGGTTGGTTTGCGGCTCCCTTGGATCGTCGGAAGAATGTACCCCAGTTCGGGGTCCGCTCTTTCCGGGTCGGCGCCCAGTAGAAAGATTGCATCCTCCGTTCGAGCGGAGAGCTCTGCGACTTCACGCAACGAGCGCGAGAATAGGAATTCGTGCCGGATGTAGTGATCCGCCGGTAGCATCAACACATTTGCGCGCGGATCGCGGGCCTCCAGCCGCAAAAGCGCCAGCAAAACCGCGTGCGCCGTGCCCCTGTTTTCAGGTTGAACGAACACGTTTTCATTCGGCAGCGAACGCAGCGGGTGGTCCCACCACCACCGGTGCCGGTCGGCAACTACAGCGCAAGTTTGAATGATCGGGGCCACGGAACCGGCACGGATCAAGGATTGAGTCAGCAAGCTCGGGCCGTACCCCAAAGAGCAGAACTGCTTCGGTACGACAGTTCCGCTCGCAGTCGTCGTGAGCGAATGCAACCGGCTTCCCTCGCCGCCCGCGAGCACCAAGGCCCAGGTGCCATCGACCCACACGGTACGGCTCGGCGGCGTCGTCATGCTTACCTTACTTCTGGCCACGATTGCACAACTGCAGGGGGCAATTGTTGCCCGAATGGTTCTTGGTCACCCTTCCTCGAGGGCTCGACAGCGTGTCGGATTGCGCCGACGGTTGCGGGTGCGCGATCGAGGCGACGGTCAGGTGTGTCTCGCAAGCCGGTTGCGGGCCAATTCACTCGCAAAGTCGGCCAGCGCCTGGTCGACGGGCTCGCCGCTATCCGCCAGGCATTTTTCGATCTTCTCGACGACGTCGCACAAGGCCGGCGGCGGGTGGGTTTCCGTGAGCTCGGCACGTGCACGGCCCAGTACGCCTGCAACCTGGGTCAACCCGATGACCGTAAAGGAGGCTTCTGCAGCCCGCAATTGGGTAATCGCATCATCGGAAAGCTGTCCCAGCAGGTTACGGTTCCGGGCAGAGGCCCAGAATTCGCAGGCCGTGAACAGCGCCTTCTCGGAACGAGACACCTTTGCCGCTCCGGAGGTCGCCGTGGTCATCACGTCGAGCAATCTCGCACTGGTAGCGGGCTGATGCCCCTCCCAATTCCCGCTGGTGTCATTTCTGGGCATACACAACCCTGTTTTAATCGCCAGTGGCAGCTCCCCCCACTCGAGCGCTTCATAATGCAAAGTAATTTTCGGATCGACAACGGGGTATAAGCTGTAGTCTCCTGGCCCGGAACCCGTATCGGCAAAATCCCACATCGTGGCGGGATTCCGGAACGACAGGGATGCGTGGATCTTGCTCGTAAGATGGAGGTCCGACGCGAGGCTAAAGAGACGATGTTGGCGCTGACGCTGTACGTCCCGCTCGTTTTGAACCGGCTTATCGCCGGGGCACCGGGTTTGCCCCAGTCAGACCTTACTTCGGTAACCGGGTGCCTGGAGGCGCTCATGCTGATTGCTGCACTGTGGCATTTCTACCACGACAAATGATCGAGAGGCACACTCGCCCCGGCATCTGAATTCTCGTGCCGGGGAGCGCCCCGCGGCGCTCCCCGTACATCAACGCTATCCGCGACCGTTCGCTTACTTCGGCGGGATTTCCCTGCTGATGGCGTTTTCCTGCTGGTTGAGCACCCTTTGCTCCGACTTGGTGATGTGGCCGCCATTTTGGCTGGCCATGGCACGTTCCTCCTGCCGGACCTGATGATCCTGGTGATGAAGCGCTGAGGCCTGACCGCGGGTCAAGGTCCCGTTCTTGACGTCCTGATGAATCCGCCTGTTCTGATTGGCGAGGCGGTTATTGACCTGCTCGCGGCGCGGGTGATTCTTCTGCCACGTCGTATCCGCGTTGGCGGTCCCGGCGGCGCCGGCCAGCGCTGCAGTGATGACCGCTGCGCTCAAAATCCTGGTACTAAAACTGTTCATTTGACGATCCCTCGATTTGAAAAAAACCTGTCGTGCCTGCATTGCAGCCGGAGTCCCGGCTCTTGAGGAATAACAACGCTGCAAAACATTCGAGGTCTACGCGGTGACGGATTGTTAATCTCGAGCTTACATAATGGATGTGGCGGCGCGCCGGGCGGTTGGTCGATCGCCGCAGCGCAGCAGGATCGCACGGCAGCCCGTCAATCGCCGCAGCGCATCAAGATCGGTCGGAAGCCCGGAAGTGGCGGATCCGCTCCAAGATCCCGTGCGCCTTAGACCGCGGTCAGAAACGACACGCCGACGGCGCCGAGAAAGCTGCCGGCACGATCGCCGGTCGCCGATACGCTGCCGTAGTTTTCGGCCAATACGCGGCTCACGCGATGCCGGTGATAGCTGCCGAGCAGCTCGCGACAGGTGATCACTTGCCGATCTTCTTGCCGGTACAGGGAACGATGCAGCCCAGGCAAACGATACCAGGGCACGCTCGGTCGGACATGATGCGCATTGTGATAGGGGAAATTGAGCACCAACAGGTTGAGCCACCACCAGCGCTCGCTCAGCAGATTCGAATACGTGTTTTCGTACTCGTAGCGCAGATCGCGGCGGGGATCCGGGGCGGCTGCCTCGAGGGAGTACGACGCGAACAGTTCGTAAGTATGCTGGAATGCATCCATGAAGCGCAGGACAGTGAGGAACAGCACGTAGGCCAGCGCATACAAAAGCACAGCCTTCAAAGAAATCAACGCCAACGCCGCGAAAAAAGCGACCCGCACGGCCAGAAGCGCGACGACGCGGACACGCTCCGCACCGGTGCCGAAGGAAAACGGCGCCGCCACCAGCATGCCGCGCATCACGAATTCGACGGCCGGTACGTATGCCCACTCCAATGCGAGCACGCATTGTCGCGCCCAGGCCGGAGCTCGGCTGACAGCGGCGCGATAGTCGAAAGTCACGACGTCCAGCCTATCCGTGTGATGGCGCAAGTGCTTCTTCTTCAGGCGCGAATAGTCGGCAAGACAGGCACCGTTGATCCAGCTCATCAGCACTCCGAGGCGGTCGTTGCCCGACGTGCTCGAAAAAACGGCGTGGTGCGCGCAGTCATGAATCAGGTACGCGGAACAGATGAGGGTATGGGCGGTGAGCAGAACGCCCACTGCGTTGAGCCAGATCTCGGGCCGGGTCAGCATCCAGATACCGCAGGGCCATCCACCCAGGGTGTAGCAGATCACCGCGATAGTTGGCCACTCGCGGCCGGAGCGCGCAGAAGCCCGGTTCCCAGAAAGCCGGTTCATTGCCGTGCGCCGCATTGCTCGTACCCACTCCGCAAACCAAACACTGATTCACATACTTCAATGAAAAGAACTCGCGCGCAATAAAAATAATTCGGTGCGCATCATCCTCGCCGAAGCGCACTGTGCCGGTGCGCCACTGCGCTGTCCGGGCACCCTATTTGTGCGGTGCTCGCCGAAAGAATACGCCGAGGAGATCGTGTCGGTGGCGATCTCGGCGAGAGCGGCTCACACGAATCTCACGTCCGCGATCCAGTTCCGCGTGCGGCGAGCGAGGCGAACATCCTCGCTTTCTTCCTGGAAGGATGCCGCCGCGCGCCGGAGGAGCCCAGGTGGCACACCTTCGAAGGCGTTGACGCTGACGACGGCATAGAGATGACCGTCGATACGGCTCGTGACCACCGGGACAATGCCGCAGCGGGAGCAGATATGAAACTCGGCGGTCCGAGTCCCGAAGGCGTACTTGGAGACCAGCAGCGGCTCTCGGACGGTGACCTCGAGACGGCCAGTCGGACAGGACGTCCAAACGCCGCCGTGCTTGGTGCAGAATGAACAATCGCAGGCGCGGGCAGATATCTCCTTGGGTTCGGGCTCCCAGACCAAGGCAAACGAGATGTTTCCGCAGTGGCAGCTACCGGAGATCAGCATGAAAATGCTCCTCGATCACCAACGCTCCCCGGGGAAGCGATACGCTGCCAATCTAGAGGAACGGCCGGCTTCCTGTCGAGTTTGGCGATCAAGTCGCAATTCGGATGGTTGAGGGTCAATGTTGTGCCTTTGTTGTGCCTTTGTGCCGAGCCTGCAGCCGCAGCGTGATGTAGGCCTCTGAACACAGCCATCGATGCCGGTAAGCTCGATAGAGGGGCTGTCTGGTCCCGCTCAAATGAAAGGGATTGGTGCATGCTTGGCGGAAACCACGATCCTTCGCGGATGCGCATTGCGCCGGTGTTCGACGCGCTGCAGGCTCGCAGGAACGATTGGGTGCGAGAGCTCTTATTGTTGAACCGCGGGGGCAACGCATCGGCGGTAGACCTCGAGGGGCTGGATCTGAAATTCCACAAGGGGTATTGGGGCAAGGCGGAGCGGAGCTTCGATCCGCCGGTGGCATTGCTGTCGTGGTTGATCCGTCATCCGACGCCGCAACTGCTTGCCCCACCGGTCGTCCCGGAGCGCACCCTGCTGGCGGAGGGGGAACCGGCCGTGGTCGCACGGGCGTTGCATGCGCTTCGGACTTCGGCGGCGCCCAAGGGGTGGCACTTGCTCGAAGCGCCGACCGTGCCGGATGTGATGATCGAGACTCCGGATGCGCTCGTCATGATCGAATGCACGCGTCCGGAGCCGAAGGCCCCGCCGAATTCAGCGGCCACCGGCCGGCACCCGATGTGGCGTCACATCGACGCCGCGTGGGAGATTCGAGGCCGGCGGCAGGTCTTCGGATTTTTCATCGTCCCCGGTCAGGAGCCGCAGGGCGATATGCCCCCCGTAGTGGAAGCGGCGTTCGGCGAGGCGCTCAGCGAGTCGGTGCTCGAAGCGAACTTTCCGCACCGCTCGGCCAAGGAACGGGATGCGATCGCCACGTGTTTTCGCGGGGGTACCACTTGGAACTTCGTTTGCAAAGCATTCGGCATTTCCGTGGCGTCGCTTCCGCGCACCATCCACGACTTGCCCGCTTGAGCGGCATGAGCGGCGGACGCTCAAGGCGCCGGCGAAGTTGCGATCGCGATTTCCTGCGGCTTCACGTTCCAACCGCGCAGCGCCACACGGGCGCAGCGCGACCGGCCCGCCGGGCATTGGATTTCGAGCTCGCGCGACTCTCCCGCCAACAACGCGATGTAATTGTCGCTGTAGTAAGCGGGGAGCACGCGAGCCCCCATCTCGTCCAGCAGCGTCGCTTTGGCGTTGAGTATCGGAACGCTGCCGGGATTCTTCAGGCGAACGGTTACCACCGTTGATGTACCTGACTCGCGGCTTTGCGCCGTCATCTCGACCGGCTGCGGCGTGAGCTCGTTCAGCCGCCGCTGATCGGCCGGGGTGCGCCCCTGCCAATAGACATTTTCGGACCGCAATGCACCATTGGCATCCGTCAATGTCAGCTTCACCAGCACCAGACCCTCACGAAGGAGTGCGCGGGTCAACCCGGCCAGTGGTGCAAGCGTGGTGGCGGCATTGGCGGACGCATCGAGGTGATCCACGCGCTCGCCGAGCAGGCGGTTATCCAGCGACACGAGACGGCTGTGCAGCACCAATTGCCGCTCATCGGTCTGCGTCGTGTTGATCACGGCAACACTGAAGTCAGGAAGGTTCAGCTGCGCATGCACCGGTTCGCACGCCTTCTTCACCGCGTAGTAGGCGGCTCCCGTGTCGTAATCCGAACTGTAGATTTGCCAGGTGTTGCTCGGCCACGAGGGGTGGGTCATCCACAGGAGCCTGCCGCTGTTTCTGGTCCACAGATGAGCCTGGAAGCCCTCGAATATGGCGCGGTAGGAGACGTAGTTCATCAGCTGCGCCTTGCGTTCGAAGTCCTCGAGACTTGCGCCAGGCTCATACTGCTCATTGAGCGCCGTCATGAACGAGGCTACATCGCCGTTGCCGCCGAAATGCCAATCGTGGTAGGCGTAGGTATCGTTCAACGGCCACGAGTCGGCGGCAGGAATGGAAGCCCGCAGAGACTCCAACGTGGCCAGTGAGGGTGTGCCCACTTCCACGGAGAAGCCACGCGCGAGTTCCATGAAATATTGTTCGGGCGGACGATAGTTGTAAGGACCGCTGCTCTGGAGATTGACCGAGTTCGAGCTGCCGGTGTAGTGCCGCGTACCGTCGAGAGTTGCGACGAGGTCCGCCAAGCCCTCGTTGAGTATGGGCTGAGGCACGCCTTCATTGCGGCCGAACCACACTGCGATCGACGGGTGATTGCGGTAGCGGCTGATGACGTCGCGCGCGTTGGCGAGAAACAGCGCGGGATCCTGCGGTTCCAGTTGAAAGTCCTGCGTCGACACCCAGAAGTCGTTCAAGATCAGCAGTCCATATTCGTCGGCCAGATCGTAAAAGACGTCTTCCGTATTCTGGCCGAGCCAGTTGCGGATGATGTTGAGGTGGGCATCGCGGTGCAGGCGGAAATAGGGTTCCAGCCGCGCGCGCGACACCCGCTTGCGCGAGTCGTCCATGCCCCAACTGCCGCCCCGCGCCGCGATGGAGACGCCGTTGACGCGAATCACGAGATACGGCGTCAAGGACTCGCTCGAGCCTGGGCGCACGGCGGGCGAGTCTTCGCCGGCAGGCGTCAAGCTCTCGGCCCACCCCTGGGGAGTGCGTTTGATCGCTTCATGACGCACGTCGATGAGGCGCTCGCCGCGGATCGTTCCCAGCGTGGGGTCCACTTCCACACGCCTCAGGCGGCCTTCGCGGTCGAACAACGACAATTCATAGGTCAGCTCACGAATTCCAAAGCGGATCGACGTGGAATCGGACACCGAGCGGCCTGCCTCAACCCGGATCTGCATGAGATGCAGATCCGGGGCTCCGTAACCGTTGGGCCACCACAGGCGCGGTCCGATGAGATGAAGCTGCGGGAAGTCGGCCGCGCTGAACGTGACCTCGGTCGTTCCCGGATTGAACGAGACGGCCTTCTCGACGCTGATCCCGTCGAACCGCGCCACCACCTTGCCTGCGACTGCAGTGCCGCGCCCATTGTCGACGGGAACCTCGATCGAGATGTCCGCGGTATCGGTGCGCGGCAACGGCAGATGACTGACTACATGCGGATCTCCCAGGCGCAGCGCGCCCGTTGCAAGAATCTCGACGCCCTGCCAGATCCCGGTGTTGCGGTCGCGAATTCCGGGAATCCAGTCCCATCCCTCCGCTGCGATGAAGGTCGGCCCGTCGATTGCCATGGCGCCGCCGTTGTTGCCGGGACCGGCCGCGATCGATTGTTCATGCGGTATGCCGGGGTGCGGCGGAGGCGCAACGCGCACCGCAATGGCGTTGCTCTCCCCCGCACGCAGGATGCCCGTGACGTTGAACCTGCCGCGGGTAAAGGCACCGCGGATGGATCCAAGCCGCCGGCCGTTCATCCATACCTCCGCGGCGTAGTTGATGCCCTTGAACACCACTGAGAGATCGCGGTCCCGAAAGCTGTCCGGCGCCGCAAAGACGCTGCGATACCAATAGTCCTGGCGGCTGAGACTCTCGGGAATCGCGAGGTTATTAAGGCCATAGTCGGGATCCGGGTAAACGCCCCGTGCTATCAACGTGGTCAGCACGGTGCCCGGCACCACGGCCGGGTACCAATCCCGCTCCTGATAGCGTGGCTGCGAGATCTGCTCTCCGGTCGCCTCGATCGCCGGCGCTGCGCTGAGATGCCAGTTCTCGACGTCCGACACGGCGGCGCTTTGCGCTCGAAGCGCGAGGGAAGCGATCGGTGCGGTGTCGGCCACGGCGGCGCTCGCAGGAGTGTTTCCATGCGGTAAGGTCCATGGATCCTGAGGCACCTGCAGGCCCCGCCATGCGTGTTCCTGCAACGGCCAGCCGACACCGAGCGCATCGAAGCTGACGAGCGAGAAATCGGGCGGCGCATCGGCGAGCGATTGAATCCGGGCCGCGCTTGCCGCAAACGGCGCGAAGGTGAACAGGGCGAGCGACCCGCCGAAATGCGCCCCGGTCGAACCGCTGCCCGGAGTCGAGCCGGAAGGCGCGATGCCAATAGGCGCCAATTCAATCAGCGGATTCACGGCTTTCGTGGTAGCACGCTCGGCACTCTGCAGAACCCCGGCGACGTAGAGCCGCGCGACCGCGCCGTCATAGGTCACCGCCACGTGGGTCCATCGGCCGGGTTGCAATTGCGTGGAACCGCGCAGCGTCACGCCGGGGGCTATCGAGGCCCTCCATTCGCCGTCGCTGAGAAGAACTCCCCGCCACCCGTTGCCTGCCGGCGCGCCGGCGCCCACCGCCGCCACCACCAACTCTCCGGATTGACGCCGCGTCCAACGAACCCAGCCGGTGATCGACCAGGAAGCCGCGGCCGCGGACACTTCGGATCGTGCGGCGAGCGGCCGGACCATTCCGATGCCGCCCTCGAGGGCCGTCACATTGTAGGGACCGAGATTGAGCGACGGGTCTTGAGGCGCCTCGAGCGGCCGGTCGGCCCCCTGCGCAATGCTGGGCGAAGGCAGTGCGAGCTGCGCGAGAATCGCGGCCAAGTACAGCCACATTGCCGGCCGCCGCCACGTTGTCGTCCATCGATAGTTGTGCCGCCCGATCATGCGCCCGGGTCAGGCGGTCTTGAGCAACGCGAAACGCGTCGGCAGAAAACGGTTGCTGAAAGGTAGAATCGCGGCTCCCACCGCCGGCGCATCGTCCGCCGTCGCCGCCCGCGCGACCGGAGCGATGGCGGGCAACTGCTCCGCAAAACGCGCCATGCTTTCGTTCACAGACGCCGCGAGTTGATCGACGAGGACGGAAGGCAGGCGGCCGCCGATCAGAATCGCTTCGGGATTGATGAGACAGTTGATCGCGACGAAAGAGTTGATCAGCGCGGCGGTCGCTTCTTGGATCCAGCGATCCACGACGGCGCGCGCATTGGGCGGAAGGCGCGTCAACCCGCGCGGCGAGGCGACGCGGAAGCCCCGGTCGGCCAATCGTTGGTACAGGGCCGACAACGAAACGATGTTCTGCAGTTGCGTATCCTCACCGGCATCGTTCTGCGCATGCAGCCAGCCTATCTCGCCGCTGCGGCCGTTGGCGCCGCGGAAATAGCTGCCGTTCGCGACCAGGCCGCCGCCCAGCGCCGCCGTGACCAGGAGGTAGAAGAAGCTTCGGTGCTGCTGCCCGGAGCCGAACTGCATCTCGCCGATTGCCGCTGCGGCCGCATCGTTCTCGACGAAAACCGGTACCCCGAGAATATCGCGGATCAATTCGTCGACCTTGACGGACGCCCACGCCGCATAGTCGCCCGGTTGGTCCGGTAAATGCGCGCGCGCGATGTCGTCCGGAAATGCAACTCCGACCCCGACCAGGCGGTCGCGCGAGATCCCCGTCGTCGCAAGCAACTGACCGACGGAACGCTGATAGAAGGTGCGCACGGTATCCGGCTTCGCGAACGCAATTTCGCGCGAGAACCTCGCACGGACCTTTCCGACGAAGTCGAGAACCACGAGCGTCATGTGGTCGCGGTCGACGTTGAGGCCGATGGAAAAGCAACTGTCCGGATTGATGACCAGTTTGGTGGCCGGCTGCCCCCGCGCGCCGCGCAATCGGCCCGCCTCGAGTATCAGGCCGTCCTTGCGCTGCCGCTTGGTGATGTTCGCGATCGCCGCGGCCGTGAGCCCGGTCATCGCCGCGAGATCGGTTCGGGTGACCGGGCCGTTGACGCGGATCGCATGCAGCGTCACGCGCTGATTGTGATCCCCCGCCCGCACGAGATTGGTGCCGGAGAGCTCCGGCCCGAACGCGCGATCCGGATCCGGAGAGACGCCGTCGCGGCTTTTTTTTCTCACGCGCTATCCAGCGACGCCCGCGGCCGCGGATGCCGACCCCGACGCCAACGCCGAAGCAGCCGCAGCGTGTGCGTCGGCCGCCAGAGCCAGCGACCCCAGGGGCCCGGCCAGAGAGCCCAAGCCCGGGGCGGCGACATAGCTCTCGATGTCCCCGGCCATCTCCTCGAGGTCGATGTAGCCGTTGAGACTGCTGCGCAGCTCACGCCGAATCCTGCGAAGCAGTGCCGGTTGTCCCTCCATCACGCCGCCGCCCATGAGTATTCGTTGCGGCGCGGTGGCGAGCACCACTGTGTGCAGCAGCTGCGCGAGCGCATGCGCCGCCAGATCCCACACCGGACTGTCCGCGGGGATGTCCGCGGCCGGCATGCCCGCACGAGCGGCGATCGCAGGTCCCGACGCCAAGCCTTCGACGCAATCACCGTGAAACTTGCAGATTCCGGGCCAGGTGTCGCCGGCGGCACGCACCACGCGCACATGCCCAAGTTCGCTGTGATTGCAGCCGAATACGGTTCGGCCGCCCACCAGAAGTCCGACTCCGACTCCGGTACCGACGGTCACGTATGCGAAGTCCGCGAGGCCCCGTGCCGCGCCCCAGCGCTTCTCGGCAAGGGCGGCGCCGTTGACGTCGGTATCGAACGCGACGCTCGTGTCGGGCCCGCGCGTCAAGCGCCCCAGGACGTCCGTGTGCGACCAACCCGGCTTCGTGGTCGAGGTGATGAATCCGTATGTCGGCGACCGGCGCGCTAGATTGATAGGACCGAACGAAGCGATTCCGAGTGCTTTGACCAACCCGTGCGCCTCCTGCCAGTCGCTCAGGATCTTGTCGATCCGGCGCAGCGTAGCGGCGGGGTCGCTGCCGGTCGGAATCGACGTCTGCGCCCTGATGTCGCCCGGACCGGTGCCGATGACGCATACGCACTTGGTGCCGCCGAGCTCGACGCCGCCCAATAACGGTTTGTACCCGATCATCGGGCGGCAGAGGCTCTGCCGCCGGGTGGGGCATCGGCCGAGAAGAAGCTGCCGTGGGTGCGCGCCGCTCTTGCGATCGCCGCCGTCGAGATTGCCATCGAGGCCAGGATTTCGCGAAGCTTCGCAATCGGGACGACGTCGAGGAGCGGATCGTAGCTCTCGGGCCGGAGGCCCAAGCCCTCGAATATGTAGAACCAGGAGAAATCGGTGAACAGTTCGCCGGCGCGTGGACGAATGCGGCCGGTGCGCTTGAACAGCTCGATCCGCTCGCGAAGACTGTCTGGAATGGCCATGGATCGGCAGTACCGCCACAGCGGCGCATCGTCGCGCTGTGTCAGGCAGTAGTGAAGAACGATGAAATCGCGAATCCGCTCGGCTTCGTAGGCGAGCTCCGCATTGTAGGAATCGATATTGCTCCGATCAAAATCCTTGTCCGGAAAGTGTTCCAGCAAATGGAACATTCCGCTCGCGACCAGGTGAATGCTGGTCGACTCGAGGGGCTCCAGGAAACCGGAAGACAGCCCGAGGGCAACGCAGTTGCGATTCCAATACAGTTTGCGGCGGCCGGTGACGAAGCGCAGGAAGCGCGGATCGGCCAGGGGCTTTTCGTTCACCGTTCGCGTCAAATCATCGAGCGCTTCGTCCTCGCTGCAATGTGCGCTCGAGTACACGTAACCATTGCCGTGCCGATGCTGCAGGGGAATCCGCCATTGCCAGCCGGCGCGCCGCGCCCATGAATGCGTATAAGGCGCCGGCGCCGCGGTGGACGCCGTCGGGAAGGCGACCGCCCGGTCGCACGGCAGCATGGCGCTCCAGTCGATATAGCCGGTGCCGAGGATTCGTTCGATCAAGATTCCGCGAAAGCCGCTGCAATCGATGTACAGGTCCGCCTGCAGCGTGGAATTGTCGGAGAATTGTATCTTGTCGAGAAATCCGTCCGGCCGCATCGAGGCATTCACGACGGTGCGTTCGATGCGCGCGACGCCCAGACGTTCCGCGTAAGCTCGCAAATACTTGGCGACCAGCGTGGCATCGAAGTGCAATGCATAACGCAGTCCCGAGGCCTCGCTGCCCGGGTCGGGATCGGGAAAGCGAAACTTCCCCTCGTCGCCGAGTGCCGCACACGGACTGAAATCATTGAAGCGCGGCTCGAGGCCCGACGCCCTCGCCTTGTGCCAGCAATGGTGGAACGGGCGGCGGTTTATGGGAGCGCCGAAAGTGCCGAACGGGTGCCAGTAGGTGTGTCCCAGCTCCTTCCAATCGCGAAACTTGATCCCGAGTTTGTAGGTCGCTTGGGTATGGCGGACGAAATCGCCTTCATCGATGCTGAGAAAGCGCAGCAAATCGATGATGGGCGGGATCGTCGCCTCGCCCACGCCGACCGTGCCGATCTCGGGAGATTCGATCACGGTGATCGTGGTCCCGCTGCCCGGCAGCGCGCGCGCCAACATGCTGGCGGCCACCCATCCGGCGGTGCCGCCCCCGACGATCGCGACGCTGGCGATTCGCTTGTCGTTCTGCTCGGACATACGTGACTACAACTTCACCATACTCAACCGCAAACCATCTTCTCACTGGAATCAGACGTTGCGTAACCTTTCTTCCGCTTACAACTTGCCTTTTATGCCGAAAAACATGCGCCGTCCGGTATCGTCGTACGTAAACGGTTCATCCGGGAATTGTAGATACGTATGCTGCTTCGCATTGGTCAGATTGACGACCGATGCCACTATGCCGAAGTGCGAGCTGAAGTCGTAGCCGATTTGTCCGTCGACTTGACCGTACGGGGCCGAATAGATGGTGTACACCTTTTGCAGCCCGGCGAAGTCCTGGAACGCAAACGACGATCCCACTCCCGAAGAATTCACTGCCATGCTGCGCCACGCATAGGCCAGGCGTCCCGAGAATCCCGCTCGTTCGTAGTATCCGATGACATTGACGGAGTCCTTCGATACACCCGGAATCGGCAAATTGTTGCCGAATGAACTGCTCTGCGTGGACTCGGAATTGGACCGCGTATAGTTGGCCTGGAAGCCGAAGCCAAGGTCGAATGCGTATTGAGCGCCAATTTCGAGGCCGTAGATTTTCCCCGTACCGCCGTTGATCAGCGAGGTTACGTTGGCCGTAGTGCCTCCGGTGCCGTCCGCGACGAAGGTCGGCACGTTTGCCGTGGTTACGAAATTGTCCACTGCTTTGTAGAAGCCGCCGACATTGATGAGGCCGCTGCGGGCAAAATAGTTCTCCCAGGACAGGTTGAATTGCGACGCGCGGAAGGGGTCGAGGTCGGCATTGCCCGCCGTACCACCGTTGAACTTGAAGCGCACCGGGCCGCCGGGACCGGTATCAGCACGCGTAAAGCCGTACTGAAGGCCCCTGCCGATGTCATTCAGGTTCTGCGGCGCCACCACCCGGGCCGCGCCGAAGCGCATCTTCTGGGTATCCGTCAAATTCAACACGAAGTTGAAGGACGGCAGTATGTCGGTATAGGAGCGCTTCCTTTCGAACGCCACATCGTTGGCGTTCACGCCGTTCCACGAGGCCGTGCCCACGTACGTGGAGCCATTCGGATTGGTCTGGCCGCCATCGACCGTAAGATCGGTGCGCACCACACGAACGCCGAAGTTGGCGTGGTAGACGCTGTCGCCCGCATCGCCCATGACGTAGACCGACGTGGTCTTTGCCTTGACATCGTAAGAATTGAGAGCGTCCTTGAAGAACTTCTCGGTGTTGTTTGGCACACCCGCCTGCGCCCAGAGGGTATTTAAGTACGTGGCGGGATTGGTCATCCCACCCGTTACCGGATTCTTCACTGCAATATTGCCGACCGCGAAATTGTTGTAGGTGGTGACCAGACTGGGGTTGGTCTGCGGCGTCGAATACGGGATCGCGGCGTAGCCGGGATCCTGGTAGTAGAGATACGTGCCTGACGCCGCGCCGACGCAGCAGTTGCCCGCCGCCGTGCCGGCGCCTACGCCCCCAATACCATAGGGGTTGATGCCATTTTCGAGATAACGGCCGTGGACATAGTCGACCTCACGGCTTTCATAGCGCGCGCCGGCCGTCAGATCGATGAGGTCACCCGCTTTGTAGTGCAAATTCAACTTGGCGGAATAATTTTTCTCGTCGACGGTGTTCGCCCATGCCCAGTTCGACTTGAACAGCGTATATGCCGGATTCGACAACACATTCGTATACCCGTAGTTGTTTGGGTAGCTCGCGGACGGCAAACCGGAAGTCCCGCCGTTATGCCATACCCACGCGTAACCGTGATTGCCGTTGGCGCAGCTGTTGCCGCCGTTATTGCAGCCGGGCGCCGTGGGCTGAATTGAGGGATTCGCGCTGCCGAAGGCACCATAGAAGCCGTGCTCGACATCGGCCTGCGCGGCTTCATAATCTCCGGTTGCCTTTGCGTACGCAAGGCCGAAGTCACCGGTCACCGGGCCGCTGCCCGCAAATTTCGTGTTGAATTGGACGTTGTGGGCCGTCGTCTTGTTGCTCTCAAACAAAGTGGCCGTTTCGGCGCCGTTGGCCATGAACGTGGCCGCTTGCACCACGCCATTGGAGTCGATCGAGTACGGCTGTGACGGATCTATGCCCGCGAACGATGCTGGTATCGGACCATGCGCCGGGACGATGACATTCGGCGTCACGCTGGTATCGACCTTCGCGTCTGCGGCAGGTACGTTGGTCTCACCGCTGCCGCCGGAGAACCATGCTTTGTCGGAATAAGTGGTGCTTTCCTCTTCTTCGCGAATGAAGAAATAGTTGAAGGTGCTAGTGACATCTTCGTTCCACTTCCACTCCGCACCGACGGTCGCGCCCTTGGTTTTGATGCGATCGAGGATGTCGCTGAAATAGCCCAGCTGCGGGTCGATGTAAGTTTTGCCGCCCGGCAACGTGGTATTCGTGCCGGCAACGGGACTGCCTACGTAGGACCCGACGGTCGCGGTATTCGTGACCAACCATTGATTGCGGTTCTGGTCCTGGAACTGCTTGTCGTGGGTCTTCTCATCGTCGTACGACACACTGGCGGTGATCGCGAAGTCCTCGTTGAACTTGAAGCCGCCCACCAGGGTTCCTACCGGAGTCACGCCCCCTTCCGCATCCGTCGCCTTGGTACCGCGAGCGTTGCCGGCCAGGTTCAGGCCCATGTCCTGCGCGAGCGGCGAGCGCGTCTTCAGGTCGATGGTGCCGCCGAGCCCTCCCTCGCGATCCCGAGCGGTGGGATTTTTAATGACGTCGATGCCGCCGATTTCTTCGCTCGGGATACCCTCCAGCGATGCGTATTGAATTCCACCGGCGCCACCCGAGCCTTCGCCCGACGAGTAGATTTCCCGGCCGGTGAGCAGCACCTCACCATTGAGGGTAATGAGGTTGTTGGCCAGGCCGTCGATCAGCACTTGGGTGCCCTTGCCGCCGGAGCGGTTGATCGATACGCCGGGCAGGCGTTGCAGCGACTCGGACACGTTCTGGTCGGGCATCTTGCCGATGTCTTCGGCAGCCACCGACTCGATCGGCTGGATGGAAATGCGTTTGGCGTCCAGTGCGGACTGCAGCGACTGGCGGTAGCCCGTAACGACGATCTCCATGAGATCGTCCGGCGCGTTGGCCTTTTGCGAAGTCGTCGTAGCCGGCGCCGCCGGTGCCTGCTGTGCCGCTGCCGGCGCGCAATTGAAGATTGCGGGCAGCGATGTGGCGGTCATCATTGCGGCGCGAGCGGCGCGACGGGCACGTTTCTGGACTCGATGCGACATAATTTTTTCCATCCCCTTGGAAAGTTACGAGATCGGGGGTGGTCACCGGCGGTGCGAGGTTGTCCATGGGATTCACGGACTGACGACTCGCACCTCGGAAGACTCCCCCTCCACATCGCCCGCTTCAACGACGGAGCTAATGTGGGACGGAGCCTAAACCGAATGTCCAGCGCTGTCAAAACTTAAATGTTTTTGTTTTCGTTAATGCACGAATCGCAGCGCCAGAAATTGCACCCGCGACACTCGAATCGAGCGCAGTTTATGCCGGGGGCGAAGGCCCAATCAGCGCAGGGCCAACCCTCCGTTGTGCGCGCGGCGTGCGGGCCGATCTGGCATAGATCTACCGCTTACCGCATAAATATATAATAAAATCAATTGAATACTTGCAACAGCCACCGCCGGCTCCGTTGCGTCCCGGTACCGCCGATCGCGCGCCCCCGCCGGCCGCGCCGCCGGCGGCCGTTACTGCGATGCGCCTCCGGCCGGCGCCGTATTCAACCCGAATCGACTTGCAGCAGCGGTATCAGCGGCTGAACGAATTCTTCGTAGTTACGCCAGCGCTGGACAAAACGCCGGTCGATAGGTTGCCGCACCTGCCATTTGCTGGCCGTCACCACGGTGCGCGCCGTCCGGTGAAAGTCGAGGCAGCGGGGATCCCACGGAACGTCGATGAACTCGAGCATTTTGCGGGTCCATCCCTCGAGGTCCTCGGCGAGCCCTTCGTAGGGGACCTCGAGCAACGCATCGGCCGGCAGCGTCCTCTGCCAATGCTGCATGAGACGGCGATATTCGCGGTAGTAGTGCGCGAGATCCTCCAAGTCATTGGCATAGGTATTGGCTGCCTCAAAATGCTGGAAATAGATCGACAGGCAAGTATCGACCGGATTGCGCTGCATGTGGATGATCCGGGCCCGCGGCAGTGCCGCGTGGATCAACCCCAGTGACAGGAAATTGGTGGGCATCTTGTCCACCACCCGTACGGCGTCGGCCGAGATCCGGCGCAACAATTCGAGGTAATCGTCAGTTGCGGCGGCGAGTCCCTGGTCGCCGCGAATTTCCGGCGCGTCCGCGGCGCATGCCCGCGCCGTTGCATCCGCCAACCGCTCGCCCCAGAACATCAGTTCGCCGGCTCCGAAGACCTGCGGGTGCGACGCCAGAATCTGCTCGGCCAGTGTGGTGCCCGAGCGGAGCATCCCGACGATGAACACCGGGCGTGCCGAGGCTTTCGCGGAGGGCCGCTGCCGGCCCACCCATGTTCGATCATGGGATCGGACGATGAGATCGATCGTGCGAGTCAGGTGCGTCCTATCGTGTCGGGGCCCCCGGAGCTTGGCCAACTCATTTGCGCGTCGAAAATTGCAGAAGGCCTGCGCGTAATCCCGGACGTCGTCGCAATATTTGCCGATTGCAAAGCGCAGAAGCATTTCCCGCTGCGGCGTCGGCCGAGATCGCGTCAGACGCTGCGCGGCGGCCAACCAGCCGACATCCGCGGGAGTCATCCGGCGCACCCGGACGGCACCGCAGAGCGCCTCCACCGAATCGGGGTCGATCGACAGCGCCTGCGCGAATAGCTCCTCCGCTTCCGCGAAGCGCCCGGCATCCGCCCTCACCTCGGCCAGAACCGCGAGCGTCGCCGCCGAGTCGGGACGAATCCTCAGCGCCTCGCGACATCCGCTTTCAGCGTCGGCGGTGCGCCGTTGCAGCCTGAGCGCGGTGCCGAGTTCGGTGTACGCGGAGACGAAATCCGGTTTGGCGAGCAGCGCGCGCCGGTATCCTGCCACCGCCTCATCGAGCCGCCCGATGCTGCGCGAGGCGTTGGCGAGGTTCGCATGCGCCTCGGCAAAGCCGGGATCGATCGCCAACGCTCGGCGAAAGGCCGCAATTGCCTCATCGAAGCCGGAGAGATACAACAAGGCGTTGCCCAGACTGTTGTGCGCCTCGGCGAAATCCGGTCTGATCTCGATCGCGCGGCGGCAGCTTTCGACCGACCTGCCGGCATCCCCAAGCCGCAGCAGCGCCTTGCCCAGGTTCAGGTGCGCCTCGGCATAATCCGGTCTGATCTCGATCGCGCGACGGCAGCTGGCCGCAGCCGCATCGAACCGGGCGAGCTCCAGCTCAAGATCGCCGAGATTGTTGTGCGCTTCGGCGAATTCCGGTTGCAGTTCCAGGGCACGCAGGAAGCTCGCCGCCGCCTCCTCGAGGCGCCCGCGGCGTCCCAGGGCATTGCCCAGATTGAGGCGCGCCACGGGATCCGCCGGCAGGCAGCGCACCGCGCCTTGCAGCGCCGGCAAAGCGTCCTTGCCTTGGCCGCCGAGGGCTGCGGCCAAGAGTTGCCAGACGACCCCGGCATCCGGCCTTGCGGCGAGCAACGCACGAGCCCGCTCCTCCAAATCCCCGAAGCGGCCGGCGTTCAACAGCGCGGTCAGCTCTTCCAATCGTCCGCTGCGCGTTCGCTCGAACTCCGACCGATCGGCCAGGCGCCCGCAGCAGGACTTGAATCGCTTGCCGCTGCCGCAGGCGCACGGGTCGTTCCTGCCCATCACACAGCGCTGGGCCGGGTGGTCGAATTTCGAACGATGAGTTCGTGACCCAGCAAATGGCGGGGAACGGGTTCCGGCCAGCCGCGACGCCGCGGTTCGTGCTGGATGATCAGGTCGGCCGCGATTCGCGCCATCGCCGCGACCGGCTGGCGCACCGTCGTGAGCTCGGGCCATATCATGGTCGCGACAGGCGCATCGTCGAACCCGGTGACGGATAATTGCGCCGGAAGATTCAGACCGAATTTTCGCGCCATGGATATCGCCGCCGCGGCCATGTCGTCATTGCAGGCAAAAATCGCCGTCGGCGGCGTCGCCGAGCGCAGCATGCGCTCGGCACACACCAACCCGTCCGAAAATATGAAGTTGCCCGTTTGCACCAGACTCGAGTCCACGGGTGTTTGATGAGCGCGCATTTCGTCGATGAAGCCGAGATATCGCTGTTCCGTGGCGCCGTGATCCGCGCGGCCGAGCATGCATCCGATACGCCGGTGCCCCAGGTTCAGCAGATGGGCGGTCAATTGCCGCGCAGCCGTGTAGTCGTCGATGCCGATCGAGGGTGCAGCGCTCAGATTATCCCTCGGCGCGATCCGCACGATGGGAATCGCCGCGTCGTGAAGCTTCTTCAAAACGCTCGGATGGTCGCTCAACGGCGGCAGCAAAATCACGCCCTCCAGCCGCAGTTGCCCGAGCAAGGTGTCCATCTGCCTGTCGATATCGGGGCCACGGACGTCCACCGTTTCGACCATCAAGTGCATGAAGGATTCCCGGCATCGTACGATGGCACCCTCTTGGAACTCGCTGAGGTAATCGCCCGGACGATCGCAAAACAGCCCGATGAGAAACGATCGATTGCTCGCCAACCCGCGGGCGTTGAGATTGGGTCGATAGTTGAGCTGCTCGATGGCTTCGAGGACACGCTTGCGCGTGTCGGCCCGCACCAGCGGTTCATTGTTGATGACCCTCGATACGGTCTTGGAAGAGACCTGCGCAAGATCGGCGACCTCCTGGATGGTCACCGACGCGGGAATGGGTGTCATGGCGAGCGGTCAAACCTCGTTGCGTCGACTGCGAGCCCGGCTATCTTATCGGGTCTGCCGCCGCCGGACACGGCGTGCGCGACTGCGGTGCGTCGGATAGCACTTGAATCTCCGAAATCGTCACGCCGAACTCGCCGGATGCCTCGATGGCGAACGGAACTTGCACACTGGAGAGATCGGCCCCCGCCGCGGCAAGGCAGGACACGGGAACGACGAGGGTCGCCCATGACCCGATCCTCGCGTCCCGAAAGGTCTTCGTCACGTCGAGCATCGCGCCCCGTTCGGTCCCGCACAGGGGGTCCGCGCACCTCATTCCGAGTGACACTGCGCCTCTGGGCGCGCGCTCGACCCGATAACGTACCTCGAGGAGATCTCCTTCCCGGGCGCGGCGCCCCATATCGGAAGCTCGACCGGAGATTCGGAGCATTCCGGCCTGCGTTCCGTTCCAGTTGGCAATGGCGCCGGCGGGTGCGAGCTCCACGCGGAGTGCTCCGTGCGGACTCGCCTGTCTGGCATTCGTGAGATGAACCTCGGCATCGCCGTCGGCGAGGAACAACGACCACGGCGCCGTCGGGTGCGCCGCATGGAACAGACTGCCCCTTGGGGCCTTGAAGTCCGGCGCAACGTGCGCGTCCTCCCCGAGCGCACCCGCGGCGGGAGAAGCGTCGCGGTAGGAGAGTCCGAAACCGTTGGCGTACAGCGCGCCGGTCGCCTGTCCCCCGGCATCGAACTTCACCGGCATTCCACCGACAGGCCAGGAAAACGCCAAGCGGCCGGTGAAATCGAACGGGACCGAACCATCCGGCGCGCGGAACAACACATCGGCGATTCCTTCTCCCTCGCTGCCGGGCAACCACGCGGCGATGAAAGCATCGGATGCGTTGATCTCCGGATTGACCCACATGGGCCGTCCGGAAATGAAAACGCCGACCGTTGGTACACCGGAAGCACGCAGCCGGCGCAGCATCGACAGGTCCCTTTTATCCTCGGGGGAGTACTCGAGCGTCTCCCGGTCGCCTTCGAACTCAGCGTATGGCGCTTCGCCGAAGACGACGACGGCAACATCGGGCTTCTGCGTGAACGAACCGTCGCGGCTCAGAACGGCCGAACCCCCGGCGCGGGTCACGGCGGCCTTGATGCCGGCATAAATCGATGTCGCACCGGGAAAGTCGCCGTTGGAATTCTGATCGCCCTGCCAATCGATGGTCCAGCCGCCGCTCTGGACCCCGACATCGTCGGCGGCAGCTCCCGCCACGAGCACCTTTGCATGCGGATTCAGCGGCAACAGGTGGGCCGAGTTCTTCAGCAGCACCAGCGATTTGCGAACGGCTTCGCGCGCGATCGCACGATGCGCGGCACTTCCGAGTACCGTGAAATGCCCGCCATCGCTGCGCTCTTTGGGCGGGGGCCGATCGAAGATTCCCGCGATGGCCTTGACCCGAAGAATACGCCGCACCGCATCGTCCACGCGCGCTTGGGGTATCTCCCCGGAGCGAACCTGGGCCAGGGTATTTCGATACAGTTCGCGCCAGCTATCCGGCGCCATCAGCATGTCGACGCCGGCAAGGAACGCCGCTGCGCAACTTGATTTGGTGCATCCGGGCACCTGTTCCTGGGCATTCCAATCGCCCACTACGAAACCCGCGAAGCCCATGCGGCCCTTCAAGATGTCCGTGAGCAGATAGTGATTGCCGTGCAGCTTGGTTCCGTTCCAACTGTTGTAGGAGGCCATCACGATCAACGCACCGGCCTCGATCGCGGCCGGGTATCCCGCCGCGTGCACCGCACTCAGTTGTGCCTCGGGTATCGCCGTATCGCCTTGGTCGCGCCCCGCCAGCGTGCCGCCGTCGCCGAGGAAGTGCTTGACCGACGACAAGGTGTGCCCGGGCGACATGAATTCCGGCGTACCGCGCTTTCCTTGCAGTCCCTCCACCATCGCTGCCGCATAGCGCGCAACGAGGTCGGGCGATTCGGAATAACTCTCGTACGAGCGGCCCCACCGCACATCGCGCGCCACCGCCACCGTCGGCGCAAACGTCCAGTCGATCCCGGTCGCGGCAACCTCTGCCGCCGTCGTCTGGCCGATACGCTTGAGCAACCCGGAGTCGTGGGCGGCGCCGAGTCCCACGTTGTGCGGGAATATCGTGGTACCCACGACCTTCGCGTGACCGTGGACCGCGTCGATGCCGAATAGGATCGGGATCGGTTGGTGCGCTCCCGCACCGCCCAAGGACGCGCGGTAAAACGCGTCAGTCAGGTCCAGCCAAGCCTGTGGCGTCGTGCGCAGCACGTTGCCGGGAGCCGCGTTGCCTCCCGCGAGGATTGCGCCCAACTTGTACTGCCGCAGATCCGCAGGCGTTATCGAGGCGATATCCGCTTGGATCATTTGCCCGACCTTCTCCTCCAGGCTGAGCTGTGGGAGCAACCGATCGACAAAACGGTCGGCCTGGTCCGCCGCCCGAGCTTCCGGTGCGGCGTCGGGCCACAGATTCGGATGTACACTCGAATCGGGGGATGCCGGTGCGGGGACTGCCGGAACGCCGGCGAAAGCGGCTGAAAACTGAACCAGGCTTACGGCCCCGATGAGTAAAGCAGTGAATTTACGCGGCATGGCTGTTGGTAACTACCTGTAATGAATAGTCTTATGGCGATTCCGGCCGGCGCGGAGCTCCCCATGGCCGCGCCGGCGAAACGCATACTAACCGAGTTCCCGCCGAAATGTCAGCGCTGTCACTAAGAAGCACGGGTACAAGCGCCGTCAGAAGCGGATCCAGGTCCCTGTGAGGCACCGATGACGGGCTCGGCCGCGGTGCTCTTGAGCGTGCTCGACTGGACCGTCGTCGGTGTCTATGTGGGCGGCCTCATCGTGCTGGGGCTTCTGATGTCGCGGAGGCACTTTGCCCCGGTCGATTTCTTTCTCGCCTCCCGCGCGACGCAATGGCCCGTGATCGGCCTGGCGCTTCTAGCCTCGAACATGTCGTCGACGGCGCTGGTGGGCCTAGCGGGCGGCGCCTACGCCTTGGGTCTTTCCGTCTACGACTATGAATGGACGGCCGCGGTCATCCTGGTCTTCTTTTGCCTGTTCCTGTTGCCGTTCGTGATCCGCAGCGGCATCTACACCATGCCCGAATTCCTCGAGCGCCGGTACGATGCCCGGGTCCGCTTGCTGTTCGCGTTGTTGACGCTGTTCTTGAACGTTTTCGTGGATTCGGCAGGAATTCTCTACAGCGGCTCTCTGGTGTGCCAGCTGTTGTTTCCCGAGCAACCTCTGTGGCTGATCGCCGCGGTGCTGGCCGGAGCTGCGGGCGTGTACACGGTGTTGGGCGGTCTCAAGGCGGTGATCTACACCGAGGCGGTTCAAGGCGTCGTATTGATGGCCGGCGCGCTCGTCATATCGGTGGGTGCGTTCAGCCGCGCCGGCGGCTGGCACGCTGTCATGAGCGGTGTCGACCCGGCTGCGATTTCCCTCATCCGGCCGATTGGCGATCCGGGCGTACCGTGGCCTGGATTGCTGCTCGGCATTCCGCTGCTCGGCTTTTACTACTGGTGCACCAATCAAACCATGGTGCAGCGCCTGCTGTCGGCGAAGAACGTGGACCACGCACGCTGGGGTGCGCTGTTCGCCGGCCTGCTCAAATTGCCCGTGCTGTTTCTGATCGTGTTGCCGGGCACCTGCGCTCTGCTGTTGTTTCCGAAATTGCCGCGCGCCGACATGGTCTACCCGAAGCTGATCCTCAACTTGCTGCCGCCGGGTCTCATTGGCCTGGTCGTTGCGGGCTTTGTCGCGGCGACGATGGTGTCGATCGCGTCGATGCTCAACTCCGCATCGACCCTGCTGACCATCGACGTCATCCGGCAGTTCAAGCCCGCGCTCTCGAGTTCAGGCACCGTCCGGGCCGGCCGATGGACGACCGCCGGCCTGCTCGTCGTCGCCGTCGCTTGGGCGCCCCAACTGAACCTATTCCCATCGCTTTGGCAATATCTTCAAGGCTTTCTCGCATATGCCGTACCCCCCGTCGTCGCGGTCTTCCTGGCCGGAATGTTCTGGCGCGGAGCGAATGCCGACGGCGCGGCCGCCGCGATGATCGGTGGCTCGATTTGTGGATTTCTTTTCTTCGTGCTGAACGTGATCCTCGGCTGGACGCATATTCATTTTCTATACGCGGCGCCGATCCTGACCCTGCTCGACCTCATCATCCTCGTCGGTGTGAGCGCACGCCGCCGCGTTGCGGTGAGCGCGGAGGGCGACGCGACCATGTGGAAACCCGGCTTTGAGCGCTCCGAGCGGTTGAGACTTGCCCTCATTCCCTTCTGGCAGGATTACCGTGTGCTGGCGGCCGCTTTGCTCGCGCTGACGGCGGGCATCGTCATCGCCTTCAAATGAAGCGCTCGCGCACCTTTCATGCTTCATCGGCCGTCGTCCGGGCGCGCTCGACTATCGTCGAGAGAGGCAAATGAATGGTGAATTCGCTGCCCGCCCCCGGTCCGGCACTGAATCCATCGATCGTGCCGCCATGCAACTCGATCAGCCCCTTCACCAGCGCAAGACCAATCCCCAAACCGCCCTCCGAGCGGGCAATGGCGGAATCCACTTGCGAGAACATCGCGAACAATTCCGGGAGCGCCTGCGGCTCGAAGCCGATGCCCGTGTCCTGGACGGACATTGCAACACCTGCTTGCGAGACTCTCACCGTCAGCGTGATCAGTCCTCCCGCGTCGGTATATTTCGCCGCGTTCGTGAGAAGATTGGACAAGGATTGCGACAACCTCAAGGGATCGACCGCCAGGACCACCGGCCGCGGGGGGAGGTCGAACTTGAGCCGATGCTGCTTCGACTCGATCAGCGGCCTTGCAGTCTCAACGGCGGCGCGGATCAACGATTCCAGCTCGACCTCTTCCATTTTGAGGTCGAGTCTGCCTTTGGTGATTCGCGACACGTCCAGCAGATCGTCGAGCAACAGGGCCATCCGCTGCACTTGACGCGATATGACCTCCCGCGCCCACAGCCGCTGCCGTTCCTCGATCCGCTCGGATTCCAGCAGCTTCACTGCATGGCGAATCGGCGCCAAGGGATTGCGCAGTTCATGCGCAAGGGTCGCCAGGAACTCGTCCTTGCGCCGATCGGCCTCGCCCAGCTCCCGTGTGCGAACCTGAACCTCGTCGAGCATCTTGTTGAACGCATCCACGACCATGCCCATTTCGTCGTCGGAGATTTTGGCGGCCCTGAGCGAATAGTCGCGCCCATTCACGACCGCGCGCGCCACCGCGGCGATGGCGTCGAGCGGTTTGGTGATGCTCTTCTGCATACGACTGGAAAGAACGAATGCCACCGCCATGCTGAGCAGTCCCGCGAGGGTGAAGATTCCCGCGTATGCCTCGATTCTGCCCACCACGTCGAATCGAGCCCGCAAGTAAATGGTTCCCAATCGCTCACCGTCGCGCTCCACGGGTTGCGCGATCTCCACATGCCCGCCGTGGGCCGACAGGCCGTCGTGCGGCGCTTGCGGCGGGGGCGGCGCTTCCCCCGGCCGCACGAAGGATGCGAATGGCGCCCCGTTCGGCAGATACAAGGCCGCCACCATCACGCGGTGCCGTGTTTCGAGGGCGTTCAAGTTGCGTTCGGCGGCTGCGCGATCGTCGAACGTCAACGCGGGGACCGCGGACAGCGCCACGATCGCCGCCTCGGTCGTAATGTCGGCGGTCCATGCGGTGCGATACACATACAGCTCGTGCAGCAGCATTGCGATGCCGCTGACCGCGAGCGCGAGCGCCGTGGTCAACAGGACGACTCGCATCAGCTTCGCGCGCACGGAGCCTCGAGCGTGAACGTCGCTGGGTAGGGGATTCTGGCTCATGTCCCTCTGCCCGTTACTCGTTCCTCATCAACGCGCTGATCCGCACGGTAAGCTCTTGCACGGCAAACGGCTTGGCCAACGCTTGCACGCCCTCATCAACGGCATCCGGTACCCCTCGCAGCATATGCGGATAGCCGGTGATGAACAGTATACGCAGCCCCGGGCGGCATGCGCGCGCAGCCGCACCCAGTTGGCGGCCGTCGATGCCCCCGGGGAGCCCGATATCGGTGACCAGCAAATCGATGCGTCGATCGGATCGCAGGATCTCCAAAGCTTCGACGCCATCATTGGCCTCGATCGCGTCGTACCCGAGGTCGATCAGGACTTCGCTCACCAGCATGCGTACCGTCGGCTCGTCGTCCACGACGAGCACGCTCTCGCCCTGGGCCGCGCGCCGCGGCTCGCTCGCATGCCCCGACGGCTCCATGGCGTCGTCGTCGCCGAGATGGCGCGGCAGGTACAGCCACACCGTGGTGCCCCTGCCGACCATCGAATCGATGTGGACCCGCCCTCCCGATTGACGGGCGAAACCGTAAATCATCGACAGGCCGAGACCGGTGCCCTCGCCTATGGGCTTGGTCGTGAAGAACGGCTCGAACGCCCGCGCCATCACTTCCGGCGTCATGCCGCTGCCGGTATCGCTCACGGAGAGCGACACATATTGTCCGGACGGCAAATCGTATTCCGCGGCGGTTCGCTCGTCGAATCGGTGAGTGTTCGTTGCGATGACGAGATTTCCCCCGTTCGGCATCGCGTCTCGCGCGTTGATACAGAGGTTGAGGAGGGCATTTTCCAGCTGATTTGGATCGACTAGCGCCTTCCATAACTCGACGGCTTCGATGATGGCGACATGAATCATCGGGCCCACCGTCCGGCGGATGAGGTCGTCCATGCCGGCCGCGAGCCTGTTGAGGTCGATGGATCTGGCGTCCAAGGCCTGATGGCGCGCGAACGCCAGCAGCCGGTGGGTCAACGATGCGGCCCGCTGCGATGCCCCCTGAGCAGCGGCTATGTATCGGTCGAATTCATCCAGCCGCCCTTGGTCCTTGCGGATCTTCAACAGTTCCAACGATCCGGAAATGCCTGATAATAGATTGTTGAAGTCATGTGCGAGGCCGCCCGTGAGCTGACCGACCGCTTCCATCTTCTGGGACTGGCGCAACTGCTCCTCGAGATTGCGACGCTCCGTGACGTCGCGGGCGCTCAGGGCAATCTGGCGGCCGAGACCCCGAACCGGCGGCAGCGGCGATGCGATGCCCTCGATGATGTTGCCGTCGTACACGAATTCATACGGTTGGGGGGCGTTGGCCTCGAGACACGCGGTAAGTCGAGCATTGACCACGGCGGCTTCTGCGGGACCCACGCACTCGTCGATGGTGCGGCCGATGACCTGGTCGCGCGTGGCCTTGTACATCTTCAACGCGGCAGGGTTCATCTCGTCCAAGCGAAACTGGCCGTCCCGGGTTTCGGAAACCACGAGATGATACTCGGACGAGTGCTCGTACACCGCTTGGATCAGCGCTTCCTTGGCCTGCAGTTGCGCCGACCGCTCGGTAACCAGCCGGCCGAGATCGGCGTTCTCCTCATTCAAGTGCGACTCGCGAATGCGCAGCACAGCCTCGTCGTGGACGCGCGCCGTGACGTCGGAACCGTGCACGAAGATGCCGGTGATCTTGCCGATCCCGTCGGTGATAGGCTGAAAGACGAAATCGACGAAGTGCTCCGCCGCGCCGGCGCCCGCCGACTCGTCACCCGCAATTCGCACCTCCGCACGCATCACCCGCTCGCCGGATCGGAACGCATGGTCGAGCAGCGCCAGGAATTCCGGCGCGTGGCCGTCAGGTAGCACTTCGTCGATGGATTTGCCCACGACGTTACGGTTGCCGACCAATTTCAGAAAGCCGGCATTCGCGAGCTCGATACGATGTTCCGGCCCGCTCAGCACTGCAATGAAGCTCGGTGCCTGATCGAACATCTGCGCCAGCCGCTTATGGTCGCGTGGTTCAAGCACCTTGCCCGGCGGCGCGTCGGTCGTTTCCGAATGGATGCACAAGAGCCCCACGACCTGATTTCCGTGCCCCCGTATCGGCGTATACGACAACGCGAAATGCGCGTCCGGTGCACCTTCGTCACGATCGAAGGTGATCGAGATGTCATCCAGATCGACGACCATGCTGCCGAATAGCCGGTCGAACAGGGGGCCAAGTTCGTTCTGCGCGTTCGGCCACACCGAGAAGTACGGCTGACCCAACGCGCTCGGATGCTTCGAACCCAGCAAGGGCACATAGGCATCGTTGTACAACAGCGCGCGTGAGGGCCCCCAAACGACGAACATCGGCTTTCCGGAGGCAAAGATCAGGGCCACGATGGACCGCAGAGACTGCGGCCATGTGGCCGGGGGCCCGAGTGCCGTCACTGACCAATCCTTGGCAAGTACGGCCTCTTCGAGAGAGAGATCGCCGGCAAACTGATTAAGCGCAGATTTCATGCATCAACTCGAACATTCAGTTCCATTGAAGCGTTGCCCGAGAGACATTATCAGTTAACGAAAACGAACCGCGCGTTGCAATTGTTGCTGAACCGCGACGCAGGTATTCCCCGATGTGCTGCCGGCCCGCAACGCTGCGCCGGGCCACATCGCCGGGCCGCTGTCAAGATTGCGGCCGTTGCGGCCGCGCGTCAGCCAATCGCGGTGTTGAGCCGCCGGCCGGGCGAAATGTCGTCGATCGACGTCACCAACTCGATGAGCGCAGGCCCGGAATGCGCACGCGCCGCCTCGAGGGCGGCGCCGAACTCGGCGGTGGCCGCGACACGCCAAGCGCCGAGGCCGTACGCCCGGGCGAGAGCGACGAAATCCGGGTTGGCTAGAGTTGTCGCAATCGGCCGTCCGGGATAACGCAGTTCCTGATGCATCCGGATGGTTCCGTAGGAACCGTTGTTGACGACCAGAAAAACGATCCGAAGATCGAGTGCCGCGGCTGTCGCGAGTTCCTGCGAGGACATGAGGAAGCAGCCGTCGCCGGCCACGCAAACGACTTCCTGGCGCGGAAACGCGAGCTTCGCGGCAATCGCGGCCGGCACCGCATAGCCCATTGCACCGCTTCCGGGCGCCACCTGGGTGGGAAACTCGTTGTGAGAGAAAAAACGGTGCAGCCATGCCGCGTAATTGCCCGCCCCGTTCGCGATCAGCGCCGAACGCGGCAACTGCGCGCGAAGCTCGCGAAACACCAAGGAAAGGTTTACCGCGCCCGTGACCGGCACCGGCTCCATGAACGCCGCTTGCTCGGCGTGCGCGGCCCGGGTCCACGGCGACCACGGCATCGCGCCGCTCGCGGGCGATTTCCTGTGCGACAAGCCGGCGGCGACCTGGCCCGGATGCGCCTGCACCGATATTTGTGCCGGGAAGACGGCGCCGAGGGTTCCGGAGTCCGCGTGAACATGGATGAGCCGTTCGCGGGTGCTCGAGCGGTCCAGCCACTGATAACCGCCGGTTTCAACGTCACCGAGCGACGCGCCCAGGACCAGAATGGTGTCTGACTCCCGGACGCGTTGAACCAGCGAGGTCATGGCGCCGAAGCCGAGTTCACCGGCATAGCAGGCATGGTCATTGGGGAACAGATCCTTGCGGCGAAAGCTGGTCACGACCGGCAAATCCCACGCCTCCACGAATCCACGCGCGGCGTCGACCGACGCGGCGGACCATTGGCTGCCGCCGAGCCAGACCAGGGGACGCTGCGCAGCAGCAAGCCGCGCCGCAACGCCGTCGATGACCTCGGCGGCGGCCTCGAGAACCGGGGCCTCGGACGGGGTTCCATCGGTCGCCGCATAGGGTTCTCCCAGCACATCCTCCGGCAATCCCACGATGATGGGACCGGGCCGCCCCGACTGGGCAAGCTGAAATGCACGATCAACCAGTTCACCCGCACGGCTGGCAAGATCGATCCGCACCACGCCCTTCGCGAGGTCGGCGAACGTTTGGCTCAGGTCGACTTCTTGGAATGCGCGCCGCCAGCGATCTTCGCGCGCGATCTCGCCGACGAAGAGCACCATGGGTGTTGCGTCCTGCTGCGCCGTGTGGACGCCGATGCTGGCATGGGTGAGGCCCGGCCCGCGGGTGACGAACGCCACACCGGGACGTCCGGTGAGCTTTGCTGTGGCCTCCGCCATATTGGCCGCGGCTGCTTCATGCCTGCAGGTGACCACATGCAGAGCAGCGCGGGCGTCATACAGCGCATCGAGCACGTCCAGGTAACTTTCGCCCGCCACCGTGAAGACTTGTCGCGTGTCGTGTGCGCGCAGGCGCTCGACGATCGCATCGGCAACCCGTCGCATCGTTCCGTTACTCCTCTTGCCGCGTTTAGGCTGCGGCCGAAATTATCGCAGCGCACTCGGGCATATGGCCAGGGAGCGAATATTAACCGATGAGGAAGAAAGAAGTGGGCGAGCCAAACGAAACTGTGCCCGCCCGAGGAAGCCGGTCAGGACCCTTGAAGTCCTGACCGGCTGCACTTACAGAATCGCACTCACAATCAGAATCACACCGTACTGAATCAGAAGCGTTCGAAAGCGCGTATCAGCGCGGGCACGTTCGGTGTGCCGAGTCCGGTGACCTCGTCGTATCCGCCGGTCGTCAGGTACGACGTGTTGACGCCCTCGAGCACCGCCGGCTGATCATCTTCGCCGGGCACGAAGTTGGGATTCGGCTCCGAATTAATCGCGACGACGCGCAACCGGGTCGGGTCGCCAAGATATCCACGCAGCAGCGCCGTGGGCGAGGACGGTTTCTTCACATCGACGATGGCTCCGAAAGCCGACCCATCTCCATGTGCGAGGTGGTACAGCGCCGGGTTGACGAATCCCACCGGTCCCTTGTGGCTCTGGAACCGCGCCTGATTGACGAGCGCGAGCACGCCCGCGAACAACGGTGACGACACGCTGGTGCCGCCGATGTTGGCCTCGCAGTACTCCAAGGTCGACGAGATCGGCGTGCAGCCGGCATCGCTCACCGGGTCGCCGGCGATGGTAAAGGTTTCGCCATACAAGAAACCGGTGTACGGATCGCCCACCATGGAGATGTCGGGGGTAACGCGATAGGGCGCACCGAGCGCCACCGAGGTACCGTCGGCGGCCGTCGTGAACCCCGAGAGGTTGTACGGCACGGCCGCCTGATACCATGGCGCCAGCATGACCAGGCTCGGGCCGCCGCCGGCGCCTGAATAATAGGCAAACGGCAGTGCCGGTCCCGAAGTGGCAATGTGCTTGCCGTCATCGGATACCGTCACGTCGTTCATGAACACGCGGTAATCGCCCCAGCCCCATTCTTTCTTGTTGCCGCTGTGGTCGAACAGCGCCAGGCTGGTTCCACCGACTGCGGTGACGAGGGGGCTGGTCGCATCCCAGTTGCCCGACGCATAGGGTGCGCCGAAGTTGCCGATATTATCGCCATCGTCGCCGCTGGAGAACAGGATGCTCATTCCTTCTGCCGCCGCCTGCAGGAAGTACTGATTTTCGGAATTGAGGAAATCATCGGGCAGGCCGTACTCGCCGACGTAGCCATAACTATTCGTGACGATATCGACGCGATGGTGGTCGATGAGATCGTACAAAGCGGTGTTGGCGAGGTCCGTGCAGTTCAAATTGCTCTCGTAGACGATCGATGCGCCGGGAGCAATCGAATGGACAGCTTCAACATCGAGAGTTTCCTCCCCATACCACCCCTGGGGATCGCAGGGATCGTCGGCCGACACGTCATACAGGCCCGGCTGCACGATCTGCCGGAAATTACGGTTGGTCAGCTTCGGCAGTCCGTGGTTCTTCGAATAGAAATTGGCATCTTGAACGATGGTCGGCGAGGCATAGGCATCCACGATGCCCACCCGGACCCCGGAACCATCTTGGCGCACCTCGTCGGAACCGTACGCAGCCCGCAGTTGCTGCGGGTCGTAGCCGCAGATCAGCCATGGCAGAGTCTTCGGATAGGGACCCGGGGCCGCCGTCAGAGTTGCGCGATGATCGCCCCAAAAGGTGCTGCAGACTCCCGAGGGCAGATTCGCGGCCACCGGCGGGGGGGCATTCGGGCCGGCGGAATTCGCGACTCTCGAAGCGGCAGAGGCCGGGGTGGCTGCGCTGGACGCCCGCTCGTTCAGCCGGATATGTTTGGGCGTACGCAACGCCCCCGACTCATCCAGACCAGCCACATAGGTGACCACGTCCGAAATCGCCGCGGGGATGCGCGGCGTCTCGGCATTGGCGCGCAGAACCTTGCCTTTGTATGCATACAGATCCTGGCTCACGCCGAATGCGGCCTTGACCTGCGCAACCGTGCCGCTGGCCGCGACGAACAAGCCGCTATCGGGCGTGTAAACGATGCGGAAGCCGAGTTGTTCCAGCGTGCGCTGCACCCGCTGCACGTCGCCAGCCTTGGGGGAGAACTCCGTGTGGAACTGCTCGGGAGTCAGGAACTTGCCGTACTGCGTGCTGCTCGGTTCGGATTGCGCCGCAACCAGGTCCTTGAGAGCTCCCTGATTACGAAAACTCAAGTAGGCGGTGATGGTGACCCGTTGGCCATTGCCGGCGCTGTTCACCCGCTGCTCGGGTACCGCGTAGTGCGGCACATTTTTTTGCGCCCCACGCATTTCGGCGTGGCCCAATCCCGCAAGGCCCAGTGACAGCCCCACCGTCGTCGACAAGATGCTGATTAAGTTAAACCTCAGAAGCTTGAATCTCGTGCCCTTCATCAATGTCTCCCTGTAGTTTTGCATTGGTGCCGTCCGGCGAGCCCAAGCTCGTCGGACGATGGCAGGATGTTAACCAAATCCGCATGACAATTGATCGCTTCCGGCAAAGCCTACGGTATTTCACCCACGTCGGGTCGGGCGCGCCCGACCACATCCTGAACTCAATCGACACCGGCTATGCTAAGGTCTCCGTCCCATGCGACCGTTCGGCATCACCTGCGCGATTCGATTGGCTTTGGTCTCGCTGCTGGCATTAGGGTCGCTTTCGACCGCTGTACGATCGCAGGAACTCCGGGAAGTCTCACGGGCCGGCGAAAAAGCCATCCTTGTGAAGCCCGGGCTGCAGATGACCGGTGCACGCAATCCCGACGTGACCATCGTCGAGTACTTCGATTACAACTGCCCGTTTTGCAAACGTGTGGTCCCCACCTTCAAGCAATTGCTCGCCGAGGACAAGAAACTCGCAATCGTCTACAAGGATTGGCCGGTGCTGGGTGAATCTTCGGTCCATGCTGCCCGCTGCGCCTTGGCGGCAGGATGGCAGGATAAGTACTTCATCGCGCACGATGCGCTGCTCTCGGGTCCGCGCCTGAGAAGCAATGATCAGATCGAATCGATCCTCCAGGGCGCGGGGATCGACCTTGACAAACTGAAGAAGGATCTGGCGGCGCATGCCGGCGAGATCACCGCCCTCCTCGCGCGCAACGATGCCGAGGCGCACGCACTCGATCTCGACGGCACGCCGGGTATCATGGTCGGCAGACAACTCATGCCGGGCGGTGCCGATTTGGATTTTTTCCGCAAGCTGATTGCCGCGGTTCGCAGCGAACCCAAGTAGAAAATCCATGATATCAAGACGCAGTTTCGTCGCGGCCACGGGAGCGATTGCAGCGGGAGCGGCCGCTGCGGCCACGGGTTCGGGCACCCCGGCTAGGGCCGTCGGAGCAGAGTCCGCCGTGGATCTGCAATCGATCACAGCCGGTGCGCGGGCGATCTCGGCCGAGGAGCGCGCGGATCGAATCGCACGGGTGCAGGCGCTGATGACTCAGCAGAAAATCGGCGCCCTCCTGGTCGAGTCCGGAGCCTCGCTGGAATACTTCACCGGAATACGCTGGCACCGCTCGGAGCGCACCACGGCCGCCGTCATTCCCGCCAAGGGCGCGGTATTGGTCGTGACGCCCGCATTCGAAGAGCCCTCGGTGCGCGAGACACTGCAGGTGGGCGGCGACGTGCGCATTTGGAACGAGCCGGAGAACCCATTCGGAATAATTGCCGATGGCCTCCGCGATCGCGGCGTGACGGCGGGTGTGGTCGCCGTCGAACCCACGGTGCGCTTCTTCATCGTGGATGGCGTGCGCCGCGCGTCCGGCGCCTACCATATGGTCTCCGGCGATGCGTTGGTTCGCGCCTGCCGGCTCGTCAAATCGCCGGCGGAACTTGCGTTGCTGCAGACGGCAAACGACGTGACCATTCAAGCGCTGCGCTGGGTCCACTCGAAGGTGGCGCGCGATATGCGGCCTTCGGACATCGAAACCCTGGTGAACGGCGCGACCATTGCGTTGGGAGGTGCGCCGGAATTCGCCCTGGTGTTGTTGAATGAGGCGTCCGCCTTCCCCCACGGATCCAGGCAGGAGCAATCGATCCGCGATGGCTCGATCATACTCATGGACTGCGGCTGTGCCGTTCAGGGCTATCAATCCGACATCTCGCGTACCTGGGTATTCGGCGATCCGAATCCGCGTCAGCGAAAGATCTGGAATACGGTCAAGCGCGGCCAGGAAATCGCGCTCGAGACGGCGAAGCCGGGTGTCCACGCGGGAGCCATCGACGATGCAGTGCGCGGCTACTACGAGCAGCAGGGTTGGGGCCCGGGTTACCGGCTCCCGGGCTTGTCGCATCGCACCGGCCACGGGATCGGACTCGACGGCCACGAATCGCCCTACCTCGTTCACGGCGACGACACCCCGCTGCAGGCGGGGATGTGTTTTTCGGACGAACCGGGAATCTACATTCCCGGCGAGTTCGGCGTGCGGCTGGAGGATTGCTGGCACATGACGCCCTCCGGTCCGCAGACCTTCACCGCCCTTGCCAAATCTCTCGACGACCCGATTTGAGCGATGAGTACCGGCCCGCAGTCGGCGGCGCTATGCGGCGTCGGCCGTAGCAGCGTCGGCCGCAGCGGTTTTCGTCGCCGGTGCAGGATCGGGGTCGTAGCCCAGGATCGGCGCAAGCCAGCGCTCCGCATCCGCCACCCGCATGCCCTTGCGCTGCGCGTAGCTTGCCGCCTGGTCGCGGTCGATCTTGCCGACGCCGAAGTACTGCGACCGCGGGTGTGAAAAATAGAACCCGCTGACGGCGGCGGTCGGAAACATCGCGAATGATTCCGTCAACTTGATTCCGGCGGTGCGCTCCGCGTCCAGGAGCTTCCACAGGGTTGCCTTCTCGGTGTGATCGGGACACGCGGGATAGCCCGGTGCGGGGCGAATGCCCCGGTACTCTTCGCGAATCAATCCCATGGAGTCCAGCTGCTCTTCTGCAGCGTAACCCCAGAACTCGCGGCGCACGCGCTCGTGCATACGCTCTGCAAACGCCTCGGCAAAGCGATCCGCCAATGCCTTCAGCATGATGCTGCTGTAGTCGTCGTGTGCGGCCTCGAACCTCGCCACGTGCGCATCGATTCCGACGCCGGCCGTCACGGCAAAAGCACCGATGTAGTCGGCGCGGCCGCTTTGCACCGGCGCGACGAAGTCCGACAGGCACAGCTGCGCCTGGTCCTGCGGCTTGGATTTTTGCTGGCGCAACTGATGTAGTCGGACGACCGTCCTGGTCCGCGTCTCGTCGGCATACACGTTGATGTCATCGTCCGCCACCGTGTTGGCCGGAAAGAATCCGACCACCGCGCGCGCTTGCAGCCATCGTTCCTCGACGAGGGTCTTGAGCATTTTCTGTGCGTCCGCGTATAGATTGGAGGCCGCTTCGCCGATCACCGGATCGCGCAGGATGTCGGGAAATTTTCCGGCGAATTCCCATGCATTGAAGAACGGCATCCAATCGATATAGGGGACGAGTTCCGCCAACGGATAACTCTCGAAAGCCCTCACCCCGAGGAAGCTGGGGACGGGCGGCGCGTAGGCCGCCCAGTCAAGTTTCAACTTCTTGGCGCGTGCCTCGGTGAGCGTCAGTTGCGGCGACTTGACGCTCTTGTTGCGGTGCTGTTCGCGGCGCCGCTCATGTTCCGCCTTGATGTTGGCGACGTATTCATCGCGCGTATCCTTGGTGACCAATTGCTGACACACGCCCACCGACCGCGACGCATCCTTCACGTAAATCACTGCGCCCTCGTATTGCGGATCGATCTTCACGGCGGTGTGCGCCGGCGACGTCGTGGCCCCGCCGATCAGCAGGGGCTGCGTGTATCCCAGGCGCTGCATCTCCTTGGCGACGTGCACCATTTCGTCCAATGACGGCGTGATGAGCCCTGACAGTCCGATGAGGTTGGCACCCTCCCGGGTGGCCGCCTCGAGGATCTTTTCGCAGGAAACCATCACGCCCAGATCGACCACCTCGAAATTATTGCACTGCAAGACCACGCCGACGATGTTCTTGCCGATGTCGTGCACGTCGCCCTTCACCGTCGCCATGACCACCTTGCCATTGGAGCGGCTTGCGCCGGACTTTTCCTGTTCGATGTAGGGAATCAGCACCGACACGGCTTTTTTCATGACTCGCGCGGACTTCACCACTTGCGGCAGGAACATCTTCCCCGATCCGAACAGGTCGCCCACCACGTTCATGCCGTCCATCAGCGGGCCCTCGATCACGTCGAGGGGCCGCTTGGCGTTGAGTCGGGCTTCTTCCGTGTCGGCGAGCACGAATTCATCGAGACCCTTGACGAGTGCATGCTGCAGCCGCTGCTCCACCGGGAGCTTGCGCCATTCCAGATCGTCGCTGCGCTTGACGGAACCGCCGCCCTTGAATTGCTCGGCGATCTCGAGGAGCCGCTCCGTCGCATCGTCGCGCCGCGCCAGGATCACATCCTCGACGCGCTCGCGCAGATCGGCGGGAATGTCCTCGTAAATGGCGAGCTGACCCGCGTTGACGATACCCATGGTCATTCCCGCGCGGATCGCGTGGTACAGGAACACCGAATGCATGGCCTCGCGCACCGGATCGTTGCCGCGGAACGAGAACGACGCGTTGCTCACGCCGCCGCTCACATGCACCGCCGGCATGAGTTCCTTGATCCTCGCCGTTGCCTCGATGAAGTCCAGGCTGTAGCGATTGTGTTCCTCGATGCCGGTGGCCACCGCAAAAATGTTGGGGTCGAAGATGATGTCCTCGGGCGGGAAATCGAGGGCCTCGGTCAGAAGCTTGTAGGCGCGCTCGCTGATCGCGACCTTGCGTTGCAGCGTGTCCGCCTGGCCTTTCTCGTCGAACGCCATCACGACGACCGCCGCTCCATATCGCAGACACAGACGCGCCTGCCGGAGGAACGCTTCTTCGCCCTCCTTGAGGCTGATCGAATTGACGATGGATTTTCCCTGCACGCATTTAAGACCGGCTTCGATCACGCTCCACTTCGAGGAATCGATCATCACCGGCACGCGGGCGATATCGGGTTCGCCCGCGATCAGGCTGAGAAACCTCGTCATGGCCGCCTGCGAATCGAGCATGCCCTCGTCCATGTTGACGTCGATGATCTGCGCGCCGTTCGCCACCTGCTGTCGTGCGATATCGACGGCGGCCGCATAGTCGCCGGCCTCGATCAGCTTGCGAAACTTCGCGGACCCGGTGACGTTGGTCCGCTCCCCCACATTGACGAACAGGCTGTCGCCGTCGATGGCGAGCGGCTCCAAGCCGGAGAGGCGGCAGGCGCGCGCGATTGTCGGCACGACACGGGGCTGCGCGCCCGCGACCGCCCGCGCGACGGCTCGGATGTGATCGGGCGTGGTGCCGCAGCAACCGCCGACCATGTTGACGAAGCCGCTCGCGGCGAATTCGCGCAGGATCTCGGCAGTCTCCGCCGGGGTTTCATCGTATTCGCCGAACGCGTTCGGCAGTCCGGCGTTCGGGTAGGCGCACACGTGCGTGTCCGCTATTCTGGACAGCTCTTCGATGTACGGCCGCAGTTGCCTGCCGCCGAGCGCGCAATTGAGCCCGACGACCGATGGCCGCGCATGCCGGATGGAATTCCAGAACGCCTCGGTGGTCTGACCCGACAAGGTGCGTCCCGATGCATCGGTAATCGTGCCGGAGACGATGATCGGCAGGTCGATGCCGGCGCCGTCCAGCACCTCGCGCACCGCGAACAGGGCCGCCTTGGCATTCAACGTATCGAAAACGGTTTCGATCAAGATGACATCGACGCCGCCGTCGACCAGCGCCCGCGCCGCTTCGGAATACCCGGTCACCAGCTGATCGAATGTAATGTTGCGAAAGCCCGGATCGTTCACGTCGGGGGATAGTGACGCGGTGCGGCCGGTCGGCCCTAGGGCGCCGGCGACGAAGCGTTGCCGCCCGGTGGCGGCGCCCACTTCGTCGGCAGCCTGCCGCGCCACGCGCGCCGCGGTCAGGTTCAATTCGCCGATCAGCGATTCCATTCGATAGTCCGACTGCGATACGGGCGTCGAATTGAATGTATTGGTCGATATGATGTCCGCGCCGGCGAGCAGGTAGTCGCGGTGAATGGCACCGATGATCTGCGGCTGCGTGATGACCAACAGATCGTTGTTGCCCTTGAGATCGCCGCGCCACTCGGCGAATCGGTTTCCGCGGAAGTCCGCCTCGCTCAAGCGATGGCGTTGAATCATGGTGCCCATGGCGCCGTCGAGAATGACCAGCCGCTCCCGCAGCAGCGAAAGGAAGGCGTCGGCCCGCGGCGGTCGCTGTGTCGATTGCATCAGGCCACTTGCGCTTGATCGGCGACGCGCGGCCGGAGGCCCATCGCGTGACAGATCGCATAGGTGAGCTCGGCGCGATTGAGGGTATAGAAATGAAATTCCCCGATGCCGTGCTCCTGCAGACGATGCACCTGTTCGATCGCCACATGCGCCGCGATCATGCGCCGGGTTTCAGGATCGTCGTCGAGGCCGTCGAAACGGCGGCGCAGCCATTCGGGAACGGAGGCGCCGCAACGCTCCGCGAACCGCAACAATTGCGGAAAACGCGTGATGGGCAGTATTCCGGGCACGATGTTGATGCGGATGCCGGCTGCCGAGCAGCGATCGCGGTAGCGCAGGAATACGTCCGTATCGAAGAAAAATTGCGTGATCGCGCGACCGGCTCCGGCATCGATCTTGCGCTTCAAATTGTCCAGATCCGTCTCGACGCCACCCGATTCCGGATGACCTTCGGGGAAGGCAGCCACCGAGATTTCAAAAGGAGCGGCAGCCGCGAGACCCCTCACCAGATCGGAGGCGTGGCGAAAACCCGGTAGATCCGTTTCCCCGGCGCCCCTTCCCTGCGCGCCACCGCCCGGCAGGTCGCCGCGCAATGCGACCATGTGCCGTACGCCGTGCCGCCAATAGTCTTGCGCAATGCCCAGCACCTCCCCTTTCGATGCCCCCACGCAGGTGAGATGCGGCGCAACGCGCAGGTTCGTTTCGCGCAGGATGCGCAGCACACACTCGTGGGTGCGGGAACGCGTCGAACCGTCCGCTCCATAGGTCACCGATACGAAATCGGGCTGCAGGGGCGCCAGACGCCGGACGGCGTCCCATAATTGCCGGGCCGTGGCGTCGTCGCCCGGGGGAAAGAACTCGAACGATACCGATGGTTGGTTTGCCATTTTGCGCTCCGCATGAGGGGCCGCCTCATTGGTCATCATGCGAGCCGGCTAGTTGTGACACAATCTCATTATCTTCATGGAACGGATGAAGCCGGCTCATGGCCACCACCGCGCTGGAACTGCGTCACCTCGAAACCCTGCTGGCTCTTGCCGAATGCGGCAGCCTGTCCAAAGCGGCGGCGCGCCTGTTTCTGACCCAATCGGCGCTTTCTCACCAACTCAAGGCGCTGGAGAGCCACTACGGCGCCGCCCTGGTCGAGAAGAACGTCCGGCCGCTGCGCTTCACGGCCATCGGACACCGGCTCGTTACCCTGGCCAAGGCCGTCCTGCCGCAGGTCGCCGAGGCGGGCAGAGACGTCGCACGGCTGGCGCAGGGCCACGCTGGGCCCCTACGGGTGGCTGTGCAATGCCACAATTGCTTCGACTGGCTGATGCCGGCCATGGACGCCTACCGGTCACTCTGGCCCGAGGTCGAACTGGACATCATCTCCGGATTCGTCGTCGATCCGCTGCCGCTGCTCGAGCGGGCCGAAGCTGAGCTCGCCATCATCCACGACCGGCAGGAACCGAGGGACACGGTGGTTTTCAGCCCCCTGTTTCGCTATGAAAGCGTCGCATTGATGAGCCCCCGGCACCCCCTGGCGTCCAAACAGTGGCTGGAGGCCGATGACTTTGCGGGCGAGACGCTGATCACGTATCCGGTTCCCGACGAGATGTTGGACCTGATGAAGCACTGCCTGACGCCGGCCGGCATCAGCCCGAAGAGGCGCACGGCCGAACTCACGGTGGCCATACTGCAGTTGGTGGCCAGCGGCCGCGGCATCGCTGCGCTGCCGTCCTGGACCGTCGGAAACTATATCGAGCGGGGCTACGTGGTGTCGCGCCCCATTGGCCCCGAAGGGTTGCGCTGCGAGTTGTATGCCGCGACCAGCCGCTCGACTGCGGACGCGGCCTATATAAGAGAATTCGTCGCGCTCACCCGGACGCTCTCCCTCACGCAGCTGGCAGGGGTTTCCGCACTCTAACCGCCGCCCCCCTCCCCGCGCCGCGTTCAAGGCGTCAACACGGCGGCTCCCTCGAACTACTTTCCGTAATGGTGCCCATGGTCCGACTGCTCCGGCCGGTAGCCGTCCGTCAGAGTGTTTAGGAAGGCTACGATGTCTTGCACATCTTCCTCGTTGAATGATGGCGGGTCTCCCAGGTGACGATCGAGCGGCCCGACCCGGTCGAGATTGTCCTGATACACGGCGGGTACGTCGTCGAATTTCCGCGTGGCGCCGTTCGCTGCCCGCGCATACCACTTCTGCGGTTGGCTGTCGCGTTGGGCGTAAAAACGCACGACGTCATCCAGTCGATGGAACACCCCATTGTGGAAGAAGACGCGGCGCAGCGCGACGTTGCGCAGTGACGGCGTGCGGAACAAGCCGCAATACTCCTTCTTGTCGGCCAGGTCCGTGCGTAGCGGCCCGCACAAACCCAGGTCGAAGTAACGAGGATCCGCATTGGCGGGGATTCGAGCGTTGCGCGGCGCCCCAAGTCCGGCGTAGCCGAAGTCGGTGAACTGCGGGAAAACCCCGGCGCGCATGGCGCTGGGATGGCACCTCGCACAGTTTCCCTTCGCGGGATCGTTGAAGACCGCCAGGCCTCGCGACTCCTGGCTCGTGAGCGGCGCTTGATGCCGTAGCCAGGCATCATACTTGCTGCTGTAGGGATAAAACTCCTCAGGGGTTTGTTGATAGGTTTCCAACGCCAGCAAAACCGCCTTGAAGGCCAGCGCCTTGTCGTCGAATACCCGCGCACCAAACGTATCGCGAAATTGCCCGGCGTAGCCGGCTCCTTGCACTGATGCGACCACTGCAGCTTCGTCGGCATTGGCCATTTCGAACGGCGAGAATAGTGGTAGCCGGGCCTGATCGTGCGCCGACGGGGAGCGACCGTCCCAGGTGCGTCCGCCTGCCGGACCTTGATCGATGCTATCGTCGCCGTCATCATCGAAGAAATGTTCGGTGAATGGAGGAATGTTCTGGGCGTACATCAAGGAAGGGACGGCACGCAGACCGGCGCGTTGATCGTCCGCACCACCGCGCTGCACAGGTAGATCGTTGGGCGGCCCGAAGGCCGAAGCGGGATCATGGCAGGTTGCGCAGGACAACTTGCCCGAGGCCGACAGCGCCTTGTCGAAGAACAGCAGGCGGCCGACGGTCGCCATCGCCGCCGCTGACGTGGGCTTCCCAAAGCTGTTTGCATAGAACGGCTCGAGGCTGTCGGCGGTTGCGCGCTCAACCACGCCGCACAGTACGGCCGGCCAGACCAGCGCGCCCGGCCACACCAGTACTGCCGACCAGACCAGTGCCGCCGCTCTGCGCCGGCCGCCCCGTGCAGTACCGTTGCCCCTCGCACAATCTTGTCGCCGCAAATGGATCACCCCGGGAAGCATGCCCGGTCAGCGTGAAAAATCAATGAACACACGCTCCGGTGCCCGAGCGCGGAAACGGCACTGAAATATTTCGGCAACCCGAGTGTTACAGACTGGGCTTATGGTGCGCTCAGTCCGACGCCTACCACACAAACGAAGGGAAATTCCGATGTCGATGAACTTCAAGAGATTCGGCTGCCTCGCCGGCGCATTGGCCATCACCCTCCTGACCGGAATGAGCGCCGCTCAATCCGCTCACGCGGCCGGCGATGGGCCGGCGGCCTCCACCCACCGCGACCGCATCATCACCGCGGCGCTGCGCGCCAAGGTCAAGAACATCGTGGTGATCTACGCGGAAAACCGCGCCTTCGACAACATCTATGGCAATTTCCCTGGGGCACATGGCCTGCGCGATGTGGTGGATTCGCACGGCAACCCGCGCAGCACCTACATCCCGCAGAAGGATCGCGACGGCAGCGTATTGCCGATCCTGCCCCCGACCTGGGGCGGCGTCACCGCGACCGGTGTGACCCCCGTGGTCACTCAGGCGCAGAGTACCGGGCTCGCGAACGCGCCGTTTTCGGTGGAAGGCACCTTCGGGCTGTCGACGTTTACCGTGACTCGCGACCTCTACCATCGGTTCTTCGAGAACCAGATGGAAATCGACGGCGGCAAGAACGACAAGTTCGCGGCTTGGGCGGATGCCGGTGGCCTCACGATGGGCCATTTCGATTACAGCAAATCCGCGCTGTACCAATTGGCCCAGAAATACACGCTCGCGGATGAGTTCTTCGCGGGCGCCTTCGGCGGCTCCTTCCTGAACCACCAGTACCTCATCTGTGCCTGCGCGCCGACGTACCCCAATGCCGACGCTCCGCCGACGGGCGCACACCCGACGATAGCCGTCGTCGACACCGACACCGCCGGGAATTACCTCCCGCAATTGACGGCCGCGGCCACCTCCCCGGCCTCGGCGCTCACCGGCCCGCCCGTCTACGTGCTGAGCGGCAACATCGCCCCCGCCAACTATTTCGGCGACGGACAGTACCACGCCGTGAACACCATGCAGCCGGCCTATCAGCCCAGCGGCAACAAGCCGGCCGACGCCGTCGGCTCTGATCTGCTGTACGCCAATCCCGCCGCCAACAACACGCTGCCGCCGCAGACCCAGACCAACATCGGCGACGAGCTGAGCGCCGCCGGGGTATCGTGGAAGTGGTATGCCGGTTCCTGGAACGCAGCCCTCGCCGACGGTACTCAGGATCCTGCGCTGGCGCGCAGCGTCATCTATACGCCGTCGAGTGCGCGCGGCGTACCCGACTATCAGGCGCATCATGCACCGTTCAACTACTACGCGAACATGGACCCGGTGGCGCACGCGGCGGACCGCGCCGCCCATTTGCAGGACTATGCAGACCTGGTAGCCGACGCAGCGGCGGGAACGCTGCCGGCCGTATCCTTCTACAAGCCGCAGGGCAACCTGAATCAGCACGAAGGCTATGCCAATCTCGACGATGGCGACGCACATATCGCCGATCTGGTGGCCCAGTTGCAGGCGAGTCCGCAGTGGAAGCACATGGTGATCGTGATCACTTATGACGAGTTCGGCGGAGTGTGGGACCACATGGCGCCGCCCAAGGGCGACCTGCTGGGCCCCGGAACCCGTATTCCGGCTCTCGTGATCTCGCCGCTCGCGCACCACAGGTTCGTCGATCACACGCCGTACGATACTTCATCGACATTGCGGCTCATCACGCGGCGCTTCGATCTGCCGAAGCTGCCGGGGCTCGCCATCCGCGACCAGGCGATGATCGCCAATCACCAGGCGCCCCTGGGCGATCTCACGAATGCGCTGGACCTGGATCTCTAGTCACACACCTGATACGCCGTGCCGGGTGGTGCGACCGCCCGGCACGGCGAGGCACGGCCGTTCAGCACGGCGGTGCGTCAGTGAACCGAGCTGCTCGCGTCGCTCGCAACGCCCTTGTTGAACAGTTGACCCACGTCAACCGCGTCGAAGACGTAGGCGCGGTTGCAGAAATCACAGCGCACTTCGACCTCACCTCGTTCGGCCAAAATCAAGCGCGTTTCCGCCTCGCCCAAACCCTGCAGCATGCCGCCTACGCGGTCCCGCGAACATCGGCACCGGAAGTACACCGGAGCCGGTTCGAAAATCCGCACGTCGTCCTCGTTGAACAGCCGATGCACGATCTCGGCATCCGCCAAGTTACGCAATTCCTCCGGAGTCAGCGTCGCGCCGATCAGTTGCACCCGGCGCCACGCATCGTCGATGGCCGCGGAGTCCGCAACCGCCACGGCAGAGTCCGCGACTGCCGCCGCGGGCGCCGCGGCGCCGCGCTCACCCGGCAGCCGCTGCAGCAGCATGCCTGCCGCGCCGTGTTCATCGGCGTACAGCCATAGCCGGGTCGGCAGCTGCTCGGAATTCTCGAAGTAGACCTGCAGTGAATCGGCGAGGCGCGCGCCCGTGATGGGGACAATTCCCTGGTAGCGCTGCGATCCATCGTCGCTTTCCAGCGTCACCGTGAGATTACCGGTGCCGATCAACCGCTGCAGCCCGCCCGACGACGCCCCGGCGTCGAGGTCCTCGCGGTAGCGCGCAAGTCCGCGGACGCCCAACCCGCTGGTGCATTGCGCCAACAGGAGTTGGAGAGCGCCGGGACCCTGCAATTGCAGCGACAACACGCCCTGGAACTTGATGGTCGCCGCGAGCAGGAGGGATGCCACCACCGCCTCGCCCAATGCCTCGCGTATGACACCGGGGTAGTCCCGGTGCTCGATCAGCGCACGCCAGGAAGCGTCCAGGTGGATCAGATGCCCGCGAATCGGATAATGCTCGAAGATGAAACGATGCAGTGAATCGCGGTCATGCATCTTAAGCTGCACCACCGAGCTTGGCCTTCAAGAGGTCGTTGAGTTGCGCCGGATTCGCCTTGCCCTCGGTGGCCTTCTGGACCTGGCCGACGAAGAAGCCGAAGAGCTTGTCCTTGCCGGCTCGATAGTCGGCGAGTTGCTTCGGATTGGCGGCGATGACGGCATCGATGACCCCCTCGATGGCGCCGGCGTCGGTGATTTGCTTCAATCCCCGCTTTTCGATGATTTCGTCCGCGCTCTGGCCCTCGGCCCACATGGCCTCGAACACGTCCTTGGCGATTTTCCCCGAGATGGTCGCATCGACGATACGCGCCAACAGACCGCTGAGCGCAGTGGGCGACACCCGCGAGGAACCGATCTCGACGTTGTCGCGATTGAGCGCACTGGACAGCTCGCCCATGACCCAATTGGCCGCGAGCTTGGCATTCGCGCCATTGCGCTGCGCAGTCCCTGCTTCGCGCAAGCCCTGGGTGACCATCCCTGGCCCCCCGTGCGACGCATGCGTCGGACCCAGGGATGCGAGCACGGCCTCGAAATACGCGCCAAGTTCGCGGCTCGCGCACAGAACGCCGGCGTCATACACGGAGAGCCCGAGATCGCGCGCAAATCGAGCCGCCTTCTCATCGGGCAATTCCGGCAACGTCGCGCGCACGGTTGCGATGAAGGCTTCGTCGATTTCGACCGGGAGAAGATCGGGATCCGGGAAGTAGCGGTAATCGTTGGCTTCTTCCTTGGAGCGCATCGGACGGGTCTCGTCCTTATCGGAATCGTACAGGCGGGTTTCCTGCACCACCTTGCCGCCGCTCTCGATGAGTTCGACCTGCCGGGCGACCTCGTATTGAATCGCCTTTTCGACGAAACGAAACGAATTCAGATTTTTGATTTCCGCGCGGGTGCCGAATTTTTCTTGACCGCGCGGCCGCACCGAGACATTCGCGTCGCAGCGGAACGAACCTTCCTGCATGTTGCCGTCGCATATCTCGAGATAGCGGACCAGCGTGTGAATCTTCTTCATGTAGGCCACCGCCTCCCTGGCCGAACGCATGTCCGGCTCGGAGACGATCTCCAAGAGGGGCGTACCGGCGCGGTTGAGGTCGATACCGCTGGCATTGGCCAATCCCTCGTGCAACGACTTGCCGGCGTCCTCCTCGAGATGTGCGCGCGTGACGCCGATGGTCTTGGTCGTTCCGTCGTCCAGCAGGACGCTCAGCGAGCCGCGGCTCACCACCGGGAGCTCGTACTGGCTGATCTGGTAGCCCTTCGGCAAATCGGGGTAGAAATAATTCTTCCGTGCGAAGATCGAGCGGCGCGCAATGGTCGCGCCGATCGCCACACCGAACTTGACCGCCATGCGAACGGCTTCGGCGTTCAGCACCGGCAATACCCCGGGATACGCCAGATCCACCAAGCTCGCCTGGGTGTTCGGAGGAGCGCCGTACGCGGTCGCCGCGCCCGAGAAAATCTTCGACCGGGTGGCGAGTTGGGCATGGATCTCGAGCCCGATGACAACTTCCCAGTCAGCCATCATTCATATCCGCGCGGAGCGTGCGTGTGCCACTCGGTCGCCTGCTGATAAAGGTGAGCTGCATTGAGCAGGCGTCCCTCGGAGAAGTGCGGTCCGATGAGCTGCAGGCCCATGGGCAATCCGTCGACGAAGCCGCAAGGCAGGGACAGTCCCGGCAGTCCGGCGAGATTGGCACCGATAGTGTAGATGTCGTTCAAGTACATGGTGACCGGATCGTCGATCTTGGCGCCGATGTCGAACGCGGGCGTAGGGGTCGTGGGTCCCACGACCAAATCGACTTGCTGGAAGGCTGCACGAAAATCCTCGGTGATGAGGCGGCGTACCTTTTGCGCCTTCAAATAATAGGCATCGAAATAGCCGGCGGACAACACATAGGTGCCGGTCATGATACGCCGCTTGACCTCGGGGCCGAACCCCTCGCCGCGCGAGCGCTTGTACAGGTCGGCCAGGTCCTTCGGCTGGTCACAGCGGTAGCCGAAGCGCACACCGTCGAAACGCGACAAATTCGAAGAGCACTCGGCCGGCGCGACCACGTAGTAAGTCGGGACGGACAGCGGCAGATGCGGCAGGCTCACCTCCACGGTGGTGGCACCCAAGGAGGTGTAGACCTTCAGCGAATCATGAATGAGCGCCGCGTTGCGCGGCTCCAAGCCGTCGAAGAACTCCCGCAGCAGACCGATTTTCAGGCCATGGAGCGGCGCATTGAGCATTGCCGGATAGTCCGGCACCGGCTCATCGACGCTGGTGGAATCCATTGGGTCGAATCCGGCGATGGCCTTCAGCACAATCGCCGCGTCCGCCGCGGTACGGGCAAACACCCCGGCCTGATCGAGGCTCGACGCGAATGCAATCATGCCGTACCGCGAAACGCGCCCATACGTGGGCTTGACGCCGGTCACACCCGTCAATGCCGCGGGTTGCCGGATTGAACCGCCGGTGTCGGTGCCGGTGGTGAACGCAGCGAGCCGCGCCGCCATGGCCGCGGCCGATCCACCAGACGATCCGCCGGGGACCTTCGCGGTGTTCCACGGATTCTTGACCGGGCCGTAGTAACTGGTTTCGTTCGAGGATCCCATGGCGAACTCATCCATGTTGGCCTTGCCCAACATGACGGCTCCTGCCGCCTTGAGGCGCGCCACCACGGTCGCATCGTAGGGCGCGATGAAATTATCCAGCATGCGCGATCCGCAGCTGGTACGCACCCCATCCGTGCAGAAAATATCTTTATGAATGAGTGGGATGCCGAGGAGCGGTCCCGGCTCTCCGTCCTTCAAACGACGGTCGGCCGCGGCGGCTGCGGCGAGGGCTGCATCGGCGGTCAGGGTGATCAGCGCGTTCAATGCCGGGTTCAGCCGCTCTATGCGCCCGAGGAAATGCCGGGTGAGATCCGCGCTCGACAGCTCTCTTGATCGAAGGCGCTCGGCCAGTTCGCCGACCGAAAGGTTGTGCAGCATCGTCACGGTTTTCGGCGGGCCCTACTCGATGACCCGCGGGACGACGTACAACCCGGCTTGTACACTGGGCGCGTTCCTTTGGTACTTCTCATGGTGGTCGATCTCGGAGACCACGTCGGGGCGCAACCGCTGGCGCTGGCCGTCAAGCGGGTGCGCCATGGGTTCGACGCTGCCCACGTCGGCGCGCGATAGTTCATCGACGAAATCGACGATGCTCGACAGGCTGGTCACGTAGACCGGCATCTCCTGTTCGGTGATCGACAGGCGTGCGAGGTGCGCGATCTTTTCTACGTCTTGACGGGTTAGGCTCATATGAGTGCTTAAAAGTGCGTGCGAGTACGCATTTTTAGCTGATATCCATGATACACGTTGCCTTGTTATATGTCTTATCGGTTGTTACATTAGCGCAACTTTTTTAACCCCCATATTCTGCAGAAAAAATCCCCATGTTCAAACGCCTTAGAGGTTATTTCTCCAATGACCTCTCAATCGATCTTGGAACCGCGAATACGCTGATTTACGTGCGCGAGCGCGGCATCGTTCTGAACGAACCTTCGGTGGTTGCGGTGCAGGACGAACCCACCCGCGGCGGCAAGATCATCGTTGCCGTGGGCGTCGAAGCCAAGAATATGCTGGGGCGAACCCCGGGACATATAACCGCGGTTCGGCCGATGAAGGACGGTGTCATCGCCGACTTCACCTACACGGAGAAGATGCTGCAGTACTTCATAAAGAAGGTGCACGGCAATCGCTTCCTATCCCCGAGCCCCCGGGTGCTGGTATGCGTCCCATTCGGCTCCACGCAGGTCGAGCGGCGGGCCATCAAGGAATCGGCCGAGGGCGCGGGCGCCCGCAGCGTCGACATCGTCCCGGAACCCATGGCCGCGGCCGTAGGTGCAGGGCTTCCGGTGCAGGAGGCGCGCGGCTCCATGGTGCTCGACATCGGCGGCGGCACGTCGGAAGTGGCGGTCATCTCGCTCAACGGCATCGTGTACGCGGCCAGCGTCCGCATCGGCGGCGACAAGTTCGACGAAGCCATCACCAACTACGTGCGCCGCAACTACGGCATTTTGATCGGCGAGGCGACCGCGGAACGCATCAAATTGGAGATCGGCTCGGCGTATCCCGGACAGCAGGTTCGCGAGATTTCGGTCAAGGGGCGCAACCTCTCCGAGGGTGTACCGCGAAGCTTCACCTTGAACTCCAACGAAATTCTCGAGGCTTTGCAGGAACCCTTGCAGGGCATCGTGGGCGCCGTCAAGCAGGCCCTCGAACAAACTCCGCCAGAACTTGGAGCCGACGTCGCCGAGCGCGGGATCGTGCTCACCGGCGGCGGTGCGCTGCTGCGGGACGTGGATAAACTGCTCATGGAGGAGACCGGGCTGCCAGTGGTCGTGGCGGACGATCCCTTGACCTGCGTCGCACGCGGCGGCGGCCGGATCCTCGAACTCACCGAGGAACATGGACCGGGCATCTTCGGATTGGAGTAATGCAAGCGACTAGGGATACCCCTGCCCATGGTCGCATTTCGTAGCACCGAGACATCGGGTCGCACGACGGGCCTGCTGCTTCGCTGTGTCCTGTATTGCCTTCTGGCATTGGGATTGATCATCTTCGACAAGCGCTACGATCATCTCGGAGATCTCCGCCGTTTTCTATCGGTGGTCGTGGTACCGGTGCAGATCGCCGTCGCCAGCCCATTCCAGGGCTGGGATTGGTTTCGCGAAAGCGTCTCGTCCCGCGAGACCCTGCGCGCCGACAAGGCGAAACTCGAGGCGGAACTGCGGCTCGCAAATTTCCGCCTGCAGCGCTACGAGGCGCTGGAGGCTGAAAGCCAGCGGCTTCGCGCGCTGCGCGAGAATACGGCCGGGGTCTCCAATCGCTTCGTCATCGGCAACATCATGGATCTCGACATCGACGCCTTTCGCGAGCGGGTTCTGGTCGACAAGGGTGCGCGCGACGGCGTGTTCGTGGGGCAGGCCGTGCTCGACTCCGGCGGCGTCTTCGGGCAGGTCGCCCGGGTGGGAGAATTGACCAGCGAAGTCATCCTCGTCAGCGACGGGACGCATGCCATTCCAGTCCAGATCAACCGCAATGGATTGCGCACCATCGCGGTGGGCACCGGCGACATGACCAGACTGAAGCTTCCCTATCTGTCGACCAGCGCCGATGTGACGGCCGGCGATCTGTTGGTCACCTCGGGATTGGGAGGCGGCTTTCCGGCCGGCTATCCGGTGGGTACCATCATCGGGGTCAAGCGCGATCCGGCACAGTCTCTTGCCGAGGTGGAGGTGCGGCCCGCGGCGGCGCTGGACCGGTCGCGCGAAGTGATGTTCGTGTGGCTTACCCCGGAGGCTCGTGCGACGTTGTCCGCTCCCCCGCCGGCATCGGTTCCCCAGCCGGCGGCAGCACCCCCGCAGGGGCGAAGGAGCGCGGCGGCGCCGGCACAACAGAATGGAGCACCCACGAAATGATGCGTGACGAACCTGCCAGACGCTTGCCCATGGCGCTCTCGGCGCTGGTCGCGTTGGCGCTCTCCGTCATGCCCTTGCCCGCACCGGTCGATGCGTTTCGTCCCGACTTTCTGGTCCTCGTGGTGTTCTACTGGTCCATCGAATCGCCGCGTACTGGAGGCTTGGCGCTGGCTTTCGCGTCGGGGCTCGCCTTGGATGTAATCCGGGGCGTCGTCCTCGGCCAACATGCCCTGGCGCTGACGCTGATGGCGGCTTGGGCGACGAATTTGCGGCTGCGGCTCAGGGTATTCTCGGTCTTGTCGCAATCGTTGACCATTTTTGCCCTGCTGACGGGTTATCAGTTCGTGCTGTTCTGGATTGATGGCGCGACCGGCAACCCGGTGACGACGTTCAGCCGCTGGCTCGCCCCGGTGATCGGCGCTTGTATTTGGCCGTTGCTGGCCGGCCTCATGAGCCGGGTGGACGACCGGTGAATCCCAGGAGCGCGGCATGATATTCGACGAATTCTCCCCATCCCGCACCCGCCGCACCCTGAACTTGGGCGGGCGCACGCTGCGCGCGTTGGGATTGGATGGCCCGCTGACCGGCGTGTTGGCGATCATCCTGTGCATCGGCGTTCTGGTGGTGTACAGCGCCTCCGGCCAGAACATCAGAATGGTCGAGCACCATTTGGCGAACGCTGCCATCGCGGTCGCCGCGCTGCTGGTGCTTGCCCGGCTTGCCACCCCGCAGTATCTGCGTCTGTTTGCACCGATCGCATACGTGCTCGGCGTGCTGTTGCTGGCCGTCGTGGCGGCCACCGGACATATCGGTAAGGGTGCTCAGCGCTGGCTCGATGTGGGGTTCATGCGCTTCCAACCGTCTGAGATCATGAAGCTTGCGGTACCAATGATGTGCGCGTGGTACATGCACGAGCGGCCGCTGCCGCCGACCTTCAAGGATCTGTTCGTCATGGCCATCATGATCGGGATTCCGACGGCGATGATCGTGGTTCAGCCTGACCTGGGCACGGCCCTGCTGATCGCCGCCTCCGGTCTCATCGTGATGCTGCTCGCGGGACTGCAGGTCCAGATCATCCTGATATCCATTCCGCTCGTCGGCGGCGCTGCCTGGACCGGCTGGCATTTCATTCACGACTACCAGCGCCAGCGCATACTCACGTTCCTGAATCCCGAAAACGATCCGTTGGGCGCCGGCTACCACATCATTCAGTCGCAGATCGCCATCGGCTCGGGCGGGGTTTTCGGAAAAGGCTATATGAACGGCAGCCAGGCGCAGTTGGAATTCCTGCCGGAGCGCTCGACGGACTTCATCTTTGCGGTCATCGGGGAAGAGTTCGGCTTGCTCGGCCAGCTGCTGATTCTCACGCTGTACGGCGTCGTGATCGGCCGCGCACTGTATCTCGCCAACCAGGGCCAGGACACCTTCTCGCGGCTCACGGGCGGAGCCATCGCACTGAGCTTCTTCGTCTACGTCTTCGTCAATTCGGGAATGGTGAGCGGCATCTTGCCGGTGGTCGGGGTGCCGCTGCCGATGATCAGCTACGGAGGCACTTCCATGGTCACCTTGCTGGCCGGCTTCGGCGTACTGATGGCGCTGCATTCACATCGCAAGCTGATCGGCTCCTGATGCGCGGTTCCCATATCAATCTGATCGTCTGCGCGACTGCCATCCTCCTCGGTGCGGGAATCCGTCCCGCTGCAGCCATCGATACTCGTCGGGCCGACGTCAAGAGCTTCATCAGAGAGGTCTCCAGCAGGGACTCGATCAGCAAGCGGCAATTGCGCAAGCTGCTGAACGGGGCGAAAAGCCAACCCGCCATCATCGACGCCATGAATCGCCCGGCTGAGAAGGCCAAGCCGTGGTACGAATACCGCCCGATCTTCCTGACCGAAAAACGCATTCAGGAAGGTGCGGATTTCTGGATCGCACACCGGCAGGAACTCGACCGCGCCAGCGTCAAGACCGGCGTGGCCCCGGAGTACCTCGCGGCCATCGTCGGCGTCGAAACCTTTTATGGCCGCCTCACGGGATCCTATCGGGTGCTGGATGCGCTGGCGACCCTGGCGTTCGACTATCCGGCGCGCGCGAAATTTTTCCGCGACGAGCTGGAACAATTCATCCTGCTTTCCCGCGACCTGGGTCTCGATCCGAAGGCGGTGAAGGGATCGTACGCGGGGGCCATGGGAGCGCCGCAGTTCATGCCTTCGAACTACCGCCGCTATGCGGTTGACGCAAGCTCGGACGGGCACATCGACCTCTGGAACAATTGGGCGGACGTCTGTGCGAGCGTCGGCAACTATCTCAAGGAACACGGCTGGAATGCCGGCGAACCGGTGCTCAGCGATGCGGCGGTGGACGAGGACAAGACCGCGGACCTGGACGGGCGCAAGCTGGCCCTGTCGGATACGGTCGAATCTTTGAAGGCGAAGGGGGTGAACTTCGATAGTTCGTTGCCGCCGGAATCGCCGGCCCTGCTCATTGCCGCCGACGAGTCCGACGGGGTTCACTGGCGCGTCGGCTACAACAATTTCTACGTGATCACCCGTTATAACCACAGTGCGTTGTATGCAATGGCCGTCTATGAACTCGCCTCCGCCATGAAGCAACGGATCCTCCAGCATGACGCGGCCGCGCTTCGGCAGGCGCCGGCCGGCCTGGCGCTGCCGCTTGCCGTGCCGACCGACGCCGTGTCGCACGATGCTGCGCCGCGCGATGCTGTGGCAACGGCTGCTTCCGCACCCGCCCTGACCGCCGCCCCGACCCAAACGCCCGGCAGCAACGCGAGGCCGTGACGGTCGTGCGCGCACTTGCCTACTCAGGCAGGCTCCTCGTCGGGCTGACCGCCGCCTTCGGGCTCGCCGGCTGCCTCACGACGACGGCTCCTCCGGTATCGACCAACGGCATTCCCCCCGCTCCGCCGGCCGCGGCCCCGCCCGCCGCACCGGATGCGACACCACGCGCCGAGCCGCGCTCGCGCCATGGCAATCCGCCGTTTTATGACGTGTTCGGCAAGCGTTACTACGTGCTGTCCTCCAGCGCGGCGTACGTCGAGCGTGGGGTGGCCTCATGGTACGGTCCGGGCTTCCATAAGGTGCGAACCTCCACCGGCGAGACATACGACATGTACGGCATGACGGCGGCGCATAAGACGCTGCCGCTGCCCGCTCATGTGCGGGTCACGAATTTGCAGAATGGACGCAGCGTCGTCGTGCGCGTCAATGACCGCGGACCGTTCGTGGGCAATCGCATCATCGATCTGTCCTACACCGCCGCTTCGCGGCTCGACATGCTCCGCAACGGCACGGCCATGGTGGAGGTGCGCTCGCTCGACTACCCTGCGGCCACGCCCGATCCGGCAACAGCGCCCTCGAGCGCGGCCGCGGAGCCCGGGGCCGCCCCGATCCCCGCAGTCAAGACCGAGCTGTTCGTGCAGGCGGGCGCCTTCGCCGACCCGGCCAACGCCGAGCGTTTGGCCGGCAAATTGCGCGGCGGCGGATACGGCAAGATCTTCGTGCGCGATGACGTGATCGCAGGGCGCAAGATGTACCGAGTGCGCATCGGTCCGGTTCCCGACGTTCCGGAATTCGATCGCATCGTGGCGGCGCTCGAGCGCGCCGGCGTACACGATGCCCATCTTGCAATGGATTAGATAGGCCGGCTCCTTGCTCGCGCGAACTACTGTCGCGCGGGGATCACCGGTAGACTAAAGCAGTTTTCGACCAAAGCACTTTTTACCAAGGTATTGCCATACATGTTCCGTCCCTTGCTGAGTTTGATTCTCCTCACCGTGTTCGCGTCCGCTCTCGACCCTGGGCAGTCCCGCGCCGCCACTCCGATTCCGACCGCACCCACCGTCGATGCGAAGTCCTTCATTGTCGTCGACTACCGCACCGGCAAGGTGCTCGCATCGCAGGAAGCCGTGGCGCGCCTGGAGCCGGCCAGTCTCACCAAACTGATGACGGCATATCTGGTCTTTCAAGAACTGGCCGCGGGCAAGCTCAAGCTCGATGAGCCGGTGGTGGTCAGCGAACACGCCTGGCGCTCCGAAGGTTCCCGGACTTTCATAGAACTCGGCAAGCCGGTGTCGGTGGAATTGCTGATATTGGGAATGATCGTGCAATCCGGCAACGACGCGACGATCGCATTGGCGGAGCGGATCGCCGGAACGGAAGAGACTTTTGCGCAACTCATGAATGCCAACGCGGCGCGTCTCGGCATGGTGGGCACGCATTTCGAAAACAGTTCCGGACTGCCTTCGCCGCAGCATTACACGACGGCGCGCGACATGTCCTTGCTCGCCGTCGCGATGATTCGCGACTTCCCCCAGTACTATAAGTACTACTCGGTGCGCGAGTTCGAGCACAACGGCATCAAGCAGCAAAATCGCAACGGTCTGCTCGGACGGGATCCCACTGTCGACGGCCTGAAAACCGGCCACACCGATTCTGCGGGTTACTGTCTGGTCACCTCGGCGCTCCGCGATGGGATGCGCCTCGTGTCAGTCGTGCTCGGCTCGACCAGCATGAAGGCGCGTGAAAATGCCAGCGCCGCATTGCTCAACTACGGCTTCACCTTTTACGAAACCAAATTGGTCGTCAAGGGCGGCGCCGCGCTCGCCTCGACCAAGGTCTGGAAGGCGGCGGCATCGCCGGTCGATGTCGGCATCAAGGACGATTTGTACCTCACGTTGCCGCGGGGCCAGGCGGCCGACGTCAAGACCGCCGTGGATGTCCAGCCGCGGCTGATCGCACCCCTTTCTCTCGATGCGAACGTCGGTCAGCTGCACGTAGTGGCGGGAAATCAGACACTCGCGACCCTGCCGGTGCATCCGCTCAAGAGCGTCGCGGCCGGCGGGTGGTGGCGGCGCCTCATCGACACCATTCGGTTGTGGTTCGCGTGAGCGGAGCGCTGCCAATCTGCTATTTGAACGGCGCCTACCTGCAGCTGTCCGAAGCGCGGGTATCGCCGCTGGATCGCGCCTTCCTGTTCGGCGATGCGGTCTACGAGGTGATTCCCGTCCATCGCGGCCGCCCTTTCAGATTGCGCGAACATTTGGATCGTCTGAATCGCAGCCTCGCGGCCATTCGCATGCCTGCGCCGCGATCGCACCCGGAATGGGCCGCCATCTGCGCGCAGCTCGCGGCGCCTTGCGGCGAGGCGGACTGCCATATCTACATCCAGGTCAGCCGGGGAGCGGAGCATGGCCGCAATCACGCCTGGCCTGACGGACTCACGCCGACCCTTTTTGCCTATGTGACGGCGCTCGATCCGCTGCCCGCGGCAATGCTCGAGCATGGCGTGTCCGCGGTGACCGCCCCCGATATCCGCTGGGCACGGCGCGACATCAAGTCCACGGCCCTGCTGGCGAATATTTTGCTCAAGAAAATGGCCGCCGATGCCGGCGCATTCGAAACCATCATGCTCGAGAGCGGTGAGTTGACCGAAGGATCCTCGACCGCAGTACACGTGGTTTGGAACGGCGTCATCCATGCGCCGCCCAACGGCCACCACATCTTACCGGGCACCACCCGCGACGTGGTGACCGAACTCGCGGCGCGGCTCGAGTTGGATTGCATCACGAGCCGGGTGCCGGAAGCGATGCTTCGCTCGGCCGGCGAAATCTGGCTGAGCTTCGCGACTCGCGGCGTGCTGCCGGTGTCGGTGCTCGACGGCAAGGCCGTCGGCAGCGGCAAGCCCGGACCGCTGTTCAAGCGCATGCATGCGGCCTTCGCCGACTTCACGCGCGAATTGGCCGGGACGCCCGCGCTGTGAGCGACGAGACCCTTCTGGAGTTTCCGAGCGATTTTCCCATCAAGGTGATGGGCCGCCACGACAGCAATCTGCGCGCGCTCACTCAGGCCATCATCGAACGCCATGCCGGCCCCCTCGCCGACTCGAGCGTGCGAACGCGCACCAGCGGCGACGGCAACTTTCTGGCGTTGACCTACATGGTTCGAGCCTCGAGCCGCAAACAGCTCGACGACATCTACAGGGAACTGACGGCCTGCAAGTCCGTGCTGATGGCGCTCTGAACCGCCTCCGCGTTCTCGCGCGGCGCGAATCCAAGTTCGCGCAAGAGATGCGGGGCGAGGCCGAGGGCCGCCCGGCGAACTTCCGAAACGCCGCATAAATCCGCGAGCTGCGTAACCGCAAGCCCGCGATGACCGCAGACGTTGATGCGCTCGAAGGGCGTCAGATCGAGCGCCACGTTGAGCGCGAGACCGTGATAACTGGCGCCGCGCCGAATGCGCAAGCCGATGCTGGCGAGCTTGGCGGCGCCGACATAGACGCCGGGCGCCTCCCGCGAGCCGCTCGCGGTGACACCCAACTCGCGCGCGTAGGCAATGACCGCGTTTTCGAGCGCCACCACCAACTGCCGCACGCCCATGGTGTGGCGGCGGATATCGATCAGCGGATAAACCACGAGCTGGCCGGGACCATGGTAGGTAACCTGGCCTCCGCGGTCGATCTGAACCACCGGTATGCCGCCGGGCGACAGCAGGTGCTCGCGGCTCGCATTCAAGCCGAGCGTGAACACCGGGGGATGTTCGACCAGCCAGATTTCATCGGGAGTCGACGGGTCGCGTTCGTCCGTGAACTTCTGCATGGCCCGCCAGGTGGGTTCATACTCCACCAGTCCCAAGTGCTTGATCAACGGCGCGGCATCCACTGCGTCAGCTCGCGTCGACCGCCCGTGCCGCCCGCGCATTCACCGCCTGCGCGCCGGCCGCCGCAGCCGGCAGCTTGCTATTGTCGAGGCCGGCGTTGTTGCGGGCAAGCGCCTGTTCCGCGCGGTAGCTCGAGCGCACCAGCGGGCCGGAGACGCATTCCAGAAACTCGAGCGACAGCGCCCACTCGCGATAGCGGTCGAATTCATCCGGCGTCACGAAGCGCTCGATGTTCAAATGATTGGGTGTCGGCCGCAGATATTGGCCCAGCGTGAGAATGTCCACCCCCCCTGCGCGCAAATCGGCCATGGTCTCGCGGATTTCCTGATCGGATTCGCCGAGGCCCAGCATCAGACTGGTCTTCGTCAGCACCGCCGGCCGATGCTGCTTCGCAGCCCGCAGTACCTCGATGGTTTGCGCATAGCCCGCGCGCGGATCGCGCACCGGATGGGTGAGACGCCTCACCGTTTCGATATTCTGCGCGAATACGTCGAGCCCCGCGTCAACGACGGTACGAACGTCCCCGAGCACACCCTGGAAATCGGGCGTCAGCGCCTCGACGGCGGTACCGGGATTGCGCCGTTTGATGGCGCGAATGGCGGCTGCGTAATGCGCCGCGCCGCCGTCCGGCAAGTCGTCCCGATCGACGGACGTCAGCACCACATATTTCAGGCCCATCAGTTCTACCGAACGGGCCACGTTCTCCGGCTCCTCGGGGTCGAGCCAGCCGCGCGGATTGCCGGTATCCACGGCGCAGAAACGGCAAGCGCGGGTACACACCGCCCCCATCAACATGATGGTCGCGGTGCCCGCATTCCAGCACTCGCCGATATTGGGACATTTCGCCTCTTCGCACACTGTGCTCAGGCGGTGCTCGCGAACGATGCCCTTGACGGTGGAGAATGCGGCGCCGGTCGCCATGGGCGCCCGCAACCACGGCGGTTTTCGCAGTGTGGACGTCCCCATGCCTGCGGACTTGATGCCGTCCTTGATGGCGGTATAGCCCTGCGGGGTCGTATATTTCTCGCCGCTTCGTGCGAGCCGGGGTTCGCCGGCGCCGTCGAGGCGTGGCTCTTGCGCGATGGGAATACCTTTGAATTCCGACATGCTGGAATTGTACCCCAAGAGCCGGGCTAGGAGCCTGTCTCAGGCTGCCGGCCGTTCAAAGCCTCGAGGCGCTCCGGCGTGCCGACGTCCTCCCACAGGCCGTCATACAGCTCGGCGCCGCAGCGCTTTGCGGCCATCGAGCGCACCAGCAGCGGTTTCAACGGAAACGCCCCGTCCTCGCAGCCCGAGAAGAATTCACTCCGATACGCCGCTATTCCGGCGAACGTGTACTGCTGTTCGGCGGCCGCAACGGCAACGTCCCCCAGCAGGCCGAAATCGCCTCGCGGATGTTGCGGCGGGTTCGGGACCAGCACCAGATGCGCGTCCCGTCCATCATCCAGGGTGATGCGCCCGAAATCGTAGTCGGTGAAGATGTCGCCGTTCACCACCAGAAACGGGCTTGGACCCAGCAGCGGTAGAGCGCGAAAAACGCCTCCGGCCGTTTCCAGTGCATGCGGCGACTCCTCGCTGTAGCGAATCGAGACGCCGTGGCGGGAACCGTCGCCCAAATGGTCGCGGATCATCCATCCCAGCCAGGCGAGGTTGATGACGATCCGCTCGATCCCGGCCTGCGCCAAGCTCTCCACGTGGCGCTCGATCAGCGGTTTGCCGCGAATGCCCAGCAAGGGCTTCGGCACGGCGTCGGTCAACGGCCGCATGCGCTCGCCGCGTCCCGCCGCCAGGATCATCGCCGCGTGCGGCCGTCGGCGGGCCATCATGGAGTCCTGGAACTCTCGCCGACCCGTGCTTGCGCTGCCGCAAATGCAGCATCGACGTGTCTGTTCAAGAAATCCGCGAACTCCGCGGTCTCCGGATGGACCGCCGCTGCGGCGCGCGTGTAGTCGAGCACCCTCGGCAGATCCTTGAGATAGCCGCGCTTGCCGTCGCGGTAGTAAAGCCGTGCAAAAATGCCGAGCACCTTGATGTGCCGCTGCAGCCCCATCAGATCGAACCAACGCAGGAATTCGGCGGCATCGGCCCCCACTGCCACTCCGGCACGCTTCAGCCGTTCACGATACCCAAGTACCCACCCCCGTACCCGCTCCGGCGGCCAGGCAATGTAGCAGTCCTTGAGGAGAGAGACCGCATCGTAGGTGATCGGTCCCCGCACCGCATCCTGAAAGTCCAGGATGCCGGGATTGCGCTCGGCAGTGAGCAGCAGATTTCGCGAGTGGTAGTCTCGATGCACGAACGCAGCCGGCTGCGACAGGGCGGCTTGCACCAACGCATCGAACAATCGATCCAGCAAGCGGCGCTCGTCTTCCCCGATCGCGATCTCAAGATGCCGGCCCAAGAACCACTCGGGAAACAGCTGCATTTCGCGCAGGAGCAATTCCCGGTCGTAGGCCGGCAGGCTGCGTGCCGCCGCGCTTCCGGCGGTTTGCATCGTCACCAATGCCTCGAGCGCATCGGCATACAGCCGCTCGACCTCCCGGTCTGCCGTGAGTTCGTCGAGGTATTGGCGGGACCCCAGGTCCGACAGGAGCAGCAAGCCCTGGGATACGTCCCGTGCCAGCACGAGGGGCACGTTCAAATTCATGCCCGCCAGCGCCTGCGCGATACTGACGAACGGCGCGACATTTTCCTTGTCCGGCGGGGCATCCATCACGATGCAGGTGTCCGCACCGCGGGTAACGCGAAAATACCGGCGAAAACTCGCGTCGGCGGATGCCGGTTCGATGCGGCTGCCGCTGAATCCCAAATCGTCGACGACCCATCGCGTGAGCGCCGTCAGGCGGGAATCGCTTGCATCCGGTAGACCCATGCTTGACCATTCACACACCGCAAATGCGGCGGTTTCAAGTATACCGATTAAGGCGATTCACTTTGCCCATGGCTTCTCACGTTCGAGCCGCATTGGCTGTTTTTTTGTATTTTGCGGCCGCTTCGATGGTTCAGGCGGGGGATATGTGCCCCGCCCCCCCCAAGCACACTGCAGCCGCAGGCGTACCAATCGGCGAGGACGATCATCTCATCCACATCGACAGCGATGATGCGATGGTCGATGCCGAGGGCCACGCGGTCGTGAATGGCAGGGTCACGGTGCGCCAGGACGCGCGAACCGTTGCCGCGGACTCGATGAACTACGACTACAAGTCCGGAAAACTGTCGGTCAAGGGCGGAGTCGACTTCGAAGATCCAAAGGTTCGCATCAAGAGCGACACCGGCATCTACGACACGGTGGGCGGCGCCGCATTCGACAAGGCGAATTTTCAGATCCTGGACAGAAACGGCCGCGGCGTCGCGCGTGAGCTGACGGTGCATCCCGACGGCAGGGTGGCGTTGGCGCAAGTGCGCTACACCACTTGCCCGGTCGGCAACGAGGACTGGATGCTGCAGGCCTCCACCATCGACCTGGACACCGCCGATCAGGAAGGATCGGCGCGCAACGTGCTCATGCGGTTCAAAGGCGTCCCGCTTTTCTATACGCCGTATATTTCGTTTCCGCTGGGCGACGAGCGCAAGAGCGGAGTCTTGTTTCCCAGCTTCGGACACTCCGGCACCAACGGGTACCAGCTCGAGGTGCCCTATTATTTCAATCTGGCTCCGAACTACGATCTCACCTTGACGCCCGGCATCCTCTCCGCGCGCGGCATACAGCTCGGTGCGGAGTTCCGCTATCTCACGGCGGGTTCACGCGGGCAAGTCGAAGCCAGCTTCCTGCCGGACGACCGGCAGAGGCACTTCGACCGCAGTTACTTCCACGTCACCGACATCACGGATTTTCAGCGCGGACTGCGCTTCGACACGGACATCGCGACCGTCAGCGACAGCAACTACTTCTCGGATTTTGCGGTTGGTTCTGAACAGACCAGCGTGACGTTCCTGGAACGCCGCGCGGGTTTTCTCTACTACGATGATGTGTGGCGCATCCGCGGCGAACTGCAGAACTTTCAGACCATCGACATCTTGTTGTACGACTTCGAGCGGCCGTATTCGCGTGTGCCCCGCGTCGAGGCGGAAGGACTATGGCCGGTGCCGAACAGCCACCTCGAATTCGCGTTGAACGCCGAGGCCACCAACTTCGTCCACGAGCGTCCCACCGACGCACCCGCCGTCGTTTCGACACCCACCGGCGTCCGGCTCGACGTGTCCCCCGAGGTGCGTTGGTCGAACCGCGGTGCGGGCTACTTCTTCGAGCCCGCCGTGGGCTATCACTTTACGCAATACGATTTGCAAAACACCGGGCTGGGCGCCCCCAGCACCCCCACCCGCACCCTGCCCTACGGCCGGCTCGATGCCGGCCTGGTGTTCGAGCGCGACGCCGGGTCGGCCGGACAACGTACGCAAACCCTCGAACCGCGCATGGTTTACAGCTACGTACCCTACCGCGACCAGACCGAGTTGCCGATTTTCGACACCGCGGTGCCGGATTTGAATCTCACCGAATTATTCCGTACCAATCGGTATGTGGGAGACGACCGGATCGGCGATGCCAATCAATTGGCCGTCGGCTTGACGACGCGCCTGTTCGATCATATCTCCGGGGCTCAGTATCTTTCCGCAACCGTCGGTCAGATCCGCTATTTTTCCATTCCGCGCGTGACCATCCCGGAGGACATTTTGCGGCTGGAAAGCGGACTGCCCGTCGCCGGATTGCCGCTGGTCAATCCGCTTGCCTGGCCCGGGCTATTCGTAACCCCGAGCCCCCCCGGCTCCCCATTGTTGCCCGGCCAAGCCTATGCCACTCCGAACTGTCGGTTCGGCGCAACCGCCCCGGGGTGCGAGGTTGGCGTGATCACGCCGGGCCAGATCGGCGTGCAAAACCCGGCCTCGGATATCGTCGGGGAGATCGCGCTGACCGGCTACAAGCATTTGAGCCTGGACCTCAATTACCAGTGGAACCCCTATACCTCCCACACGGATAAGGAAGAAATCGAAATTCAGTACCGCCCCGACGCCTCGCGGGTGGTAAATCTGGGCTACCGCTTCCAGCAGGGAATCCTGAAGCAATATGACGGCTCCTTCGCCTGGCCGATCGGGGGGCACTGGAATGCCGTGGGGCGCTGGGTCTATTCCCTCGCCGACCGGACGACAATCGAACAAATTGCCGGGTTTGAGTACAAAAGCTGCTGTTACCGCATTCAAGTCGTGCAGCGACGGTACCTGCGGCGCATTTCGGACGGCGCCACCGCGGGACTGGATACCTCGATTGCATTACAATTGGAACTGACAGGCCTGAGTTCGGTCGGAAAACCTGCGGACGCGTTCTTGCAGAAGGAGATTCGCGGCTACTCGGCCCGCGACCCGAACAACCGAGAAATCCCCTAAACCCGTTATCGACATCCCAAGATTCAGCATTCCCTATGATCCAAATCCCTCGAGAGAACAGCCGTTTTTTGCGTGTTTCGGCCGCCGTTTTGACGCTTTTCATCGCCCTTTCCCTGTGCGGGCCGAGAGCGGGGGCGCAAACCCGCGACATCGGCGTCCACGGGGAGTTGTTGGATCGCGTCGCAGCCATCGTCAACGAGGGCCTGGTTCTTAAGAGCGAGCTGGACGCGCAGATGGATGCGGTGACCAAGCGGCTCCAGGAACAGAAAGTGGAGCTGCCATCGCAGAGCGTGCTCAAGCAGCAGGTGCTCGACCGGTTGATTTTGCAGGAGATTCAGGCGCAGCGGGCCAAGCGGGTCGGCCTCACGATCTCCGATGAGCAGCTGAACGGGGCGCTGCAGGAGATCGCCCAACGCAATAAGATCCCGTTCGATCAACTGCCCACCGCATTGGAAGCCCAGGGCGTCGACTACAAGCAATACCGCGAATCCATGCGCAAGGAGTTGACCTTGAGCACCCTGCGGCAGCGCGACGTCATCGCCCATATCAACGTCACTCCGCACGAACTGGAGCAATACTTGGCCCGGCAGCAGAGCACGGCGGCGAACGATGAGTTCAATGTATCGCACATTCTCCTGTCGCTGCCGGAAGCAGCCACTCCCCAGCAACTCGACGAGATCACGAAAAAGGCCAGGGATCTCGCATCGCGCGCGTCCAAGGGCGAGGATTTCGGCCAACTTGCCATCGCAAATTCGAACAGCCAGACGGCCCTCGACGGCGGCCAATTGGGATGGCGCAAGGGGGCGCAGCTGCCCCAGTTCATTTTGGAACTGGTGACCAGAATGAAGCCCGGCGACGTGAGCGAACCGGTGCGCACCCCGAGCGGCTTTCACATCGTCAAGCTCAACGAGCGCCGCAGCGGCGAAGCACAGGTCATCGTCAACCAGATCCACGTGCGCCACATCCTGCTCAAGCCGAATGAACTGGACGACGACGAAACCGTTCGGCAAAAACTCGGCAAGTTGCGCGATCGCATCTTGAAGGGGGAGGCTTTTGCCGGCATTGCCTCGGCGACGTCCGAGGATCCGGGATCGGCACCCGACGGAGGCGATCTGGGTTGGAGCGGGCCGGGCACCTTCGTCCCGGAATTCGACAAGGCGATCGCCAACCTCAAAGATAACGAAATAAGCGAGCCGTTCAAGACCCGCTACGGCTGGCACATCGTCCAGATGCTCGGCACCCGCACCTACGACAGCACCGACGATATGCGCCGGCAGCGCGCCTTCGCGGCCATCCGCGAGAGCAAGGCGGACGAGGAAACCGAGTTGTGGCTGCGCCGTCTGCGCGACGAGGCCTTCGTTGAGGTCAAGATGTAATCAGTGTACGTGCCGCGAATCATCGTCACGTCGGGAGAGCCTGCCGGAATAGGCCCCGACATCTGCGTCATGCTGGCGCAAACGGATTGGCGGGCGGCCATGGTGGTGGCGGGCGACGGTTCGCTATTGGCGCAGACCGCGGCCGCCCTGGGACACCCGCTGCGCATTCTCGACTACGACGCATCCGCCCCCGCCGCCGCGCATCGCGGCGGAACCATGACGGTTCTGCACGTGCCGACCGCGCAGCGCGTCACCGCCGGCGATTTGGACGTGCGCAATGCGGCATATGTCGTCGAACTGCTGGATCGTGCCGTCGACGGCTGCATGAATGGCGAGTTCGCCGCCATGGTGACGGCGCCGGTTCAGAAGAGCGTCATCATGGACGCAGGCTTCGAGTTCACGGGCCACACGGAGTATCTGGCGCAGCGAACCCGGGCCGCCCTGCCCGTCATGCTGCTGCTGGCCGGTGAACTGCGGGTCGCCCTGGTAACCACTCATCTCGCGCTTGCGGAAGTTCCGGCTGCGATCACCCGTGAGCGGCTGCTCGCAACGCTGCGCATCGTCCACTCGGATCTGGAGCGTCATTTCGGGCTCGTTCCACCGCGGATTACCGTCCTGGGCTTGAATCCTCATGCCGGCGAATCGGGTCATCTGGGCCGCGAAGAGATCGACGTGATCGAGCCGGTGCTGACGCAGTTGCGCGCCGAAGGCATGGACGTGCGCGGCCCCGTTCCGGCGGACACAGCATTCGCGCCGCAATTTCTCGCGAATGCGGACGTGGTGGTCGCGATGTATCACGATCAGGGTCTTCCCGTGCTCAAGCATGTGGGATTCGGCAATGCGGTGAACATGACCCTGGGGCTTCCGATTCTGCGGACCAGCGTCGATCACGGTACCGCACTCACGCTGGCGCGCGGCGGCGGCGCGGACGTGGGCAGCCTGCGTGCGGCTTTCTCGCTCGCAGTCACGCTGACCTCCGGGACTTCCGCGTGACGCAGGTTCGCAAGCGGTTCGGACAGCACTTCCTCCATGACCCCGCCATCATCCGCCGCATCGTCGCCGCAGTGGCTCCGGTTGCCGGTCAGCGCCTGGTCGAAGTCGGGCCGGGTAGAGGCGCGCTGACCTGGGGACTATTGGCGCGTGCCGGGAACATGGACGTCATCGAGATCGACCGTGATCTCGCGCGCGCACTCAACTCGGATTCCAGGGCCGAAGCGCACCTGCGCGTGCACGTGGAGAATGTCCTCGATACCGACTTCGTCGCCTTGCGCGGCGCAGGAGCGCCGCTGCGCATCGTCGGCAACCTCCCCTACAACATTTCCACGCCGTTGCTGTTCCGGCTGCTCCGGCAGCGCGCCGCGATCGGCGATATGCATTTCATGCTGCAGAAGGAGGTTGTCGACCGCATGGCTGCACAACCCGGCGGCAAGGAATACGGCAGATTGACGGTGATGCTGGCGGCGTACGCCGAAGTCGAGGCCTTGTTCGACGTGGGACCGGGGGCCTTCACGCCCCGGCCCAAAGTGTGGTCCGCCATCGTGCGGCTGCGGCCCGCGATCGCACCGCGTTTCGACATCGGCGACGACGGCGTGCTTCGGACGCTGGTGACGGCCGCCTTTTCTCACCGCCGCAAGACCTTGCGCAACGGCCTGAAGAGCCTGCTGACGGGTTCGGATATCGAAGCCTGCGGCATCGATCCTGGCGCCCGACCGGAGACACTGGCGCCGGCGCAATTCGGGTCGCTGGCCGCGCACTATTGCCGCCTGCACGGGGCCTCTCTGCGACAAAGCGCTTGAGTGGTCGCGTTCCGTTATACTCCGGGCTGAATGGCGGGATATCAAAAACTATTGGTGGTGCTGGATCTATCCGACGACAGCGAACATGTGGCCGTCGCGGCACGGGACCTTGCCGCCTATTCGAAGGCGGCGATCGTCGCATTGCATGTGGTGGAGTTCGTACCCGTCGAGCCCATGGGCGAATCCTTGATGCCCACCGTCCAGATCGAGGAGGAGCTCATGCGGCGGTCGCGCACCAGGCTGCGCGAGCTGGCGACCCGCCTCGGCCTCGAAGAGGCCGTGCTGCGCGTGGAAACCGGCAACATCAAGGCGGAGATTCTGCGGGTGGCCGATGAGGAAAACGTGGACCTGATCGTGGTGGGCAGCCGCGAACGCCATGGTCTCGCCATCCTGGTCAATTTTACCGAGGACGCGGTCCTGCACGCCGCCCGCTGCGACGTGCTTGCAGTCCGCCTGAGGTAATCGACATGGAGCTGACCGAGCCTCCCGCCTTGAAAATCCGTGTCGAAGTCGAAACCTCGTATATCGAGGAACAATCCGATCCGCGCGACAAGCGGTTCGTCTTTTCCTACACCATCACGATCCGCAACGAAGGCCAGGTCCCGGCGCGCCTGCTGACCCGCCACTGGATCATCACCGACGCCAACGGCAACGTGAAAGAAACGCGCGGCGACGGCGTGGTCGGCGAGCAGCCGTACCTCAAGCCCGGTCAGGGATTTCGCTACTCCAGCGGCGCCGTCATCGAAACTCCGGTCGGCACGATGCAGGGCAGCTATCAGATGATCGCCGACGACGGGCAGCACTTCGATGCCCCGATCGCACCCTTCCGGCTGGCGATGCCCGGGGTTTTGCACTGAAGTAATCGGCGCATGGCCCTCTATGCTATCGGCGATGTTCAAGGCTGCGACTCCGCGCTCGGCGCGTTGCTCGAAGCGATCGGATTCTCGGCGGACCGTGACCGGCTTTGGTTCGTCGGGGATATCGTCAACCGCGGGCCCGAATCGCTGCAGGCGCTGCGGCGGATCCGCGCGATGGGCGATTCCGCAACGGTCGTCCTCGGGAATCACGACCTGCATCTGTTGGCGGTCGCCTGCGGGGCTTCGCAGGTGCGAAGCGGCGATACGCTCGATGAAATCCTGGCAGCGCCCGACCGCAAGGCCCTTCTGGATTGGTTGATGCATCGACCGCTTCTGCACGAAGAGCCGGGGCGGAACCTGGCGCTGGTGCATGCCGGTTTGCCGCCGCAGTGGGATATGTCCACGGCGCGATCCTGCGCCCGCGAGGTCGAGCGCGCGCTGAAGAAGGATCCCGCACGGCTGTTCCAAATGATGTACGGCGACGAGCCATCGCGCTGGGACGACGCTCTCGCGGGCGCGGACCGCCTGCGTTTCATCGTCAACTCCTTCACCCGGCTGCGCTATGTCGACGCCGATGGCCGGCTGGCGTTGCGCGTCAAGGGCTCGCCGAACAAATCGCAGACCAAGCAGCTGATGCCCTGGTTCGAGGCTCCGGGTGCTCGATGGCGGGGGGCGCGCGTGGTCTTCGGTCATTGGTCCACGCTGGGGTTCTTGAACACGGCGACGGTGGTGAGTCTCGACACGGGGTGTGTCTGGGGAGGCAGTCTCACGGCCCTTCGACTCGATGACACTGGCGCCGCGCCGGTACAGGTCGCATGCCACGGCTTCAGGGAACCTTAGCGGTGTTGCGCCCCGCCCCTCAGGGTACCTTGATTCCCAGCCGCCCCGCCGCCTGCTCCGCGCGCGGCAACGGCTTCAAAATCTCGCCCCGCACCAGGAACCGGCTGCCGCTCGCCTGATAGGGTACGCAGGCAATGTCGCGTCTCAGGGCGCGCGTCACCAACTTCGGCAGAATCTGGTGCGAAAATTCCTCCACCAACTCGCAGTCCCCGAAACCCAGGTTGCGGAAGGCATCGCTGGCGATGGTGAACGGCTCGAAGCGCGCGTCGGTGGCCTTAAGATCGCCCTCATGCAACGGTTTCACCGACGGATCCGGCAGTGCCGCCGCCGAAAAAGTGATGTTGAGACTCGGCACCGGGGAGTTGCGACCCACCCGTCCGGAATCCTCGCAACCGATCGCAGTGACTTTCAGATCGCGGCGTGCCCCAAGGTCGAGCAGCATGGCCCGAACCTTGTCGCGCAGGCCGTCGCAGGAATAGCGCGAAGTGCGCCCCATGTAGATGAATTCGAGGTGCTGTTCGCGCCAGACCGCCGCCATTGGAATCCCCGTGACGGGGGCGGGTGGGGCCGGCTGAGGGGGCGTTGCCGCCGCACAGGTATGCGCGGCCATCACGGCCAGAGTCAGGCAGATGCCATACCGCACCGCGCCGTTGTGCGCCAAGACACTCATGAGGGTTATGACCATGCGGATGGCGTCGAAGTTTCACGGTGCCGGTATAATGGGCGCATGCCTGTAACCGCGCCTTTCAATCTCAAATCGTGGATCGACCAGAATCGCCACCTGCTGAAACCGCCCGTGGGCAACAAGCTGCTGTTTCAGGACAGCGAACTGATCGTCATGGCCGTCGGCGGGCCGAATTCCCGCAAGGATTTTCATCACGATCCGGGTGAAGAATTGTTCCTCCAACTGGAGGGCGACATCGTGCTGCGCATCGTCGAGAACGGACGGATTACCGACCTGCCGATTCGCGCGGGCGACCTATTTCTGTTGCCGCCGGAGATACCGCACTCGCCGCAACGCCCGGCCGGTACGGTCGGTATCGTGGTCGAGCGCCGCCGCGGCGCGGATGAACTCGACGGCTTTTCCTGGTACTGCGAAAACTGCGGGAACCGCTTGTATTTGGAGCGAATTGCCGTGCGCAACATCGAGACCGAACTTCCGGCCGTTTTCACTCGTTTTTTTTCGAGCGTCCGACACCGCACCTGTAGCGCCTGCGGCACGGTCATGGCAGCGCCCACCTGAGACATCCGGAACTCAACGCCGGCGCCGCGGCGGCCCATGACGCAGATGACGCGCTGGCGCCGTTCGCGGCCGAATTTCATCACCCATTCGATTCCGACGGCCGCAAGATGGTGTACCTAGCGGGCCATTCATTGGGCCTGCAGGCGAAGTCGACCGCCCGCTACGTCGAGGAGGAATTGGCCGACTGGCGGCGTCTCGGCGTCCTCGGTCATCACGAAGCGAAACGCCCCTGGATCGGCTACCACGAAGCGATGGCCGCACCGCTCGCGGGCTTGGTGGGCGCGGGCCATGCCGAAGTGGTCGCCATGAATTCGCTGACGGTGAACCTCCATTTGATGATGGCCACTTTCTTCAGGCCCGATGGGGCGCGCAACAGGATACTGATTGAGAAGGACGCATTTCCCTCGGACCGTTATGCCGTCGTCTCGCAGCTGGAATTGCATGGTCTGCGTGTCGAGGAGCATCTGATCGAAGCCGCGCCGGGCGCGGGCGAGCGCCATTTGCGAACCGAGGATTTGACCTCCCTCATCGAGCGCGAGGGGCCGCGCCTCGCGCTGGTCCTGCTGCCGGGAGTTCAGTATCTGACCGGCCAGCGCTTGGACGTCGAACCGCTGATCGCCGCGTCGCACCGCGCCGGCGCCGCCGTAGGCCTCGACCTGGCGCATGCCGTGGGCAATACGCCGCTGTCGCTGCACGATTGGAACGCCGACTTCGCCGTATGGTGCAGCTACAAGTATCTGAACGCGGGACCGGGCGCGGTCGGCGGCTGCTTCGTCCACGCGAGACACGCGCGCGACGGCTTGCCGCGGCTGGCCGGGTGGTGGGGACAGGCCAAGTCAACCCGCTTCGAGATGGGGCCAGAATTCACCCCGATCGTCGGTGCCGAAGGCTGGCAGATCAGCAATCCGCCGATTTTGTCCGCCGCCCCGCTGCTGGCGTCGCTCGAAATCTTCCAGCGTGCCGACATGCGGCGGCTGCGTGCAAAGTCGATCCTGTTGACTGACTTCCTGCAGCGGCTGGTCGAGGGCCTGCTGCCGGGACTGGTGGAGATCATCACTCCCGGCGGCGCCGCCGAGCGTGGGTGTCAATTGAGCCTCCGCATCGCGAAACCGGCGCGCGAAGCCCGGCGCTGCCACGAGCGGTTGACGGCGGCCGGCGTGATCGGCGACTGGCGCGAGCCGGATATCATTCGATTCGCGCCGGTGCCGCTGTACAACTCGTTCAGCGACGTATTCAACGCGGTCGATATGCTGACCCGCACGATACATCCATGACCGCGCCCAGCCACGGCGGCGAACGAGATGCGTGACTTCGCCGCGGTGGACATCGTCGGCGCCGGACCCACCGGTGCGCTGCTCGCGATTTCATTGCAGCAGCGCGGGCTCAAAGTCACCCTCTACGAAACCCGCAAGGACCCCCGCGGCAACCCGGGTGAATCGGGCCGGTCCATCAACCTCGCCTTGGCCGATCGCGGCATGCACGCTCTGAAAGCGGCGGGGGTGGCGGACGATCTCGCCGGAGCGCTGGTGACGATGCGCGGACGCCTTATCCATGAGAAGAACGGCACCCAATCGCTGCAACTCTACGGCCGGCGACCGGAGGAGGTCATCTATTCGATTTCCCGCCATCGGCTCAATCAAGCCTTGCTGGACGCGGCGGCGCGCTTGCCCGGGGTCGAGACTCGATTCGAACATCGGCTCGAAGACGCCGATTTCGAAAACGCCACCGCGCTGATACGCGACATCCGGCACGACCGGCTTTCGAGCGTGCCCATGCGACCCCTGCTCGCGACGGACGGCGCGGGTTCCGTGATGCGCCGTCGCATGAACTCGCTTGGGCTCATCGAAGCCCGAGAGTCCGATCTCGAACACGGCTACAAGGAATTGTCGATTCCCTCGGGCCCGAACGGCGCCTATCGAATGGCTTCGGACGCGCTCCACATCTGGCCGAGGGGAAACTTCATGCTGATCGCGCTGCCCAATGCGGACGGCAGCTTCACCGCGACGCTGTTCCTGTCCAAGCACGGTCAGGTAAGTTTCGAAGCGCTCGCGTCGCCGCGGGAAATCGAGCGGTTTCTTCGCGCGGAATTTCCCGATGTCTACGGCTTGATGCCGGACTGCGTCGCCGAATTCCAGCAGCATCCAACCGGCTTTTTGGGCACGGTCTACGCGAACCGTTGGAGCGCGGGCGGAATGACCGGGCTCATCGGCGACGCCGCGCACGCCATCGTCCCGTTTCACGGGCAGGGCATGAATTGCTGCTTCGAGGACTGCCTCGAATTCGGCGCCGCCGTGGCGCGCAGCTCGACTTGGCAGGACGTATTTGTAGAGTTCTTCGCATCGCGCAAGCCCAATACGGACGCAATCGCCGCCATGGCGCTGGAGAATTATCTCGAGATGCGCGAACGGGTGGTCGATCCGCGGTTCCGCCTCCAGCAGACATTGGCGTTGGAACTCGAACGCCGCCATCCGCGGCGCTTCATACCTCGATACTCCATGGTGATGTTTCACCATGAGATTTCATATCGAACCGCACAACTGCGCGGCGACATTCAGACGCGGCTCCTTGCGGAGCTCACCGCGAATGCCGCGACACTTCAGGACATCGATTACGAACGGGCGTCGCGGGAAATCAACCGTGAGCTGTCCCCGATCGGGGATGACGCTCCAGCGTGATGAAAGAGCAGTCGAAGTCGTTCCGATCGCCGGCAGCGTAGCGTTCCCGGAGCGTCTCGTGCCATTCGGAACCGCGCCATCCCGCAAAGAAAGTGTCGCCATCCTCGACGCGGGTGTGCACCAACGTCAGATGGATTCGGGCGGCGAAGGGGAGGCACTGACGGTAAACCTCGGCCCCGCCGATCACCATGAGCGCGGAACCGGCGCCCGCCCCCAGCCTCGCCTGGTCGAGGGACCCGACGACGGTGCAGCCGGCCGCTTCGAATTCCGCCGACCGGGTCAGAACGAGATTGGTCCGGCCGGGCAGCGCCTTGCCGATGGACTCGTAGGTCCTGCGTCCCATGAGGATGGCCTTGCCGAGCGTCAGCGCCTTGAAGCGCCGCAGGTCCTCCCGCAGATGCCACGGCAACCGGCCGTCGCGGCCGATGACGTCGTTCTCCGCAACCGCAACCACCAACTCAACGGTGGCGGTCCCTAAATCCGCGGCGCGCAGCGGATCCACAAGGTGATTTGGTTGCGCCATCGGCGACTTATACGCGCGCCGCCCGAAACCCGCCAGCCGCCGAAGGCGGCGGCCGCGTACCAACTTGCCGGAGTTATCAGTTCTGCAACGCCAGCTTCCCCGTCTCGGCACTCAGCGGTACGGCGGCAATGGTCGTGACGGTGCCCCGGTGATCGGTGGAGCAGACGGCGCGCGCAATGGCCAGACCGGTCTTCGGGTCTCGAGCTTCGAGGGTGAATGTGTAGTCCGAGGGATAGAAGTCGCCCAAGGCGCTACCGGTCGTGCCCCGATAGGCAAGCTTGTATGCCGGGGTGCCGGCGCCCGGCGCCGCAATGCTCGACGCGAACGCACTGGCGCAGGCCTTTGCCGAAGTCCTCTCAGGCGACGCGTTGGAGACTGCGGGGGACAGGGCGGCGATGGTGATGGCCGCGAGTGCAACTTTTCGTAGGATCATGGTGGTATTCCTTGATGGTCAAAATACCAACGCCCCGCAGTCACGATACGTAGCGAGGCTCACCCGGGCAAACGAGAAATTTTTGTGCTTTGCAGAAATTTCCTCATGCGTGAGACGGCCGTCACACTTTTCCCGGCCGGGAATTGTCCGGGTCCGGGAAATACGCAATGGGCGATCACGCCACGCGGCAGCTGCTCAATATCCACCGCGTCAATTCCTGCAAGTCCTCGCGTGACTGATCCTCGGGTCTGTGCAACAACACGTAGCTCTCGTTCGTCTTCAACTCCGCGTCGAATAACTTCATGAGCCCCCCCGCCAGGAAGCGATCGGCGCTCAAGCGGGACGGCACCAGCGCCACGCCGACGCCCTGCTCCGCGGCGAGGACGACGGCGGACATGGTGTCGAGTCTCACCAGGCGATTGGGCTTGATCGGCGGAATTCCAAGTCCCAGCGCCCACCGCTCCCAGGCATCGCGCCGCTCTTCATGCAGCAACAAGGTCTTGCCATTGAGATCAGCATAGGTGTCGATGGGATTCTCGAGCAGGAACTCCGGAGAGCACGCCGCGATGAAGCTTTGCGCGAACAACTCATGCACGGTGAGCCCTTCCCAGGGGCCGGTCCCGACGACGATTGACAGATCGGCTTCGGGCGGATGCGTCTTGGGGGCGGCGAACGTCGTCTCGATCCTGATGTCGGTCTCCTCTCGAGCCTGGGAAAAGGACGACAAGCGCGGCAGCAGCAGTTCATTGGCAAAGAACGGCGGCACGTTGAGGCGGATGATGGTGCGCCCGTACCGGACCTGGAGCTGTTCCGTGACCTTTTCGAGCTTCGCGAAAATGTCGTTGATGTGCTCGAGGTAATGAGAACCCGCATCGGTGAGCGTGAGAGTGCGAATGCCGCGCTCGAACAACGCGACACCCAATTGTTCCTCCAACGCTTTGATCTGATGACTGACGGCGGAAGGAGTGACGAACAATTCCTCAGCGGCAGCCTTGAAGCTCTGTAGCTTGGCCGCGACCTGGAAGGTCTTGAGGAATTTGAGCGACGGCAAGCGCATATTTTCAACCAACACTTAAAATTGACTGGGGCACGATTACCGTTGGGGCCCCGCACGGTGCACTCCGGCTATTCTACACCATAGCCGCAGCAACTTTCGTGCCAGGTACGGAAGGACCTCAAAATGACGCTGTCGACCGCGGCTCGCAGCGGGGCTGCCATGTTCGCGAGCGCGCTTGCTCCGGTACGCACGAATCTAGCGCAGGAAATACGCCTTTGACCAAGAATATTTCATGACGGTCGCGAGCAACATTACCGGCAGTTTCGAAGCGCGCCTGGTCGCCGGCGGATGCCGGGCGTTCGATGTTGCGCGACGCGGCGTTGACGCCGCGAAGTTGATTATGCCCGAGAGGGCGATTATCCCGAGAGGCTGATTATCGTTCCTCGACGGGCGCTGCAGCGCTCGCGGGCTGAGAACCGATGCTCGAGGGCTGAGAACTAACGCCCGCAGGCTGAGAACCCTGGCGGGATGCCGTCCTGGACCGCCCGGGCAACATGGCAACGAGCACGGCATCGCGGCGAATGAAATGGTGCCATAGCGCGGCGGCGACATGAGCCGCCACGGCGGCGAGCAGTCCCCACGACAGCCAGACGTGGTAGTCGCTCAAGGTATCGGCAAAGTCCGAATCGGCCGAGACGAGATTCGGCAGGTGGATGACGCCCAGAAAATTGAGCGGGATATTGTGCGCACTGGTCAATGCCCAGCCGACCACCGGTATTGCAATCAGCAGGCCGTAGAGTAGAACGTGGGCCCCTTGGGCCGCCAGACGCATGAGGGCGCCCATTCCATGCGAGTGGTCCGCGAGCGTCTTCGTCAGTCTGACCATGATGCGGAACCAGACGATGACGAGCACCGCGAGCCCCAGTTGGCGATGCGCTTGAAGAAGAAACTGGCGCATCGACGTGTCCTCCATGGCGTCGCGTGCGAACATGGCGGCCACAGCCACGAGGATTGTGATCAGGGTTCCCCAGTGCAGAGCGACGATCAACGCCGGGTGCTTGGCGCGCACTTCAGCCGATCCCTGCGACCGTCCCAGATTTCGAGCGATCCGGACGCCCGGCGCACCGGCCGTGCGACGCCGTGCGCCGGGCTGCAGGACCCTCTGACTCGATTTTCCATCTAACATGGCGATTCTCCTCAATTGCTCCGCCCGTCAATTCATGCGCCCGGAGGCTTGCCGCGCCGGCCGCTAGAACCGGTACCGGTAAAACAGCGCCACGACCTGCACCACATAGTTGGGCGCCTGCTGAAGCGTCGGCAGCTGCTCGGTTCCGGTACCCAACTGCATACCTTGATAAGCAAAATCCTCGACCGTCGTGCGTGCGTACTCGTACACCAAGCGCACGTCGGACGATGCAGTGACGGCATACCGCCCGCTCAGTCGCACATCGAACGTGCGCGTCACCACCGGTGGCAGATCGGCCGCGGGAATCAGGAAAACGGCGGGGGTACCGGCGGG
>Ga0307516_10000066_pt1 | contig 112721 bp, 136 predicted proteins | sample 19_EM_MG_FD_203310 | JGI IMG/M metagenome (GOLD analysis project Ga0307516, IMG submission 203310) | Populus trichocarpa ectomycorrhiza microbial communities from riparian zone in the Pacific Northwest, United States - 19_EM | ecosystem: Host-associated > Plants > Roots > Unclassified... | reverse complement strand
TTTCTAGTTTAATTTTTCCCGGGTGTTTGATTTCTTCCCCCCCCCCCCCCCCCTTTTTTTTATTTCCAGGTCCGTTTGTGACAAGTCTCGTACTTTGAAGCCTGACAACGTTTCCATCGAGTGATATTGAGAAGAACTGAGTAGACGGTGAAAAAAAAAAAAAACATGTGCGCCGTTCGCCTCCCCATAGAGCATTCCCCTGAAACTCCAGAAAAAAAAAAGGCCGTTCGTTCAACTCCGTATCCGTTATCCCAAGTGACCAATTCCATTAAAGCTCCGGTCTTGCCCCTCCACCTGGCAGCTCCAGTGTTCCCAACCGATATCTTACGTTATCCACCACCAAATCCACAATCCTTTGACAGCCTTCCTGACAATGCATTCCATAGGTTTTCGCGAGCGCCTCCGCGGCATGCGTGTACGTCTGCGAGAGTGTCGCCATAGCACGGAAGTAGGTTTGTTCGCACAGCCGTCTTCGGTGGTGTTAGTGCTGCCGTTCAATAGATCGAAGGGGGAAGAGACCCACCGGACATGTGCGAATGCGTCCTCACTTGGTGGGAATACAAGTAGCAGCCCAATGGCGATCAGGAGGAAGAAGATGATTATGGACTTGATGTCGAGGCCGCCAGCGCTCTTCTGCTGGTCTCGATGTTCCTGCTGCTCCTGATGGTGTGTCTGCAGCTCCTGCAGCTCTTCGCTCTTCTGCGACACCGATCCCTTTCCTTTTCTCCTCCTCGCCGTCCTCTCGCCTTCAGATCCACTCCCGTCCTCCGTCGCCGGCGGTGTGACCACGCCCTCGGTCTTCAGTTCTTCCGTCCGCCGTCCAAGCTCCTCCGTTCCCACCGCCATCACCTCCTCCTCCTCCTCCTGTGTCGGCTCTTCTCGCTCCTCTTTGTTTTCCCAGTCTCCCTTCTCCTCGTGTGACCGGCCGGGCTCCAAACACAGGTACATGTAGAAGAACAGCATGTCGAGGACTCTGCCGCCGCGTCCTCGCTCGACGATGTCGGCATCGAGCACCTCGTCCAGGATGCCAAAATCGACCGTTTCTCGCTCTCCGCCGTCGTCGTCCTGCTCGACGGCGAAGTGCAGCATGCCGTACCATATCCATTCCGGCAGATCGGGCACCTGCGCGGCTTTCTCCAGGAAGCTATGGGTCTCGGCGACGGTGGGCGCCGCGAGCGTGGGGTGTTGTGCATGCAGCCGTGTGAGCACACGGGAGACGGTGGACTCGGGGGAGAGGAGTCCTGGGGTGGGCGGCGGTGTCGGGTCCAGCGTCGCGCCGTTGAGGAGGTGCGCGGGGTTGAGCGAGAGCCGGCGCGGGCGTGACATTGCGAGTGATGGCGGTGTGGTGGGTGGGTGATTGTGCGTAGTGCGATTCGGTTGTGCAATGCAATGGCAGGAGGCGATGGGGGTGGAGGTTATACGTTTCTTTTCCCTCTTCTTCCTGCGGTCGTGGCTAGAGAGGTCGGTTGTTGTCCGAGCGGTGGTGGTGGTGGGGTGGTGGTGGAGTAGAGGCGTTTGTAAGTTGTGGCTGCTGCTGCCGTCACTGGTTGTCACTGGCGGTCGCTGTACGTTGACAGACAGAGAGCTGAGTTGGCACTGCATGACAGCGTCGATTTCAGATGAGCTCTCTTTTCTGGATGGCGAATTTGAACGGCAGAGAATGGAAAGTGTACCTGTCTATCTGTCTGTCAAAGTCAAGACTGTTTCAAATTCGTGCGTTGTCCTCAACTCTATCAATGGTGGGACTTTTGGTAGCCAAAGAAATGACGCAGATCTGATGGGTACATAGCGAGTGAGCTCGGCTGCTGCCGAACGAAGCTCTTGCATATGAAGCTAAATTGGGGGCGTCTTGGCGGTGGGATGAGGCTGCAAGAGGTGATGCAACCAGCTCATAGATATGATATACACCTTCAGCCTAACCCGCAACAATGGCCGCCCCACGCGTTCGCCTTCTCCGCCAGCTCACTGCCGCCTCCGCACCTTCCCCCATCCTTCGGCGGGCTACTCCAGCCCTTCAGCACGTCCGCACTCTCACGGCCACGTCCACCTCCCTCGCCACAGCCCTGCCCATTACCGCGCACGGCCCGCCACCACAACCGCCGCTTCCATCGCGCTCCCAAATCACCCAATTCCGGTCGTCGCAGAAGAGCGCAGCCGGGAAGTCAAAGCGCTTCTGGAAGGAAGTGCACGTGGTCGAGGCAGATGGTCTTCCACCCACCCTTCCTCCCTCCCTTCTTCGAGTGTGTGGCCGGCGATTGACAAGAAAGGGAGGCGTGAAAAAACAGGTGGCTACACGATTAACCTCGACGCGCGGCCGTTGAAGACACCGCAGCGGACGACGCTTCTGATCCCGCGCTCGAAGATGCTGCTCGCCGACGCGATCGCGCTGGAGTGGAGCCACCTCCGCTCTGCCGCCGATGCCACAAAGACGCACCGCATACCTCTGACACAGCTTTCCTCTCGGGCGCTCGACATGGCTGCCGCCGAGGCCGCGGGAGACACCGGCACGCGCGACGCGACGGTCGCGAATCTGATCCGGTACCTCGACACCGACACCGTTCTCTGTTGGGTGCCGACGACGCCGGAGCACCTTCGGGATCCCGAGAGGCCGCAACTAAGGGAACAGCAGATCGCCACTGCGCAAGAGATAATGGGGTATCTGGATGCTCGGGTGTGGCCTGGCCTCGTGATCAACCCCGTCGACGGCGATGCCGGGATGGTCGGGAAGGGACAGCCGAAGGAGACCCGGGAGGTGCTGCTGAGGTGGATGAAAGGGTTGGATACGTGGAAGCTGGTCGGACTCGAGAGGATCGTTCATGCGACCAAGAGTTTCGTTATCGGTGCCAGGATGGTGGACGAGTGGGGCGCTACTGGGGATGGCAAGTGGGGGATTACGAAAGCGGCAGAGGCGGCGAGTATTGAGGTTGCGTTTCAAACCCACCAGTGGGGAGAAGTCGAGGATACGCATGATGTCGAGAAGGAGGATGTGCGGAGACAGATTGGCGGCGGCTTATTGCTGATCCTTGGAGAAGTGTAGAGCGAGGTCACAGAATGTACGATACGACTAGAAATGACCGGCTTTGCTGAAGTAAGGCGAAAGAAAAAAAAGATATATCGTCAGAAACAGGATTCGAACCTGCGAGGCCGTAGCCATGAGATATCTAAACCCGGTGAGGCGTTCAAGTCTCACTCCTTAACCACTCGGACATCCTGACAGATTTAACAGACATCACATCTCTTTGCTGATGACTTCTTTGAGCTAATGCTGACATGCGAAGGCCAACTTTTGGGAACCGAAGCCCACAAAATGCGCACGACTCACGCGCTAACCAACCAGAGATCTCACAAATTCCAAATGTGTACTTGCACCTCGTTGCCACCCCATCTGTAAAGGGCGGCATTCGCGCCCGTGTGCATAGATATATATACACTACATACATATCTCTCGTTCTCGTGGAGCCACTGCCCCACCCCGTCTGCAGTGCATGCACCCATCATGCGCACTGGCAATCCACGTGAATAGTGATAGTATTGGGATCGTCATGTCCTTCCAATCACGAGTCAAAGAAATTCAAATATAAAAGGTAGACCTACCCACGCACCTGCCCCAAGAGTTGACCGGTATGTATGATAGGGAAGAGAAGAAGAAAATTCAATGCAACAAAATCAATCAGAACTCCCCCCATCCTTCCCCCTCCACCCTCCCTTCCGAGACTGACGAACGGAAATCGCAAACTGGTACGACAAAGAAAGCAAAAACAGGATATGTAGAAAGCAAAGCGCACACCACACCAAGGAATACCGCTCCTCCATGCGGAGTAAAAATATAAACAAGACATGACAATCGACAAAGATATTTTTTTTAATGAAGGAAACAACCTCAAACCCCTCAAGGGCAGCTGGCTTTTACAACTCCATTCCCATAAAAAGCCACTTTTCACTGGTGATTTCATCGTCGGAGAAGGCGCTTGAGGAGGTGCTGACAGATGAGAAACTACCGCATCGCACAGCTGGCCCCCCGATGGCACCGTGGCGCGGGATTTCGGTTTGCACCCAATGGGCGAGGGTTATCAGCTCGAAGCCTACCCAGCCGAGATCGCGAACAAGACCGCCTGAGTAAGATTGTTAGCTGGTGGTCGCATCAAGGGATGCATAGTACCTACGAAGACCTTCTGCGTTCCGTTGGAGGCAGATCACTAGGTGATCACAGGCAAAGCATTCGGTTGCCAGTTCAATAAGAGCCATCAGCCTGTAAATCAATTAGTATGTGATGGAGGAGAGTGCATAATATTATTAGGTTGGGTGATGGATAACGTACCCATGCTTCAGCTGAGTGCCTGCGATATGCTCGAAGAACAAGAACAGAGTCTTCTCGACCCTTCCTCGCGCCTCATCCTTATCGACAATGAATCCCCTGAAACTGGTTCCTCCAACGTAGTCCCAGACCTCTATGAATCTCATCTCATTGTCCTCATCTTCCACGGAATCATCAAAGGGGCAGCCGTTGTTGTTGTTATTGTTGCTGCTGCTATTGTTGTAATCGTAATCTTCGGAGTCATCACTATCGTAACCTCCACCGACACCACTGGCCGCAGTGCCGAGACGGTTTCCATTTCTCTTGTTTCTGTTGCTGATGTAGTCGTTGCTGTCGAACCTGCGAATCAAGCCCATCGAACGGGAAACACTTGGCGAACCTGACCTTCCACCTAGGAAGATTCGCTTCATGTCCCCACAAAGAAGTCTCTCACACTCCTTTGCGATGGTACTCGACGCCCCCTTCGTGGCAGAGCAGGCGGTGGGCGAGCGCGCGCGGTTGTAACCACCCGTGCGGTGCGCGCCTTCTACGTTGCTCTGTGAAGGGGGACTTTTAGGGTATCCTGAGGGGGCCTCAGGAACGCCACTGTGCCCCTGCATTGAGAAGAGTCAGCCAGTGATCGGTCACGGGCGGAAGGAGGAAAACGCTACTAACCGTTGGTGCCCGTACTGGAGTAATGGAATCGTTGAACCACCGTCGAACAAGCCGAGGTGGCATAGCAGCTGGCGAGAACGGGAGCCGTGGAGACGCTTTTGGACGACGCAGAACGACCAGTGCCGGACCGGTAATTGCTGGAGCTATTATTGCGCTTACTGCTGTTGAGCATCGCCATTGTCGTTATTTGTCCAGGGTTGCTGTGCGGAAGGAGTTCTGGAGCGATTGGGGTTGGAATTGAGGAAGAGGATGTTTGTGTAAGGTGGCGGGTGGCGGGTGGCGGGTGGCGGGTGGCGGGTGGTGGTTGGAGCTGCGAGATGTAGTTGTGGAGTTGTGAGAGGTTAAGGATTGGGGGGATGGAGATTGGGAGCAGAGGGGAACAGAGTTCGGGTGCTGCTCTAGACGGAAGGTCTGAGAAGGAAGCAAGGAGCTCGTCACGGCTACGACGGGGACGGGGGTTGATAAGTGAAATAGTTAGCGGCGGAAGTTTCTGGGGGAGGGCTATCTATCTTTCTAGCTTGCTTGGCTTGGTGCCACCCATTGACACTTTCCGCGTCCTCGTGCCCGCACACCCAGCCAATGCCAGTGTCGCATCAGAACGCTTGATGCAGCTAGACATCATTCGTTTGGGATTGGCAGCTCAATGGATCGGCCGGTTGTCGGGGGTGTCTGGAACCTGCCAGAATCAACGGTTTCACGGCGACAGAGCGACAGAACGACGGAATGACAGACTGACAGGTTTACACAGGACGGACGGACGGACGGACGGACGGAACCTGGCAGAAGCAATTCGAACAAGACGAATCACCGCATCACACGCAAGCAGCAAGCACGCATGAAAACAAATATAATCTGCCTCTCCTTTGTATGTAGTTACTCTATTTGCGGACTCCGCAAGACCGTCTTGCAGGTAGATATCCCGGGGCGTCCCTACGGCAGCGAGCCCTCCAGCCACTGATAGTCCTGCAGCCTTTTCGCGCCATGCACACGCCGGATGGCCGGATAGATAGATGTGATATGTACTCCAGATTCCATCCCTTTCTGCCCAGCGCGGTGGTGCCCGGTTGCCATGCATCATTTTCTCCGCACTTCTTATCCCATTGCATCTCCTCCCATGCGCCCCGCCGTTTCGGGAAGTCTGGTGTCAATTCAAGGAAACGGTTTTTGGTTTAGCCGCTCAGTGCGCAGGGCTCGCACGAATACAACCGGAGACGGGAGAGGACGGCTGTTTCTGGATGCATTTCGCCTCGAGAGACGGGGCTGCGCCGATAGCGTAAGCCACAGCCTTGCGCCATCCATTCGTGCCGCCGTGCCGCTGAGTCCAGATTGCGTCACGTGGCTGCAGCGGACGCTGAGTTGTAGGCAGTTGGACTCGGAGGGCTGTCTGGCCCGATCATGGGAATGTCCCGATTGGCGGCAAGCCGGGGAGAGCTGAGACTGTCTAACTACGTCATTTCTCCCCTGGCAAGCCACCATCACCACGCAGTCGAATCCAGCCAAACCAAACAGCATCGTCAACGCCAAGTAGCCATTAAGGCAGGGCAGCGGAACCGGCGAGCGCAAGGAAACTGTGATCGAAAGGGGAAAAAACTCGAAAGATCAAGATGCCTGGCTAGTATAAAGACCCTTTCGCAGGTCACTTTCGCCTTCCATCATCCCATTTCATAATCACCCTCATACGACACAATTACAATCCCTTCCTCCTCCCTGCAGAATACTCCGTTGTCAATAATACAAACATACGCATCCACCCCAGACGAAGATCACCCGCAATGCCAGGAGTAACGGACATCAATACTCGTCCCGCGTCGACGCGAGTGAGCGCAACGCACGACACTGGATTCCCAGAGCCATTCTCGAAGTGCGTTCCTCTCCCCCCGCTGCCACTACTCTCTAACCCTGCGTAACTAGTCGCACAAACACGACGCTCGTGCACCCCGAGGGCGCCGCTCGGCCATCGGAAGAGCTCGACCTGTCAACGGTGGAGGCGGGCAAGCAGAAGCGGATGTCGCGGCTGCTGCCAGGGAAGCGCTGGAAGAACAGCCAGGAGATGGAGCGTGATATGTACGGTGGTCTCGAAGAGAAGGATCCCAACGAGATGGACAGCGGCCTCCACCCCGACGACGCCGGACGTAGGTCTGGAAAGGTTAAGAAAGCTCTGCACAAACTGAGCTGTGGGATGGTCTAGGCGTGTTTGTGTCTCGAGGAGAGAGAGTGTACCGCTGGTTTGGTGGGTTGAACGGGTGCATGGAGGTCGGCTTTTGAATTGCGTCTTTCCTGTTGCACGAGTAATGATGATAGCTTATTTTTCAGCTGCAGCGCTTGCTAGAGATCATCCATGTTCGTCTCCGTGTGCTGGCTCTTCTGTGTGCGTGCGTCGAATAGGGCTAGTCATTAACAATGGCGGTAACTACTTGTAATCCCATACTGCAACAGACACAAGTGACGATGTGTGGTCAATCTCGCGGCTACGACGTCAGACATCTTACCAACCTTCCGGATTCCGCGGTCTGGCTGGAGCTGTCGACTGGAGGGGCCAATGCATGCTGTCCAAGGGAATTAGATTTAAGTGGTTCCACTTAACCGCCATAAGTATTCTATACATCTCGACCTACCCAATACCCTTACCCAGTCTACCTGATACAGGCGCAAATGGCTCAGACAGAACAGGCCAACAAAACACGGCAACCGGATCCAGTACTGAACTCCGGAGACACAGTGTGGTTCAAAAGGAAGCACAGACTGAAACACCTCCTTAAACTACTTCGGGAACTCATAGCCCTCCAAATCCTCCTCCACCGTCTTCCGGATAACCTCCGCCGCCTCAGCACCCCAACTCTCCGTCCGCCCCTACATCACAGCCTCGGGAGTCTTCTCCTCCTTCTTCTCCCCCTTGATCCCAGCCCCACGCTCCCAACAGCATCCCCATGAAAGCCCTTCCACTTGCCAAACTCTTGGCGCCCTCCATTCTACCGCCCGGGTATACTCTCTTTAAATCCGAGCCCGTACGCTCGCAATATTACTTCACCGCGCCCTCCGGCTCGCCCAACAGATCATCGATCACACGCAGCACCTCCTTTCTCACCGCAAAGGATGCTACATAGCCTCTGGTAGGTTTACTCGGACAAGTATCAAGTCTGAGAAGGAAGGGACGATTGTGGCGAGGGAGCATGAGGTAATGTGCTATATCCTTTAAGAAGACCCTTTTCCTGTCCGCTCCTCTCTCACTCTTTCATAAGCCTTTCCGTCATTCCAAGTTCTTCCCACCAGACACGCATACAAAACTTACCTCTCCGGCTTTCCTGATGCTCTCGATCACACCTTGTAGGCCGTCCCGCTGTACCTGCTCCCTCCCAGTTCCTCCGCATTTCCTCTGAGCCGTTGTCGAACCGTCCCCAGTCGCTCCTTGTGGGAGTAGTCGAATGCGTCGCCGAACGGCTTGTGCACGCACGTCGGCACGTGTCGTTCTTGTTTGTTTATTCATTACTTGCATGCGACCAATTTCTGATCATGGTGAGCCTGACTCGGAGAGCTAAGAGAAAGGAATTTACACTCTAAAGGGCTCGAGAAGCCATAAAATCGTGAAGCAGTCCTACTTATCCAAGGACACTGGTCCGATGAGAGCAGACGATCCAAAACTCACTCAGTCCCTTTTTATAACCATGACTTGACCAGGGCAGGTGAGGTTGTTAAAGGCAAATACAAAGTCCTGGGCATTTTTATGAAAGCCCATGACTGGGGAGATTGCTATTCTATCCCAAGAAAATGATAAGTTTATGGACAGCCCAGGTCTAGGGAGTTTAGAGACAGATCCTCACATCTGACTACTAGTCCGGATGTGTTCCCCTCTAGAGCTGAACAAGTAGCTCTCGCCTTTAGCAAGTATAGACTGGTACTTACCAGCAAGTGATGGGTACTTACAGTTGGCAAGACTGCTTCCCACTTCGTCAGACCAGCTTTCCTACTCCTAACTCTGGGTACAAGAGGCCACTCAAGGCTCTCTTCTTTGGTGTATACTTATGCAGAGCGAGTTTTATGGCTTCTCGAGCCCTCAGTACCGTCGATCAGGCGCGCGGGTGAGTAGCCATGAAGATGGGCTCCTCCTGGAGGGTGCCATTTTTCACTCTTGCTATCGATTGATTCGGGGCGAAGGAAGGAAAAATGGCGGTGATGCGAGGCAGCCAAAGACTCGTTTTGTCTCACATCGGCGCCCGGCAAGACCGTCCGTTTTAGCTGCAGTTTGGCTGCGCTAACTATCCGCGGCTGAGATGCGACGCACCCTCTGGAGAACAAGAGCTATCAGTCGCTGCTGCCGCAGCCGCAGAAAGGTAGACGATAGCCGCGGCGATCCGGAATGGTGTGCTCCAGCGTTACGCAAGAGGTATCCGTTGGCAAGACATCGTAGTCATCTGGACAGAACCCACTCGCTGGCTCGATACCGTGGGCGTTGGTGGGTTCGCCTCGCTGCAGAGCTTCTTACATACCTGTACTTTCTCGTTGAAATAGGCCCGTGGAGCGATCCAACCGCGGAGCGATGATATGTAAAGTAACTGGGAGGACCCAGTGTATGGGTGCCGGTAGTAGACAGAGAGACAACAATCTCTTAAAATAGCCTCGACTGCTTGGCGGCCTACAATTATCGCTCCTTACATGCTCGTTTCATTGTTCGCCGGGGCTGTCCGAGTACCCTCCGGTGGAGGCCGTGGTGTTGCTTGCTGCTGGGTGCTCTGTTCTACTCTCGCTGCATTCCCGGTACTCAGGTTTCTAGGTTTAGTTGTGCGATGGCTACACCTATGGTGGCAACAAGAGGACGATAGTTCCGCTTTCTATCAGTTATAAGCTGGCTCCCCTCCGATGTGGATAGTACGTCCCCATGGGCATATACCTTAGGAAACGGACTGTACATAATCTCGCCATGATCTAGATAGGTTGTATGCGAGTACTGATTTAACAAAAATAAATAAATAAAAATGGACGCATACCTAATATCGCACCCGATGAGTGCTCGGAAGACAAGTTGTATTTCTGGGTTCTAGCAGGTCTACCATAGGAAACCGAGATATTTGGATTCTAGTTGCCAACATGCTTGATATTAATTTCTGTGAATTTTAGTGTGGAGGGTAAGTGTAACCGAATACAAGTCTAAAATCAATTCGAGTTTTGTGGTAGCTTAGCAAGTGGAGGATACGGCCCATATTCATCAAATACCAACAAGCGCTTCCCTTCATTCTTGTAAGAGAAAACTGCCCCGCAAACGAGAACGCAAGAAATAGTACACACCGACTCCAATGTGAATGGGTAGCGATTGTGTTGACATACAGATAAAAAGAGACAAAGTAATAGAGGTAGTAGAGGCGGGAAAAAAAAAAGTAAAATGAAGAGAGTAATCACAAGAAATCCATCATTTAAAATCAAAACAAGTAGCGTAGACTCAGTGTCATTCCCTCCTCCCCCCCACACAAAAAAAAACCATCCCAAAAAGGTTCCTGAGGTAAAAGCAAGCCAAGAGAGCATTCCAATAACAAAAAAAAACACCATTCCACCCAGCACTTTCATAATTTCATTTCAGCTCCAGTCGCAGATGGAAACATCTACTGACCGTCTCCTCCCTGTCATCGTCTGGCACCACGGGCCAAAGCTCCGGGTCTGGCCGTCGCTGCACCGGATGTACTCCTCAAATTCCTTCCGACCACCTTCTCCGGCTTCTTTGTCAATGCAGAGGTCTGACCACCAAGGATGGCGTTACCGGCCGCTGATGCACTGAGAACCTTCTTTTCGGGACGAGCAGGAACGGGTGCCTTCTTTCCGGGGGCGACCGTTGGCTCTTCTCTAGCTCTCTTCCTGGTAACCGGGGCAGTGGTAGTCGAGTGTTTGCTGGAGGTACTGGTTCCGCCGCTTCTGGCAGTAGAATGCTCACCAATGCGACTAGCGGGTCTATTGTCGAACCTGCTGGCCGGCCTGGTACCTACGCCACCGAGACGGGATTTCGGAGCAACCCGCTTGCGTTCCTCTGGGCGCAGCGCCTCCGCATGAGGCGGGGAACTGTTGGGAAGCTGCACAGCGGCGGCACCCAGCTTCTCTGTAGGCTGCTTGAAGCCAGGGTTGTGCTCGCAGCACACACCAAACTTCCGTTCCATTTCGACAAACTCGCGGGCTTTGTCGGCGGTGACCCTCCTGCGGCGTTCGACTACGAGATCGGCTTGAAGCCTATCGATTTGCACGTCCGCAATCTCGAGCTTATCTTGGAGTTCGATGATCAGACGCTTTAAAGTGGCGATTTCAACGTCATGGACAGCATCGATATCCATCGGGGTATTGGCCTCGAATCTCGCGGCGACTGCCTTCATTTCCGTACTATCGGGGCGAGGGACCGGTGGTGCAGAAGAGGAGCGGTAGGGACGGGTACGGTTGAGTGGCGGTACAACGACGGAGGATCTCCTCTCCTCTGGGGATACAGATACCACCACTTCTTCCTCCTCCTGCTCGATTGCAATATCGGATTCTTGAACCATATCGTGGACGTTCTCGGCCATGACATGAGGTTTTTCTTCCGGCTCGACCCTAACTTTCACTTCATCCTGCTGAAACTCTTCCTCTATCTGAACCTCTCCCTCCTGATGCCCTTCCTCATCCCCCGACATTGGCTCCTTGATAGAAATATCCGTCGCAGGGTGTTCAGTCACTTCCATTTTCTCGGGTTCCTTCACTCCTTGCATATCCGCAGCCTGAACGGCTTCCTGTTCCGCTTCCATCGCCTCCGGAGCCTCCTCGATGACCTCCTTGACGGAAAGACTGGGAAGGAAACCACCCGTCTTCAGGGTTTCAATGTCGATGGCGCTAAAATCGCGGAACTCTTGCGTCACCCTTCTCCTCCTGGCCCTCTTCCTCTCTTCCGCCGTGATGGGCTTGGCGATACCCTCGAACAGTGCTGGGGGTTTTATTGGTGACGACCTGAAAGTGCGCGATGCCCCACCACCGATCGGGCTTCCGAGGTGCTTGCGTGGCGAAGTGCGACGCTTCTTAACGGTAAGGGGGCCGTCCTCCTTGTCTTCGGCCTTCTTTTCGGGTGAGAAATTGACGAAGTCTCCGAGCGACTGCTGATCCTGAACTCCGGCAGCAAGGAGCTCCTTCAGCTGTCGAACCTCGGCTTCCCTGGCCCTCAACTCTGCAGAGAGCGAGATAGGAGTGCCGGCGGCAAGACGCTGCATTGTGTTCATCTTATGGGGCGAGGCGGCTGATAGAAGCGGAGTCTTGTGAACACTCGCGAACAGAGACAGCGGGGCGAATGTGGATGCTCTAGGAGTGCCTTCCATCTCCGAATTTTCAGTGAAGTTGGTATTGAAGGAGGACGCAAAGACGTTGCCACGCTTCTTTGCCGGCGTCTGCCCAGGTGAAAGCTGTCTCCGTGCACGAACAGAGGAGGAATAACCTCCGAGTTGGCTGGCGATGGAGGAGCCAAGGCCAATAGCCATGGTATGATCCACCTGAAGTTCATTATCATCGAGGGCCTCCATCTCCGTATCCATGTCGTCTCCGGAACCTTCTGCCTCGCCCTCACTCTCATCATCATTCCTCGCGTCCGGCGCATCACCGTCAACCTCGCTGCCCACCAAAGAATGTCGCGATGACTGGCGCGACTGGGGACGAAAGCTGCTCTCGACTACTGTGGGGTTATTCACGGGACCAGTGCCAGGATGATATTTTCCGCCGGTACTTCCTGGTCGTCCGGCGCGTGGCTGTGGCTTTTCCTGCTCGTTCCCAGCAAATGGGGTCTGGAAAGGGTTGAAAGCAGCGGAAACGACAGGAGTTTCCGAGTCGAAGATATTAGCGTTCAGCCGTTTTGAAGCTCGCGTCGACGGCGCCGCCTCTGGCGACGATGCGTATTGGGTACCATCTGCTTCGCTCTGAGGTGAGATCCAGTTCTTCATGGGCGACGACGAGAGATAGTTTGTGCCTTCCGATGGAGGCAGAGGAACGTTTCTCGGATCCATATTGTATGCTGCGTACGATTTAATTGGAGCAAGTTGTGATGTGAGTCGTCGCCACGGTCGTGACTACTTGTCGGCGATTTGTGATGGGGACTGGTGTTGGGGAGACGTGGTGTTATGGTGTAAAGAGTGGTTGTTGATGTTTTGTGTTTTGTCGCAAGGGGTCGCGCAGGCGTATGTAAACAAAGGGTGGTGACTTCTCGCTCACCCTCCACCTATTTTTTTGTCAATTTTTTTTTCTTCCAGTTTTCTTCCCATCAAACCTCAGAACCCTTCACTTAAGAACCAAGCAGGAAATGCTTCCTCCCGTTACGGTTAGGCTTCAAATAATCTTCCCCCATCCTTGGGGTCACTTTGACATGAACAACTGCCCGGTCTGCATCCAAGTAATATGATAAATATTGACACATCTGTATGAAATCCCTCTTGTTCGATGCCATTCGTAGTTGAGAATCATCATGCTCAGCCGCTCGGTGTTCTCTCTATCACTGTCCCTGCTGATGACCGTCAATGACGAAAAAGTGGTAGCCCCGACCGTTGTCTTGACAACCAGCTTTGTTTACATCTACCTGGTCTGTTGACAGTCGTCATCCACCAACCATCTAGTCGGCCAGCCGCCTTCATTCGCAAAGAGGGTGTCAGGAAGACTCTCCCATCGGCCGTCTTTCCAGGCCGGGGCCGTAGGTTAATACGGTCCCAATTGCTATCATCTCATCTGCCGTCATCCTTTGTGTGGGTCTGACGTCGAATGGGGCGTTCCTGAGTTTTGGAACAAGGCCATTATTATTAGAGAAATCAGTGAATCTGCTGCTCCTCCTGCAGCAGCCACCGACTCCCTTCACACTCTTACTTCTCTCTCCGTACAAGCGCCAGCGCATGTGTGAAAACCACCGGAAGAGGAAATACCAAACGCTGCTAAGTTCCAAAGTGGGTTCGGCCAGCCTCTTCCTCTCTCCTGGCCTGGAACCACCAACCGACAGAGCCAACTAACAACTTCGCTTCTTCTTCCTTTCTCTCCTCCTCTTCTCTTCCATTCGGACCTTACAACACAACCAACGACGATCACTGTCGGCCACTCCCTAATACACTCGTTATTGCATTCTTAGATGTCATCGCCCGAATAGGCAGCATCCGAGTGCACCAACTTTAGTCCCTCGTCAAGGCCCCGAAGTCTTCTCCTTCCACACAATCCAACCAGCCCCCCAAATGTCGCCAACCAAGCCTTCCACCTCGGCCTCCACACGACTTCAGCGACCAGTAGGTGCCATGGTTTCGAGTATCCCACGACGTATCAAGACAAATGCAGCCGCATCATCCAAATCCCAAAATGTCGAGTCAAAAAAATCCCAAAATGTCGAATCAAAATCGAAAACAGTGTTGAGGTCGAAACTGAAGTCGAAGTCATCAACTGGTAATAAGGGCTCAGTGCTCAACGATTCGACTGCTACAGCGCTGTCAACAAAAGTGACATCGTACTTCGCAAGTGCTCAGTATGGAGGGGACAACAAGGAGAACATTCCTTTGTCTGGTGTCATGACCCGTTCCAGAACAAATCGAGTAAATGGAGGCTCTCCAACCAGAGGCAAGAGTGAGTTTACATGACCTTGTTTTTTTTCTCTCCGTAAACTCGGGTGCTCGATTACCATATAATCGCCCAACGTCGACGACATGGATGATACCTCACATTTCCAATTCGTTGGTGCTGACGATATTTTTGGTAAATAGGCGGCATATCGAAAGCAACCCCATCAATTCTTCAGAGATCAGCGCTGGCACGCCTCCCGCTACGCGAGTTGTCTGAGGGCGAGATCTTCGAACGTGATGAGGCAACACTTGGCGACCTGCGGCGACGACGGTCTGGTGAACACTCAGGTGCATATGTCGAATTCGATTCACATACTACCCAGCCTGTCGACACCCGTGCTTCATCGACCACAGCATCATCGACAGTCAAGACTAGGTCGCAGACTGCTGCTGCTGCTACAGCGATTGCGGAAGAGGAAGAGGAGAAATGCGGCGGAAAGATTCGTGTATTGCGGAGGACGGATAGCGAGGAGGCACTGCAGGTGAAGATCAAGGCTATAATGGCGGCCACTGCAGCTGCGTCTTCTTCATCCATCAGAACGACGAAGAAATTCTCGACTCTTCGGAAGAAGATACAGACTCCGACCAAGTTGAAGCACCCTGCTCTCAAAGACTCACCCGTATTTTCCCCCAGCACTACCCCCCTTCCTTTCGCTGGTCCCTCGGAACGTTTCTTGCAGCCGCCGACCAAGCAGTCACCTGTACTCTCCCGCCAAACTACTGCCGCCGTCACAAAGCGCCAGCAATCCCCTGTGCGTCCCGCGAGAATGGGATTGGGAGTCAAGAATGCCAATACGATCATGAAGGAGGTTACAAATGCGATCAAGGCGAACCCGGATAAGGGGAAGAGGATCATCATCTGCGCAAGTAACAACACGACCATTGGACAGAAGAAGATGGTGGCGAAGAAGCCTGCCGGCGGCCTGAACACTCTTCGCAGAGCTGCGGGGCCTTCTCGTCCGGCTACGACAACCGCTAAGACCGGATTAGAGTCTATCAGGAGAATGCGATAACGTGGGATGGTTCCCGACCGTGGGAACATGGACAGAGTTATATTTTATGCTGGGTTGTTTAGGACCGTGAATGAAGGTTCATTCTTGTAGCTGTGGAGTGCTCTTGTTTTGGTCTTTTCGGTTCCTTTCATTTCTTCGTCGGTTTCTTCTGCGTGGTGTACGTGCCTGCCCTCGGAGGGAGCGGCATTTTTCTGTTCCCCCCCCATCACCGCCTTGTACCCTCCATCCACCCAACGGCCAGTCATATGCATGTGTTGCTGTAAAGTATGTATTCATACCTGCATGGCGTTTCTTCCTTCGTTATGGAATCTGTTCACCTAATTCTAGAGAAAAGACGGAGGATGCTACGAGTTTTTGGATTTCCCTTGCCCAGCGGCCCACTCGTGTTACTGTGCATACGACCTGATCCTTTTGGGATACCCCCCTGTCTCCCCTGGTGGACTTAGTTTGTCTTTGTCGACTCGCAATCGTCGTTTTAGGAGAAACATTGCTTTCTTTTCTTTTCTGCTTTTTTTTTGGCTTGAATGTGTTTTTTTGCTTGTGATATGCGTGTTCTGCTGTTCAAACAGTTCCTGGCTTCTCGAGGGGTAAGGCGGTGACTTGCATTACAACTCATTCAACCGTGCTGATCGGACGGCGATTTTGTAGTAGGTGTCATGAGACAGTACTCGGTTTTCAATGAGACCTAGTAGGTAGGAGGCTCGTCGCATGAAACTTTGGGCTGGCTCGTTGTGATATTGAGGGTGTGTTGGACCAATTACCAACTCTCAGTATCGGAGGGTTGAAGTATTGAAGAATCGCAAGTCGTTCGTCGCTTCGTGTACGACGTAGCTGGCGAATACTTATTGCACATATTCGTACCTGTCTGAGGTGATGCTTAACCAGCATAGTTGAGCTGTGACTGGCTCTTGCCATCCATTGAGCCCGGGTTGAGTAAGACGCATGGCAACCGGAACCACGTACTGGGCCGAGTCGGTCGAGTCGGGTGACAAGTTGACCGTCCGAATAGACGCGATAGACGCATCTTCATGGATTATCACTCTTAGATTCGCTCCAGCATACTAAGGGAGCAAACGTTCCCGATTTTGCGAGGATCGGTTTGGGAAGGGGGATGTGATTAGGATCGGTGAAAGCTGCGCACCAGCACGCCCGGCTGCGCCCTCTTCAGCCGATGTATGCACCATAATTCGCCTACATACAAAGTCGCCATAGTTTGGCATTCCCGAGTGAGGCAACATGATTAGGCATCTATCTCTCACACTATAAAGTCCGTCAATGATCAATTCTCTACGGAAGAATTAAAGTGTCCGTAAATCCAACCGGCGATTTCCGGACGGTTAGAGTGAGTGGGTGCCTATGAGGTACCTAGATAGTAGCCGGTGGACGGGCGGCACTAGCAGCGATTTATTCCGGGCGCGTCCAGCACACCCTTTCTACGTATTTTAATCAATCTCGCGGTGCAAATTGTGCATAGTGACGTACTAGCTGTGTACGTTATCCGGGTACACCCATCACTCGGACGTTACCGTGGCAACCCCGAAAAATGGCGATGCTCAACAACCATGAGTCGAAAGGAGGCAAACTTTGCGCACCAGATAAACGAACCTGGGTGGAGATCAGGCAGTCCCTATTATGTCATTCGAGTCTCCTAACTCGCACTTGCGAACTGCAGTAGTAGCAGTCCTTGCAGGTTCCTATCGCATACGGTGGGGCCCGGCTGCGTCGCGTCGTCCTGGGAGGACTGCCCTGGCGGCTAGAGGTTGTACTTGGCTGCCGTAACGGGCTGGTGAGCTACAGTCCCTTTCCTGGATCTTACGGTGTGGGTATGGTAGGCTTTGGCGGGTGGTCTGCGGTGACTACTGGTAAACCAGTGGGAGGCCGCTCTGCCGCAGTGGTTGTATGGGGCTCGAGACTAAGTGGGAATGTTTGGAATAGGTGTGCAAAGTGAAGGCCCGGACCCGAACAGGCCGTATTTCCTATGGTGCTTGTGCAGAACATACCCCACGTTTCGGTCTCCGGGAGTGCTTGACGGTATATCAGATGTCCTAGGCCGTTGCTACTGCTGAAGAGTTTTGCCCAGAAAGTTTCCTAGCGGGAATCGACTGGGTCTGGAGGTTTCATCGTAACTCGCCCGAGTTGGAATCAGAGTGGCTTCGGCATTCTGATTTATTTTCTCCTGATCGCTGAGTTTTATGGCTTGCCAGGCCATTTGCTCGAACTAGGTTGAATCCTTGGTGCACCAAACTTCTTTCGCCTATTGCAGGCCATTGAGTTCAAAAGGGTACATCACGGCTTTCCATGATCAAACAAATGGTCGCATGAGAGTAATGAGGGGAAAAAAAACTGTTACATTGAAGATGGGCCCGTAGGAGTTGACTTCGCTAGTACATATCCACGAAAGCAATCATTTAATCTCACTCGTCGCTACAAACACGTTAGTGTCACGATACGACGTCCGAGGAGGATAGGGAATGTATAAATATCGTCATGATCCAATAGAGTCGCATACGATCAATGAATCATCATCATCGTCCGAGGAGGATAGCCTGAGGACCTCTGTACGGTGGCTCTCTGGTTCGGACGACGTGCGTGGGACTTAGTATCGAACAAAGGATGTAAATCTTACATCGGACAAAGGAAGTAAATCCTTTGTCTGTCCGGTGGAGTAGCCACCGAGACTGATAAAGAGTGTGCGTCCGTCGCGCTCGATACCGAATACACACTGGGTCTCTCTCCACTCTTTTTGACAGTTAGGCGTATGCAAGAGCTTACTAAGGAAGTCCAGCCTCCGCCAACAACCGAAGTATCGCCGGCGGGTCGTGAGAGAATCCGCCCGTTGCCCCCCATCTGGGACTCGATAGACATAGTTGCTAACTACCGTAAAGTCGCGCTTCTCAGCTTCAGCCCTGAGCCCTGGAGCTCTATGTAGGGTATGCAGGTATCCACACTTGGGCTGTTGGTTCGAAGGTGACCAGGGGCATAAGCTCGTTAGCGGTAAGTATGTATTGAGCAAGGAGGGGAAGGGTGCGGTAGAAAACACAGTCAACTCCAAAACAATCACGAGCAAATACAAAAAAGATCGCAGGGTCTTCGGATACGCTGGCAGTATACAGTTTTCAAGCTTATACATACTTTTCAGCTTTGTTTTCCCCTTCTTCTTAAGCTATGCCTCTCCACAGCATCGGCCACGCGCGTTCGCAGTCGCAGTCGCATTCCGCCAACGCACCCGTCCCCGAGCAATCTCTCGCTTCCCTAGTTCAAGCCGCATCGCAGACACTGACCGGAGTCGGGAACCCCGTTGCTCTTGTCGGAGGAGGAGGAGCAGCTACCAACACATCAGCATCAAGACAGACAAACAACCTGAGCTCAGGTCTCCGACTTCAGACCGCAAACACGGGCTTCGAACCGAGCTCGCAACAGAACTCAGGCGTCACCCCCATCCACTCCGGAGGCTCGTCTGTAATATCGCCCGACTCCACCCACCCACCAAAGAAGTCCATCTCCTTCCGTCTGCCCTCACCAGTTGCACAGTCAGGCTCATCAGGGAGCAGTCGCCCGCCGCCGCCGCAGCAACAACAGCAAAGACTATCCCAGCAGGAACAGTTGTACCAGGACCATTCGTCTTCGGCTACTCAATCGCACCCGCATCATTTGTCACAGCGGCCGTCAGACCCGATCCAGAAACAGCAGATCTTGAATCAGCAGCCGACCTCCCAGCAGACCTACACAGCGTATCACTCCGCGAACCCATCGTCGAACACCGGCTCGCGTGTACACATCTCGTCCACGACCACCGTGCCCGCTACGGTCCCGCAAGCGTCCCAACAGCGGTCGTCCATGCATCGGACAAACACTAGCGGCGGGGGTGGCGGGGGCAGTGGTGGCAGTGGCTATTCGCCGAACGCACAATTAGCTCCCGGCGGTGGTGGCGGTGATGTCGGTGGCTCAAGAAAGTACAATCACCCAGGGGCACTGACCCCCACCTACCCCAGCTCTTCGCAGCACACCACCTCGCATTCACACTCTGGAGTGGGGGGTCAAGGAACAGGATTAACGGGTTCATCCAGCTCGAATTCAATGCGCGAGCCACAAGAAAGCTACGGTGCTGTGGGACCGGGACGGTGGATGTGTCCTTACGGCTTGTACGCTATCGACTGGTGCAAGTGGAACCCCTCAGCCAGTGGTGGATACGGCCGTGTGGCCGTCGGCAGCTATACAGAAGACAGCCATAACTACGTTGGTTCCCCGCTATTCCGGGCTGATCTGTTGATTGTAGCTGACCTGGAAACATTCAGATTCAAGTCCTCGACACCCGTCCCGGGCCCGCCGATCCCCAGCAACCCGGAGCACCTACGCTCGAATTCACGAAGCTTGCCGAAGCAACACACACGTACCCGATAACTCGTGTGTTATGGGAACCACCATCCTCGAAATCTCTCACAGGCCTGCTTGCAACTTCCGGCGACCATCTAAGGCTATGGTCCCTGCCCACGTCCAGCACCGCCTCCCCCGCACCGAACAGCAATTCGATCACATCGCGCAGCTACCCCACACAAACGCCGAAGCTCACACCACTAGCACTCCTCTCCAACTCTAAGTCCACAGACTTCACTGCGCCTCTAACATCGCTAGATTGGAATCAGGTCTCCCCATCGCTGATCATCACCTCCTCGATCGACACGACCTGCACAATATGGGACATCCCCACACTCACCGCCAAAACGCAGTTGATCGCACACGACAAGGAAGTGTTCGACGTCCGCTTCGTGTCCAACTCGGTCGACGTCTTCGCCTCGTGCGGCGCCGACGGCAGCGTCCGCATGTTCGACCTTCGATCCCTCGAGCACTCAACCATCATCTACGAACCGGGCGCCAGCAAAGCCTCCTCCAGCTCTGACCCTGACGGTGGCTCCCCCGTCAACAATTCCCCACCGGCCCTTCTCCGCCTTGCTGCGTCTCCCCATGACCAGCACCTAATCGCTACCTTTTGCGCCAACTCTTCGGTAGTTCGCATTCTCGACGTCCGCCAGCCCGGCCAAGCCCTCGTCGAGCTTAAGGGGCACACGGCAAACGTCAATTGCTGCGAATGGAACCCCGGACGAAGAGGTGTCCTTGCAGCTGGCGGCGACGACTGCGAAATCCTCGTGTGGGACATCTTCGGTGCCGCAGGCGGCGGCGCAACGGGAACCATCAAGACGGAGAAAGGTGTAGAGCAAGAGCGGCAGCCCGTCGCATGGTGGGGGTGCGAGGTCGAGGTCAACAACCTGTCTTGGAGCCCATCCATCGGTAAGACAGGTAGCGATTGGATCGGTGTCGTTGGCGGAAGGGGAGTGTCCGGATTAGCGGTTTAGGGTGTGGCTGCCCTGGGGGTTAGAATATGGTATTTGTGTGTGTGTTGCTGGGGACAAAGGAGTGCTTACCATTAGTTCTTCTCTCTCCCAATTGTGTGTGTGCACGCGCGTGTGTATGGGATTTCCCTGCGAAGAAGTTTGCAGTAGCGTGGGGATTGGGTAAAGTTGCTGTGTAAAGCTTCACGATTTCTTTTTCGGCTTTTTTTTTTTGTTTCTTTGTGTTGTCTTCCCCCCCCCTTTACGAAGTTTATGAAGGGGTTTTTCTTTCTTAATTCTTCTCCGGATCAACAACAAACTCCAACCTGTGTGTCCTTTCAATTTTTTGAATTTTTTTTTGGCGATTTGGTTGAGTTTGGATACCTAGCGAAGGGAGGGAGGGCTCTATTTCTGATTCTGTCTGGATGTTTGGGTTTGGTTCAGCTCTGTCTGGTTTTGATTCTAACAGAGAGAGAGGAGACAAACGGAGTCGGAAAAGCCGAGAAGGACGGGTGATTGCGTGTGACCACTGCTATCCCCCCTGAATTGAAGTCAAAGTAAACAAAAAAAAAACAAAAAAAAGCGCAAAGCATCAAGCACCATGGTCGAATTAAACATCATCGCCATTCCTTTAGAGACATCGATCGTCCATCCAGTCATCCGCCATCACCATTCCTTTAGAGACATCTATCATCCATCCAGCCATCCGTCATAATCGAACAAATAAACCAAACCAGCCTCCACCACCGACTGATTAGAAAAACCCCTTCCCCCTCCTCCTCTATTTTCTGCTCCCAAGACTCTAGTTCCAAACACTTCGTCCAAACCCCCCCTTCCCTGCAGCTTATGAATGTCCATTGAAGGAGAATGAAAATAAATGAAACTCAACAAAAGTTATGCAATGCCCTCTCCACCACCCCCACGCAAAAGGTCTTCATCATGTGTTCGAAAAAAGAGAGCCCAAGGGGAAGAAAAAAAGAGACAAAGACAAAAATAAAATATCAAGCCCAAGCGCCAACAAGGCTCATCCCAAACGCACCGGCAAAGACCCAGCAGCATGCGGCGATGCGTCTGCGTCCCTGAAGCGTATGCCAGCTCTCATCGCTAAGGAAGTCTTCCGCAAGCAGCTCCACAAGTCCCGCAAACACCAACAACCCGGAGGAGATCGCGTTCATGATGCCGACCATCAGCAGGCCTGTGGGAGAGTCGGGCGAGTAGAGAGTGTGTGTGGCGAGCCCGATGGCTTGGCCGATGGGGGTAGTGAGCCCGTAGGCAAACGCCATCAACCACGGCTGGAACGCACTCTTCTTCCACTTCAGAGTGGCAATGCGCGAGCCTAGGGCAAGACCTTCGAAGGTTTGGTGGAAGGCTATGGCGATGAGCAAGACGATGAAGGGCGAGCCGACGGTGACGGAGAGCGCCATGCCGATGAAGACGCTGTGGAAGAGGATGCCCATCTCGAGGAGGAACACCTGGAGCAAGGCCTTCTTGTGACGTTGCTTAGGCGTGAGTTTCATCTTGTGGTTGTGCTCCGGCTCGGTCGGGGACGGTGGGAACTTCAATTCGGCAGGAGTCGAATCACCGGATTGGGGGTTGTCCGCCTTTTCTGTGGCCACCGCGATCGCGGTCGGCTGTCGGGAGCGCTGCATCTCGGACGAGAACTTCTCCAATTCCTGAGCCATAGAGTGAGAGCGGGATCGACGCCGTCCGGCCATTCCAAATCCAAGGCGTCCCATTCCCCCACGACCGCCGATGTGCTCGCTTCCAGTATCACTATCGCGCTCGTCGTCCTGCCTCCTCCACTCCCTCCCCTCACCCTCCTCCCCCACCGCCTCCGCATCCTCATCCCCCCCTACATCCTGTTCTTTGTCGGCCGCGGACGAGTGTCCGGCCTCCAGCGTCGCGTTCTGATGGTCATCGGGCGAGTAATGTCCGGCACACAGACCTTTGGTGAATACCATCTCGACGATCGTGACCAGGAAGACAGCGACCATGGCGATGGCGCCGGCCATGGCCGGGTACTGCTCCGTCCAGAAGGCGGGCAGACATTGGTCGGTGAGCGAGATGAAGGCTGTGGGGAGCAGGTGCACGAACGCAGTCGCGATGAGAACGCCGGTACCGAAATGGCGCACAAAGAAAAGGAAAGAGGGGGGGATGCGGAGGCGTGGGAACCGTTTCGCGATCAAGGGGAACGCGCATGCTGCGTCACGGGAGCTCCAATCAGCGAATATCCATGGACAGGGGGGTGGGGAAGAGGTATGTTACCGAGCGAACTCTGGGTCAATACCACGAACACGGCCATCACGTGCAGACCCATATTGTACTCATCCTCACTGAGTCTGCCGCCACCGCAGACGGCCGAGTTCCTGGGGACGAGTGTGCGGTCATAGGTGGGAGGATTCTGGTTGAAGGTCGGGTTGCCTGAGGGCCGACTGTCAGCAGACAACAGGAGGGTTTGGAAGGCAAGGAGGGTACCGGTTGGCTCTGGGTCTCTAGTGGGACAATTCATCTTGCAGAGAGGAGTGATGGAAAGAAGCCAGCTTCTCGAGTCTGACGATCTCTTGGAGCAGCCAAGATGATGCAATCGGGGATGTGGGTAGAATAGATGCCAGGGAACCTATGTAGACGGGAAGATGCAGTTCAAAGCGGACCAAGAGGCACGATATCACGGTGTGAGAAGTTGGGATAGCAGCAGATGTTGGAGGGGGATGAGCAGCTTAAGAAGGGACCGAAGCCGGAATCTAGGTTCGAATGGATCGGTCAAGATAGGGTTGTTCCAGACACTGTGAGTGCGGAACGAGCAGGCTAGACGCTCGGAGCGGACGATTGATGCTTCGAAGACGCCCGTTGCGTGAGGGCTATTCTATGGGGGGTTGGCAGGATGGGCAAAGGAGTATGAGGGGCCGAAGGTTGGAGATGTGCAGGTGGGTGCGAGACGAGGTAGTGGCTGTAGCAGCAGAGTTTGAGAAGGTGTCTTCGGCAGGATCGGAGCCAACGCCAAGTCGGTGCTGCAAGCCTCTTTGGGGCGGTGAGGGTGCGGGAGGGTGCGGGAGGGGGGATTGTAGGGGGCGGAGAGACCGCTTGCTGGGGGGGGGGAGTCGAGTCGGAGGTGAGCCGGGGAGCCGCACGAAGATCTGGGGAGTGGAGGGGTGTTTGGAGACGCTCGCTCGAAGCCGACGGAAGGGAAGGGAAGCAGCGGAAGAAGAATCGTTAAATGCATCGGAGATGAGAGAGAGCCGCCGGCCACCACGGTCTCCGCCACCTTCCCTTCCGAGCGTGAAAAGGTGTGTACATAAGCACACTACACGTTCGTCCTCCCAGCCCGAGGAACCAGGAAAAGCAACGGAGCTACATACAGTACACATATCATATCTACTCTAGTCCCACGACCGCCCCTGGCACATCCCTACCCGCGCCGACGTCCAATCACCACGCTGTCCCACCCTGCCCGAGCTACAACGGCTCTCCCGATCCGAACGCGACGCTCAACGTCAACTGGCGGAGCACGTGCACAGCGATACGCTTGCAGCATAGAAAAGCGACGAGCGAAAGCCGCCCCTCTAATCCCGCGACGATGGCGACGGAAGCGGCGACAGCGACACGTCGGCCACCGCGACGATCCAGAAGATGGAGGTTACGCGTGCCCTGTGGCCTGTGTCCACTGTTCCTTGTGCCGCTCGCTTCGGAGCAGCTCTCGGCACTTTGGCGGCGGCCAAGCAACGCTGGATGCAGCCAGCGCCTTCTCGCAGTCTTCTCGTCTCGCCAGTCGTGCGAGTCCGCACAGATGCCCACGACCGCCAAACCCCCGCTTCGACCGACTCAGCTCAGCTCAGCTCAGCTCAGCTTTGCCGTTGAGGAAATGCAAGTAACTCCGTCCGTGTCGGTCGTCTGTCATGCATCCGGTGCCATGCCTCCGCGAATGCAAGGCACCGGCCAATCACCACCACAGCAGCAGCATCGCCATCACAGCCACCGCCTACGCCTGCCTGCATAGTACGCTGGCACAGCAGCAGAGCAATTCCGTGGTTGGGAGCTCGCCAATGCGAGGAGGAAAAAAAAGAAACAGATGATTTTAAAAAACAAACCTGGGGAATCCCCGCAGAACGTACTACGCTCCTCGCGCCTCTGGTTCCGGGGACGACGACGGCGCAATCCACTCCGCCTCTGCCGTATCCAACGTATCGTAGGGCCGGACGCTGGACCATGGAACACGGGAACAAGTTCTTGCTGCCTTGCCCCCGAGATTGCCCGAAAAAATACTGCTGGCTGTCCGGCCTCGGCGGTGGGCGGAGGACGGTGGACGGTGGACGGTGGGCGGTGGGCGGTGGACGGTGGGCGGTGGACGGTGGGCGGTGGACGGTGGGTGGTGGGTGGTGGGTGGTGCGCGCGGTTGTCGTGCTGTGCAATATCGACCGGCCGGATCCATCGAGACTTGCCGACTCCAGAGATCCACTCCGCCTTCCCCGACGTTACTCCACAGCCCAGCGTCCCAGCACCAGATGAAGCGAATCCGTACGCAGTTGCCGTAAAGAGAACGCTGCATCCATCCGTCCGTCAGGTCGAATGTACATAGATATCTGGAATCCGCGGAAATAGGGTCGCACCGGAAGCTGCTACCAAGCAGTTAACCGCACATACCTACTTAGGCGAACCGTAGATATTAAATGCGCCATTTTTTTTTTCTATTTTCTGTATCTGTCCCCTGTCTTCACTTCACCACTACCTACTGCACTCAGTGCCCAGACGTCCCTCAGAAATGCTTCACCCAGTAGAGTATCTAGATACCTGGCTGGGTACATCCACTCTGAATGCCTTTGTGATTAATCGGTATAGATACCCCGCCTGGAAGTTGCACACATGCACCCCGTCGGCATTTTACAGTTGCAAAGATCGTCGTTTCCTTTTGCGGTTGCGGTTTCATCCTCGCCGCTAAGGAGGCCAAAGCGGGAACGCTTCAAACTAGAACCCAAACTGCCCCTTCCAAGAACTAGATATGACGAAGATCTTGTTGAGAGGGGAAAAAAAGAAAAAAGTGATATCTAGTGATAGTGATAGTAATGCATAATCAATAGGATCCACCTCACCTGATATGGCTGCTGAAGCGTGACAACCCCATCTCTCCCCCCCTCTCTTACACCACCGTGTGTAGGTAGGACATCACGGGCACGAACTACTTCCCATTCAAACGCACGCAGGATCCTCCTTCCCCGATTGGCCAGCCGGCTCGCGATCAGCGCTGGGAGAAAAAAAAGAGACGGAGCAGCGTCCGTCGTTTCTCGGGCTGCGGTTTGGGTTTGGGTTTGGGTTTGGGTTTGGGTTTCAGGCGTCTGGGGCTCTGGATTTCGAATCCGAAATCGAAGTGAATCCGTGAGGCGTCCCAGGAAGGGGGGGAGGGGAGACAGCGCCAACAGCCAACACCCTGCAAATATAGCACTGATAGGCATCGAGGGCTCAGTTTTGGCGCCGAGGGGCGGTTACGAACGAAGGTTCTCCCCCCCCAAAACCACGTCTTGTGCTTCACTGGTCTGTCTGTCTGTCCGTCTGCGTTGCGATCAGACCAGGTTCCACTAAAATTCCCGGGAAGCCGCGACGCAACGCTCGTGTTTGGTCGGTGCCATACTCGCCAAAAATATTGTCTTCAGCGCATACACTACACTTCCAGATCCAGCAAACAATTGTACGTAACCGTTCGTGGCGGGTCGTACCGGTCTCAATGTCTCCAATATGATTATGTACGATACCTTCTGGCAATCTGAATTCTGCTATTCCAGCCCGTATCCTCCCGCTTTCTCTATGCAGGCAATATATACAGCTTATTAGTTGTCGACAACACGACATGTGTGCAAGGTTGGGGGAGCGATTCGTCGAGTGGACACCGGAGAAGGCGGAGAGGGGGGTTTTGTTTGTTTGTCTAATCAGTGATTGCCTGCGACCTATCTAGATCATGGCAATATGCACGTATCCAGTTCCTGCCCACTGTCCTTACGGTTCGTTGTGGCTCCCCTGCTCTCCGCCCTGCCTCACCCCAGAGCGATTTTTTGTTTATTCATTCATCGCATGCGACTAAGCTACATCATGGCGATATGCACACTGTCCGTCCCCCCCGTGTGTCCCAGAGGGAGAGGGGTCCCGTCACCTGCAGACATGTGTCTCGAGGGGCGAGTGAGCACAAGTGATCTACGGTAATCCCCGGCGACAATCCCGGCGTGCCCGGAACAATCATTATCCAGATGTGACGCAGTGGTGGTACTATCTATGTATCACTAAAATAACCTGCATGGTATCGGCTTCATTGGTCTAAAGTCACAATGCATGCAAGAACGATTCCCTCCCATCCCCGATCACAGGTTTGTCAGATAGTCGTCCACCTCCTGCGGGCTGAGTTTGCGGAATCTGGGTCCTTGCGCGCCCTCAACACCCTCGTATCCGAGCAGTTGATCCGCGGGGGGACCAACGATGCCGATCTCTATGGTCTCGCCACTCATCTCACCCTCGATCTGTTTCAGGTGCAACTTTAGATATTTCTCGTCCAACAGCGCGGAAGTGGGTCGCCTACCGTCTCCTTGAGCGTCAGCAGAGCTATGTGGATTGCATCCTCCAACTCGAGACCCTCGGCGTAACGTTTCTCAAGGAAAGTCTTGGCCGAAGTCGCGGACTTGCCGATAGCAGTGGCCTTCCACGGGAAGTAGGAACCGGATGGATCAACCTAATCGCGATCAGCACTCAAGAACTTCTCCGTTAACGGGCCAAGAGTCCCGAAAGAAAAGCACCTGGTACAACGCCGGACCGCCCTTCCCCGTTCCCGCAGGTTTGTCGTCCCATCCAGCCACGAGCAAGCTGACACCGTACGGCCGGACACCACCGCTCTGCGTCGCTTCCTGCATGACCTTCGCTACGTCTTGAACCAGTATCCTAGTAGGCGGGTACTCGTTATATATGCGTTTGTAGTTGGTGTGTGAGACCTTGCGGGCCTTGTCGGCGAGGACGCGGAAGTCGGGGCCCATGCCCGAGTAGACCATGCCGATGTCGGGAGTTACCAAGGCGATCTTCTCGAGCGAGGAGGCGTTGGTGAGGGCGTTGCTAGACTTCTTTTCGGTTGCGAGAACGACTCCATTGGTAGCTGTGTGAGATGCGTGTTAGATGGTGGGCATCTGTAGTGAGCGGAGGAGATACCTTTGATGCCCAGAGAGGTAACTCCTTGGTTGACGGCATTCAGGGCGTATTCTGGAGAAGCAAGCCGTCAGCTACGACGGTCCGAATCGCAATCCACTCAACAGCGAGTCGACAGGATGAGTCGAAGTACTGATGCTCGCTCCGGTCGATTCGCGCAGCATATTCAGGGGGGTTCCGGAGTGGTTTCGTGATCATACCTATCTGAACAAGCTTCCCACTGTTCTTAGTTAGCTTCCAAATCCATCAAAAGCCATCGTTTGCGAGCGAACCTTGGGGAGAAAGTAGTAAGGGAGAAAGAGTATCGGTCAGCCATGTTGATGGGATGTCGAGGTGGTCGTGATGGGAGGCGTGGGGGATGATCCGGCGGTGGTGGTGGGATGGATATCGCAGCAGTTGCGGGCAGCAGTACTTGAGACAGGTCAAGCGATGTCTAATCAGTAGCTTACCCGGTGTTGCGGCTCTGCGTAGCTAGCTAGGTGAAGTTCGAGTGATCGAATGTGGTGCCGCCCACTACTTGGAACCCCCAAAATTTACCAATGCACCATGACAATCGTCTTAGTAAAGAAAACGGCGAAAGCTCTGGACGCTATTGAAATGCACGTAACTTACATACACCCGACACTGGTTTTGTTGGTCGAGGGTTCCACTCGTTAATTGAAAGATTTGGCATCGGATTAACTATGTACTAGTACATGAGTACAGTTGCATTCAGCGATGGAACAGCATCCGAAGCACGTACCTGGTTGTGGCGGTGTAGAATTATTCGCTACTAAAACAAGCGCCTCAGCGCGTCCGGTAAATTCTGAAGTCATCAAAGTGTGGTACCTAAACTACCGGTGCTCGCCGCGGTACCTTACCCCAATGTTCTGGACTTACTTCGTGAGGCCATTCCGATAGCAATCGGAGCCACCCATTTGACCTCCGATTCATGAAATCTCACTCACGTGCTGCACCTGAGCTAATTTCGGTTAGCAGGAAGCATGCGCCCCAGCCCGACAAGGTTGATGCTGATCCCGAGGTCCCCAACAATTATCTATGGCATCTCGCCTAAAGGACCATCGTCGACATTTATGACAGCGTCTGTTTCCGCGAACCCCTACCGGCGTACCCCCAAATTTGGCCGGCGCTCGCCTCGTCCCGATTGACTTTTCACCCGTCGCGGTCGTCCCGCCCATCTAACTTTGCACAGCTATCCATGGCGGCTCCCGATCTCAATCTCAGCTCGGACACCCCCCAGATTCACCCTCCTTTAGTTCCCGAGCGATATCGCGCGGCTGCCGATGTCGAGGCTACCACTGCTATCCCCGTGTTCGAGAACGAGGAATCGCGTGACCTCATCACCGCCAACTTTACACACTTCCGCGAAGACCCGTTCTCGTTCCTGAAACAGATCTCGCTGCACTACTCGGGCACGGGATGGCGCGCATACGATCATGTCATCGGCCGGCCGATATTCTACAAGGGGTTTAGCGAGCAGATGAAGACGAGGATCCTGCGGAGCGCGCTGTTGCGGATGAAAATCAACGAGCTGGCCGAGCGCCGCGCCACGGTCGAGGATGACGCGGGGACGTTTGGAAGCGACAGCAGGCGGGTGATACGCCTACAGAAGAGACGGGAGGAGATCGAGAAGCAGTTGAATCAGGTTGCGGATGGGATCGTGGACGGTATGATTTGCAAATTCGAGAGCAAGAGGTTCATCCGGGTACGCGATCCGGGGTTTCGGGGGTGTTGGGCTTCTCTTACCGTACATACTAATGCTACCGTGTTGCTCAGGGCGCATACTACATCTGCATGCAACTACTTGCCCGCACGTATGACCAAGGCATTCATGTCTCATCGCACGAAATTCAGAACCTCCGGAGGATTGCCGCCCTGGCCGCCGAGAAGAAGCAGTCCTTGATTTTCCTCCCTTGTCACCGCTCCCACATCGACTACGTCTCCCTACAGGTCATCTGCTACCGCCTCGGTATCGCTCTACCCGTCGTCGTTGCCGGAGACAATCTCAATTTCCCTATTGTCGGGAAATTCCTGCAGAATGCCGGCGGCATGTTTATTCGTCGCTCCTTCGGCGGAGATGAGCTTTACACGTCTACCGTACAAAGTTATGTTGATGCTATTCTCAAGGGTGGTTACAACTTCGAGTGCTTCATCGAAGGAGGGCGCAGTAGAACCGGCAAGCTGTTACAACCGAAATTCGGAATCCTGGGGTACTTATTAGATTCGTTATTGAGCGGGCGAGTTCAGGACGCGTGGATCATTCCCGTGAGTACACAATACGACAAGGTCATCGAGACGGAAGGATATGTCAACGAGCTACTCGGAATACCGAAACAGAAGGAGAACCTCTGGGACTTCCTCAACAGTTCGAAGGTGTTGAGTTTGAAGATGGGAAGAGTTGACGTCCGATTCCACGACCCCTGGAGTTTGAGAGGGTTTGTGGATGGGTTCGTGTCAAAACAAGCAGCGGTCGAGCCGGAGCAGCCCGCGACGGAGTTGAGACTAAAAATGTTGAAGAGCCTGGGATACAAAGTATTGGGTGATATCAATAAGGTCTCAGTTGTCATGCCGACAAGCTTGATCGGCACGGTGCTGTTGACACTCCGAGGACGGGGAGTCGGAAAGAGTGAATTGGCGAGGAGGATAGAGTGGCTGAGTGATAGGATCCGCGCCAAAGGCGGAAGGGTTGCTGCCTTTGGCGGTGTTGAGACGGGCGTAGTGGTTGAGCGAGGTTTAGCGGTTCTTGGTGATCTGGTAGGAAGGGTTGATGGGCTCGCAGAGGAAACTTACTACGCCGTGGATCGGTAAAGCGATCCTCGTATTTCCCTTACAAGGCCTGCAGCTAACATCACTGGCAGCTTCCAGCTGAGTTTCTACCGTAATATGGTGATTCACCTCTTCGTCAGTGAGACTATCGTCGCCGCTGCAATGTACACACGCATTAAGCAAGGTGGTGGCATAAGCAACCAGCGCGTCCCGTACAAGGATCTCTTCACCCAAGTCTCCTTCCTCTCAAGGCTCTTTCGCGGTGAATTCGTATTTCCAACCGAAGGTATCGTCAACAATCTTCACAAGACTTTGCGAGGTCTAGAGGCGGACCACATCATCAAGATTGGATACAAAGATGCCGATAAGAACGAAATCGAGTACGTCGAACTCACGGAGGAGGAACGGCGATGCGGGCGAGAAAACTACGACTTTTACTGCTTTCTTATCTGGCCATTCATTGAGAGCGCATGGCTGGCCGGTGTTGCCATCATTGGCCTCACACCTCCGAAGGGGTGCGAGGAGGTGTGGGTCGGTATCAAGGAGGCGCAGGACATGGCACAGTTGGTATTTGCACTTCCACGTCTTGGTGTCATATTACGTGCTGACCGACCACCACAGGCAGGTAAAACATTGTACCATCAAGGTGATCTCTCGTACTTCGAAGCGGTTAACAAGGAATCCCTCAAGAATGCGTTTCAGCGCTTCGAGGAGGAAGGGATCCTCATCACCAAAAAATCAAAAACCGGCAAGAACCCACCTGTCCTCCGACTCTCAGCTGAATGGGTTCCACGACGGGATTCCACGACGGGAGCGATCCTGCACGAAGGCCAGCTATGGACGTACGTCGAGAGTATTGCCGTATCCAGGAGAGAGGGAAAGAACCGCAGAGATTCGGCGAGTGTCGGGAGTAGAGTGTTGACTCTGGTCGGGAAGCTGGGCGCCAAGCTGTTTGCCGACGCCGTGGAGAAGGAGAGGGTCGAGGAGGAGGAAATCGAGGTTGAGGTGAAGAAGGGGAGGAGTAGAAGGGGCTCAATTTCGAGGGCGAAGTTGTAGGTTGGCGGACAGGGGCTATATCGTATCGTATACAAGAATTCACTGTCGGGATTTAATTGGGTTGGATTATGTACGCAGCGTCAGCATCACTTGGCTGTATATAGAGTAGATTGTTGGCGGACTTACGCACACTTCACACACATGGTGCCATTTCCTTGCTTCAGGAGTCTGCACGACCGTTACGACGACCGACTCCACCTGCTTGAATCCCATGACTTTGCCAGCCCTGGGTTTCCATGGAGAATTTCCCATGCTTCACGGACTTTGTCGTGAAGTATATAATGGCGAAGATTAGATACCTATGCATGCCAAGAAAAAGGTCTTCGTTATCGGTACGCCTTGCTCTCTTATGTTAACCATGAAGGTTCGGAAGCGAGGTGATGCTCTCCGTGGCTACAGAATCTACGATACTGTATATCAATCTAGTGTGGTGGGTAGGGGATCCGAGGAGCTTAGCATTGCCCCCCAGAACTGCTAGATTGGTCGAAAGGTCCTGAGTAATTCCGTTTTTCTAGACCTCGAGGTGGTTACTACATGGGGTGGGATAGAATCTTGTGCGGTATAAATAGGAGGCTGGGTATCAGCTGACGACTCCTACTTCTCCTTCAGCGTTCCAGATCGGGGGAGTGGAGCGGATTACCGAGCGTACGTACTCGAGACAACACGTCAGTACACTTTTCGGTCATAGAGTAGGTGAGTACACAGTTGATCCTGTATCGGGCGAGTCGAGGACGTTCGCATTCTGCACTCGCAGGGGAAGGTTCGGCGGTAAATGATTGGCGGCTAGAGTGATGCGCAACTACATATGTCTAGGCGCGATAGAAGCCAAGAACCACGCAGTCACGACCATGGTACATACGCAGGACTGACCCGGATACGTACGTAGTGTCAATGAACCAATCCCCCTATCTCCAGCTTGAGGGACGAACCTTGGGGGCGAAGGTGAGTGTTGTCTCGTGTCCGTGTTGTACGACCGACGAGAGAGAGCTGGAGGATCTTCCATTTCTTTCCCCGGGTTCCTGCTCTCGCGAAACGGTGCAGCTTCCCGTCGGAAAACGGAGGCTTCCCCAAACCCGATCCAGACAATCCTTCCTTTTTTTTCCTGCCGTTACTAAGTTGTTGTTTCTGAATGTAGAGGAAACTTGGAAGCGGCCTTCGAAACGTGAGACCCAGCCATGACCAGATAGAAGTTGAGTTTCCCAACCAACTGGAACGGCGGCACCTTGTCATCGAGTCACTCAGCCCTGGAAATATACCCAATAAGAAGCGACATGGAGCTGGCTAGCTGGATAGACGTATGTCTTGGGCTGAGCTTGAAGTTCATAACAATCGATGGTGAGGACGATCAAACAAATGTGAGTATGCACGCGACTCCAGGACGCTTTCACACACACAGTGTCGGTGAGTGTCCGGCGAGAATGCCTTTTATCCAACCACGCCTCGCTTAATTCGAGGATACGGCAAATGCACGATTTACACCGGACCGTGATTCGTACGTTGGATCTCGCATACACTGCTGAATGTATATATGTACGCAGAATTTAGGAAGAAAGAGTCGGCCACTGGATGCATAGGGAAGACTTCTGCAAGTGAATTTCAAGTTCCTATATATCTTTCCCGTCTGGATACCCGCTGGCTTGAGGCACCGTGCAGGCCTTCCCTGGAAACAGCGATCGCCTTACACTCACCCTATCGTCGATTTCAGCCTCCAACCTCCAACCTTCCTTCCTCGACCTTCTCTCCTCCTCTACCTCTTCCATCCTCCCCTACTCTCTTCTCTGGCCCTCAACGTCCTTTACCCCTTCTACCCACTCCCACACTCCACTCCCTCTACACTTCTACCTCCTTTACTTCCCTGAATTCCTACCGTAGTAGTAAACTTCAAATCGTACCGCATCTCCAAGATGAGTGAGGTATGTCGAACACTGCCCCATATCCAATGCGACACAGGCAACCCAGTCGTTGTTACTTGTTTACGTTTTCGCTGACGCCCGCACCGTAGCTTGAGTGGAATCCAGTGTGGGACTCCAGTAGACCTGACGATGGCGGAGATCCCCATGTTGTGAACGTCAATGCTCCATTCGATGGCAAAGGGTACCACATGGTCTGGGTTATGGTGTGTGCCCTGGTGTTTTGGCCGTGATTGCGCATACATTTGGTTCTGATCAATGCGTTCTAGGCTTGCACGGTTGCTGTCTGGCCTATCATCCCTGGCATTGGATTGCTGTATGGTGGACTTGCAAGGAGGAAAGCCTCCCTAGCGCTGCTCTGGCAGTCCTTCCTGGTCTCGGCTGTCATCTCGTTTCAGTGGTGGGTCTGCGGATACACTCTGGCCTACTCGCCGACTGCCGGACGGTTCATTGGAGATTTCCGCCATGTCGGCCTCAAGGACGTGACTGCCAAACCCATCGGATACTTGCCGGAGATCCTGTTCGCCCTGTTCCAGTGCTTCTTCTGCGTCGTCACCGTGCAGATCATGATCGGTGGTGCTCTCGAGCGCGGCCAGCTGATGCCTTCGCTGGTTTTCGCTTTCATCTGGGCTACCGTCGTGTACTGTCCTATTGCTTGCTGGACCTGGAACTCCAAGGGATGGTTGTTCAACTTGCCGTCGCTTGATTACGCTGGTGGCGGTCCCGTCCACATCGCATCGGGAATGTCTGCACTGGCATATGCGCTGGTGCTAGGAAAGCGCGTGGAACACGGTGCCAAGCGCCGTCCCCACAATATCACGATGGTCTTTCTGGGCACCTGTTTCATCTGGTTCGGCTGGTTAGCCTTCAACGGAGGATCAACTCTCAACGCTACGGTTCGCACGATGTATGAAATGCTTGTGGGTGGTCTCTCAGTTGTAATTTTGTACCTGACAGCGGAGAATAGGTACGCCATGTTCAACACCAATATTGCCGCCTCGACCGGCGTCGTTGGCTGGGTGTTGACGGACTACTTCCGCAAGAACGGCAAATTCTCGGTCGTCAGTGCTTGCGAGGGCGCCATTGCCGGGCTGGTCGGAATCACTCCCGCTGCCGGTTACGTCCCGGTCTGGTCTGCCGCGCTGATAGGGTTTGTGACGGCCGTTGTTTGTGCGGCCCTCGGGGACGTCACCAAATGGGTCAATATCGACGAGGGAATGGATGTGTTCAAGTTGCACGGCATTGGAGGCATCATAGGTTCTATCTTGACCGGAATCTTCGCCGATTCGAGCAGTATGTTTCTTCCCCCTTGTACCGGTAGGTGTTTGTTTTAACGGCTGTACTCGATGCAGTCAGTATGCTCGACGGTGTCACCAACGCCCCCGGAGCCGTCGACGGGAACGCCGTCCAGGTCGCCTTACAGCTGGCAGATGTGGTCGCTATTTCCACCTATGCATTTGCAGTCTCTGCGATAATCCTGTTCGCGATGAAGTACATCCCTGGGCTTTCCATCCGTGCACCGGAAGATGTCGAGATCATTGGCATCGACTCGCACGAGTTCCACGACGAGGAAGTCGGCGACTGGGAAATGGCGGAGAAGCACAACCACATCACTCAAGACATAACAACTTCGCTACGCCACGCCGGGTCGGTAGGTAAGTCTGCTTGACCATCGGGTGTTCGCTACATGGAAGCTTGTTTTTCGGTCTAGTTACTTCGTACAATTGCCAAACACACCTGATGATTTGATATGACGATGAATCTTGTCGATACCGACCTCGTGATATCTATCCCGTATTGTGTTCCTTTGGTTGGCTTACTTGTCGGATAGTTAGGCATTTGTAATGAATGGGGTGCAAGGTTCCATCCGCGTATGGCCGCCTCGGATCCGGTGTTTCTTGTTTGGAGCGTAGTGGGATTGATTGTCGATGCCCATGATCGCAGCATGAGCCACCGTAGCCCGAGTCGAGTAGAAAGGCCAAGCTTAAACTCCGCAAGCCAGGACAGCCCCTCGAGCTGTCTCCAGTCCTTCCCTCTCATGCCTCCAGACCCTTCCATTAGTACCGGAACCCGTGCCGGGGGTTTACTAGGTGCGTATGTACTAACCATGCATCTACTGTCTAGCCGCCATCCAGCCCGAGGGACTGGTCGAGTCGACACACCCGCTAAGCTTCTTCACGTTACAGACGTCGACGGGTTCAGGAGAGGATTGATTAAACGACCAACGGAAATCCTGGCTGCTCCTCCCAACTCGTCCCTGAGACATAGTTAACTACCACTCTATCGCCCGCCGCCTTCCATATCCGCGCTTCCTAGTCTGCCTGGATGCGATGTATAGCAACCAGTTGGTGTTGGTGATTTATAGCAAGTACCTGTGCAAACAGCTAACCAATTCCTCGCAAAATAACACTACGTACGATTACCCATCAGGCGCAGTTATCTAGTGTACAAGCAGGGAAACAAAAAATGATCGCAAACCTTTTATAACACCTTCCTCTTCGCAATCCACCCGTAGACAGAAAAGCAACTCACACCTGAAAAGAATTCCGTGAGTAAATACACACGGTGGATTCATCCCGGTGTGGAGGCCATGTTTTGTTTTGTTGTGTACAATTGCACACCACCAGCACATTGATTCTTCCCTCCACATTTTCCCGTACATTGCCTTTGGGGGGCCGCCCCCCCCCAAAAAAAAAAAAAAAAAAAAAAAAAAAAACTCCCCACATTTCCCACCGGGGAGCTCGTTCGTCATAATTGCGCGCTGAGCCGAGATCACTGATCATCCACTCGAACGGATCCCTTACAACCGTTGTTCGGACCGGACACGAGCCGCACTGACCCCGAAGGTTGGCTTCCGATGCTCTTCTTCCGATTGCCATTTTCTCGTCGGCTAAGCGTTGCCAGCATTCTCTCGTTCTGCCCAGTTGGTCCTCCTGACAAGCGCCGAGATCGAGCGCTGGGCGCCGGAAAGGAGTGCAGAACGTCAGGAGCAAGCGATGCCGGCGGGAGAGCGCTGGTGGAAATCTGCTCCTCCTTTTGGTTCGTGTACCTGTAGCCCCGCGCGGTTATCCCGACGAAATCACCCCGTGAAAGCTCGGAAGTACATACATAGGCTGCGCAATTCCCGAGATCGGAGCCATCGGTAGCTGCGGAAACAGCTCATTCCCCGGTGACGACAGGGCACGACCGGCGTTCACAAGAGGCGTAAAGCTCCTGATGTGAGCTGGAGAGCCTCCAGAATTTCTTCGGGACCGAGCTGAGGTATCCCGCTCCCGCTACCACGGAGTCTAGTTGCTTCTTGCGTATATACTTGACCCCTCTCAGTCTGCTTAACAAACAAGGTGGCGAGCTGCATATGACGTGTGGCAATCTCGGTTTGAAGCGTTTGAAACCTCTGCCCGATCCCCTTCGTGTCGTGGGACGTCAAGCGAAAGACTTGTGGAATGAGCTCGTCAATCAGTGCCTGCTTCATCTCTTCCGAATAGCGCTTGCATCGGTAATACAGGCAGCGGAAAACGACTGCATCCTGTTGTAGTCCGTTGTCTTTACCACTGAGCTTCTCTTCCGTTTCCCGGGAATCGTGAAACAATAACTTCGCACCTTCGGCATAGCCTCGGAACTGATCTGGAATGAAATCTGATAGTTCTTCGAGCGGCAGTTGCCATCCGGGAGCCTCCGGGGCGTCACTAGATACAGCTTGTGCGGATTTTCGAATCCGTTTGCCCTTTGTAGCCGTAGTATGTGGTGACGGTGAATCCACGACGGCATGCTTTTTTAGAGCCACAATACTTTCAGTTGGATAAAAGTGAAGTCTGAATCTTTCGATAGTTCACAACGGAATAATCTTGAGTGTCTCGTTCGGTATTCGGTTTTGGCGTTTGATCTTTGACGATGCTATCGATAGCCTTGTCACTTGCGGCGGAACGCCGTCCTTACACGTCATTTGGTCAGCGCGAAGTTCACGGGATCCGCCCCGTCGGCTCGCAAAGTATTATACCTTCGTTTCATTTTTTTTTTGGCTTACTAGGTATGACGTCACGGCACAAGGCCTCGCCGCTCGGAAAGTTTGGCTTGGGACTGTGTAAGGTCCGGGATTGCACAACCGTAGGGACAGGTTACTGAGTGTTTGGAATTGCGCAGTCATTAGAAAGGTTGTTGTGTTCAGTTGCATGAGAGAAGTGTGTGTACACGTGAGTTGTGTGAGTACGAGTCGGCGTCCGGCGCTCAAACGAAAGCCCCATTCTGTAGGGGGGGACATCAATTTTATTTCGTATCTATAACCTCGCCAGACTACGGCGAACGCCAACAACACCAACCCACATCCGTCCGCGGGCCTAGCTATGCGGCTCTCCTTTGGCCCTCTTGGCCTACTCAATAGCTATCTTACACCCCACCATCACCATCACCATCACCTTCCACCTCCATCGACTCCTCGTCTCCTTCCACTACCTCCTCCTGCTTTTCCGCGGTGTCATTGCTTGCTTGCTCCCACTCCTCTCCTCTAGCCTTCCTTCCTACATCGGTTGACTCCAGAAACTCAAGTATTGCCCCAGTGCAGCGCTCATTTGCAAAGAGATCTGCCATACGGAACCGATCCCTTCCACGCTTCGTTTGTGCTCGTACTGCCTTCCAGAGGACTTTCTGCTGCTCCTTCCAGGTGGTACGCACCGTAAACAGATGCTCGCAGGTCTGAGTTGCTCCAGGTTTGCAGCACCACCAGCACATATCGTCTTCCGTACTGCCAATCCATTTCAGATGCTGACCGGTAAGTGCATGTCCCATCTTCAGTTGGTAGTACCGGGACGCTGTGGTCTCCCTTGTCTTTGCTGGTCCTGGATCCGGGCGGTTTCTTCGCTATGGGCGGCACTTGACACTGTAAGCCAGATTTGTATTACGCGAGTAGGCCCAATTCTTCGCTTCCTGTGTGAGTTGCGTGCGTGCGAGTTGTGTGAGTACGAGTCGCCGTCAAGCACTCAAGCGAAAGCCTCATTCTGTAGGATGAGGCGGTTGTATGTGCTGTGGGGTGGCGTAGTCGATCTCTTCGGCAAATCTGGCTTCCACCGAGCGAGACAAACCAGAACCAGCTTGGACGGTGGAGGGTGATAATATCGGATTTGTGGAGGTGGTATATTCTAGCCAATTTCCTCGGCGAAGTCTTGCTTCCTACGCCGAGCGAGACAAACCAGAACCAGCTCGGACGGTGGAGGGTGGTGATATCGGGTTTGTAGAGGTGGTATATTCTAGCCGATTTCCTCGGCAAAGTCTGGCTTCCTCCGTCAAGCGAGGAGAAACCAGACCGTGGCCCCGATTCTTCCCCTAGCCTTCCACATACCCGAAACAGTCCGGATAAGATTGGGACGGTCGAGTGGTCACTGTCTTCCGCGGGGCATGTCGGCGACTGCCCGTGAGGGTCCGGAGGGTCTGCGTCGGTGAAAGTCAGCAAGGCTCACTATGCTTCGCCGTAAGAGAGTACCCACGAGCTTCAGCGGAGATGAGGAGCGTGAAAATGATAGGGGAGGAGGGGGAGGACGAGGAAGATATGTACATGCACTGAGGTGGGAGCGAATCATCCGGATCGCCCTTTTCGTTCGTACCTCCCGTAATGCTTCACGAGCACTTCGTCCCATCGACTCACGCCATTGGGCGAGGCAATAAGTCGGAGAAGAGAGTAAGGAGGAGGATGGTGGATACGTAGGTGTAAGGCAGGACGAGGGAGGAGATGGAAAAGTCGGAATCAGATGATACACACAGTGAGGATGATGGGATGGAGAGACCAGGTGGAGCAGCGGGAAGTGAGGAGATGAAGAGGACCGGGGAGAAGATGGGGGAGGGAGAGGAGACATGAGGGAATGGGGAAGAGGGAGAAGGCGCAAAGGGTGCAGGTTGAGAGGAGAGACAGAGCAAGGAGGAAGAGGGGAGAGAAGGAATGAAAGTGAGAGCAGGTGTAGCGGGTGTGACTTCCGAGCGAGGAGCGGGAGGAGCCGAAGAAACCTGGAGGAGAGGAGACGAGCGAGGAGGGAATGGCTAGAGCTGTCTGGAGGAGATGAGGTAGGAGATTATAATAGCTAGAGTAGCCTCGGGGGGATGAGATGGAAGAGGAGGCCAAGGAATGGCTGAAGTAGCCTGTGGAAGATGAGAACGATGGGGATGAAGAAGGGAAAGAAGAGAAGAAGGAGAGAGAAGGAGGAAGAGCGGGCTTTTAAGCTGGGAGCTGGGAAAGCATTGCTGTGAACCTTTCGGGAAAAAGGCTTATTAATTTTAAGTAAGAATAGTGCTAGTATGGAAACTACAATGTACTTAAGTATGTAAGTACTTATGTATGTACATAGCGCGGCTTCAACCGATTCGGGGACTGCCATGCCTCGACGAAGCGGCGCCAGGGCAGTCCTCTCTGCTGTGCTCCAGGCAACCCAAGACGTGGTGCCGCACAGCATCGGTGGTCGCGTGTTGAACGCCACAAGCCTGGGAATCCCGCAATGGCTTCACCATGTTGACCATGTCTGGCCTCGACACCATTAGGTTTCGTTGACGTGTTATGGATTGTGTTGCGAAAGGATGTTGTTCTCTTGCGGATGTCGAGACATCATGGGCGATCCTCGTCCAGGTGGCCGGTGCACTCTATGTGATGTCTGTCTTTTCCGCTCCCATATGTAGATCGATAGTTAGTCAGTCAGTCAGTCATTCTTCTCTCTCTCTCCATCCCATTCGGTCCCACCTTTCCGCCTCATCACATCACTCTCGACCCGGCTCAGCCAGGATCACGTGCGTCCCTTACGGGCGAGTGCGGCCCGGCGGTGAACACACAACACCGGAAGCAGGCAAACAAGCACTCTGCCTTCTCCGCCAGCCTCGGCCCGCCGCAACGCAAAGCCCGGCACACACAAATTGATGGGGGCGCCAACGGTAGGTGGACAGGTGTCTAGATGTGCTCTGCACACGTACTAGTGCCAGTACATGCCCGGGAAAGTATCTTCGACGTCCGTACCGGTCGCTGTCGAGACGTCATCACCGCTCGCTCGGTCCACGCTACATTTCCGACGAAAGCGGGTCCCTGTTTGCAAGTATGTAATCACACTCCACCATAACCCCCGCTCTGCAGAACACGCACCTAAAGTTGGTGGTAACTAATAGCGGGCGCGCAGGTTCGCGTCACCACTGCCGGCGCCTATCCGGGCGGCTAGCTAGCCGCGCACGCACACGTAACGTATGTATATATTACACAATCGAAGCAGCGGGCGCTGCGGATCCTCGGCGCTAACTAAGCACTCTGCATATCAATGTACCATACAGTTGGTCCATTCCCTCATGCATAGATAGACGCCCATACGGGCTGACTGGGCCGACCGGGTCGATCACGTCAGCACTATGCCTGTGGCTTGGCGCTCTTTCCGAGGCAATTTCGCCCGCACACACGACACATCCACACCGCGCTCACTCGGGCACGTGATCTGCCACGACGAGATACGGGACGGACGAGAAGAGGCCCCCCCCCGGGATCGGCGCCGAGGTCGCAGAGAGAAAGATTCCCGCTCGCCCGTCGACAGCTCCGCGCTTACTCCGGGCGCATCTGGGTGCACTTCCGATCGGCTCCTGGACGTGTCCGATCGCGAGCAGGACGTCGAGATCGGCTGCCGGACGTCGTGGGATCGATCGAGCCATCGGACCGCAACCGCTTGCTTGATCGGCGCAAGGGGGTTTCGATCGGGATCGAGACGTGTGGCGATCGCACCCCCCGGACGTGGGCCGTTCCAACGTCGGTACACAAGTAATGCATATCTAGGGTGTCGCCCGCCAACTGGGCACGCGGCCCGAGCCAAGTGCAACCCACAACGGACCTCGCCCCGAGCACCAGGGGAACGGTGGAGCACCCCGGTGCGCAGAACTGCCGTCCAGACGCCCACGGACGAGAGATGTGGATGTCGGTGCATTCGGATAAAGCGCGGAGAGCACGGCACAATGGACGGGCCGAGCTCCAGCCGAACCGTCGCAAGCAACCCGCTTACGGCCTCCACCGACCAGTAGTTACCCGCTCGAAGACCAATCGAGCTCGCGGTGGGTAAGCAAGTACGCTCGGAGTGGTGGTTCTGGTTTTTTTTTTTTGTTTATTCATACTCGCATGCGACCTATATAGATCATGGCGGCATACATTTTGTCTGGTTTCCTGTCCGCAGTCCGCGCGCGGCGGCTCGTTGCAAGCTCCTATTTTTGTGGTGGTTCTGGTGAGAGATGACTACAAAAGGGTGTGTGTACGTGGTTAGTTATGCAATGATTCCGAAATGCTAACTACAGCCAACTGGGCCGCCTTCCGTCGAGAATAGAACCGCTTACGAGGTGCAGCGGGGCAGTGCACGCTCGCCTCCAGCGCGCCGGAGCGAAGCGCACCTCCATCGTGAGTCGAGCACAGATACATAGTGGAGGCGATATCTGGAATGTGTGTGTCTTTAGTTGGGCTGTCCGTGGAATACAATGCATACGATGGGGAGGACATACAGGTATGTACCTACCTCACCTGACCTCACCTGGGCACGACACCAGTGCCCCACGGGCAGGAATGGAGGCTATATGGGCACGGGGGGGGTGCACCGACATACCGACATACCAACGTACGGAACGTGCACGTGCAAAACAATGTGAGAATGTAGATGATGCTACATGGTGTGTGATTGTGTAGGTATGTGTGTACATACCCAGGGGCCTGGACGGAGGGACATCGCTCGGGCAAGGCAATCCCGCATCATGCGAGGGACGCAAATTGTTCCATACGAGACGGTCAGGTTGTCCGTCGGGGCCATGGGTGAAGACATTACCGGCTTCGCTGCGTCGTTGTTCGCCAAAAAGAAAAGGTGTAGTTATTGACCGTAGTGATATTCATGTGCAGAAAAAGAAACAGTGGGAAAGAAAAATAATCCCCAACCAACTCAGGATGTACGGTAGACGCCTCTCCTCTGATACTCCGAAACTCCCAAAAAAAAAACCGACGAAACAGATGTACCGCTAAAGTACGACAGGAGTACGAACACCACGCAGGCGAAATGAGGTGGGTAAAAAAACAGGGAGAAAAGATAAAAAAAAAAAGGCCCAACCACTGGTGCGCAAGGTCAGTACTCCACGGGACTGAACGGGATGTGATCCGACGGAGCGGGCAACAGCAGACCGCCACCGATGACGCCCAGACTGTCCACCGATCGGGCCAGCCTCAGGGACGGCCGGCGCGCTGCGTGGCCGTACTGAGACGGAGCGTGCGAGACGTGCAGTTCGGGGACATTGCGCGGCTGGTGCTGGGCCGTCGACGGGGCGTAGAAGGACGAATGGCGCCACTGCTGTTGCTGAGCGGACGGCGGCGGCGGCGCATGGACGGACGGATGGCGCCACGGCTCGTTCTGGGCTTGGTCGGACGGTGGCGGCGGGAACGACGGCGGGCCGGAGAACCCGGTCGTCGGCGACGCCGGCGTCGAGTGCGAGTGGCGGTGTTGGCGGACGGGCGCCGCGTACAGGCGGGCGGAGATCTCCTCCGACGCCTGGTCGAGCTGCTCGAGTGACGGGAAGAGGTCCAGGTGCGGACAGCTCGAGGCAGCGATGTGTGGCGACCGGTCGACCATGCCGAGCGTGTTCCGATGATGTATCCGGCCTTGGGGGACTGCGTGAGCCACGAAGATCCAGGAAGGGGGGACGGTGGGCACTCACGGTCCAGGATGGCCTGGCACTCCTTCTGTGCGTCCTGTCTCATCCGGGTCACCAGCACCACCTTCACGTCGTGCTGCAGCGGGCTCTGGATCTCGAATCCCTCGTCACCCTAGTTGGCAAACACGGTGAGCTGAACTTGCCATCACATCGAGCGAGATATAGCAGTTGTCGATTTCGGGGGCACGGAGGGGCTATCGCATACGGTTTGCATGTCCGTGCCTTCGGACCACACGACGTCGTCACCAAAGTACTTTTTGAAGTGCTGGACGAAGAACCGCTTCTCGAAGCCCTGCGTCTTGACGAACAACCGCGGCGGTCTCTGCGGGTGTCTCCGGGTCGGGAAGTCGAACATCAAGGCCTTGAGCACGGCGGCGAGAGAGTTCTGCGAGCTGTGTGGTGGTGGCGGTGGCGGTGGTGGTGGTGGCGATGGGGTCGTCGACGAGTCATGAATTGACAGTGGCAGCATTGGGAGTCTGCGGGAGGAAGAGAGGGCACGGCTAAGTTCTTATACGGACGGGGGCAGGCTCGAGCTCGTGTGGACTATGCTGTTTTCGATGGGGAGGATTCCCAAGGCGGATACGCTGGAATGGAGATGTTTCTAACCTATTGCCAACCGAACAGCAGGACGCCGGGGGGCGTATATATGCGTTCGAGGCTAGCTGAACAATACAAAAAGGCCTTTACATAGTCATTGTTTTTCTTTTTTTTTTCCTTTCTTTTTTCTTCTTCGGAGAAGCAACGGCCGACCCGAAGATAGGTGCCCACCGGCAGACACACGGCATACGACTCCAGGTATAGAATACCCAATTCTGTCTCTACGTATGTAGATAGAGTATGCACAGCTATATCCATGTCTACGCACGGCCGCCACCGCCCTGCCCGTGTGCAACTCCGCCTCACCAGTATATTGTAGCCGAGACAGGGTGGGGCGGTGGGGGCGATCTCATACACATAACTATGTATGATGACAGTTTTGTAACTGCGGAAAGGCCCCGGCCAAACACATCCCGGCAGGGCGCAGCATTCCCACGGCTGAGATCCAGGGTCAATTAGAGTCCATAGGCGAGCAGATCCGCTCACGTTACAGGCGGTGCAGAGAAGAGTGCGTCGCTGGTCGGCTAGATGCACGCTTCCTTTTCGGGCACCGATCGCTTCACATGTCTGTCGATTCGGTACGCACCGGCCCCGTCACCCGCAAGCGGCGAGCTTCGCCGGGAGGCATCGCGAGCGACAGATAGATATGTAGTCGCGCAGACTGTGGGTGCGAAACAGCTCCAGCTTGCTCCAGTGAAGCGAGGCGCGCCTGTCGCTGGGAGCACACCCCAATGGATGGATGAAACACCGGGGAAGTCTTTGAAGGCGAGCCCGCACCCATGCACGTCCCGTGTTTCGGTGCGTCCGATGCGTTCTCACGGATGTCCCCGGTCCATTCCCCGCTCTGCAGCAGTGTTTCAAACAACGGTTCCTCCCCTTGATGTTTTCCACGGCAACGCCGGCGTCCGGCTGCTCGAGGCGTGCATATTATACATAGTTGGCGAGACCGGATGGATGCGGCGATATCGATGTCGCACGGCTGGCCCGACAGTCGACGGCCGCGTGCGTGACGGGCGCAGGGCTGAGGAGGACGCTGGATGACGGCACGCCTACTAGACGGTCCGAGCCAGGTGTGGCTGGTGTGGCTGGTGGGGCGGGGATTAGTTATGTTCGCGGTTGAGGGCCCTTTTCCCTCGCAACTGGGATGAGAATGGCATTGCAGCAGGAACGGGGCCGCATTACCATTGAGGGGATTAATGCTCTTTTCCAAGACCCCCACCCCCCAACTCCTATGCGGCGCTGAATTGCCGCGTGGAGGCAATAATTTTCATGCTTAGACAAATTATGTCTGTAATTCTCTGGACCTGGGTTTATGCTGTAGGTGATTTTCTTTCTATGTCCGACCGAATTCATGCGTGGTCCCTCGGTGCCAAGGCGCCAATGTGGCTGTTGTCCTCATCTTTGTTGGATTGTCGCGTACAGAGGCAAGTATGATACTCTAGGTACATACTTTAGGGAAGCAGTTCCAGCCGTGTCTCTAGCCTGAGTTGCAGAGCCCAAGTAGCATGCACACTCTGCTCTACCGCACATACATAGACTACGACTGATGAGTGCAGATACGGGCCCAACCGTGCACTCACGTTGACGGAAGTGAGGTGAGGTGAGGTGATGATGCCCCGAATTGGAGTCGTCATCGCCTAACATATGTATGTAACTACAGGTATCACATATCTACATGCCAAGTAACCATACCGTGCCTACCGTACCAACCCCGGATAGGCGGGATCGATCATGTAAGCAACTACTACATCATAGATAGATATCTAGGTACACAGCGGAAAGCGGAGATCTGCCGTACATATCCAACTGAGTTACTGTACTGTACTCTAGTGGCGCGCAATGTCTATTCTCGTCCCTGCGCATGACACGCAACTCCCAAGCCCCCGGTGTATCTAGTATGTATGTGTCGGTCGGTGATCTATTCTGGCTGACGCCACGATGCTGCGCACATCGCCACGCCGCCACTCACCGCGTCCAACGCTGCTGTCAGGTATGCATGTAACTGCGACAAACGACGTGCATGTCTGCGCGCCGAAACAGGTTGGCTGTGGGTAACCAACCGGTTGAATGGATGCGGGTACACTGGATTGTCTCTTCTATTTTATTTTATTCCTTCATTGATCGTGTGCAGCCTAGCCATGCAGACTATGGCGATGTACTGTACTAGTACATCCCCGTTTCCCGTCCACTGTCCAGCCCCGACCCCAAGCAGTCTGCAGGCGGCCCGTTGTGGCTCCCCTTGCTCTCCGCCCTGGCCTGCCCCGCGGATTTTAAAGCGCACCAAGGGGCGTCCAAAGGGAAGAAACAAAAGAAACCACCCCTTATCCCTCACTCCTCTCCTGCCGAGAGCAGGAACGGGGGGCGTGGGAAACTACAGGCGCTCCTCGGCCTCCGCTCCCACCTCCACTGCCTCCTGCCTTCTCACATCCTCCCTCTCTTCCCACCCCACCTTCCGATGCCTCACCCTGGGCGTCTTCCTCGCCATACGGTACTAGCTTCCCCACATCCGCCGCCGACAGGAATTGCGGGATGGCTTCGCTGCAGCGGCCATCAGCGAACAGGTTCCCGGATCTTGAAACGATCGCTTCCACTGCCGGTCTCAGCTCGAACTCGTGCGTACAGCGCTTTCCGTTTACCCTTCCGCCGCGGGCAGTGGCCCGGTCCCCAGCCCAGCGGTGGGCCTCCGTCTGGGATCTCACGCCATGGATCATCATCGGATCCGCAGTAGTTATGCCAAGCTGCGAGTCGCTTCTGATGATCACCCCCAGAATAAAGAAGCCGCTCTCTTCGAGGAGCCAAGTTCGCAGCAATCTTATCCGCTATTTGTGGCCCCTCCAGATACGTACAATAGAATAAAACCATCTGATCGACATCTCCTCAACTATGAAGACAAGTACCTACATGTAGTTACTCAATGCTTCGCAGATTCACACTCCCCTCCTCCTCATGACTCCCGCATCCACGGTCCGAAGAACCCAGCCATCCGTCTCGGGCAGGTCGAAGGGTCCTGGTGGGAGAGCAGCGCCCATTGGGAAATCGCCGCCCTCGGCTGGCACGGATGTTAGTTACGTCAGTGTAGGAGGGAAGGAGAGGGAGAGGGATAAGTAAACTCCGTGGTGTAGTTACTCCCCATCCGGATCGCCAACGGACACATGATGGTTCCACTGAGTGGTGCTCCGCTGCTGCAACGGATACGCTTGGATTGGTAAAGATGGCGGCTGTAATCCTCTTCCCAGACCCGTCAATGGTGCTAACTGGTACGAGAATGGGGTGTTACCACACTGCTCAAGGAGGGGCGACTACCAAAATGTTCTCAGTTCTCTTGGTAGAACTGGCTAAACTGGTTAACTGCAATTCGACGTCAAGGGGAAAAAAAAGCCGCGTATTAAAAAAAAAAAAAAAAAAAAAAAAAGAGAACAGAACTTTTATTGTGTTCTCTCTCTATCTGTCGAGTGATAGCTTTTGAGACATTCCAACGCCTCAATTACATCACTGCACAACGAGCGACGATCATGGTGAACATTCGCACAGGCTCAGAAGACGTTGCAGCGATGGCGAGCAGATCCAGTGCCATCCAGTGCCATTCGAAATAGATGGAGAAACCTCTCGGTCTGGCGAGGTCCGCGCCACCAAGCAACAGCTCCAGTGCTGCGCGTAACTGGGAGTCTGCAGTAGTCCTCATACCTACTGACAAAATATGGTTCATCTTGACAACAAGCCACTACACGGGGGCTGGTCAGGCTCCAGCCTACAAATAGCGCGTATAAGCAACGGGATATAGTAGGCAACGAGCTCGCGAGCGATGAGCGGGCGAGCGACAAACTTGCGAGCAATGAGCTGGCGCGCGGCGTGCTCGCAAGAGGCAGAGGGTGAGCAACGAGCTGTCGTTCATAATTGTGATATATGTGGTGGTTGTGGATTTCTGCCGGAGACGGGATGCGGTACACAGACGCCAGCGACACGCTGAGTGGAAACTAACCTGTGGGGACAGCAAACCCAGGGACACCAAACACCTCTCACACTATCTACAGTCTTTCTCCTAACCAGAACCAATTTCGCTATTTCCAAATACCAACTCACCGATTTAGGCCCTAGAATAATACCAACTGCATTGACCAGCTATCTGAATCATCCGGTAGCAACGAGCAACTAGTTAAAGTACAGTAGTAAACTACTTACAGTTCTGAGTCTTCTGCTTCCGCTTCGTCGACTCGTGCACGATTTCTCGACGTCAACCGACTCCAGGGGGAGCGGCTACTGCTCCATGCCGCAGCGTGACTGGGATCGGGCTCAGATCCTCCTCCGTAGCGATCGTTGAACGAAAGATTGGCGCCCTTTTTCTTGGGTCGTGGTGGCAGTTCTGCTTTCGCCGTAACGTTTGCCGTACTGCCGTCTTGGGTTGAAGTTTCGGCGTCGGATAGGCGGTATCGGATGCGTGATGGCCGGTGGAGTGCAGAGCGCTCAAATAGTCGCGCACGCGGGTAGGCGGCCCGGTGCGAATGAAAATCACCATGCCTGCCGCCGCCAGGCTCATTGGTTTCGGATATCTCGGAGAGTTCAACGGCTTCGGGTATCTCGCAGATTTCAACGGCTTCGGGTATCGCGACGTGTTCAACTTCGGGTGTCTCGACGGGACTGCCAGTATGATCTTGGAGCCGCGGATGCGGAGCTCTCGATACTGTCGTCGTACTGCTACTATCGTCTAGCGTCGTTGTCGAGGGTTGTTGCTGTCGTCTCACACGGAGGATTCTGCGCCGACTTCTCTGTACCCTCGTTTCTGTTCCCATGTTGGTCCCCGGTAAGCCGCTGCGGGGGGCCGCGCATCGAGGAAGTACCCACCTGATGGAGGCTTTCAGCACAGGCCCAGCAGTCACCCCCGGTAAACACGGCGGAGAAATCAAACCTTCCTGAATTTCATTCGAACCGTGTGTGGAGAAGGTAGTTTGAAGAGTGAAATGGGGAGAATGTCTCGCCAATCTGGTATATAGCGCATGCCATACAACAGACAGAAGGACACTGCAGATACGGGGACTGAGATCACGAAGTATAGCCATAGAGGAGGCGATGCTGTGGCTGGGCTGTTCATTCCGAAGATTGTCTGTACTCTCTGGTGTCAGGAGCCTGAATTGCGTTTGAGGGGGCTCCAGTGTCCATACCGCAATGAACGTGGCGGGCAGGAAAAATACCGTTAAATATGTCAACCGTCTCATGCTTTCAGCCTTGAGATGCTTAGCAACCATCAAATTCAGGGCATAGGGTAGCAACCTGTTTGTAGGCTAGCCCACTTTCTTCGAAAGCCTGCATGCTCTGATCAACCTGCACTGCACTGAAAATCTGTGGTTGTCAATGCGAGGTCCTTGATATGTACGCAATAGTAAGTGCGGGGGTTCGGAAGCGCACCATGTCGATCGTGGTGGCCACTTCCTCTTTCAACTGTTTGACAAAGAGGAGGTTCTGCTTTAGACCTGAGCCAATGCTTCGAAATTCCGCAATGACTTCGTCGTTCTCGGCGCCTTCTAGCGAGCTCGATCCCTGGACGGCCATGTTCGCCAAATCGTCCTGCAGCGCGGTGACGAAGCCCAAATTGGACTCCAAAGCAAGCTGGCAATCTTGCAAGACCCTGAGTTCATCGTGAAGGCCTTTGATAGCACCGGTCATTGGTTGCGCAAGCAGCTCTTCGCACTTGATTCTATATCAATAACTGAAACTCCGGATGATGGAAGGAACCATTACCGTGCTCGAGACTTTGGTCCTCAGGTCTTCATCCAGGTTCCTCCACGAAAAAATTGCGCGAACAATTTCCAACACCAACCGTCTCGGGTCATGCACTGCAAGTTGGGTCCATAGTGTGCCAGCATCCAGTCTTGCCACCAGAGTGGCAAATCTGACAGAGTATGAATCAATGCGGAATGGGGAGATTATATCTAAGGTCCAGTCTGGGTTGCCGGCCTCTGATCTTGCAGCTTTCCGAAGACAGACGCAAACCCTTTCCACGATCCCAACGCAGCCGTAGTCGAGGTCGATGAATGGTTTCCCTCGTGGCGTGAAAATAGGAGAGTATTCCCCCCCCCCAACGAGCTCCGATTTCAGCCAGTCGAGGCAGAACTCCATCACTGTATCACCTAGCACCGAACACGTCGAAGTTTAGCTCTGGGGCCTCGAGAAACAATCGGATGTGTCCTCAGTTAGTTACCGGTCTTGGTATCTGTATGGCGAGAAGAGAAGTTGGTGAACGACCGTCTACTAGAAGAGATTCGGAGCTGATCACTGGTTGATTCCCCTAGTCCAGCACGTGCAATCGGAGCCTCCCAAAATCTGATTCCACTGTTAGAAGGATCATCTTGACCGTGGGGCTGCACCAACTCACCGGATCTTGAGTTTCGGACACAGCTGATTTATTAGTTCTACTATTCAAACCCTCCAGATCTGGCGGCCTACCCCATCAGTTACAGAATGTGGCAACGGGGAGCCGTCGGTGAGCTCGACATCCGCATCTAACCGCTCCTTCGGAACTGCATAGTATAAAAGCTCCCTTTCCGCACGGTCTATGCGATACCACATCAATTGTACGTTTAGATGCCCGCGGTAGGAGCACTAACCAAGAGCATGCTCCAGGTTTACCCGTCTCATGACAATGTTATCATCTGCATGAGCCCCAATGCGTATAAGAGAGGGCGCATAATACTCGGCCGCGTGCTGCGGAGGCGTGGGTGGAGGTTGCGGGCCCGCGACATTGGCAGCCACATTTCCGTCCCAGTCATCCGGATCTGCGTCGGTGGGGAGCTTTGTTCCGCGGTCCGGCGCAAGAGAGGGGCCCGATGGAGGAGTGGGTCTCGATAGTGAAGGTGTTAGAGGGCCCCTGGAATTCCCTTCACCGGGAACCCACATGTTAATGATAGCGTCCATGCTAAAAGATGTCAATGGTGATGAGGCGATGAGAATGTTAGGGTATTGGGAACTCTATGTTTAAGGTGATGGGTTTCAACCACGCGATGCCTGAGGGGTTCCAGCCTTACGTCGCGGCAGAACTGCTGGCGCATGTAATGCGCCCCGACCGACGTCGCCCAATCCACAAGCATATGTTTAGGCATGGGGAACACCCAGTCGTTGGGTGGTCGGGACATCCACCAAAAACCGATTTAATTCCATAAAGGGTAATCAAATCCTTTACTAGACGGTCTGTATGAGAATTCCTTACAAGAGAATTCAATCTATAAGAGAAAAAGCCCCAGTCCCGACGTGTTTTGTGTGGAGAATAAGAGAATCCTTCGTACATAAGATATCTTGGGGAAAAATTATATCTTATAGAGAGCGTGGGATGGGCGGACCTTTCTGCGCTAAAACCCTACCTCTCGGATTTCATATTGGCACCACAAATCGCCAGCGGTTAATCACAGCTACAACCGCCTATATACCACAGCGCCATTACTCAAAGGAAACGGAACAGTATAAGTAGGTGCTTATATAGCTGAATACAGTATAGTGAGTTGGGGGGTAAAATAAATGATATCCCCGACAAACAGTTACGTAGCGAGGTGTCAAAGCGTGCGTTAACAGTCAATTCATTCAGCGTTGAGACGAGTCGATACCACGCCAACACACTTATATGATATTGCTATCGCATATCCTTAAAGATGATATCGCTACCATTCATTTTACCCCCCTCTCACTATACAGTGTGAAGTTCTTTACCTAAGGTTTTGCACGAGGTCACTGGGTATCACTCGATGCCAAACTATTCCATAATAGAGAACTTTCCTTATAAGAGAATTTTCCCCGGACCCCCGACGTTCTCTTGGAGCGTCGGCTGTGTCTTTATTCGTTTAACCATTTCAAATAGTTAAAGTCTTCAATGCTCCACTTTTCGGCCACGGAGTCTTATCTACCCTACTTTTATAAAAAGTCAAACATACCCTACCATAAGAGCGCAACACGCCACAACGTACCACACATCTACTGTATACTGTATTGCCGAGGGAGGTGACATTGGTGGTAGCCATCATATCATGGACAAAATGGTAGTGATATAGTATCAACACGGTCGAAATACGTGTTTTTTACGTCCTGATACGATAGCAATATGTGCCCAGCGGGAAAAAACGTTTTTTTTATCCCCCCTTGAACTATACAGTATTTACTGATTGATTATGTACAAATTCACTAGATGTGCGCACGCGGCGATGTAGATCCAGAGTGCTAAGCAGATCGATGGTCAAGTAGGGGCACTGGACGATCCCATCACAGGTATGGACTGCGATTGTGGCCGACATTACCACACGGTGTGCAGCAGTGCAAAGCATTTTTTGCCCCGCACATCACTAAGTCCACCAACCGCTCCTCTGGTCTAGTTGTCCCTGTCTGTGTTGCGCATCTCCTTTTCGCTTTCACTTCTTCGGTCTTCCTCGGGTGCGCTACAGCATGTGTGGATAGCGGTGGGTATAGTATTTCAAAAAGGAGTCAAAGCATTGGCCCCTTTGCATCGTTGGTATCTGGGTCGGGGTCATGTTGTTGAGTGGTGTCGGCGGGGAGAGTTAATATTTGCAGAGCTGGTATGTAAGATGGTGGGTGTTGATGTGATGGACTCCACTGGTTGATGGTGTCCGCCAGTTTGTGGTCATAAGCAATATTGAGCTATATATCTCCGCTTTGGGTGCTATATCTACATGCACAAAGTACCAACATTCTTTTGGGGTATTGATGCGCTATTGTTTTCGGCTTACCTGGACGTCCGCATCTTTACTGCGTCGCCTCCAATTTTATAGGTACATATCTAACTATCATCAGAACTTAGTGCGCGTATGGTTTTAGGTGCATGTATATATCATATATATGATGTCCATTATCTCTTACGCCCCGCAATACTGGAGGTTTTACAGTGTGCGGATTGCAGTTGAACATGCATCCTTTCCTGTTCTCCTACCTGCAATGAGTGCTCGTAGTCCTATCTCCTCCCCCAGTCCATGCGACAAACTGACAGTTCCGACCAGGTGACCAGTACTACAGACTGGTTCGGTAACTACTTATTTTGGGTTTGGATCTTTCATAATCACCTCGGCAAAAATCCAAACCAGTCTGAACCACTCTGCTGGCATCTATGGTTCAAGGCATTGCCCCAATGCTCGCAGTAGATAGATATCCAATGGTCCAGCAAATACATGGAAAACTTGAACCATGCGCTAGCGTGATGGCGCAGTCACTCAGCCATAGATACATGTAGCACACAGCTGTGGCACAGTGAATGTGTCATCTGATACAAGTTTTCCATGTAGTCTACTTGCCCGGCCTGGGCTTTGTTCTTCCCTTTGTTCGTTCCTCTACGATTTTCTTTGTGATTTCCTTTGTGCGCTTATCACTTTTGGGATTGGCCTGGACGGAGGGCAAAGGGGAGCTTGCAATGACTAAACACAAAAAGTGAGCTCGTAGCCGGGTAAAATCGTTGTCAACCAACATAAGATCGCGTCAACCACTGAACACCCATTGTACAGCACCTTAACAATGAACGATCTCGACGAAAATCCACGCGCCTTTTTCGATGTTTGCATCGGAAAAGATGCGCCCCGTCGCCGGATAACAGTTAGGCTATTCCATGATAATGCCCCCAAAGCAGTCGAGAAGTCTGTTTCTCTCCTTCCTTGCATTGTGAGTTCCTGGTTATTGTAGCAGGCTGACATCGAACGACCACCAGTTTCCTCATCCTCTGCCGAGGCAAAAAGGGCTCGATAAATCTCAAAAACCCGAACCGCAGGATCCCACTCTCCTACAATGGCTGCTGCTTCCACCGTGTCGTTGAGGGCTTCATGATTCAGAGCGGCGACATTACTATTGGGGACGGCAGGGGCGGGATGTGCGTACTCGACGAGCCTCGTGACAGCGAATATCTGGGTGATCCGGCGGAAGAGAAAACATTCGAGGACGAGAGCCTGGGCTGGCGACCGATGAACGAGGCCGGGCTGGTCTGTATGGCCAATCGGGGTCCGAACACGAATACGTCACAGTTCTTCATCACACTCGACGATTGTTCGTTTTTGGATGGGAAGCATACGGTGTTTGGAGAGGTCGAGACGGGAATGGATTTCGTCCAGGATATCGGAAGAGTCAAAGTTGGAGAAAATGATAAACCAATCGAGGATGTGGTGATTGTCGCCTGTGGGCAGTATTGGCCCGAGAGTTCCCAACAAAGTAACGACAGCGATGGCGATGAGGGCGAAGGTATTCAGAGGGAACAGGACACATCCAGTCATCTCGGCGGGGCTGGTTCAACCCCCGTTTCTGGAGGAGATTTCGGCGGCGGTGGCGGAGGAGAAAGAGGAGGAGGAGGAAGAGGAAGAGGAGGAGGAGGAGGAGGAGGAGGAGGAGGAGGTGGTGGTGGTGGTGGTGGAGGAGGAGGAGGAGGATCGAGCAGCGCGCGACCCACCGACGCTGGTGACCGCGGCCGTCCCACCAAATCTTCCCGATCACCAGGATCTCGTCGCGAACGTCCTCCCCGTCCTCGCTCGAGATCGCACTCGCGACGAAGACACCACCGTCGCCACGACCGACACCATCACCGTCGGCGCTCGCGATCGCCGCGCCGCCACCATTCACGCTCCCGCAGCCCCTGTCGCAACAGACACCACAGGGACGATGACGAGTACATGTATGACGATCCTTATGCGGAGGAGCGAATCCTTCGGGAGGAGCGAGAACGTGAGGGCAATCGTTGGGACAACATGCCACACACCTCCACCGAGCCTGAAGTTAAATTCAAGGGCCGCGGAACAATGCGGTATCGAGAACGGAAGCGGTGGGGTGGTACCGGCGAGAGTTATGGCAGGCTTAATTAATGGCGTGGATGCGATTGATTTCCCCTTTTACGTTACGGTTTTTTCGGGGGTTTATTGGCGGGCGCATTTGAGGCGTTTTGGTTTCGCATGAGCTCCATGGGTGGGGTGTTTGTAGCATCACAACGTAATGCATGAGATATCTCTCGGTATTGCCTGCGACCCTCCTGTAGACGGCAAATTTGGAATGAAATGGCTTTGCTTGTTGGCTTGCAGGGAGAAACCTCGTTTGGAATACTCACTGACTAGCACTCGCCATCAGTCGATCAGATGTTTGAAGTATCGTGATACGACTGTCTATCTTTGCTGACCCCGGATCCTGCCACTTTCTCCCGTTATGTTGAATTAAATACCGCTGTTTCCTGACAGGGGGGGGCATATTCCCGTCCGACAGGATGAAAAGGCAGTGAGAACGCTGCTCTATCATGTGTTGTGGCTTTTGAGTCTTTTGCCTGTCTTTTTTAAGATCACGATGGAAAGATGTGCGCCATCCCTTTTCTGGCTCTGCGGTGTGGGTGGGTGTCTCTTGTGTTGGTGTACCAGGTGCGTGGATACTCTACATGCTTTGCCCTGTTTGGTTGCGCAACCTACAGTTCAAAAATTGCGTTTTTTGTGTAGCAAATTTCTCTCTTTTGTGTGGCAACTTCTCAGGACACGGTGCCTCAAAAACTGTCGAGTTTCAGCACGATGTAGCGTCGGGGAGGTCGTGTGTGGCTTTGTTCAGGGGATAGCATGTGTGTACAAAGAGGGTACGGATGCATTCAGGTTATCTACTCTCCCACGGGATGGTTTTTTTTCATTCATTCATTCATTCATTCATTCATTCTGTCTTTGGCTAAGGAGAGGAGTGTTTTCTTTCTTCTTTTTCCTTTTCTCTTCCGCCGTGGATTCACACCTCTGCACACGGTTGGAACGAAATCGGTGAGTGATGAGTGTAGGGATTTGGGGCTGAAGGAGCGGCTCTCCAGGTGCGGGGTGGGTTGGTTGCAAATTAATCAACCACTTGATTTTAGCCATAGGTGTTGGTGATTGCATATGTGGGAGTCGGAAGTTCCTCCTTTTCGATAGGACTTTTCCCCAGTTGTCGATGGAAACAGAGACGGACATCGTCTTTGTCAGCTTCTCGTCTAATGCAATGTGCGCGTGCCTGGCTTATCGCCACACGTCCGCGGGTCTAGCTGCTCAAAGGTTGTGACGGAGAGTTGCTGTGTACTCTCAGCTGGTTGCTCTACACATGGAGCATCTGCGAACTTCTCGGCAGACAGGACTCAGTTGTTATTCTCCCTGCCGCCGCCTTTTCCCCTTCCTCAGCCGCCTCCCGCCCCCCCAGAAAAAATTATCTATCCAGGGCATTCTAAACCCCATCATCCTCCCCTGCAGTTGTTCCGAACGTTTCATACCTACATCCTCCCGACATTCAGTCTCTGTCAGACCTTTGCTCTCTTCCACATCCCACATCCTCCCAAAGGCCCAACACACCCGCATCCAGCGCCACCGAAGATAGGCACACAGTTACCTCTCTTATCCTTCGCACCCAAATACAACTCGCAGTGGTGCGCCAGCCGTCTCTCTGTCGTCTCCCCCTCATCGGCTTCGTCGGGTGGTGGGGTTCAGGTTACGTGGGATCGGCCTCCACAGCCTCTCTGCAACTCGTCAAAACGGTTGGGCTGGGCAAGAGACTACCGCTCCCGATCGCCGCACCTTATACCTTCCAACCCTTCGACGAACAACGACGGCTTACCGGTTCGTACGATCATCGCCGCCGAAGAAGCGAAGCTCTCTCGTCCCCACATACTGTAGCTCGCAGCTAGACGTACGCTGCCATGCAGCAATCACCGACCATCAGTTGTCCACTTAAGGTACGTACGTCATCGCCGACCGCGACGTCATGGCTCCCCCGATTCACCCGCGCATGCATTCGTCTCCGTCCTTTGTAACCCCCGCATCCCGGATGAGGGCGACGGGTCCATGCAAGGCCGTGCGCGCCGTCAGGGTTCGAGTTTTCTGAAGTTTGGTTGACGTGTGAGGGTGGTAGACAACTACCGAGATCGACTGGGTGGCACCGCTCAAGGCCTACATCGCGAAGACTTATGGCGATCCCGAGAAGTACAATGAGGAGTGCAACACGTTGAACCGGTTACGGCAGGATATGAGGGGCGCGGGAAAAGATTCGGCTGCCGGGAGAGACCTGCTGTACCGGTACTATGGACAGCTGGAGTTGCTGGATCTGAGGTTCCCGGTCGAGGAGAGAGGCGTTAGAGTCGGTTTTACATGGTGCGTGGACATCTCGGTTCCGGTCCTGGTGAAACGGAGGAACGACCTGCTGTTATGCTGTGCCATTGTGTGTATATCAGTCGGGAGTGCAGAAGGTGCTGACTTCTTTGCCACCCGTCTAGGTACGATGCCTTCACACACAAACAGACTTCGCAATACTCCCTCGCCTTTGAAAAGGCATCCATCATCTTCAACATCTCCGCCGTCCACTCCTGCCATGCCGCAAACCAGAATCGCGCGGAGGAGCTCGGTGTGAGAACGGCGTACCACTCGTTTCAGGCCGCCGCAGGAATGTTCACTTATATAAACGAAAATTTCCTTCACGCGCCGTCAACAGACCTTAGTAGAGAAACCGTAAAAACACTCATTAATATTAATCTGGCCCAGGCTCAGGAGGTGTTTTTGGAGAAGCAGATTGCGGATAGAAAGAAGAGCGCCATGTTGGCAAAGCTGGCTGCTCAGGCGGCATTGCTTTATTCCCAGGCAGTTGAGGGCTTGCAGGAGACTTCGCTGAAGGGCGTCTTTGACAAGACTTGGATGACGATGTGCTTGGTACGGTCGTTGCCTATCTTTGATGCGGAAAGTTTATTGCTAAGACTGTGACCATAGGCCAAGCAAGATTATATGGAATCCCTGACGCACTACCTGCAGGCGATAGCAGACTGTGATCACTTCAACTACGGATTAGCGATCGCTCGTCTCCAGCTCGCCGAAGCACTCGGCAGGGAAGCGGTGCGCCAAGCACAGATGTTCCCAGGGAACCCGTCTGCCAATGCCAACCTCTCCTCAGAAACGGGCCCAGCTTTGGCCCAGATCACCAAGCGTCATCTTGGACTCGTCCACGAGAGGCTTGACGGATTGGTCAAAGACAACGACTTCATATACCATCAGAACATCCCGTCGGAATCTGCCATCCCAAACATTCCCAAAATGCCGGCCGCCAAAGCGATCCCCGTGCAGGAGCTCTACCAAGGTCAGGACATTAGCCGGATCATTGGCCCGGATATCTTCCAGAAGATTGTTCCTATGAGCGTGACTGAGAGTGCTTCGTTATACGATGAGGAAAAGGCGAAGCTCGTGCGTGCCGAAACGGAAAAGGTTGATCTGGCAAATGCTGAAATGGTTGCGGCTTTGGATTACCTCAAACTACCGGGCTCGTTGAAGCTCCTCAAGAACGGATTTGCGGATACTGTCGATGTCCCTGACGAGTTCAAGGACTGGTGCGCGGACATGGCAAGCAAGCCGGAAGGACTGGAAGTACGATTCACGAGTTTGAAAGCGAGTAAACGCAAGATCAAGGAAATCCTGGAGGCTTCATCAAAGAGTCTGGACCAAGAGGAGAGCGTGTGCGAGAGGATGCGTGCCAAATTTCAGGACGAGTGGACACAACAGCCATCCAGTCGACTCACTCAGACGCTCAGAGGGGACATCCGGAGCTACGGAGAGGCCATCGAGGCGGCTGTGCAGAGTGATAATCAACTGTGGACACAATACAAATCGGTTCAGAATGATATCGTCGAAATGATCATTGCCGGTCAGAGCCCGGACGGTATGGCGGTGGAACAGCTGTGGGATAGCCGAGTTGCAAGGGCGAACTTCGATGCGGGAGGTGGCACCAGCGGGAACAATGGCCCTAGCTCGGAATCACTACTCGACGTGGATGATGGCGAAGGCGGCCCAACTGTGATGGAGCAGATCGAACGAGTGGAGGAACTCCTCAAGAAACTGAATTTGATCAAGAGAGAGCGGGCGCAGGTGCTGAAGGACCTGAAGGATATTGTGGGTGCATCTAGTTCTCTCTTGGGAGTGCTGAGGACTGATTCGTGTAGGTGCACAATGACGACATCTCGAACGTTCTCATCTTGAACAAGAAGGCTGTTCAAAACCACGAAAATGCCCTGTTCGCCAACGAGCTTGAAAAGTTCCGACCGCACCAAAACCGGCTGCTGCAGGCGGCCCATAAACAGTCAGCATTGATGAAGGATCTCACCGCTGCGTACGGAGACCTTCTCCAGGACAAGCGGATCCGATCGGAGCAGTCAAGATACGAGGCGCTCTCCCGCTCGCGCAACGCGATACTGTCGAAATTCAAAAAGTCGTACCAGGCATACCTCGATATTTGTGAAGGCCTCGATAAGGCACGGCAGTTCTACTCGGACATGACTGAGACCGCTCAGAGCCTGGATAAGAACGTGGAAACGTTCGTCAGCAATCGGCGCAGCGAGGGCGCCATGCTGCTGTCGCAAATCGAGAACCAGAAGGGCACGGACGCCGAATTGCAGCAGAGAAGAATCAAGGATATGATGGAGAGAGTGACGTTGGGGAGTGGAGGAAACTCACCCGATTCGAGCCGGCCGCCCGGCCAGCACCACACTATTTCACCCACAGCGCACACAATGAGCCCTCCTACGACACCGCGATACCCCCCTCACCAGTACCCAGGAGTCCTTGGCGCGCCAACGCCACCACCTCCGCCTCCGAGCAACCCTCCCCCATCTGCCGGCTTCACCCCTGCCGGATTCGGCCAATACCACCCACATCCCGCGCACAACACCGGTCGGCGAGATTCACACGGGCAACTCCCAGGTCTTGCTCAGCGCCCTGGATCCTATGCACCCCACCAAGCACCACTGCCCTCTCCTGGCTTCGCGCCCCCCAACTCGCAATACTACCAGGGTCATTACCAGCAACCCGGTGCCTACGCTGCTCCGCCAACCGCATACCAAGCTCAGCCATACAATCCGAGCACGTATGTTCCACCGCCGCCACCGCCAGGTCCACCCCCACCAGGTCGACAGAGCTACGGTGGCCCGCTACCGCAGACCACGTATCAACCTACGCAACAACAGCCGCAACCTGGACATCCAGGAGCCGGTGACCCGTTTGCGGGGCTGTCTGGATGGAAATAGGTTTCGTTTTCTTTCTTGGAGAGGGGTAGGTGGGAGGATTTTTATGGCGGATTGTGAAGTAAACACGGTTAGAAACGAGGGATGAGAGGGGGGAACCGCTGAATGGAATGAATGGAGCGGATTAATTAATTCCAGGGTTTTGATTTGTTTTAGTTTTTTGTTATTATTCGCATGCGACCTGTCTAGATCATGAAAATACACACAGTCCGTTTCCGTCCACTGTCCTTACGGCACGATGTGGCTCTCCCCTGCCCTCCGCCCTGGCCCGGCCCAAAGTCAAGAAAAGCATTTAAACCCCCGACTCACTCCCAAACCCATTCCTCTTCAGTCTCATCCTCCCGCTCCCGAAGCCTCAACTCCGATGCCTCATTCATGACATCCTCCTCAGCGCCTTCCAACCCCATCCTTCGTCCCACATCCGTAGCCGGTAGAAAGTCCAAGATCGCTTGACTGCAGCGCTCATCCACAAAGAGGCCCCGGATTTTAAACCGACTTTTGCTTGAAGAGTTGCTCCCGAGTCTGAGTTCGGTATTGATACTACCAGTATTTGGCTGTCGGCCGCTTACTTGTTTAATGGAGGCATTGCCCGGTCAGACAGTGCCCGGTTTTCAGCCGGTGAAACCGGCCGGTTCGAACACCCGGCCACCTCTCTGTTCGGACCCTGCTTGTCTGACCAAACCAATTCTAGGGGTGTGTATTGTGGCCTGTGAATGATTTTACGCCGAGTGATGTCTTTGTTGGCGTTATCTCGTCGGTTAATGTTAAATTCGTGGTCTTATTTATCTACATCCGGAGTTGCGCATGCGGAGATTAATCTGCCCCCAGCCGCACGGTATGGTCTCTCTGGTACCACACATTTATTCCGAGTGAGAGAGTATGCAAATTAGGCGCGCGAAGCCTAACTTTCCCCCTTTCTACAACCCACCATCCTCCCTCTATACACCCCATGGTGGCTTCAATGCGCCAGCAGCAACCCTCCTTCATCAGCTGTGGGTATCGCCTATCAGCTGCCATGAGTGCCTCTATAACCACCACGGCTGGTGGAAGTCAGTGGTGCTGCCTTAGCAACAGCATTGCGGGTGACAGATCTCCGCCGGTAAAACGCCGGCCTGACCTCCTGGACCTACGGTCATCGCCGCTTCCAGGGCCCAGTCACGCCCAAGACAAAATGCCCAGCGGTACCGGCGGGTAGGTGGTGGTACACATGCTTAAGTGCGTTGTGGCACGGTGCTCGCGGGGCGCGACCTGGCTGTTTTGGACCCGAGTAGGTCCGGGGCGTGCATGTACCAGTGCCCCCCGACCAAGCTTGGGTCGTGGGGACTTCTCCGATAGATTGTGTGCAGTGGTGGGCGGGGCCGGTTTAGTAGGCGGGATTTGATGCCGTTACTACGTATAGAGAATCAAACGCGGGGCCGCCCACGCAGCGCCGCAGAAATTCATGATCTTTCAACAGCGCGGCTGCGGGCAGATGCCGAGAGCCGCCACCAAACCAATGAAAAGCCACTGGAAAGCCCCTAGTCCGCACCGCAAACCCCGCCCAAAAATTGTCCAAGGGTCCAGAGTATTGATAAATACTCCAAAATGGATCAATTTTACTTTGGCACACGAAGTAAGAGTACTGTAACTCCAGTCTATGGGCTGACCGCAGCCGTGACGCCGCCTCCAAATGGTGGTCCCACAGAGACAGGATCGATTGACCACCGATGTTGGGCTGCGGTTTGCCCCGCCGGCATCACCCGTGCCTTCACAGGATAGAGCAGTGGAAATAGGCTTGAATATGCAAAGCTAACGCCAATCTGATGCTCAACCGCCCTCCCTTTCCCTTCCAAACCTGAATCCCCCACTGGCATCTCGCCGGAACAACTTCCCAAGTCCGCCCTCTTTCATATCTCCTTCCTTCCGCAACGTATCGACCCCATCCCTGGCAGCCGCCAAAACAGCACTCAGATTCTCGAAACCGCCCTTACTACCTCCCGGTGTACTGTTCTGCCCGGCGCTTCCCGACAGCCCTTGGCCAACGGTCGAGAGAGTGCTCAGGTTTATTCCTGCCATCACCGGGCTGTTTTCCACCAGTCCGTCGTGTACCGGAACATGGGCCTTGAACAACTCCACAAACGCCGCCTGCTCCCCCTTCCTTACTCCCTTCAGGTCCAGCACCTTCTTGAAGTTTGCGGGGTTGGAGTCGGCAACGTGGATGAGATATGCCTGTACGATGCCCTCGGAGGGTGAAGTTGAAACCTGCAGGGTCTTCAAGAGCACATCCAATTTTGCCAGGGTACGGGCGACATGCTTGAGGTAAGACTGTGGGGGCTGCGCCGGCTCCTCCTCGTGGCCAGGGTGGGCGTCAGGTTTCCGTAACATGATGACCTCCTCCAGTGCCTTCTTGATCACATACGCATCCAACAACATCTGCTCGGCGCCAACGCTGCCGATGGGCCTACATGCCACAATGGACGCGAGGAATCCTGCAACAACGGTATCGGCGACACGGTCGCAAAAGGATCGGCGCCACACGTCCTTCCCGATAATATCCATGATCTCCTGAGCCGAGTTCTTCAGCTTCTCCAGAAGCACACCGACATATCCGGACTGATCCCCTACGGACTCCATGCGTGCCCAAGGGCAATTGCGCATTTCGCGCCATCCAGGCTCCAATGCAACTTCAACCCGGCGGACTAGGGTAAAAATGACCTTGCTCACTACTCCTATAAAGTTGTCGCTTTGCCGCTCAAAGTCAATCTGCTCATCCAGCGGTTTGTCGATCCGACTTCTGATGCGTTCTTCGAGTTGGGCAGTTGTAGTGTGGCAGTAGTCTGCGGTATTGAGGATTACTGCTATCTCTTCGACAGGAAGGCGCTCGGAAGTGTTGAGATAAAATGCCAATACCGTGTCGGCGTACTCGTCGAGATACGTGCCGTATATCCTGGAGAGGTCGAGCAACTTGGCACCGGCGGACAGTTTGGCGCATTGGGCAAGCGTTTGGCGATAAAAGTGAAAGAGCTCGATACTCGAAGGGAGGACCGAAGAGGCGGGATTGAAGTCTTCTTCTGGGGACTCTGGGGGACGCAAAGGCTGGCTGCGGTATTGAGGTATCATTTGCGAGAGGGTCCTATTCGCTCATCAGTAGAGACCAACTGGAGCAGAACGCCGAGACGCACTTCTCTTGCGCTTCTACCCAAAGCGAAAGGTATGGCTCGAAAGCTTCCGAGATGGTTTTGCTGAACGTGGTCGGTGATTTCTCTCGGTCGTCTTTGGATGACATGGTCTCCATCGACATCCTGGGCTGCGGTCATCAGCGGTCATCACAGTATATTGGGAGGGAAGACCGACATCAGCACCGAATCTCCGCTCGAGATAAAGCTCAAACTCCAGCGTCTCCTGCAGCGCACTAAGTAGCAGGTTGACGTCCAAACTTCTACCACCCTCCTTTCTCATGGCCCGTTGTAAAATGCCTTTATAGTCGTCCTTGGTACCATCGCAGTAACTATTTGCCAGCACTTCGTTAACCTTCCAACCGGACGGGAATACCCCTGCATGCTCCTCATCATAAACCTTCAACATGCGCTTGAACCAAGCATAACGCCGCGAGATGTTGTCCAAACTCCCAGCCTCATCGTTTCCCCTGAAGACCCGCCGATATTCTCGTAGCTGGGTGTTACAGTACCAAGTCACAATTCTCTGTCGTGCCGTGTCGCCAAGCGCGTCAACAACATGGCAGGCCTCTGACAGCATACCCTTCCGCAGCGCAACCTCGCCTTTTACAAATGCAAGTTCGAAATCCTCGCAAACTTGCTCCAACAGTTCCGCCTTGAGGTCGGCGACGCTTCGCGACAGGGTTGCGATTTGGGTAATGGAGCGGTACGATTTGAAGTGGGTCATGAGTTCGAGCACGGCGGAAAGCAACGATGCAGACTCCCGATATTGTCGCATCTTCGCGTTCGCCTTGAGTTGTTCGAACGCCGTCGCTAACCCCCTGAGATTAGCTTTCAGGAGCCCCTCGTGAAGCCGGAGCTAGGACAGAGCCCTACTCAGCATCTGAAGCCTCTTGAGCACGGTCATAGAGAGCGTCAAGTTCCGCTTGGTCGAATCCAACTTCTTGATGTCGGCGGTCATGGCGGTAATCGCTTCCTCGGTGCGCATGGCCCTTGTGCGCACGGTTTCGATATTCTTGAACAGTTCCGAGAGGTCCGCCTTTGCCGCAGAGATTCGTGCGAGCGAGTCGGCATTCGTGGCGGACTGGGCGATGACAAGGTCTGAAATCTCGACATCGAGCGCGTCGAGGTGGGTATCGAGGGATTGGGCGACGGGAACAACGCTGCCGAGTGTAGATGGATGTGAGAAGAGCGCATTAAGGTGGTCAATGGGGTCGTAATCGGCTGTGTGAGTATGCAATTAGCAGGGGCAGCGAACGAGAGAGAGAGAGCTCTCGGAAGGAGGAACATACGTGCATCAAGAGGATCTGAGGGGCGCATGGAGGCCGTCAGCGGGGGGCGGATTCCCGGAGAAATTTGTGAGGCTACCGAGGGATCCCACTCAACGTTCTGATGATTTAGGAAGTTCATGGCTGCATCTGGATGTGAGTTCAAAGTGACGGTGGTTACCTACTGGCAGGACGGGTGAAGCTGTGCCGCGTTGGCAGCACCGAGCCGCTGTCGGACATGGGGGCCCATCGGATGCACGTGGCACAACTAACTATGCATAGTTAGTGCACTATTCTGAGACTTGAGAGTGAAGTTTGGGTTTATATAGATATCTGGAGCTCATCCCAGGAGCCCCTATCACTCCGCTTCACCTACTCTATCCACCCCATGGGGGCGGTGGGATCTAGTTACCGTCCATACGGAACGGGGTCGACCAGGCCAAGAAGTACCGGCTCCGTTTACTGCCGCGAAATGCTGATCGACGGGAGATACATACATATGTATAATTATTGAGCCGGATGACGATTAAGCACATACCTATGTAAGTCCGTACTTATGTGCTGTGGATGTCCCCGCAATCGAGTCCGTCCCGTCAAACGAACCACCCATGTCTGAAGAACGGATCCTCGACGACATCTCCCACCGTCGCTTCAATCCCCTCACTGGCTCATGGATCCTCGTCTCGCCGCACCGCACAAAGCGGCCCTGGCAGTATCTCGCCCCGCCCTCCGTCCACGCTTCACCCTGACTAACGCGCCGCAGAGGCGCACAGGAGACTGCCTCCAAGACCACACTGCCGCCTTATGACCCATCATGCTATCTCTGCCCCAACAACAAGCGCGCAACTGGGGATATTATGCCGGCGTACTCTTCCACGTACACCTTCGTGAACGACTACAGCGCTGTAAAAGAAGACCAGCCCGACTATGCCCCCAAGGCCAGTGGGACCACCGTCGATCCGCCGGACTTCCTCCTGCAAGCGAAGGGTGTCAAGGGCCGCTGCTACGTGACCACCTTTTCGCCCTCGCACAATCTGACACTGGCGGACCTCCCGCACGAGTCGCTCGTATCCATCGTTCGTACTTGGACCGCTCTTTACGCCTCGCACCTCCCGACGTCGCACCACCACTATGCTCCGGCCCCCGCCGATCTCGGCGTCACGCCGCCGAAGGAACAGTACGACTACCTCCAGATCTTCGAAAACAAGGGCGCGGCGATGGGCTGTAGCAATCCGCACCCACACGGACAGGCGTGGTGCACGACCGGGCTGCCGAACGAAGTGTCTGCGGAGCTTGTGCAGATGAGCGCCTACAAGAAGAAGCGCGATGGTCGCGGTCTGCTGGCGGACTACGTCGCGCTCGAGGTTTCCAAGGGTGAGCGAGTCGTCTTCGCCAACTCAACGTGGGTGGCACTGTGTCCCTGGTGGGCTGTATGGCCCTTTGAGATGATGGTCATTCCAAAGCGTGAGGTGGCCTCACTACCCGGTTTGACGGGCGAGGAGCGAGACGGGCTCGCAGAGGTGCTTTCGCAGGTCACGAAGAGATACGACAATCTCTTCGAGACGCAGTTTCCGTACAGTATGGGTGTCCATCAGGCGCCGATCAACGGTGAAGGCGCGGAGGATTCGCACCTCCATTTGCACTTCTACCCGCCCCTACTGAGGAGTGCCACCGTGAGGAAGTTTTTGGTTGGGTAAGTTCCCTCTTCCTGGACGGCCGACGCCTGCGACGTCGCTAACACGATGACCACAGCTATGAGCTCCTGGCGGAACCCCAGAGAGATATCACTCCCGAGCAGGCGGCTGAGAGGCTCAGAAACTTGAACGGAGTGGATGTATACCGGAAGTTCTTGTAGATCGCGGTCGATTTTCCTCGGAGATGGTTATTTTGGTTATTTTTTTTTTAGAATGAAATGGGTATTTAAGGCCGAAATCCGGACCAACGAGAACGACTGGCGATATGGGCAGCAGCACTCAACAGTTCGAGTCGCCATTTGCGTAAGAATTTTGCCGTGACGAACCCTAGCGCAGAGTGTCATCTCATAGCAGCCGCCAAACGTTCGTTCTGCACTTGTGAATCTCGATTCGATGTACTGTATGCACGTGGTCGCATTCGTGTGCCCAGGTGCGACGTCACTCTGGTGCAACCAGCAACTATCTACATCACAGCTCCGCGACACTGACCAACCATGTCAGCGCAGCGCTACTATCCAAACTCTCTCCAGCCAGCGTCTCTGGATGTCCAGACGCAGACTCGCCTCGAGGACGCGATCCTCGCAGGAATCACGCTGATCGAGAAGAATACTGCGGCCGCCGGAAGCGACAGCCACGAGAGCCTCTATACCGGTCACTCGGGTGCGTCTCGGCCCCCATCCCGTCGGGAGGAAGAAAAGCTTCTAAGGCAGCACAAAAGGGATCGCCTGGGCGTACACCCGCGTACGGCACCAGCTCCCGCACCTCGGCCCGAAGGTCGGGTTCGAAGCGCTCGTCCGAAAGCACCAACCGCAGCTGCACCGACATGAGCATTCGCTGCGCGCCGGAAGGCTCTCGCCGGTCGGTACGCTGACGGGCGCTGCGTTCGTGGGTTTCTACGCGAAATACGCCATGCCCGACGGGGACGACAGCGACAGCGACAACGAGGACGACAGCAGGTGCGAGAAGGCGATAGTGACCCTCGGATTCGCCGTCAGGATAGCGCGCGCTTCCGACCGCGACGGAGGCGACGAGGTGCTGTACGGACGGGCCGGACTGCTGTGGGCGCTCCTGAATCTGGAGAAACTGCACCCGAAGGCCGGCGAGCGCATTCGCGGATGGGCCGACGGCGATGACGTCATCGGGATACTTGTGCGGAGGATAATCGACGCGGGCAGGCGCGGAAGGGTCACGGCGAAGAAGGAGTACAACGTGGACACGTTGATGTGGGAATGGCACGACTCCATGTATCTCGGAGCGTATGTGTCGAGCACCCGCCCCTTGTCTTCTGGCCGGTGGCTGACCCTTCCGCTCACAGCATGCATGGCGCCGCCGGAATCTTGACGATCCTTCTACAGGTCCCGCACGAAACGATCGAGCCATTCGTTCCCGAGATCTTGGCCGCGATAGCCGCGCTCTGCCGCCTTGCCCTCGACAACAACGGCCACCTCCCCTCCTCTCTCGGCACCCACCGCCGCCCCGATCCCTACGTCCAGGTCTGCCACGGCTCGCCGGGACTTGTCGTGCTGCTCACGACACTGAGCCAGCGTTTCCCGTCGCATTTCAACGAGTACGCCGCATACTCCCATGCGCTCCGCGCGGCCGCCAGGAAGGTCTGGGAGCAGGGCCTGGTCAAGAAAGGACTTGGGATCTGCCACGGCGTGGCCGGGAACGGATGGGTGCTGCTGATGTTCGCACGGGTCTGCGAGGGAGAGGAGAAGGAGAAGTGGCTCGGCCGTGCACTCGCACTGCTCTTGGAGGCTGCGGAGATGCCGCCGATGGGTACTGCGGAGTATCGAGTGCCCGATGCGCCGCTTTCGTTGTACGAGGGAGTCGCGGGGGCTCTTGCGGCATGGGCGGAGGCGTACGTTGTTCTCGAGGAGCTTCTGAAGAGATCGGATGGGGAGAATGGCGCGGTGGGGTGCTTGGGCTTTGTAGGGCTGGGTGGATGGGGGCCGACGGGGCTTTTCTAGGCTGCCACACACTTTCGTGATGTATCTCGATCGCTGTCGTCAGGAACACGGACACTATCTAGCGCCTCCCCCCCGTTTTTATGTAACCCGCCCCAATGCCCTTAAATCTAATATTTCCCGATATCTGAAAAATAGACCCAACCGAGTAACATCTCATGATTGCGACACCCCTGGTGCAGCTGCTGGCATCGCGACACCGTCCGTCTCGCAAAAGATTAGAGAAGCACAATGCACAACCAGTGGATTGCTTGTTGCAACTAATTTGTCCAGCCATTGAACGTGCCCAGCAACGCCTTGGCGCGCCATCGCCAGTTCCTTCGCAAATAGAACATTTTAGAGGTGCCGGGTCAGGCACATCTGGCAGTGCTAGGCAGCACCCGATACACTGGCGGTCGTCGGAGCCGAGCAGCACCACGACGACCGGTGACTCCATCAGGACGCGGGGCTGAGATGGAGAAGACCCCCGGGGGGGAGCCGGCGGCCCCGAACAGCTGCCACGTCGCGCAGATGCCGTACGCCGTATGTAGCAGCGACAGCCCCCCCCCCCCCAATATCTTGTCCGAGTGCTAGTGTGTCTCGCACCGGTACATAGATACACAGCAAGCAGTGCAGATAAGCTTTTTAAAGACCACCCGCAGCGCAGATCTTTCGTCTTGCTGTTCCTCCTCCGTGGTATGTATCATAGATAAGATAGAGCCCCCAGCCAGCCGCACCACGTCTCACTCGCGCCGACCCCGAGCCCCTTCAACACCCGATGTACCGTGAGCAGCCCCCACCCGGCAGTCCCAAAAAGGCAACAGCAACAGCAACACCAAAAACTACTAGATATCTAGTACATAACAGAAACAAACAGGAACAGAAACAGCAGCCGCTACAAAAAAAGAAAGAAAGAAAGAAAGAAAAAAACAAGCAAGCACCTTACAGATCGGATGCAGCCAACCCCGCCGCCCCCCCTTTCCCCCCGTTCCCAAGCCAGAGCTAAGCTTTTTGGGACGCGACGGCGTAGGTACTACATAACTAGGGGGGGGGGAGGGTCAACCCCCCACGCGGCTACATACGTACAGATATAACTTCTGCACTCGTTGCAGGCATCATCATCGCGTAGGTGCAACTTAGATAGATATCATTAGTGTATAGTGTATCACTAGTGTGTGATATCTATGGTAGGTAAGTAGATACGACGGGCGGGTCGGCTATGTATGTAGGCATTCCAGCATTGCAGCATTCCAGCATTCCACCATGCAGCGTCGTGATCGGCACGCCGGGAGGAAGAGGAGGAGAAGGAGGAACACGGCGCGAGCAGAGCTGAAGGCTGCAGAACTGCGGAGATGGAAGTCGGGGAGGGGTGGGAGACGGATGGTGAGAGAGAGAGTGTGTGTGAGAGAGAGAGAGACAGATTGGGTTGACTGTGGGGTAGATAGTTACATAGATAGACAGCGAGCGAATATTGTCGTGGAGAAGCTGAGTCTAGGCTGGACGCTGGACAAGTACGTACACTGCAAAGGCACAGCAGACTTCGTGCGCAGGGTGGGGTAATAACGCATGTATTGATACTCGCCGCCAAAAGCACAGCAAATTCAGACATGTGCTCCGCGGACTGTCCGGTCCCCGTGACACCGCGCCTGTCGGGTCTGCCGCATGAGAGGACGACAGAAAGAAAAGAAAGAAAAAAGCAAAAAAAAAGCAAACGTGTTTGGTCACACGGACGGAAACTTCGTCCAGTGGGGAGGAGGACACTCTACATATAGATATATATATATGTGCGGTGCTTCCAAGATCCGATCCCACGCACATGCAGATTCGCAGAGGACGAAAAAAGTAAAAGCGTAGGTATCTATGATATCTATGATGCATGCTGTCCGCATTACGCACACGACGTCTAGACTAGCTGGTTCTCCACACTCCAACTGGAGTTTTCCGACGCTTCGTGCATCGAAAAGAGACAATGGATAAGGGGAAGAAAAAAGAAAGGTGAATGAAATAAATCCCCAGATGGCCACGGGTCTACTCCCTGCACACACTAAAGAACTATCCCATTACGAGATCCCACCCCCGGAAAAAAAAAAAATCAGAGGCATGAAACGAGAACCAGCGAAGAAAAAAAAAGCAAAAAAAAAACATCAGTGAAGTGTGAGTGAAACCCCCCAGAAACCCGTAAACCCCGACGAGCGCGTGAAAAGCAGACAACCCCAAAAGAAAAGAAAAAAAAACACCGAAGGAACTCCTGGGAAGAAAATAGAAAAAAAAAAATCGAGTCGAAACCATTCCCACCGAAACCCCGAGGAAAAAGAAAAAAAAAACGACCCTCCTCCCAGCAGCCGCCGAGCTTAACCCCGTAGGTAGTCCAGTACCGTCTTGCCCCAGACGCCCCGCGCTTTGTACCGGCCCATGTCGTCGCCGAGGCCCTCGATCGCCTGCGCCAGCCGCTCCGCCTCGCCCTCCTCGGCCTTGATCTCCGAGAGCGGGGTGATGTACGTCTTGATGCCGAAGACGACCGCACCCGTCTCGGGCAGCTTCCACAGCGTCTGGCGCTCGACCCGCAGGACGCACTCGTCCGCGCGGATGGCCTGGTCGTCGGCGAGCATCTCGCCCTCGTAGACGTGCGTTCCGTGCGGCGTGAACAGCTCGTCGCTGGTTGCGATGCCCCAGTTGACCCGCTGGACGCCGTGCTCGACGCCGCGCGGCAGCTTGGTCAGGAAGCGCTCGAGGCTCTTGCCGAGTTTCGCCCTGAACTCGGGCACGGGCGCGTGCATGTCGCCCATCTTCCAGCCCAGCTTCTCGCCGAGGCCGAAGCCGTTGGGGAAGCAGACCACGAACGCGCTCACGGTCCAGTCACCGTCGTCGGACGGCAGCAGGAAGACGAAGTCCTCGTCGAGGTTCTCGCCCAGTGCGCGCAGCGCGTTCGGTGCCGACTGCGGGACGATCGGGTATGTGTTCGTCGACGTGTGGTTCTGCACGAGCGTGCCCGACGGCGACTTCGAGAACTGGCGCGGGAACCGCGTCGGCAGGTGCTCGCTGAAGACGTACGTGTAGAACTCCGAGACGGCGGACGACGCATGTGGCTGGTGCCCGTACGTCTCGGCCGGGTTCGAGCGGAGCAGGTGGCGGCGGTACGCGAGACGTCGCTGGTACGAGCTGTCGAGCAGGATCAGGTCGTTTGGGGACAGGGACTGGATGGCTGTAGCGGGGAGTTCAGTAATTGCGGACCCTGGGTGGGGTGGGGAGAAGACGCACCCATGGTGAGGTGAAACTTTGGCTTGTACGGCCGAAACTTGATCGGCGGGGTAGTCGCATAGTTGAAGCTTGTCAAGGGTACGAGTGGTTGCTACACCAGCAACGACGGATCATCAGCGCGCTGGCCAACACACGAAGAAGAAGAAAAACAGTGCCTAGTTGGGGACGGCCACCCGGAAGGAGGGAAGGAAGGAAGGAAAAATACCTTCTCCGGCTCGGGCTTCTGCTCCTCGATGATGACATCGCCGGGCGACGGCAAGTGGGCGAATCTTTTGCCCTTGATCGAGAGGTAGACGAGGCCGCCGCCGACAGCGAAGGCGAGAGCATGGAGCATGCCGGCACCGTTGACGCCGCCGCCGCCGCCGCCGCCGGCACCGGCGAAGTCGAACTCGGACTGAGACGTTCGGAAGTCGGAGGTATTCATGTCTGTCTCTTTCGGCAAGGGTCGAGGGGTTTTTGTGGGTTTTACCGGGGCGGGATCGATTGAGGTTGGGGACGACGGGAGAAGAAGCAGACGAGGAGGACGGAGGGAGGAGAGACGCTGATTATGGTTTCAGTGACGGGGCCGGGTCTTTGGGTTGCTTATGTAGTCGTTACTCGGAGCCCCCAAAGTCTGGGCCCGGGGGGGGGGGGACTTTTATAATTCCATCGAGCCATCCAGCGCGAAGGGTATGTATCTGGGTATGACAACTCGCCGCGACGCACGCAGGGCGGCTTGATAGTACCGCTAGACACTGAGACTCCGCCAAGTACCGGTGGGGGGGCCGTCCGCATTCGGCGGCGGGGATTGGATGGAGGATGGATTGGAAAAGTTGACGGGCGGTGGTGTGGATCACGGCGGGGGCTGCGCTCTACTTCGCGAACACACTCCATGGTGGAGTGCAGTGGGGAGGTTGGGTTTCGGTTTTTTTCTGGGGGAGCGTTCAGGGCTGCGGTGGCGGCGGCAACCACCCTGCAAAAGCCCCAGGCGCGGCGCCGAGCTTCGTCGGTCGCCGATGCTGAGATCCAGAGGCACACGCAATTCGCGCAAAGTCCGTGGGGCCGCTACATGTCCTGCTGCAGTGCTTGTCCCGGCTGCACCGCAGTCGTCACCGTCGCATCCCCAGGCCGTCGCCAGCAGCCCCGCCAAAGGACGCCGCGCGGGGATGCGGCTCGTCGCGATCAGTGCCGCACCACGACTGCGGCCTGTCCGCACACGCATTCAACACCCGCGTCAGGGCCGCGCATGGAGACATCTCGGCATCGGCGTTGATGTCTCCATGTCGTGCGTGCGCCACGCCACGCCGCGCCGTGCGGTCTGGAGACAACACCGCGAGCGCGGGCGCCACCACGCCACCACGCCACCACGCCACCATGCCACGCCACGCGCTGCTGTCCGTCGTCCGTCTGCCCCCGCAGCATGCAGCAGCCTGCCCCGTCCTCCGTTTCCGGCTCCTCCTAGGCTATCGCCGTCGTGACGCGAGGCCGGGCCAACCTCAACCAAACCCATGCGGGCGCCCCCCCCCCCACCATCATCGCCAGTTGCACGCGCAGCTGCCAACGCCAGAGACGAATCACAGCAGCAGCCATCCCCACGCAGACCTGCCTCGCCTCGCCATTCCATCCTCTGCCACACACACCACCCTGACACCCCTTCCCCGGCTAGTGCCACAGCCAGCGTCGAACACTCGCCCCGATCGGACACAACGCCAACCCCCCACCCTCTCCACCCTAACCCGAAACGAGCGTGAGGCGGGGCCAAGGTCGGCGCCCCAGACGACGGATACACACGGCGATGTCTATCTATCTCCCGCACTTCGATACACAACTCTATCACGTACACGCAATACGTGCTCACACAACTCCCAGGTTCCCCCCCTCTGGCTATCCACCCGCATCTATCTGCTCTATATCTGCCTGCCACGCATCTGCGGTCGCTATTCCATGGCGGCGGAGGCGGAGGCGGTCGCGACGTGATGGCGGTGATGATGTTGCTGCCAGTGATGATGATACATGATGTGAGCCATCACCCACCCGCCGCGGCCAGCGTCACAGGCGCGGCGACCGCCCCCTATCACGGCGATCCATCCATCGGCGTGCAGCTGCTCCGCCCGTTCGCCGATTTCCGTTCCTTTCGAACGCGTTTTCCGTCTTCCCTGCGTGGCCGCGGGTTCTCCATGTGCGCGGAGCATGCTCGCTCTCTGTGTATGTAGGTAACTAATGGTTATGTGGTACGCAGGTGCTCCGTGACGGCACAATAATGCAGTCGCCCGCTTCCATCCATCCCCGTGCCTGATGGTACATGATAGATATATGGATTATAGATATATGGACTATAGATATATAGATAGATAGATAGATAGATGCCTAGATAGATATCCCCGAAGCCAGACGTCCGCCTGCCATGCGGATGCACGCCCGCTCAACACCATGCAACCCCCTCTGTCCGAGTGATGCCGAAGCGCTGCGGATGTCTGGAGCCACATTTCGCCAAGATCCTGCGGAACGGAGCAGGAGCAACTGCGGGCTGGCGAACGTGGCTTGGCTTGGCTGGTGCTTGGATTCGGGGTTGTTTCTCGGGCCCGCCGACCACGCACCGTTTCGCCGGTGGCCAAGACGGCGCATCTCCGCTGCTTGATCGCGGGCATGGATATGTATGTATGTACATGTGCGTTGACCCTGCGGACTTCTGTTCGGACTGCGACATCTCTGGAACCCGTCTGGCCTGCAACACCGCGCTAAACACCGACGCGTCCGGTCGCAGATAGCCACCTAGACTCCCTACCTACATATGGACGCACGACTCTACGCTCGCGGACCGACCAGTCTGGAATACACCCAACCAGCCAACCAAAGGGGGCCCGCTATCTGGGCGACGAGACAGATACTTGGTCGAATCACATCGGGGGCAGCTCTGTGTAGCGAGGCGGGCTGCATGTGGGCCGCACGCACAGTCTCCTCCGGATCGGCCAGACCCAGCATCGCCCCCGCACACGGCCTGTCGGAACAGCGAACGAGCGAGCCCGCCGAACGAACGAGCCCGCCGAACGAACGAACGAACCAGAACACGTTGCCCCCGGCCGAGCCACCCGATCTTGAACGAGAGGGCGCGAACGCGGTCGCGGAAACGACTGAGTGAGAGGCGCCGGTGGGGCTGACTGGCGTGGTGGTGGCGGGCTGTGTTCGTCCACCGTGACTCCGTCTCGCTCTCCCCACTCACGCCACTGCCACTGCCACTGCCAACGCGGCTCCCGTCGCGAGAACTGGTGATGTCGGGTCCCGTCACGAGAACTGGCGATGTGATGTGGTGATGCGGTGATGTGGCTGCTGTTGTGGACATCCGACTTTCGCCCCCCCCCCCCCAAACACTGCGGGTCGATCGCGAGACGTCCTCGCTCTGTAGCCCTGGTGTCGTTTGCCAGCACAGGTTCTTCACCTTCCGCGCCTCGAGAGTGGGTGACGCAGACAACCGGATCCGAATATATGCATTGCCCCCTCCTCCATCGGCCGCGAGGAGTAGTGCTGGGTGCACGCGCGACGAGGAGCTCCTGCATGTCGGCCGGACTGGTTGTCAGCAATCAGCGATCGCGATCCGGGGATCCTACGTGTTGCCCTGTCACCGACTACATATCCACCGTGTGGCCCAAATAAGCGGCGGGGGGGGCACTGTATTTCCGTCCCCTCTCCAACGTCACCCATTCGCCTTCTCGAATTTTCGGTCGACAGTGGCAGAACGATCCGTTTGGCCGTCGGGTCTTCCGGGAGCCGGCCTCGCCATTCGGGAAGGACCCGTCTGCATGAGTGCTGGGCGAAACGCGGAATGTGACCGATCGCTTGGGGCCAGGCAGACAAGCAAACAAGCCACCAACTGTCTAAAGAACATCATGGTCATGGTGTCGGAGAAACGGATTTGTCCGCCCGGGAAGAAGACTTGCTGGATGCGGTCCTCACTGCCGCGATCGCCAGACTGCTATCTGTCGAGATTATGCAGCGCTGGCTCAGCTCTAGCTGCAGCCCCTCCCGCTGGCTCCGGTAGCTGCCGCTCGCCAGTCGGTGAACGAGTGCCTCTTCGCGTCCAGATGTGCCGGCAAATACGGGCTCCGTCGTTGCTCTGGGCCTGCAATATCACGTGGGCCGCCAGAGCAGACTGGTCGACGGGTAGTTATGTAGACTCGAGGTGCCGGGCCCCAAACAGCTGCGCCGTCGTCACTCATGCTCGTCTCGCCGCTGCTATCGGCAGCCGTCCCCCCTCCCGGATGTCGATCGTGTGAATCTGCCGTATTGCGCTACGACCGTCGGTATTCTCCCGGATCGACACCGCCGCGAGCCCGAAACCAAAGCGGTCGCGCGTTCACCGGCTCTGGGTATACCTCTCCTCGATTGTTGCTCCGCAACGGCGGACGAAGGGGCGGTGTGCGACGGACGTCGCTGCGTGCCTTGAGGAACAGGCAGAGAGAACCAGAGGTGACTCGACAGAAAGTTGCCCTCCTTTTGTTCCGTGTGAGGGGGGGGTTGCAAGTTAAAGGTCAAGTCGTATCTACCGACGTGGGACCGAGGTTCCCGGGGGGGGCGGAATCGTGTATACCAAGTGCATACATACATACCTACTGACATCATACATACTTGCTTACGTACTTACTTATGTACTTACTTACTTACATATATACATACATCATACATACATACATCATACATACATACTACATACATCATGCATACATACACACACAACACATACATACAGACATACATACAGTACATACATACAGACATACATACATGCCCCGTCGATGGATGCAAACTAACTCTAAAACCTGGCGCAATGTACTCTATATAGATACTTTATACATATCGCGGGAACACGACCCGAAGCGGGAATCGGGTGACTACATGACTCTGTCCGGCTACCCATCGCGATGCGGCTCCGCGTGTCTTTGCCAGTGTACGTATCTAACTAGAGCCCAGTCACCCATGCTCGCGGCTGAAAATCCACTGTGGCGCCGCAGAGGGAACTCACCAGCCACCTCTGCCATCCGCTACTCACCGCAGCGCACTCGCGCCCGCACGGGTCGCACAGGAGCAGCGCCCCATCGAACATCCACATCCGCTCGCAGTGGCTGTCGCTTTCCTCCAACGTACGGCAGAGTGCGTGGCCGGTCCCCCTCAGCGCGTACCCTGCGCTCAAGCTGTCCACACGCAGGACGGATGTGTTCGCCGAGAGCATCTGACGGGGCAGAACTGGCGAAAAACAAAAACGCTGGTGACGATGGGTGACGGTGGGTACCTGCATGTTTCTGTGGGATACAGCCTGCGGACGGTGGGCATAAAGAAATGATGGATTCGACTACTCAAACACCGCGATCTTACTGCTACTACTGTGGCGCTACCGACATGGTCTCTCCGCTACGAACTCAGCATCGACTGCCGCCCAACTCGCCAGCCCACGTGCTTGCCGCCGACTCGGCCGGTCCGTCTCGCGGCGCGGATGCGTCGTCGGGAGTGCCGAATACCACCCCCGTCACGTGTTGCTGCATCGACAGCAGGTCGTACTTTTTGATCGCGAAGAAAGTCAGCTTTTGTTTTCGCCGCAGATGGCAGGGGAGACGTACGTTCCGTAGCAATACCGTAGCCGCGGCAAAGTTGACTGCCTGCACTACAATGCTGGCCACGACCAACAGCCCCCAATCAAGCTGGAGTTGATCCGCGTCGGCCGCGGCGGACACAACCGGCAGAGACTCCAGCGGAGCGTAATAGCCTATCAACGCATCGCACACAGCCCTGCCCGTCTGCACCGCTAACCCTTTGGCCGTCATCATCAGCCCCGTGGTGATGGCGACGTCCGAGCGTCTCGAACAGCTCGCGTGTGCGGTGACCAGGAGCGGGATGTCGACCATGCCAATCCCCACCCCGAGTAGAATCAGAGGAGCTGAGAGGATGTCCAACGCGCGGCTTCCCCAGAGGCACACCTTTAGCATGATCTTGATGTGTCAACGGGGTTTTCCGCATGAGATTGCGAGGAACTGGCGACCCACGAAAGACGAGACGAGCTCGAGCAAGAGTCCGCAGACGATGAAGGCCTTCAGTTGTCCTAGGTGAGGAACAAATAGCGACACGATCAAGCTGCTAACGATCGTGCAAGTGATATGCGTCTGTGGCGGCCTTTAGCGTTTGCAATGGAACGAATTGGGGGGACAGACGCAGTATAACCAGTATTGCCACTCCGTCTTCACTCCGGACATTGGAGCTCGGAAGACGACCCAGCAGCTCGAGGTGTACGCGAACGACTCCAGAAACAAACACAGCGTACACACAAGGGCTTGGTGATTGCGCACGAGCGACCCTGGTATCAGAGCACGGCAACGCTTCCGAAAAGGCTCAGGTTCATATTTCCCTTTCAAGCGGGCGGCCGTCTGGGCTGCCTGAGCATCCAAGTCTTCGCCAGGAGCTGTGAAGGGGTATGGTGCCAGCACCAAGTCGGATGGACCGGAAACACTGCTGAAGGTTTTTGTGCTCTCGGTGCTCCCTGCGTCCTCTCGAAGCGTCCCCCGGAAATTGCCCCCCAGATAGAGCTCCCACACGACAAACATGCACCAAATAATGAGGCTAACAGCGAAGAAGGTGTTCCTCCAGTTGCCGAAGCCCGCGTTGGAGGGTGTGATGAGTGCCAGCGAGAGTGACGCAAGTGCGATGTTGAAAGTTAGGAGGCCCAGAAAGTCATTCCGTGCGCCAAACAGATCCAAATTCTTCAGAAAGTTCCGAGGATTGAAGATGTTCCACTCGTAATGGCCGTGGGACACCGGAATGTACCCTTGATTTGCCGCTCGTCGAATGAAGATATAGAAAGCCATGGTGTTGGAAATCGTGAACGCTGTCACGCAGCCCAAGAAAACCCAGGTAGCGTTTCGCCTGGACGAAGTCAGCAAAGCCACCAGCTACTGATGGCCGCGCTCACCAGTTCTGCGAAACGTCGTGCCCCCAGGAAGACAGCTGAAGCCGAATCCAAATCGCTGACCAAACCCACAACGGGGTCGTGCAGCGTGCACACCAGATGAAGAACATTCTCCAGGCAAGGTCACTGCTATCAGCAATCACGACCGTGGCCACAGCGAAGAGGCCGTTCTTCCCCAGCTCCACCAGTCCCATACCAAACGTGTAGACAGTGGCGCATTTACTGACAACAGCCAGACTCATACCCACTACACAGAGCAGGGATGCCAGGAACAATCCCCATGGCCTCGAGTAAGAGTTTGCAATCTTGACAACTTCTGGCTGATCAGAATCAACCCAAGCCAAAACAGTTGGGGGGGGGGGGGGAGTCCCACAGGTTACCAAAGCCATGATCCCGACCGTGTCCAGGACAAGCCACGGGATCTCCAGCTGCCAATTTAGAATCTTCCGCTGGATGATATAATGTGCCAGAGCGTTTTCGACGGCACCGGGGTAGAGCACGGAGTAGAGATGCAGGAGATTGCAGAGGAGCACCAGACTGCGCGCCAACCGTTTAGCACCGCACTATCAGTGCGACTCGGGGTGTGGGGAGGGGGCGGACAGGACATAGCAAGCGATGAGCTCTGGCCTCGTCCAGCTCATGGTCATCCCGGCGGCCCGGCGGACACCACCCTCCTCCTTTTGGGTAGCCACGAACCGGTTCTCCTCCGAGTTCCAGCCAATGACCTTCGGTTTCGCCGACAGCAGTCGCAGGACCTTATCCGCCGCGGTGAAGAGCCAGCCGCAATTGGGACATCGCCGCGCCAGCGGACCCCAGCCCTTGCGCCGGAGCATCGCTCCCTCGGCCCGCCGTATGGTGTCCGCGTCCGCCGTCACCCCGCGGATCCCGAACGGATCCCGATCGTCCGCTTGGCTGTCGTTGTCCGGTATCGGCTCGGGCGGGATGGAAACGCAGTCGCCCAGTGCCGAAGATGCTGCCGCCGACGTCGACTGCGAGGCGCCGTGTTCCTCCGCTGGTGCCATGTGCGAGGTGCGCTCAGAACTCGGTGCAATGCTGACGACGGAGTTGGAAACGAGGGGGATATCGTGTTGACGGGGAGTATTCGTCGACCTCTGGAGCTTATGGAGTAAGGCCGAGCAGAAGGAGCGCCTAATTGGCAGGGGATCGCTATGTGGGAACGCTGGGTAGCGGCGGACTGAACGACCGAGCCTTGGATTCCGGGAGTAACTATCAATTACACCCAAGACATGCAGCGAAGCTTGTGCACGACACAAGGCTGTCAACGTGTGAATGAGCTCCCGCTCTTTTTTTTTTGTTTAATCATTGACTGCATGCGACCTGTCAAGATCGTATGTAGCAATATACACGCTGGTCCAGCTCCCGTCCACTGTTCAAATCCCGACCCCTAGATCGGTCAACAGGCGGCTCATTGGGGCTCCTCTTGGCCTCCACTCTGGCCCGTCCCGAGAACAAATAACGTACCAAGGAGGTAACAAATGAAAGGACAGACAAAACCATCCCTTCACCCCCTTCTGCTGAAGCTAGGAAGGAGGGCGTGGGGAAGCACTGTAACCGCTCCTCCCGGCCCTCATCTTCTCTGCATCTCGCTTCCTCTCCTCCACTCTTTTCTCCTGCTCACTAACTCCCGAATCTGACGCCTCACTCATTGTGTCTTCCTTAGCTATGTCCGGTAACCGTCGCCTCACGTCAGGTGGCGGGGGTGTCCGGGATCGCCTGGCTGCACCGCTCGTCCGCGAAGAGATCACGGATCTCAAATCGATCCTTGCTCCTCCCCGTCTCTTCCTACACCTCCGCCCACTTCCACTGCGGGACTTGAAGAGGTGCTCCCGAATCTGGGCCTTGTGGCGACACCACTAGCATCTGATGGTAAGCTGGTTCTTTTTCCACTGGAGGTACTGGTCAGTGAGACAGTAACCTGTCTTCAACTGGTAGAGCCTTGAGGCAAGCCGCTTGTTCGCCTTGCCCGGTATCGGGTCCAGTTACTGGAGCGACTTACAGCTGTACCAGAATTCTACTAGTGGGTGGCCTTCACGTCCGCCCATTCCTTCGCTTTCCTCCACTTGACCCCGGTGGCTGAGTGCTTCAGGTGGGTGAGGGACCTGGAGGAAGCGTCTTCTCCGGTACCGGTCTCCATAGTCGAGGAATTTCACTCCATAAACGTCGGGTTCATTCACAGCCATCTTGGCCCATTCGCCGGCCTTCTCGTTTCCGGACACCCCTTTACGGCCTAGGCATCACCGAAGCTCGACCATAGCCGTGGGCTCCTTCTGGTGGAGTGTGGGGATGTGCTTCCTGGCATGCAGAGCGTATACCTGGCCAGGGCCCGCCTGGTCCGAGATGGTCCGGTGAATTGACGACTGGGCGTTGCCATCCTCCTGAGGTCGTGTCACTTTCGGGCAGCCGTTTCAACAGCCCAGTCAATACCTACGCACTCGGCGTCATAGGCCGCTTGGTAGAATCGTAGAAGCCCCTGTGGGGCCTTATGGCCTTTCCATTGCTCTCCCGCGCCGTGTAACCGCGAAGAAAACCGCGCCAGTGTCCCTCGATGGATACCGTCAGGTCCCAAATTGTCTGTTCACACCCATGAGCCCATTGGACTGGTCGGGGGATGAGCGAGCTCTGGTGATGATGATGATTCGTTGATCGTATGCGACCCTATTGGATCATGACGATATTATGTACATTCCTTTCCTATTCACCGTCCGCTGCGACCTCGAACAGTTCGCCAGCGGCTCGCGGCAACTCCCCTGAGCGAGCTCTGGTCCGGCAAGCACCTATGCCATAGCTACGTAAATCGAGTGCTGATGGGTGAGTGGTTGTCTTGGTGCGGCCCAATGTGCTGTCACGAAAGGAATGACCTACCATGATGAGAGTTGCCATGCAACGCATTAGATAAGCATTTGACTTCATAGGCAGGTTTGAGGGCTACAGTTTGATTTGCCATGCCCTCCTCTGTGGTCTGAACTCTGGAGCCAATTTTTATGCTAGATAAAGGCAAGCAGCCATGAATGTATTGCGTTAAAGAATCAAATGGCCCAATCGATGGGCCATCTTTGAGTAGAGATATTCGTACAACTATTCTCCCCATACTTACAAACATCGATGAAAAAAGGAATATAATCAAACACCAGGGAAAGGAGCACACTACCAAAAGCCCACACGATAACACCTGCTAATAATACCCACCCCAGAAGGAAAATTGCCTGTAACCGTGAGCTCCGCCATACTCCACCGCAAGCGCCACTCCTCTTCAGCCAGTCCCACTAGCTTGTCCACTATTCTATGGCTGAAATCGCCCTCAATGGACTTCGCCGACAACTTCCACTATCCTCGCTTCAATGCCGATCGCTCCACCGGGACCCTCGTGGGCGTGGCCCACCCCGGAGGCTTCACTCTGGTGAGATTTATTTGTGTGTTGATTGGGAGTATGCGGTGCGGGGTTCTCCTCAAATTCAGAACTGGCGCTCGAGTCGTACTCATCTTCGTCATGAATCAAATCTTCGCCATTCGTCAGTCAAAGCAGTCAGAGGGGGGAAGGGATTCAAAGGGCATACCGGGAATCTCAGTAGCAGGAACAAGCGTCTCCTGAGGCTTGTGGAAAACGATCTTTTTCGGTGTGTTTTTGCTACTTGAAGCTTTGAGGGAATTCGGTGAAATTAGCCTGCGGGCGGGGCCGGTCGGTTTGATTGCTGATGCGTCTGTTGGCTTGTTTGCCGGCTTGTTTATTGGCTTGGGGGTAGAGGATTTCCTTGGAGGCGAGATTTTGCTCTCGGCTGTAGTTGTTTTCGCGGCCCCCAAAATTGCGGGCTTAGGCGATCCCGGCTTTCTAGGCAAAGCCTTGGAGGCTTTCGTCTGTACGGCAGCTGGCTTCTGGGGCGTTTGCTTGACGGGGGCAGTGATCTTTGTGCACGAAGAGGCTTTGAGCTTGCCTGGGACTGGCGACTTTGGCGGTGGAATCGGGGGCCTTGCGGGAGCGAGGTTCTTCGCGGGGACAAGAGTAGCTTTCTTCAACTTCGGTGATGATGGCTTTTCTCCGGTTGGAGTAGTTGATTCTTTCTGCAGCCGATGCTTGGTACAATTTTGCATGCAGAAGGTGGAGCCGAAGTATACTTGGCCTGAGCGAAGTCCCACGAGTTCATGCTTTTCGATCCATTGCAGCGGCAGCACGGCATCGATGCGTTCGTCCAGCGCAGCGATTTCGAATGTCTCTTTTGTAAAGTGGTCCTGGTGCCGAAGAACCAATGGTTGGGTGCGTGCGCTGCCGGCATCCGGAACAACCGTCTTCGCCAAGTCGCAGACAGTGATGGGAACATCCCGTTTAATTTTCGGCACCGAGTGTTCCTTTACAAATGTCTTGGACAATAGGGCAACTGAAGCACCTGGATCTAGCAAACACCGGGCCGACACGTCACTAGCCTTGTCCCATGAGATCGTAAACACAATGGCAATATTTTTGTTTCCAGACGTCGGCTTCGGGACGGAGGTGGATTCGAAACTGGCAGAGTGTTTCAGAACACCTGTTGGACGCACGCCGACAGTGCTTGCCGCAGGGACGGCGCCAGGGATGAAGAACTTTTGAGGTGCTGGGGATAGCATCCTAACTTCAGGGTTGGGAGTTCGCGGCGCGAAGTATACAGGGCTCGTGGTAGGAAGTGGCGGGCTGGATCCAAGCTTGGAACCGGGATGATTCGGCGATCGTGCCAACAGACTTTGGGTGCTGGGTGATTTTGAAGAGCCGAGAGGGGAAGGAGCGAGGACCTTGGACATGTTGGCCCTCGTGCGCAATCTCGGGCCTGCAAAGTCCGAAATAAGTGACCTGCTTTACTTCGAGAAGGGATTGGATCCACTGACCTCCAACAACCGATCCCCCGACGACAGAGCCGCCAGAGCCACCGACAATGGAACTGCCAGAACCACCAACGACGGAGCCCGAACCGGATCGGCGTGCCGTCACAAGACTGTCAAGTGTAGGCCCAACTTTGAACGACGCTCGCAGGAGTGGTCTCGGTGAGGTGGGCGACACCGTTCCAGTTTTCGGTCGCTGCACAGGACTAACAGCCATCCTGGTGGCAGATTTGGGGGGCTCCGTGTGCACGCGAACTAGCGGGGCAACGCGTGGGACAGACATCGGTGACGCTGGCGGCCTGAGTCTCGATTCACCGAGGGGCATGGTATTCGACTGTGCAAGACGTGTAGGTCTCTGCTGAGGCGAACGTCCGGCCTGATACTGCCGCTGGGAGGAGGTGCCCGGTATCGCAGTCCTTGAAGGTGACTTCTGCGAGAAATGTCAGTCAGATCCCAGCCATCATTGCATGCCGCCAGAGATCGTCATCGACACGCGAGCAGAAGGGCTGGTAGGATGGTAGGTACGTACCGGCGCTGCGCCTAGCGATGCAGGTTGCAGTAGGGTTTCCACCATGGCTGGGGTTTAGTCGATGGACGGCCAGCAGCCGAAGATTAGCTAGTGGACGAAGGGGTTTCGACGTGCTGGATTGCGAAGCAGCAGGAGAGAGGTCAAGTCGAGGCGGCGACGATACTCTATCAATAGGCGGTGGTAGTCAGAGAGCAGAGAGAGAGTCCCGAGCGAACAGGATCCGCCTCTGCTTATCAGAGCCCATAAATCTCTTTCCTCGCACGGCCACTCCCTTCCTGGTGAAACGAGAGCGAAATCAAGTTCCCGCGTCCGCCGGATTTCTCCGGGGTTCCGACACCAACACAGCCCTTCCGGGAAGTTGGCAATTTGTTTTGCGCTTCGATTCCGTGTGGGGAAGAGCAAACAAGCAAACATGCGCACTTCAACACACCGTGCGGGATGAGGCTGGGGTGCACTTAGTGTGATACCCGCACCGTTATTCCCACTCTTTCCACAGCCCACACCCCCATCTGCTCTCAACATAGAGTACATAGCGTCCCCCATCCCATTTTCTTGCATTCCTAGCGGCTTCCATCCCTGGCGAAGGAATCCGTGTGGGTGTTTGGGCGGGCGTGGAACATTCTGTTGGTGTAACGTGGAGATATGCCTCACCTGAAACCACACGAAAAATTCTGAACTGATGACATCCTACAGGACTAGCGACGGCGTGCGGCACTCTGCAGAGAAAAATGTTCCAATCGACGGACCTCATTCCTCGGGCGGGTGCAGAACTTGCAGTGAGCCAGCGATGATCCGAGGACGACGGTCCGGTGCCGGGGCGAAGACTTGCTGCGGGCGCAACTTGCAAGGAGAAAACACACGGACCGATTTATAATTAGTTAGGGCGAACAGAGCGAAGCCACTGTTCGCGCGGATCAACCCCTGACCAAATGCTGGGGCGCGGCAAGGCTGCCAAGCATCGACAACGTCTTATCTCAGCCCACGCCGTGCCTCTTGGACTTCGACTCGCTCATGATACGGTCGGCACTCGCGGGAGAAGGTGGTGTGAAGGGTCAGCTGCGAAATCGAGCACCATTCCTTCGTCCTTGCCGTGTACTTTTTCTGTCGAGTTGGTTGCGATCGGCCGCACTTGGGCGAAGACGATGTCACTGCGCAGACGCCTCAAAGTCTGTTACTAATTCTTATTGGTCGCAGACTCCGCCTGCTATAGCCAACTCCGTGAGACACTCTCTAGAATCGGTAGGGAGCGCTTCCCCCTTGCGAAACGAGGGAGACCGCTCAAACTTCGGCAGCCGTGGTGCAAAAATTGCATCCTCCCTTGAAAGAACGGCACTCGGGAGTGGCAGTTTCGGCCCAGTTGCGAATATCTGCAGCAAGCGCTGAAGAGTTTTCCGTTGCTACGGGCCACCAGTCGGAATGGACTGGAAAAGTGCCCATCGATAAGTGCAGCCCGGCATGCACGACGACGACCCCAGTGTGCTGCCGGCGTCAACTGCAATGATACCTATTACCAATTCTGGCATCAGTCTCACGCGTCCAGGCCCACCAAGCCAATCAGCAATGCCTAGTGCTGCGACCCCAAGATCTAAGCAGCCTTTCCATACCGTAACTAATGGAGCAGCGGCATCACAATTCCGACAGAAACTTCTGATTATCGGTCAGTTAGTTATATAGATTTTTTTTTATTCATCAATCGCGTACGACCTATCTAGATCATGGCGATAACAAACAGTTGTCCGACCTCGATAGCCTGCAGGTGGCTTGTTCTCCCCGCCGCCCAGGTCTGTCTCAGGAAGATCAGGAAATACTTTTTGGAAATCACAAAGGAAAGACAAAAGAAAGCCGCCCCCAGTCCTCCTCTTCCGCAGAGGCCACGAAGGAGGGCGTGGTGGGGAACAGCGCTCGGCGCCCTACTCTCCGGCCTCCTGCCTACTCTCCTCTTCCCCCTCCCTCCGCTCCCTCCGCTCCTACTCCGATGCCTCACTCCGTGCGTCTTCCTAAGCCGGGGCTGGGACCTGTCTCCCTGCATCTGTGGTGGAGAGGAAATCCAGAACCGCCTGGCTGCACCTCGCATCGGCGAGGCGGTTCCAGATCTTAAACTGTGTCTCCTTCGAGAGGGGCAGTTTTTGACGTACTCCCACATCTGTGTCTTGTATGGGCACCACCAGCACCTGGCGGTGGGCCTGGTTCCCTGTCCTTTTAGGTACTGGCAGGTGAGGCAGTGACCTGTCGACAGGTGGTAGAACCTCGAGGCAAGCCTCTTGGTGCTGCCGGCCACCGTCCCGTCTGGTCGCTGCTTGCGCAGCAGCTTGTGCTTCCTGCTAGTGTCTTTGTTATATACACGTCCTCATGTGGGGGATCTTAGCCTCCACACCGAGGATAGTTTCAGAGGCTGAACGCTTTCTAGGCTTGAACTCATCCCAACGAGACACCAACACCAACGGTGTTGCACTCGTACGCTTGTATCTTGGCTAGCCATTATACGTCAGAAATCTGATTTACTCTGAGCTCTCCGTATGCCAACCCAAGCGGGCTTATCGCACTAAAGTCGGCCATTTGATTCGACATAGGTACGTCGTCCGTTTGAGCGGTCAGAATGCGAGCTGGCAATCTGTGAAAATTGAGTAGCTAAAGCGTTGGATTGCTGCTCGAAAACTCTCCTGGCGGACACGTCTGGTGGCATCTATACTACGATGCGGCATCTGTTGATTGCCCTGCATTTACTATTGTACCGTTCGGCCCGTGCGTATAGCACTTGCCGAGGGTCCAGATAAGGGATGCCATCCCGTTGGTATCTAAATTGCTATTGCACTCCGCATATGAATGCACAGAGATGCTTCCCCGGACCGCCATTGACCAATCGTTTCCAATGTGGCATTAATAACGATGCAGCTGATATTGCTGCAGCTGCAAACACTCGTGTATTTTATTAGTTACTAGACTGACGCCTGAGGCGCCTGGCAATATTATATGTTGGCCTCGAACTCACAGCACTCAGCTACTATACCGCCTCCTCAATTGATTGACAAGGCAGCAAGAATGCCCGGCAGATGGCTTGTTCTATTTCTCTCTAGGCGGAGAATTTCCTATTGGAAGTTCTAGGAATTATGGAGACCTACACAGCAAGTACCACGTCCCAGCAAAAGCCAATACTTTTATATTTCTCCGAGAGAAAAAAGACCAAAAACACCTCGGGTGGATTTGTGCCGTATATTTCTGCTATCCAAAGAATTCGCCATCCCAACAAACTCCAGTCAGAAGGGCTCAGTAGTCGGACACCTTGTGAAGCAGTGCAAGAAGCGCCATAAAAGTCAAGCAACGCGCCCCCCTTCTTGTCGCATGTTCTGTAACTTGTAGCCTCTGTGTCTATGATCTCTGCTCTGGCTATTTGAGTGGAATTTCTGGGTTGTATATGCGCCGGCCTGTTTATCAACTGGCTGGCTTGCTATGCGTGCTGTTTTGTAAATTGTCGTTTGTGAGGAGAATAGACCGCAGGGAAACCGTCACTACTGTTTCGTCGGTGGGCCAGTCCACTCAGCAAATAGGTAGACGTTGTAACTAAGTATATGGTCGGGGGGCCTGGGTGGAGGACAATGGGGAGCTTTCAACGTGCCGCCTCGTGCGGACTGCGGACGGGAAACGGACTCTGTGTATGTCGCCATGATCTATCTACGCCGCATGCGAGATATGAATAAACAAAATAAAAATATGGTTGGGGTTAAGTCTACCCAGAAATAGGTTAGTAGCCGTTTTCAACACCTATTGGCCCTCCCGTCTGTGAACAGCTATCATTACTTCACCACTACACCACCTTCACGGCTCGTCATCGTCGTCACCACAACTCCAACCGCCACCACAAGTCCATCACCAACACTCTACTCTGCGACGGAGCATTCCCTGTTCTCACCATGCAATTTGCAAGCAGTCGTTCTCGGAAACGACGAACCTAAGAGGGAACCCTATTACTCCCAACCCCCGATGAGTTTTAAAAATGGGCGTAGAAAGCAGGTAAGCTGCCTCAGCAACCCACACAGAGGTAGAAGACGCCACCCCACAAGTGTTACTGTACGCTGTCGGGTATGGTAAGCCCAGCAGTACTGCCGGCCAAAGTGGGGCCAGCGTTCTCCATAGTCCAGTCCGTCTATCCTAAACCTCAAATGGGACTGAATAGGATCGACCCAGTCCGTTGAACTCCCGGACTGGGACCGAACTCGTCCCCCGGATTCACAAAAGGGACGGATTACCGTCGATGGCCGTCAACTGCCAAGGCTTCATCAAAAATACCCCCAGCGAGATCCTCGATAGCTCGAGATTTAAGAGCTCCGGTAAACTCGGGGCTTTAGGAGGAGCTACGCGCACGTGTGGTTGGGTCGGTGTCTCGATTGGGGTGGCATCCGCGGAGCCTGAGCGAGCGCCACTGGTGGGGCCCTCTGGGAGGCCATTCCGGAAACGCCAGCGAGATCCTCGATATCTCAGCAACCATACTATTGACGGAGGTGGGTTTCGACTGGAGCTGCGTGTATGTGACCTCGACACCAGGTTGGAACGCCGCGCCGATCGGGAGAATTGGCGGTGGCCGAGAGTACGGGGTGGAGGTATAGAGCAGTGCGATTTCGGAGAGTGTAAGTCCGGTGGCCTGCCATCTACGCCGTCTGACACGGAGGACAGACCTCATTCACATTAACCACAAACAGGACAACCTAAATCTCGTGTACGCCGTCTGGGCTGCGCGCCAGACCGGGCTGTGGAGGACATTGGGCGAAGTACCGGCACCACCCGTAGGGAATGGCAAGGCCCACTATTGTTAGGAAGAAGGGAAACATAGCAACTCTGAAGGTAGCGGGAAGTTGAAGAAAGGAGGAAGAGTAAAGAAAGCGGGAGGAGTAGAGACAGCGGGACGAGAGTCGTAGGGGTTGCCAAGAGTCCGGGCAGACGGGTAGGGATTACCGGGCCCCATCGGGCCCGGCCGTCTTGCAGTAAGGGCACAGCGAGAGTTGAAGCCCCTTGTAGTCAGGAATTACTGCACTATTAACCTATGTGACCGGAATTCTACACGGATGTTGGGAGTGGGGCCTGGTAAGGTGGACACTAAGCATGTCAACGGGTGCGGGGGTAAGTTGCAGCTATGAAAGGGGGACTGCCGGCATGCTGTCGGTACTGGAGTGCTTAAGGCTTGGTAACGGGCATCGCGGGCACGCTGTAAGGAATGAAGGAAGTACTACCAGAGAAGTGGGGCCCCTCCACCGAGAGAGGAGTGGTGGAAGTATGACCTCGTGAGGGAGGCGAGGGAAGGTGGGGGGGGGTTGCATTGTGCTGGCGGAGTGGACAAGGAACTACGGTGAGATATGTCACAAATGTCGGAAGGTGTGCCTGTTGGAGTGAGCCCACTAGCCGTCGGGGTTCTTGGTTGATGGGAAGCTAGTGTGGCGGTTCCTCGTTCTGGTTGTGGTGTTCTCTTTTTCTTTCTTTTCTAGCTCAGTTCTTCACGAATCAGACAACACATCTCTCCCATCTTCATCGCCTCCCTCTTGTCGCTCCGGTGATCTTTTCCGCCCACACCCGCTCACAACAAATATAGGGATAGATCGGAAGAACAAGTGGAATGGATCGTTCCGTTGCTTGATCACTTCCTCTCCTAGGGCCCAGGGCCCTCTTATATGTGTTCTAGCCAGCCAGGAAGCAGATGGGATCATTTGTCAGCGGACCATACAGCTCACAAGCTTGGAAGGCCGCACTGAACTCGCTTTGGTTGTGCACAACGGTAAGACTCTACCAGAAAGCCAGGAGCTAACCTTTCTGCACAAGAAGCACCACAGACGAACAAAAGCTCTCGAGCTGTGCTAACCGAGTAGTTTCTTCGGCTGCGGATCAGCCTCCTCTAGAAAGAGAACACGTCCCGCCGCCGTCGAGACGTCAGATAACAAGGGTGGAGCTGTGGCAATAGAGAGCCAGGTTTTGACAGCATAAAAGAAGGCGAAAGGTAATAGATGGGTAGATAGAACGCCGCTGGAGATGCTCCGTCTGGACTTCAGTGGGGCAATTCACTTCTACTACATAATATATTAGTGGCCTGCCAATGGGTTGGCCATAGAGTGGTGCCACTACCTTGGCAATAGAGCAACGGAAACATTGTTTCCATGTCCACAGTCCCCAGATATACTATTCAGTGTAGTCTCTCGAGCCTCCACAAAATCCCTATTATTTTCTGGGCTCTCTGATCTTCTTTTCTATGTGCCAACTGGTTGGTCCGTTCTACAGGAAACCAGCCTCCCGGCTGGGAGACTTGCCAGTTTATAAGCAGGCCATTGTGCTCGCTGTAACCATCGCTGACTACACGCAGCCCACAGCGGCAGTGGAGAGGTGAGGACCTACAAGTTGCCGCTTTACCATGCCCCATTGCTTTTCACCACCAGACCTGTCAATAGTTTACTGGTTTAACCAGTTGGTAATAATCAGTGTAGTTGGTATTCTTCTAGGGCGTAAACCAGTGAGGTGGTATTTGGGGTAGTTAGTGAAAACTGGTTCTTTAACTGGTTAGGAGAAAATCGTAGATGGTATATCCCCGAGTTTGATGCCCCCCCAGCAGTAGCCCCCACCCAGCGCATTGCTGATATCTATCTCACGCTTCTAGTCTCCAACGACTGAGCTCGTCGGTCGCCTGCGAGTTCCTTGCGAACTCGCCGCTCTCCCGCTCTCCACACGTGAGTATGCTGCTCGCTGCTCGCCAGTTTGTTGCTCGCCCATTCACCACTCGCGAGCTCGTCGCCTACTAGCCCGTTTCTCGTACACTCTATCCGCTACCTAGAGCCTGTGTGTGCTCACGAGAGCAGTAGCTTACCGGAAAATCTTGTCGATTAGTGTGTGGACTATTGCAGTCTCACCATCGATTGCTTAGTCAAGCGCAGCCTTGAACCTATTGCCTGGTGGCGCTAGTCTTGTGAGATTGAGAGGCTTCCTAGTCTATTTCAATTGGCACAATGCCCTCGGAGCCTTAGCGAATGTTCTCGGAATGTAAGAGAGTTGTGGCTTATGATTGTCACACTTTTCACAGTACTACTGTAGATTGGAATGCCTCAAAAACTATTTCTCAGCAGATAGATAGGAAAAGATATCACAAAGCCCTGCTCTTTTTCACACGCAGTTTTTTGCCTTGGCGTCAATTGCACTGCAGTTAACCAGTTTAACTTGTTCTACCAAGAAAACTGAGCTGGTCTGTGCGCAGTTTGGTATTCACCCCTCCTTCGGCAGTGCAGTGAGGCAACGCCCAATTTCGTACCAGTTAGCACTTATTGACAGGTCTGTTCACCGCTATTATCTTCCCACCACCCAGGTTCTCTGTTTCGTTCCATGACTAACAAGCTACATTCATCCGCCGTATGATTTAGCAGCCTGGGCACGGCCGGGCATCCAGTCCGGGCAGTCCAGGCCGTAGAAATGACGGCAGAGGACGGCCTTAGCCCTGGAAGACCAGTCCCACGCCAGGGCTGGACGGGACGGACTATCTACACCCCCGGAGGAAGGAAGCAATGGGACGGGTGTTAAGACCCAGAAGCAGGTGAACGGTGAGGATGTTGTTCAGTGGGTTAGAAAGATAGGTAGCACGATCTAGATTATCCAAATAATGGCAGAGGAGTCCAACACGCCGCTGTTCCACCTATTTACTTCAGGATATTTGCAGGTCCGACCTGCTCGGAAATTCGATTTGGGGGGCGGGCCAGTCTGTTCAAAAAACCAGTGTTCAACATAGGCCGCTCCGGCGGGCGATCCGGTTTGCGTGATATTTAAGCGGCCCGGTCTGAGGGTAGGACGGTCCACATGTAAATACACGGTCCATCTTGGGGATTGGCCGGATGGAATCCGTCCTCGGTCGACAGCGGTCGACGGTGGTTCAAGACACTTGTTAGCCAGTAAGAATGATTTTTCGGCTATTTAACACAAAAAGCCCTTTTACGTATCTTTAACTCAATAACCCCCATTTCCATGTGGGCTGGTTGGCAAGCAGGAGGGCGATGGGTGTTGGTGCGCAAAGAGCAAATCAATCCCTGCGAGCATTCATTCAAGCACTGCACCACCTGTCCCTCCCCAACCAAGGAGAGTAGAGAAGGACACCGGGGAGGAGGAAGGCAGGTTTGCCTTGGCGGAACTGTTCGCAGACGAGATAGTGTACTGAAGCTATTCTGGAGCCCCTGTGGACCGCAGGAGTGGGCAAGGCGGCGCCTCGGGGTGACGGTGTGAGGAAGGAGATGGAGAAGAAAGTGGGGGTTTCCGCAGAGGGCAGGCAGTGAAGTTAATGCACTAGCGCGTTTACCATAGTCTGGCACAGGCTGTAGGCGCAATAAATCGATGTTCTCCCTCTAGGATCTTTCAGGTATTGGATCAACATCCAATCTTCAAATTCCATTCCATCGTCTATGATTCGCTCGCCGTTTCAGTAGTCACTCCTTCCAAGATCTCTCGAACTCCTGCAGCTTCACTATTCATCATGATTCATTACGATTCAGCCTCCAACGCCTCCTTCATTCTTCAAGACTCCATGAACCCCACGGTCGTGAATTACAGTGCTTCTTATCCTCTATCGTTAGATAGATGTTATTCTACTTGAACTATACTTAAACCGCATCCAATGCTCGCCATGGTCCTTCCAGTCCATCTTTTAGGAAGGACTAAGGGCTGCCCCGGTCCAGTCTTTTTTCCTAGGACCAGGGCTGGCAGTCTTTTTGGAGCAGCAGACTGGACAGACTGCGGTTGACCGTCGTCGGCTGCCATACCGAGCAGCGACTTGGATTCAGGCCGCGCTTCCGGCCAGCGGGACTGTGCACAGCTTTTGATGACTAGTCTTTTCCAGCGCTCAGATAGGCCAGTGCAAGATAAGGAAAAAAAGGAAGAATGAGGGAGGATTTGGCGGTCAGGAGCCGCAGTAGTCCGTGCTTCGGACTGGACCGCCAAATGTCTGCCCTTCGACATCGGACACCCGTCCTGTGGCATTTCTTGCCGAAGACTGTCCGCATTACGGGGCCCAGTAGCCTTTTCCGGCGCTATCGCTATATAAACCATGTTGACTCCGCTCATCACGGATATGGCACCCCCCTGAAAGACGGTGGCATCCACCGGGCGGACAGACTATTGTAAGGCCAGTCGGTGATTGTATTTGAATTGTTTACTATGCATCGACGGGTATGTATGAGGTATGTTTCCCCACTCCTACCTAATGTTGAATACCCTCGAAACTCAAAGCATAGCTCCCATGCCGAACCTCAATCTTTCGCAGGTGATATCAACAATCACTTTCTAGCTCTTGCTTCCTGCCCGGGTCTACTACGGTTTCTACGTCGCCCACTTTGGTCGGCCCCGCCGAGCGTTCTTGCTATGGCACCACACAGCTTTCGACTAAAGTCATGTAGCAAAGGGGATGAGGTCTGTGGCTTCTATTATCGGTTACTACGTAAAAAGTTACATACATACTAGCCTCGGGCAAGATTTCGCCTCCACTGCCACTATATATATCGTCATCATGTCTCTCAGACGTCTACAACTGAGTTGAACTGACACATAATATTGAGTCAAAGGCGGCAGTCAACTGAGGCCGACCGCCGTCCTACCCTTGGTCAGGACTGGACAGGCAGTCCAAAAAATTCACCAGACCCCACTGGACCACCGTGGCCTATTCGGTCACGATCGCCGGATCATGACGAGTGTTAAAGTCCGCATCTCTAGGACTCTCAAACTCTAGGTTGGTTCACGCAATTACCTCTCGTCTCCCTCTAATTCCTCAGCTCCCGCCGAAGTTCGTCATCAACGGCATCGCTGCATCTATAAAGGATGCTATGAGCTTGCTACCGTTCCCGAGGGCATCCAGATTGGGAATACATGCACAATGACCTGTCTACCTTGGATAACGTCGATCCGCTTGGCCCAACTAGCCCCCCACTGTGCCGGCCCAGAGGCAGCAATTTATATCTATGGGGGGGATATGTCGTGGATAAGCGGGGACAGGGTTTTACATAGACCTTTCCGGAACAAATTGGGTAGGGTCGGAACTGGTCGGGCGCCCAAACCGGACCTAGACGAGGGAGCACCTATTCAAGAACCCCCCCACTGGAAGGCCCAGTGGCAGCTAGACCCTGTGGGCAGAGATGTGAAGGGAGCCAAAGACCGGTTCAAGGTTCGGGACCTCTTCGCCGACGAACGTGAAGCTAGACGATACTGAACTTTCTCTCCCCTACGGATTTGAGGAGGCTGGTTCAAGTTCCCGCTGAGGAAAACGCACCTGCAGTGGGGCGTCGGAGTAGGAACTCCGGGAGCGGAGGGAAAGGGAAGAGCAGCGGAGGCAGGAGGCCGATGAGCTATGCGCGGGAGACGAGGGGCGACCGCTCTTCCTTCCCACGCGCACGTTCTCCTTTGTGGCCTCCGTGGAGGAGGAGTCCCAGGTCTGGGGGCGGTATCCTTTGTCTTTCTTTTGTCTTTCTTTGTCACTCCTTTGTAGTTTCCTTGGTGCACTCTATTATTTCTGAGGACAGACCTGGGCGGTGGGCACTAGAGAGGAGCTTGCGATGAGCCGCCTGCGGATTGATCGAGATCGCAGTTGGACAGCGAGAGGAAACGGACAGTTTGTAGAGTCAGATCTACATACTTACCCAAACCGCCCCACAAATATCGCACAATCTTTGATCAACCAACCGGCTGCGATGCCCAAAGCCAACATATGGACCCGAAACCTCATGCAGATGGAAGAAAGCTTGAATATGATACTCTAGCGGCATCAGAAGGGTCGGTTATGACTAATACTGCTTCACTTTTTTTTGGTTACTCTTCATCGCATGCAACCTTGCTCTATACATAAATCATAGCAACGCACTAACTGCAGTCCGTGCCAAAGACAGCTCGTTGCAGGCCCCTGCCCGGACCTGCCCCAAAGTGGTAAAGGAAATCAAAAACGAAAGAACAAAGTAAAGCCGGCCCCAGATCCTACTGCTCCTCCGCGGACGCCATGATGAAGGGTGTGAGGAGCAACAGCAGTGGTTCCTCGCCCCCCGGCACCTTCCTCGGCCTCCACCCTCCTCTCTTCTTCCCTTTTCCCACCAATTCTTCATCATAAAAAGGAAGCGAAAGTTCTGGCAGGAGGCAGGCGGCAGCGAGCGACCAGCGACTCGTATATGTGCTATACCGTGACGTGAAGTGGCGTCGACTCGTTGCTGTCGGCCACCGAGAAGTTGGCGCCACGCCATAAGCAGCCCGGCCAGCGCTTCGTGACCGTCTTGGCTACGTTATGCAGCGGCGTCGACCTGTTGCCGCTGGCCGCCGAGACGTCTGCTCCTCAATCGCGAGCAGCTGGGCCGCGCCTTCTGTCCGTTCCACGCCGCGCATTGCGGCTGCGTCGGCCCGTAGCCGCAGGCAGTCGAGACGTAGGCGCCTCGGTCCACAAGCAGCCCGGCCGTGCCTAGTGTCCGTTCGTGGTTGCGTTCTTGTAGTGGCATCCACCGGCCGCCGAAAGGCCGGCACCTCGATCCACGAGCAGCCGGCCAGCGTTTCGTTGTCCGCTCTTGGCCGCTCTGTGCAGCGACGTCCCCCGGCTGCCGTCGGCCGCCGAGACACTGCTGCCCGCGTCAAGCAGATGCTGAGTAATACCCAGGTCTCTAAACGCGGATGCGCAGTGTAGCAATCGGTCTGCACGGTCCCTCTGTAGTTAGAGTACAGACTCGGAAATGAATGTGGTGGGGAACTTCAGCCTTAAACAGGCTATCCATCCAAATTGGGATGTGTATGGCTGGTAAGCCTCCGCCCTAATCCAAACACCTACACTGGGGGAAGCCGGTCCCTCCCTTGCTGCGGAACTTTTGATCCCAAAATGTATTTTCAGAATCCGCGGTCTAAACATACTAGCAATGATAGTCGATCTAGCGCTAGAATATAGCTTCTGATACGAAAGCTTCCAAAGGGTAGCCAAGATTCGACAGTAGTCTCTGCAACGATTAAAGTGCCATGGCCAAAATATTGCCGAGTACAGCAAGAGGCGACGATCGCGGTAGCGTCCTTCTCGTGTTGCAAGGGTTATGTCATAGTCTGTCGAAGACCTCGAAGAGCGAACCAGGGAGAGGCAGACGCTGGCGAGTTCGGTATGAGAATCGACCGGGTTGCTGGGTCAAGTATTCTTCCACCGAAAGGTGGGCAAACTGGGAAACGTTCAGGCTTTCGTCCAAAATGAGGAGGTTTTGGCAGGCTTTCAACAGGCCAGTCGCCCCTACGCCAGCGCCTTTGCGGGAAAATTCCCCACGCCGTCGATCTCGACCGTGACGCATCAAGCAAGGTTTCCGATTGCAAAGGTTCGTAAGAGCACTGGACCCATCGGAAGGCGTTTAGTGCTAGTTGAAAAGCGCGGCGACTCTGTATACGGGTGCGGTTGTGCATTCCCTCGTAAGCGGCCTTTAAGGTTCTTGGAAGGTCCTTCAGACTGTCCCTTACATCGTCTGGAGTGACCAGCTCGCAGAGAGAGGTAATATGAAGAGTAGCAAGTTGAAACCTTCATCTAGCCGTTAGCTGTGGCACTATCAGCGAGCTTACATTCCCGTGGATCGCTCACAAAGAACTTGGCATATTTCACCTTTGGGCGCATTTGGGACACTGCCGCGGAGCAGCTGCTTCCGTTCTCTTTCACAAATCGGGTGATGTCATCAACATTGACATCAGGCTCCAACTCAATCGTCGGAAACACCTCAAACTGCATGAGGATATCAGTGTCCACTCGAGTAGCGGCGAAACCCTTGACCAGAGTATTTGATCTTCGCAGCGCTGCTTGTGCGCGAAGAGAGATGCCACACCGCCTCCCGGTGTTTGTAAACATCGAGGACCGGCGTGAGGAGCTTATCTTCGGATGAAGTTTGTGCAAGCTACCAAATAAGCGTGCGCAGAATGCTCACGGGATCTCGGCGATTTCCCTTGGCTCGATTGCAGTAGAGATATGCTATCTAACTTAGATTCGGTTGTTGGATCGGAAAGGAACCAGTCAATCAGCTGTGATGTGTATGTTTTCCCGGCGCCAGCTAGAAAAACTGATCAGAAGAGCGCTCCTTCCAGTTTAGGATTATGGAGACTTACGGATTCCCCTCAACTGCAGCAGTATCGAGTCAGTTTATACTCTCCAGTTGCGGCACTTCTCCTTCAAGATCCACTCTCCTGTGCCCGCTAGACGGTTACCACTGATACGCTTGTAGTCATTTGCGTCTGGAACCGTGGCTATCCATTCCAGGATGAAGGATCGGCAAGCTCCACAGTCGGGCTGGGAGATATTGCGAGACTAAGCATGCTTCCGATGGAGCGGTGTCGCTTACTCTCGACCACCAGCGAGGTTTCGTTAGCCAACCCTGTCGAATCGCTCTTCGTAGAATTCAGGTACTTACCCGCCAAAGATGTAGGTAACGCTCTCCTTCTCGGAACTCGACATGCGTGGAATCCTGGTAGTTCCGTTGGTACTCTGTGCCCTTACTAGTGTCCATGTTGGACGGGCTGGTCGTTGTGTGTTATCGGTCTACGCTTTGGTTGCGACTGTCGCCGGGTTGGTAAAGAGGAGCTGGAGAGTACAGGTGTTCGTCCCGGGATATAGATCACTCCGCGGTCCTGCGATATTGCTGCAAAAGGTTTGCTTGCCCAATAGTTGTTCAGTTCTCAGACATAGTACGTGCGGGAATAGACTCAATAGAGGCCATGGCAGATTGACTAGTAGAGTCGACACTCGTCGATTTCACCGAATGCCCGATGGATTGCCCTTATGAAATCCTCCCATGTTTCAAACACAAGAGAATTATTTACATGAGGATTCACTCTGAATATAAGAGAATTCTCCCTGGTTCCGAGCGTTCTCTTCTGAATACATAGAGCGTCGACTGTAACCCCAACCACCCCACCGCCGAAACACGTGGACCTGCGGTGTGCGTAAGCATGAAAATTTCCAGTCCCACAGTTGAAGCGGCCAGTCACGAGTGTTCATCGCAATCAATAGGACACAGTTCCATGCAGGGGTCTGGCCGGGCCAGTCCTGACCTTTTTTTGGAGCCGGTCTGGTCTTTTTTCAAAAAAAAAAAAAAAAAAACTTCGTCTAATCTAACATTTGATTCCATCTACCTAAATCATAGCTGTAAAAAAACTTCCTCCTCTTACTCGCCCCGGATATGGCCAAGCAGTTGCGAATTGACCCCCTTTAGCTCGCACCAAGGAAAGATGAAAAACACAAAACAAAGAAAACAATTTCACCTCCTGCCCGTCCGAAGCCGACCCGCCCGAGGCCTCGCTTCCTCAGTCGTCTGCCCCCTCCGCTGGTAGAACCAGCCTTCCCACATCCATCGCCCTTAAGAAAGGGATGGTCACTTCAGAACACCAGTCGTCCGCAAAGATCTGCCAGATAGCCGCAAACCGCCGTTTGCGTCCCGTCGCCGAGAATATCTCATCCTAGAGTATCCTCTTTTCCCAGTTTCCACCGCCTGCAGTCTTGAACAAGTGCTCCCTGGTTTGCCGGACCCTGGGTTCACCCTCACACCACCAACAGTTGTCACTACATCGACTGCCAATCCGCTTGAGATGAGCAAGCGGCACCGGCAATGCACAGCACAACGTGCCCATACCTGTCCTGGTACAGCAGCCATTCGACTCCATGCTTATCCGGCGTTTCTGCCACTACCTTCGCCCACTCATCCACCTTCTCGTTGCTGGCAATCCCTTTGTGGTTGGGCACCATCCGAATCTCAGGTTTTACCCTTCCTAAGACACTCAAATGCTCTTCGGCCGGTGTCACGAACTACTGGACGGGGCCGGGCTAGCCCGAGGTCATCCTGGTGATGGCTGCCTGCTGATCCGAGAAGATCGTAACCAGTTGAAGTCGATGACGCTTCGCACGCTCACCAGCAACAGCCAATTACTGCACACTCCGCGTCAAAAGCTTCCTAGCTGCAGCCCATGTAGGCTTTAACCCCAGCCCAGCTCTATCATGCCTTTTTTCACACCCCTGCGTACCCGCACGCTCCATCCTCAGATCGCGAGCCGTCCGTCCACATCAAAACGCCGGAATACGGGGTTCTATTTGATTTGATTTGAAATAAAACCAAAGACAAAAGTGTTGAAAAATATTGTTAAAAAGGTGGTGGTTGTAGTGTCGTTGAAGGCCCAGAGCGGTTCTCAGTGTGTCTGAGAGGGCTGCTTTCGTTGTGATGCTACAACTCTTCAGTGGACGATACCTTCCCTATATATACTCCGTCGACTTTGCGTTCTGTGGAGCCACACATTTTTATTATTATTCATTTACTCATCAATCACGTGCGACCTATTTAGACTATAGCGACAACAAACCGCGCTACCGTCCAAACCCCGACCTCGATCTGTGCAGCCGGACTGGACTGGACCGGGTCGGCGGGCCGGGCAGTCGAGTGACAGCTCATGATGGCCATCGTCCCGTTTGCTTTTGCGGGGAGCGCCCGGTGTTGAAAGAATACCGATTAGCGATGAGGATAGAAATGAATGATTGGAGTTCGATCAGTCTTGATGCTGTATGAGATGAGGAAACACAAGGCGTATCGATTCTTGTAGTTCGAGTGGTTCACAACTTCGTTGTAATATTCGATGGTTATAGTATTGAAGAAGAGAAAGAACCCGCAGAACAAAGATCCTCCGCTCACACTCCCCGCTTGCGCCTTACGTAATCGTGTCCTCAACAAACTCTAAGGCACAAGCGCCAAATCTAAACAACGCGCGAGAAGCATTTCCAACACCCGGCCAACATCACAACAAGAGACAGAAATCTTAGACATACAGGAGAGCATTGGGGAGAGAAGAGGAGTAAAACTATCTAAAAATTCTGTTAGTCGGAGAAGAGATGGTAGAGTTGCAACCGAAAACATGTGGGCGCTTGTTTCCCGAGCGGGTTTCCTGGTTTTGGGTAAGCGGGATCAGGTGGCGCATAGGGACTGCTTGCTGTGGGTGGGCTGGCAGATGGTTGGGTTGCTGTGCTGGCGGTCGCCCTGCGGTTCTCCGCGGAGTCGCTTTAAGAAATTTTTCTTCACGCGTTGGCCCGCAGGCGCCCGCCGGCCGCACTGGGTCACCAGAAAGCCCGGCCCGGACTGGGCCGTCCCAAAAGCCCGCGAGCTGCCAGTGTGCCGGTCGAGCTATTAGGACCCCAAACGACCAACCAAATGTCGGGTTTGTCTGCAGATGTCGGGATACGTCTGTCAGAACAGCACGTATTTTGCAACACTGATCACACGTTCCGGCTCAGCACTCTTTGAAGAGAGAGTGAGATAGGAGGTCGTCAGTCTGTTTTGCGAACTAGCGGCGCTACCTGACGATGTTGGATGGTAACCCGTGGTGATGAGGGCGGGAGATTTCAAAAAGATTTTCTTGCCACGGCCACGATGTCGGCCGACAGCGGCCGACCCAGACGTGTGAAGTCGGCGTCGGTCTATTGTACATATGACCAACCCAACCAACCCGTCTGGGCCTTGGAAGACCGACTTAGAACAGTCTGCAGCCATTTCCGGTCTACCATAGACCGTCTATGTGGAACACTGAGTGAGAAGCAGCAAAGCAAATCGGAGAGGAACCAGTCGTTCAGCAACCCAATGAGCCCAAAGTGAGATCCGCACGAACGGTTAGATTTAATTTACTTGCGCAAGATCATATCCAGTATCACTTCAGGTCGTGCCTCGCCATCCCATAAGATGCTCTCCCACCCTGCACTTCGAGCCGCCACAACATCCTTTTCCATGTCATCACCAACGTGGACCTTGGCCCACTCAGTATCATCACCTCCAGCCAAGCTCTTTGCCTCCAGGAAGGCTGCCTCGAAGATTCTCCGATGAGGTTTCTCCACTCCTACATCGTACGAAAGCGTCACAAAGTCGATTGTCCCTGCCTCGCCGTCGGCCTCGTCCTGCACCCTCATGGGAGGATAACTCCTGATAGCTACGCCTAGAGAGCGAAGAACATGCACGACGCGGGAGTCTGAGTTGGAAACGACGCCGATGACGGTGTTGTCGTATAGATCGTTGGCCTTCAGGGACTTCAGCAGGGATGGAGCCGATGAGTGTAGAATGTAGGCCCTCCGAGTGGCAAAGTGTGACAGCAGAGCTGGGGGCAGAGCTGGGGGCAGGGAAATTGGGGAGAACGTTGCGTGAATGATCTGAGAGGAAGAATCAACTGCTGAAATCAAAGACAGTTGTCGATCGAGAGGAAGTCTGGGTCCCATACTTTGCACCACCACTCGTCTGGTGTCAACCCTTCGCTCTTCCCGTAGTTGGGGTACCTCTTATACATGTCCTTAAAAGCTGGGATCCAATGTCAGCGAAGACAGCAAGACGACAGAGGCTCATAGAATGAAAGCTGAAAGTTTTCCCATTCTTCCCCACCACACTGAAACCATTCGACACCGTCTCTCACGGACAGAGTTTTCTCTCTATATTCCAATGCCTCAGGCAAAATGCAATCATTCGGTCCCCAGGCACATCGAAAACACATAGGAAGCGAGGTCAGTGGTTGCCCACCATATATCGAATACTTATGTATCGCAGGCAAACTGTGAAACCACATTCAAGTGATTACCTTTTGTAAATCCCTCAGCAACCTGGTGCTCCTTGGCATCGACCCCATGTTCTCGAGCCAGCCGGGTGTATTGCGTCGCTGGCGATTCTCTTGTCGTGACCAGCGTTTTCCAAGCATCAAACGTCACCAGCAGAGAGCGTGAGCGCATCTTGTATGTGAAGAATGGTTGGGGTTGGGCAGGTGAGAGGCTGACAATGAGGTGCTGATGGCGACAAGTGAAAGCGGGCTAATGCCCGCACACCATGAGTTTTCGGGTAATACCTACGCTAGCGCCTGACCACCCTTCGGGCCACCCTTTAGTCCCCAGAATCCCCCATCGCGTCTTCTCTTCGCTTCCCAAATGTACAGTCGTCCACAGTTCGGCATTCAACCCCGCCTAATACCTCCAACCGGTCACCATCGTATGCTCTGCCTCGAGAGGCGATTTCTGTCTTCCTATAGTAACTAGGAAGCGTGCAAATAGGCTTAGAAGTTGTCCTCTGAAGGTTCGCAACCCCGAAAGTTGAATTCGTCAACAGTGTTCACCCTCAAAGCCAGCGATCCGTACACTGGGCGATTACACCAATTTCCTCACCCTCCGATTCTTCACATCACCTTTTAACTCCCGACATATAAAAAAATATAAAATAAAAATAAAAACAGAACATATCCCCTTCTATTGTGAGTTGCCTCTTACTGTATCGGCTTTGAGCCGACGGCCTGCTTGATCTTGAGTCATCAAAGCGCGCATAGCTGCATCTTCACTTCGATACAGAGACTGAGAAGGGGAATAATCACTACCGTCAGTCTGCACAATAACTTCCTTGTGCTCTGAGAAGGGCGGAGACCAGGGACACACCCTTAAACAAACATGGCCTCTCATAATATGATGACACGACTACAATCGGCCACGAGTGCAAATGATAATAGTACGGTAGATGGCTCCACTACCACTAGTCAGAATCCCCCAGGCCTCGTGGGGTCATACCCAAATACTCGTCCGAGAACGACACGAGCCTTAAGAGCCAGTACTCTGAATCAGGCAAGTTGTCTATTTTCCTCCATTCTCTGTTGGCGATGCCTCTGCACCAACGGGTGGGCTCCTGGAATGCCCACGCAAAGCTGCGTTACAAGACTGTTGGACTAACCCATTGTAGGGCCAACCAAAAGAAATACCCAATGTGCGTGCGAAGCGAGGTACTGAAGCTGTAGAGGTGGATGTCTTCAGCAAGCCCAAACGGCGAAGGACCGCTTCACTCCTGGCCGTAGATATGCAAGCGAAACCGAAGCTCAGGTCGCAGACATCCAAGGATGAGGCCATGGGCGTTGAATCAGAAGAGGCTAGCGCCTTCGCGGATGGGTCCGAACAGATAGTAATTCTTGCTGAGAAATACCGTCACGCGGGCTTGGGGCTCGAAAGGGCCGAAGATACTGGTAGGTTGCTTCAGTTGGCGGTGCCAAGTACCACACCGACTGTAGCTTCGCTCCCCTCATCTCCGCACGGCTTTCTGACAGCGGAGAAACGCTTGCACAGGTGATAGCGATTCCCGACCCCAGCCACCATCTGAGCAAGAGCAGCCTTCAGCAATAAAGGCAGCCGTCGGGCAACCAGGCAGCTCACCATCTGTGTTGGCCCATCCCAAAGGCTGCAACCCACGGCGCCGTCATGCATCAAGCCGCAGAGGCATTGCTGAGGGAGGGCTCGTCAACGACATCCCCAAGAGTAAGTGCCTTCACACGACTCCCTGATGCCCGGTGATTTTTGTCATGATTAATTCTTTTCATAGACCCCGAGCTGCCCAAGTCAGGTGTTACTCACGAATTCTACGGGAATCTGGAGACCAATAGTAGGAACATCCACCCAACCACGGCAATGAACACTCCTAACCGAATTGAGCAGAAGAGAGCGTCCGAGTACTTGACGAAGTGTCCACTTACTTGGGTGTGACCAGGCAAGATATATCACTTGCAGACGACGATGTCAAGCAGCACTTCGCGATCAAAACGGCCCACCTAAGGTCACAACTCGACTTCCTAGTTGAAAACATTGCCGCATACTGCCATGACGGAACGACTCCCAAGGTCGAAGCTTGGAAGGGAATTGGATGCCCCCGGTTTAACGGGATCCCGGGGCTGTCGGATCCTTTGCCGCTCTGGGTGCCTATTGAGGAAGGACCGATCAGACCCCGGAATGTTACCTCACACAAAACTACATCACACACAAATACGGATTCCCACAGTAAGGAACCAGTATCACCCAGACCCCGTCATGCGATCGAGCTTCCGGGGAGCAGTAGCAAAAATCCACTCCTCGTGGACATCGATTCTGACAGCCGACGCTCGAACGAGTCTTTCGGCGATCTTTCGAGGATGCCACCTTCGTCCGTCTCGGTGCCACATGCGGATCCCCAGGATGGAGAGCTGGCCATCGCACTCCGTGGGCTAACTTACGCTGAGCTTGACAGGCTCAGGGATCACACAAATACGGGCTCCCACAGTAAGGAACCGGTATCACCCAAACCCCGTCATACGGTCGAGCTTCTGGGGAGCAATAGCAAAAATCCACTCCTCGTGGACATCGATTCTGACAGCCGACGCTCGAACGAGTCTTTCGGCGATCTTTCGAGGATGCCACCTTCGTCTGTCTCGGTGCCATATGCGGATTCCCAGGCTGGAGAGCTGGCTGCCGCACTCCGTGGGCTAACTTACGCTGAGCTTGACAGGCTCAGGGATCACTGTACGAAGCAAGTAGCCCACCTTGAAGCCTGTCTTCATTCCTTGTGTGATCGTCTCGGCATTCCCCGGCCATGCAGCATCTCTCAAATTCGGGGCCTGGGTTTTACTGCCCAGGATCTCGCTCACGAGTTTCTGCTGCAGTTCCCGACGTTCTGCAAGCCGGCCCAGGTGTCGAGTTCACATGCTGAGGCTTTTCTGGAATGCGTCTTCGCGCACCACCTATCGGGACAGGCCTTCCACGGCCCACTTACGACTAACCCCCGAGGTCAGCGACCAGCGATGTACCCAACACCGGAAACCGACGCCTCTATAGAAGGCACCGCCGCGAGTGTGGAGGGGGAGGGCCAGCACCCACTTCCACATATGGAAGAAATACCATTTATCAGTAATAAGAAACCGCGCAAAGGGAATCGCAGCACTGTGAAGGAGCCGCTTTTCGACTACTACCTTCACGAGCAACGGCTCATATGGCAGCGAACCCTTCCCGCCGATATTGTTGTCGCGGCCCGCGGTGACCGCAGTAAGATGCAATTTTTGCACTGTGAGGGGGATGTCGCCCTGTCAAAACAATGGGAGCGTGGTATTGCCGCAGAAGCCATCGAGACAGCGCAAACGAAAGTCGAACTAGAGGACGGACCGCACGAAGGCACAGTCAACCCCTCCAAGGAACGAATAGCGAAGGAAGAGGGATATCACCAATGGAAGCCCATGCCATACGATACTCGGGGACACGAAGCGGAGCGCTTTCGTGAACTTGCAGATTGGGCGAAAGTGGTGGATGAGCCACTCTCCACCCATCCTCCTCTGAAGAGGAAGAAGCGTCTCAGGAAGAAAATGAGATGGTAGCCAGGGCTGGTATCACCACGCCATGTGTGTATACACCATGTCATGATTTGTGAAGAAAGAAAAGTTTTAGACGATTTGCTTGTTTTTTTTTCCTTTTCCTTTTTTTTTTGAAGCGTGGCGAGTAATCTGTTGTTTATTCAGTTTAAATCTTTCTCTGCTTTGGGAGGGGGAGCGGGGGGGCGTTTTGCCTTGCTACATAGCCTGTAGACCGCCCCGTCTAGTAGTGGAATTGGACAGAGAGACAGGGATGTTGTTCGCGCCATAATTGAGGTTCTGGACGGTATGAACATAGGGGTTCACTCATCGGGGCTCTAGACGGACTTGTTACGAGGCTTCTCATGAAGGGGGCGGTGTTGATGCACCGGGAAGGATCGTTAGAAACATTGCTGACCGAGTTCCTAAGGCGTCAAAACAGACCTCGTTGGGTTTTTTTTTCGTTTGGTCGTTGGTTGCCTACAGCACACCAAGAACATTGCACACAAGCGCAGTGTCCAGTCCTCGTCGTTGGCTTTCTCCCTGCCTAATCATTGATTGCATGGGACCTGCCTAGATCATCTGTAGCAATATACGCACTGGTCCAGTCCGCAGGCGGCTCGTTGTGACAACCCCTGCCCTCCACCCTGTCTGCCCCAAGAGCATAGAGCACCCCAAGGAAACAGCAGATGAAATGGCCAAAGGAAACACGTCCTTAATCCTCTTCCCCCGAGACCAGGAAGGAGGAGGTGGGGAAGAAAGGTTACGGTCTAATCAATGACGGACTTCGCCTGCCGGATGTTCCCAATAATCCCCCGCCATGCTTTAGCATATAGTTAGTGAAGATTTACCCTGCTTCGAACTATATACTCACTTAAAATTTTGTGGGGGTCCATCGTGGATAGAGGGGTCCACGTTGATATTTTGGTGTCGTGGGGGGGGGGGGGGGGGGGGGGAATGGGGGATAAAAAAAAATATAAATAATTTTAACGGTCGGTCGCAGTCCAGGAGTTTGACGGACTGCGTGGTTGATATTCAGGCCCGTTTGAGGATCAGGACGAACGGGCTGGACTATGGAGAACACTGAAGAGGTCTCGGATCTAGAAACGATCTTTTCCCCTCCCCCGTCTCTCTCCACACCTCTTCCCACAGGATCTTCTGTTGGTGCATACACTGGGGGCAGTTCTTGAGAGGTGCTCCCGAGTCTGTGTCTTGTACCAGCACCACCAGCACTTGGCGGTAGGCTGGGCTTCGTCCAATGGATGTACTCACCAGTGGGACAATGGCCCGTCTTCAATTGGTAGAACCACGAGGCGAGCCGCTTGTTTGTGCTGGCCCGTCCTCTGGCGAGACTTTCGGTTGGACCGGTCCTTCTTGTGGGCGACCTTCAAGTGCGCCCACTCCTTAGCTCCCCTCCAGTTGATCTCGGCGATCGAGCGCTTCAGGTGGGCGAGGGACCTGAAGGAGGTGTCTTCTCACGTACCAGCGTCGAATTTCACTCCATAAGCGTCGGGTTCATCCGCAGCCATCTTGGCCCACTTGTCGGCTTTCCCATTCCCGAGCACCCCTTGCGAGCAGGGTGTCATTGGAGTTCGATCGTCATCGCAGGCTTCTGGCGGAGGGTGGCGATGTGCTTCCTGTCCTTGAGGGCGTGCATTTCGTCGGGGCCGCGCTCACCCGAGGTCATCGGCAGGGCCGCTGCCTGGACTCCTGTGTAGATTGCCACCCTCCCGAGAGCATGTCTACGGGCGGCTGTTTCCAGTGCTCGGGCAATGGCTGCGCACTCGGCGTCATAGGCTTCTTTATAGAAGCTCATGTGAAACCTGTGGTCTTTCCATGGGTCTTTTTAATTACGCCATGCGACCGCGTAGCCCACCGCGCCAGTGCCGGTTCGCGAGCCATCCGTGAAGATAGAGAGTCCTAAAGGCTGTAGTCCTTCTGCTATCCGCTTAGCTGTCGCCTCATTATCGATGACGACGGTCGCCTGCAGAGGGGTCGTTTCCAGCGGCAAGACCGTTCCTTCCGTCCGTGCTCCGAAGGCGGTATCGATGTCCATCAGATCCTTAGCTTAGCCCTACAGCACAAAAACCATAGTGAGATCGTTGTAGTGTTGGGTATGTAGTGAGTCAATGGGGGTATTCGCTTGTGCGCTGACAGAGTTTTTAGTGAGATTGCAGTACGATGTGTGTGATGAGCTCGAGATCTGACGATACTCACACAATCCTCACAAGCCTTCACAAACCACTCACAAACCACTCATAAGCCACTCTCACTGTAGTTTATCTGCGATATGGCGGTGAACACAAACCCCTCACAAATCCACCACACTGCAGTGTCTCTGCAGAGTAACAATGGTCACTACCACACAAACCCATCACAGAGTGGTGTCTCGCAATCATAGCCCTCGCACTGTATTTTGTTTTTCTGTTTATTCGTACTCGCATTCAGCCTGTACAGATTATGGCGGCGTGCATTTTGACCGGTTCCCGTCCGCTGCCTGCGTGATGGCGGGACGTTGCAAGCTCTCCTTTGCTTTCCGCCCAGGCCTGTCCCAAGGAGATATGAAGCGCACCAAGGGAAGACGGAAGAAAGAACGAAAGAAATATAGTCCCACCCTAGTCCTCTTCCGCGGATGCCATGAGCGAGGGCGTGGGGAGAAACAGAGGCTGTTCCTCACCTTCGGCACCCAGCTCCTCGGCCTCCGCCCTCCGCTCCTCTTACAGTTCCCTCCGTTCACGGGGCTCCCACTCTGACGCCCCGCCCCCTCTTTCTTCCTCTGCCGGCCCGGCACCAGCCAAGCTTCCCACATCCGTAGTGGAGAGGAAGTCTAGTACCGCCTGGCGACACCTCACATCGGCGAGGAGCTCCCGGATCTTGGACCGACTCTTCCCCCTCCCGCTTTCCTTCGCACCTCTGTCCATAGGATCTTCTGCTGGGCCTTCCTTCGGGGCACACCATGAAGAGGTGATCCTGCGTCCGTGTCCTGCATGGGCACCACCAGCACTGAGCGGTGGGCTGACTCTTCGTCCAGTTCAGGTACTACCCTGTGAGGCAGTTCCCTGTCTTCAGCTGGTAGAACCTAGCCCTCTCACGGGTTATATCTATGGTTTTATTGTATCCACAAATCCCTCGCAACGGCGCGTATCAATTGTACGGCAGTCACTCCCCATAGAGCACCGAGCCGTGCAAATGAAGCTACCTAGCTTGCAGGGCAATGGTAGGACAGTGGTAGAAGACGGCGGCATCGCAGCGTTCGGACTTAGATCCTTCAATGCCACCATTACCACCACCATCACCATCACCACCACCACCACCACCACCACCACCACCACCACCATCACCATCACCATCACCATCATGGGCCTGAGAAGACATAAAACTCACTCTGCAAGCAATCGTACCGAAGGGTGAGGGGCCTATGGAAGAGTAGGCCCTGAGAAATTATGGAGGAAAAGATTTGGAGTTGGTTATTAGCTGTACCAAACTTGTTCCTAGGAATAAGGGCAAACGTCCACCAAGGCTAGTCACTAAGAGAGAGAATCTGCAGTGTTTAAATCTACACCTGAACGCTAGCACCATCTAATTAATCAAAATAGTTTCTAAGGGGAGCTTTCTTGATCAGAAATTTTCGATTCCAGATGATAATTGCCAACAACTGAAGTCGTTAAAATCCAGGCGTGGGAATCTGCCTCCAAACTTCGCCTGACGTGCTGACCATTAAACCGGCTGGAGTGGATCCTCGATAAAAGACCCTAATCTTAGAAGGATGAAAACCATCTGACTTTGTATCTGTCATACATATGCATGCACATGAGTTAGCAAATTCGTCTCCAATCTATCAACCTCTCTCGGCACGGTCACGAGCCCTTGAATACAATCTACTGTTATGGAGATACGAGTTGTCAAAAACCTTAATACCACGGAATATCGTGATACCTCCGTAGAGTCTGTACGGAATAGCATTCGTAGCTAGCCTTGATTGAGACTAGCACGGTGACGCATTTAAACTCACTCACTCGATGTGAATAGAGTGCCATTGTGGTGTCCTGGCCTCAGCCGCTTGCCGTGAGATCAGGGTGGAATCATGGTGGGTGGACTTAGTCACACTGTGGTGGGATATTTGCATTGCATAATGTCGCACTCGACTGGTGTGGGACTGTACGTGTCAAGATGAGAACATGAGACGACGCCATCAATGCATAGTGGCGGTGTTTATGCGGAACACCAATGCATAAGAGGGTGGCGCCCTTGCGGAGAGGCGCAGTCCATGCGGATGCGGTCTCGACCCTGCGAGGGTACCCGACGCAGAGGCGGCAGTAAAACTGGGCAAGGAGGAAGTCGGAGACAAGCATGTATATAGAGATGTCTCTACCGCCTGGCAGGAGACCATTATCGAATCTCTGTACCATCTACCATCCCTACCCATATATTCATACCGTGACCATTTGATAGTACGTGGGAGAGTCTAGTAGGTATAAATTGGTAGCAGCGTAGTGGGGATGGAGTGTCCAGGCTAGAGGTGCGATCTTATTGGTGTTCTGTGACTATCCGAATCTAAGCTCACTACGCTGTCACTATCCTTTCCACTATGTACACATTTCCCACAACTCGACCTACTACGATTACAACGTTCGACTCTACAGCAACGTCATGGGACCGGGTCTTACTGTCTGGGGTGTATTTGCGAAGCAACCAACACACGATCGTTATGTGATCACACTGATAACTTCCCCTGACTAGCCACTTTGATCCCTCGGCATGTGGGGTGATTTGGTGTTAATCCGACTAGATAGGTGAGAACTTTGTATCCCCTAAGGCTGGTCACCCTCGGGTAGGCTGGGGCGGCGGAGGCTGAGGAGTCGAAGGCGAAACCTGTGCCGTTGCAACTCGGGCCCAGTCCCGAGGGAGCCAGCCATGGTTCGTTGTTCGGAACGATCCCCGCTGATGGCATTTTTGTTATTCATTAATCGCATGCGACCTAGGTAGATTATGGCAATGTACAAAAGCTCAGTTCCAGTACACTGTCCTTACGGCTCGTCGTGATTCCCCCTGCTCCTCTTTGTTAACCTACATTTCAACACAGACTGTCGATGGGGAGAAACACGAGTGATAATTCATGAGTGCGCACTTCAGCTCTTGATCCACGGTCGTGATCGGAATCCAAGACCGTAAACCTGCCCAGAGCCCCCCAAGGAACCAATAAGCGCCCAAGCGGGTCGGCCTAGTATAATTGCTTATCTCTAAGAACCTTGGCACGACGATCGACATCGCCGTGGTGCACGTCGTGTTACACGGCAACAGCTTCATACCCCGCTCTCCTAAAGAACTCTTTCGTACACAGCTCTGGGTGGCTTTTCCACGGTTGGCGCAAACAGTATTAGCCACGAAACATGAAGGAGCCCGCACGCATCCTCGTCATCGGCGCCGGCTCGCGCGGACAGGCCTACGCCAATGCGATCGCCAAGCACTCACGCGGGCACGGTACGATTGTTGGCGTTGCCGAGCCGCTGCCGTATAAGCGGCGCGAGTTCCAGCGACGCTTCGCCATCGCCGATTCACTCGTGTTCTCGTCGTGGACCGATGTCCTGGCGGCCGCCGAGGACGTCAAGAAGGAGCTCGACGGTATCTGCGTCTGTACCCTCGACGAGACCCATGCCGAGGTATTTACTGTACCTTTCTGTCTCACGCAGAGAGGTCCTAACAGATTATGACAGATAGTCCTCGCGCTGCGACCGCTGAACCTTCATGTACTATGCGAGAAACCATTGGCAGTTACCCTAGCAGACTGTATGGCAATGCAAGCCTCCATCACCGCTGAGCCGCCTGTGTTGTTCGCCATCGGCCATGTGCTAAGGTACTCGCCGCATAATATGCTCCTTCATAAGCTACTGGTGGAAGATGGGGCCGTGGGTGAAGTGGTGAATATCAACCACACCGAGCCAGTGGGATACTGGCATTTCGCGCATTCCTACGTCCGGTACGTTTGCGGTGAACCTCTCCACCCACCCACGCAACGCCAGTTCTAACCGTGGTGAAGTGGAAACTGGCGTAACGGGGCCCCCTCTCTCCTCACAAAATGCTGCCACGACATCGATATCCTGCTGTGGCTGACAGCGCCGCACACGCCGACCTCGGTGTCCTCCCACGGCGCGCTGGTGCACTACCGTCGTGCGAACAAACCGTTCCTCGCGGGCTCGGCCACGAACTGTTTCGCCTGCCCGGCGGAGCCGGAGTGCATTTACAGTGCCAAGCGGATCTACATCGACAACCTCCGCCGCAACTGCAATACGGGCTGGCCCAACAAGATCGTGGCGCCAGAGATCGAGGACTGCGTAGACATCGCCGACGCAGCGAAGATTCTAGAGCAGCGGCTCGAAGGAGACGGCCAATACGGCCGCTGCGTGTACGAAGCCGGCAACGACGTGGTGGATAACCAGGTCGTGGTCCTTTCCTGGGACGACGACGACGACAACGGGCCCCGCCACGGCGCCAAGACGGCTACTCTCACTATGATCGCGCACACCAAGCGCATCTGTGAGAGGCAGACGAAAGTCTACGGCACCCTCGGCGAGCTGACGGCGGATTCGAACACCATCAGGGTCTTTGACTTTCCGACCGGCCAGACGAAGGTTTACACTCCAGACCAGTATCAGGACTCGCATCATGGCGGCGGCGACATCGGTCTGTCCCTCGCGTTCATCGATGCTATCATCGCTGTCAAGAACGGTGAGGCCACGGTCGAGGAAGCGCAGAGAAAATATATCAAGTGCACCCCTGAGGAAGCCGTGAGGGCGCACGAGGTCGTCTTCTGGGCGGAACAGGCACGGCTGCAGAAGCGGGTTATCCCATGGAGTGAGTGGGTCAAGGACCAGCAGTGATGCATAAGTTGCAATGGTGGGGCATTGCGGCAGCGATTGTATCCAGATATCACTCATGAACGTGCAATCACATAAAATTGGTGTAATCCGACAGCACCACCTACGGGTTGAAGGTGCATTTCACATTAGGTTTGCGCTCTAATTTTCTGTCGACCGTTCGCGTCTGCGCGGGAGCTGTATAGAGACACCGGACGTTTTTTTTTGGTTTATTCATGTCCCATCGAGCTCCAACACGATGAGAGCACACGACCCAAAACTCACCCGGTCCTTCTCCATAACCGTGCCTTGGCCAGGGCAGGTGTAGGTTGTTGAGGACAAATATAAAGTCCTGGACAGTATTCATGACATGTCCAAGTCGGACTACTTTTACAGACCGTCCCGAGTCCGAGAAAGTTTATAGACTTTAATGGGTCTAAGTTCCTCCATCCAAAGGTCACTTCAGAGTAGTGGGAGCAGGTGTTCCTAGCATCCTGACCGGAACCTCTCAAAGTACGGGGGAAGGTGCTGTCGGCATTCAGACTGTAGTCCGAACATTTAAGGTCTTATCTTACTGCGAAATTCGCTTCTCAGTCCTCCGCTTCCTCCCTAGGTGGATTTCCATGCAGAGTGAGTTTTATGGCTTCTCAAGCCCAACTGAACGTAAAGGTTATATCCCATCTTGTATGTGCCTGCTTGGGGTGACCAATGGGTGATATTCAGTGAAATTGCCGGCCGCTGATTCGCCGGATCGTACCTATCCGAGCCCAACCTTGCTAGCTCCATCTGCCCTCAGACGGGTAACTCGTGTGCGTGGAGTTACTCATACATAACTATACAGCTATCCAGTGACATGTTTATCTTCCAATGGCCTCTCCACGGTTCTCGCTACTTCTGTTCCCCCCCCCCCCCGACAAGTGGGATGTACTAGGACGGAGCATAAAGTCGGGCGCACCTCCATTACGAAATATAAGCGCGAGTCAGCACTAAGCCTCATTTAAAGCGCACTAACACAGATGCAGCGAAGTGAGTGAGTGATAATGATCTAATT